>Ga0302311_10001785_pt1 | contig 24947 bp, 23 predicted proteins | sample III_Palsa_N1_3_FD_200449 | JGI IMG/M metagenome (GOLD analysis project Ga0302311, IMG submission 200449) | Peat permafrost microbial communities from Stordalen Mire near Abisko, Sweden - III_Palsa_N1_3 | ecosystem: Environmental > Terrestrial > Soil > Palsa > Peat permafrost | place: Sweden... | reverse complement strand
CACGCAGGCCGAAAAAGGTCACGCTGGCCACTAGAACGCAGGTTCTCAGCATCATGGAGGCACGATATCGTGCTTTTGTTTCCAGGTGATCGCCTTTCGGTAGCGAATGGTTTCAGCCCGTCTTATAAAGGCTCCATCATGACGACTTCCCCCTCGGCCCCCCCCTCGGCTCCCCCCCGCCCCGTCCTGCTCTGCATCCTCGATGGATGGGGGCATCGCCACGACAAGCACGACAACGCCATCGAAATGGCATCTGTTCCGGTCTGGCACCATCTGCTGGAAAGCTCGCCGCATGCGCTGCTGGAGACATCGGGTCTCGCCGTCGGCCTGCCGGACGGACAGATGGGCAATTCCGAGGTCGGTCACATGAATCTCGGCGCCGGCCGGGTGGTGATGCAGGATCTGCCGCGCATCGACCAGGCGGTCGCGGACGGTTCTCTGGCCAAGAACGCCCAGCTGACCTCCGCCATCGCCGCGGTCAAGGCGGGCGGCGGCGTTTTCCACCTGCTCGGCCTCTTGTCGCCGGGCGGCGTGCATGCTCATCAGGACCATCTGGCGGCGCTGGCGAAGATCATTGCCGATGCCGGCGTGCCGGTGCGCGTCCATGCGTTCCTAGACGGCCGCGACACGCCGCCTTCCTCGGCGAAAGGCTTCATGGAGAAGTTTCTGGCCGACATCGACGGCCATGACGTCAAGATCGCCACCGTGGGCGGGCGCTATTACGCGATGGACCGCGACAAGCGTTGGGACCGCGTGACCCTGGCCACGGATGCGATCCGCTCCGGCAAGGGCCCCCGCGCCGACGACGCGCTGGCCGCCATCGCCGCCTCCTACAAGGCCGGCAAGACCGACGAGTTCGTCCTGCCGGCGGTGATCGGGGGCTATGCCGGCATCGAAAATGGCGACGGCCTGCTGATGGGCAATTTCCGCGCCGATCGCGCCCGTGAGATCCTGCACGCGCTGGCCGATCCCGCCTTTGCCGATATCGAGCGCCCGCAGCTGCCGGCCTATTCGGCCCTCCTCGGCGTGGCCGAATATTCGAGCCAGCTGAACCCGCTGTTCCCGGCCCTGTTTCCGGCCGAGAAGCTGTCCGACATCCTGGGCGAGGTGGTGTCGAAGGCCGGCAAGACGCAGCTGCGCATCGCCGAGACCGAAAAATACGCCCACGTCACCTTCTTCCTGAATGGCGGCGAGGAGCAGGTCTATCCCGGCGAGGACCGCATCCTGGTGCCGAGCCCCAAGGTCGCGACCTACGATCTGCAGCCGGAAATGTCGGCTCCCGAAGTCACCGATAAGCTGGTGGCGGCGATCGAGAGCGGCAAATACGACCTGATCGTCTGCAATTACGCCAATGGCGACATGGTCGGCCATACCGGCATCATGTCGGCCGCCATCAAGGCGGTCGAGACCATCGACAACGCCCTGGGCCGCCTGGAGAAGGCGATCGCCAAGATGGGTGGCGTCATGCTGGTCACCGCCGATCACGGCAATGTCGAGCTGATGAAGGACCAGGAGACCGGTGAGCCCTACACCGCCCACACCGTCGGAGCCGTCCCCGTGGTGTTGGTCAACGCCCCCGAGGGGGTCAAGGGTGTGTCCAACGGCCGCCTGGCCGACGTAGCACCCACCCTGCTGTCCCTGATCGGCCTGCCCCAGCCGGACGCGATGACCGGCCGTTCATTGCTGGTCGCCGAACCCGTCAAACGTGCGGCAGCCGGCGAATAAGCTCCTAACCGCCTTGATCCTCCTGGCTCTTCTGGGCCGGGAGGTGCAGGCGGCCGATCCGCCCAAGCCGGAAGCCCGCTTGAAAGAGCTGGAATCCGCGCTGCAGAAGGGCGAGCAGGAACAGCAGGACATCAAGCGCCGGGCCCAGGCCGCCGCGGAGGCGGCCGAGAAGGTGCGCACCGAGATGGTCGCCGCCGCGCGCGGCGTTCAGGAGAACGAGGACGGCCTGTCCGAGCTCGAGAGCCAGATGTCGGATCTGGCCGGAATCGAGCGCGACAAGGCCAAGGCGCTGGACCTCAAGCGCCAGCAATTGAACAGCGTGCTGACCGCGGTCGAGCGCCTGGCTTTCCGGCCGACCGAAGCGCTGATCGCCCAGCCGACCTCGCCCGCCGACACGGTGCGCAGCGCTATCCTGCTGAAGGATGTGGTGCCGCGCATCGAGGCGGAGGTGGCGGGCCTCAAGGCCGACATCGAGAGCCTGGCCTCCGTCAAATCCGACATCGCCAAGCAGAAGCAGCTGATTGCCGCCGCTGTCGCCAAGCTCGATGGCGACCATAAGCGCTTGGCCGCGCTCTATCAGAAAAAGCAGGAAGTCCAGGTCCAGACCGAGGGCGAGCGGACCACCGCCGAGCAGCGCCAGAAGGCGATGGCCAGCGAGGCCGAGGATTTGCGCGATCTGCTGACCCGCCTTGAGGAGGAGCGCAAGCGCCGCGAGCAGGAGGCGGCGGCGCGCGCCGCCGCCGAAAAGGCGGCGCGGGAGGCGGAAATCGCCGCCCAGAAGGCCGCCCGCGAAGCCGAGGAGCAGGCGCGCCGCGCCGCCCACGAGGCGGAGGTCGCCGCGCAGAAGGCGGCCAAGGAAAAGCATGAGCACGAAGTCGCCGAGATGAAGAAGGCCAAGGAGGCCGAGATAGCCGCCGCCAAGGTGGCCAAGGAAGCGCAGGAAAAGGCCGAGGTGGCGGCGCGGGACGCGGCGCGCGCCGCCGAGCGTACCGCCGCCGATCAGCGCCAGGCGGCCGAGCGCGTCAACCGGCCGTTCAGCCGCGCCCAGGGCGAGATGCCTTTTCCGGCGCGCGGCCGGGTGGTGGTTCGCTTCGGCCAGACCGACGAAAGCCAGTCCCTGTCCAAGGGCATTTCGATCGAGACGCGTCCCGACGGCCAGGTCATCGCCCCCTATAATGGCCAGGTCGTTTTCGCCGGTCCGTTCCGCGGCTATGGGCTGCTCTTGATCATCGAGCATGGCGAGGGATATCATACGCTTCTGGCCGGAATGGCCCGGATCGACGCAACGGTCGGACAGCATCTGACCACCGGCGAACCGGTCGGCGTAATGGGGCAGCAGGGAGAGGGCAAACCCCTTCTCTACGTCGAATTGCGCCATAACGGTCAACCCGTAAACCCGCTGCCCTGGTTAACGGCACGCAAAGCAAAGGTCTCTGGATGATACGGAAAGTTCTGCTCTCGGCCGGTTTGGGCGCCTCCCTGGCCCTGTCCGCCCCGTTCCTGGCGCATGCCGCCGATTCGAAGAACGCCTCCAACCCCAATACCAGTCCCGAGACCTATCGGCTGTTGGGTCTTTTCGGCGACGTGCTCGAGCGCGTCCGCAACGATTATGTCGAGCCGGTCACCGACGACCAGCTGATCGAGGCCGCTCTGAACGGCATGCTGACCTCGCTCGACCCCCACTCGAACTATATGAACGCCAAGAACTTCAAGGACATGCAGGTCCAGATCAAGGGCGAGTTCGGTGGTCTCGGGATAGAGGTCACGATGGATAACGGCTTCGTCAAAGTGATCTCGCCGATCGACGACACCCCGGCGGCGCGCGCCGGCATCCGTCCCAACGACTATATCACCCATATCGACGGCGAGCCGGTACAGGGCCTGTCCCTCAACGATGCCGTCGAAAAGATGCGCGGCCCGATCAATACCGACGTCAAGCTCAGCGTGCGCCGCGAGGGCCAGGCGCCCTTCGACGTCAATCTGACCCGCGCCGTGGTCAAGATCCAGACCGTGCGCTCGAAGCTGGTCGACAATGTCGGCTATATCCGCATCAGCCAGTTCGTCGAATCCACCGATCAGGGCCTGAAGAAGAGCCTCGATCAGCTGAAGAAGGATTCGAACGGCAAGCTGCAGGGCATCGTGCTCGATCTGCGCAACAATCCGGGCGGTCTTCTGGACCAGGCGGTGTCGGTTTCCTCGACCTTCCTCGACCATGGCAAGGAGGTCGTCTCGACCCGGTCGCGCCGTCCCGAGGACACCCAGCGCTATGACGCGCGGGGCAAGGACCAGATCGATGGACTTCCCATCGTGGTGCTGATCAATGACGGTTCGGCCTCGGCCTCTGAAATCGTCGCCGGCGCGCTGCAGGATCATCGCCGCGCCATCCTTTTGGGCACCAAGAGCTTCGGCAAGGGGAGCGTGCAGACCATTATGCCGTTCCCGCCCTATGGCGCGATCCGCCTGACCACGGCGCGGTACTACACGCCGTCGGGCCGGTCGATCCAGGCGCTCGGCATCGAGCCCGACATCAAGGTCCAGCAATCGAAGGTCGAGGCGATCGACCAGCCGGCCACCCAGCTCCGCTCCGAAGCGGCGCTCAAGGGCGCCCTGAAGAACGACACGCTGAAGAAGAAGGACGGCAAGGCCGACAAGACGGACAAATCGGACAAGGACAGCAAGGGCGGCGGCGATCAGGCCGTTCCTCCGCAAGCCGATGCCGGCAAGGATAAGGGCGGCGACGACAAGACCCAGCCGGCCGACAATCCGCTCGACGCCTTCACCCATTTCGCCGATCCGACCGTCGATTATCAGTTGGCCCGGGCCATCGACCTGATGCACGGCCTCTCGCTCTATAAGGGCGCCGCGGCCGCCAAGACCAACTGACGTGAAGTGAAACTGGCGTTTTCCTCAGACGACCGCCTGCTGCCGCCCCCGGGAGACGATGAACGCTCCCGCTGGGGCGGCACGCTTATTTTCGGATTGCTGGTGCCGTTCACCCTGGCCGTCGTGACCTTAGGCGGCTGGTACCTGGTGACAGGCGAGACGCCGCTCGATCTGGCCGACCGCCTCAGCCATGGTCCGCGCATCGCTCTGCCGATGCCGGCCAGGCCGGGCGGCGAGAAACCCAGCGACGGGCTGATCAAACCGCCGGGCGCCGCTCAGGCGCCCGCCTTGTCGCCGATGCAGATGCCGGTGGCGCCGCAGCCGACAGCTCCGGCCGCCGCGCCCGCCGCCGCGCCGGAAGAAAAGCCGGCCGATAATAAGCCTGCCGGTCCGCCGCAGATCACCTTGCCGTCGACCCAGGCTCCCGAAACCGCGACTCCGGCCCCGCAAGCGCCTCAGCAAATCCATGCTGAGGCGCCCAAGGAAGCGGCCAAGCCTGCCGCTGCCGCTCCCGTACCCGCCGCTCCGCCGACCTCGAGCTTCGTCGCCCCGCCGCCGCCGCCCGCTTTGGACGAGCCGGCGATTCCGCCCGGCGGCGACTCGCTGGCGCCGCCCTCCTTCGCTCAATTGCCCACGCCCAAGGAGTCGGCCAAGCCGCTGGCGCCGGCGCCATTGCCCGATCTTCTGCGCCAGACCGGCGCCGGGAGCTTGCCGATCCGCGCCGGCGGCAAGGAAGCGTGGCGGGTCTATGGCCGTCCGGTCTCGGTGGCGCAGACCAAGCCGGGCGCCAAGATCGCCGTGGTGGTGACCGGTCTCGGCCTGTCGACCGAGAGCACGGCCGCGGCGATCAACAAGTTGCCCGCCGATATCAGCCTGTCCTTCAGCCCCTATGCCGGCGGGCTGACGGAACAGATCCGCAAGGCGCGCGAGGACGGGCACGAAGTGCTGCTCGACCTGCCGCTGGAGCCGGTCAATTTCCCCGCCCACGACGCCGGCCCGCTGGCGGTGCTGCAAAGCCATTCGCCGGGCGAGGCGATCGGCCATCTCGATACCGTGCTGGGCAAAGGGGGCGGCTATGTCGGGTTGGCGGCGCTGCCGCGCTCGCCGGTCACCGCCACCGAGAGCTGGCCGCTGATGCTGCAGGAGCTTAGGGATCGCGGACTGCTGCTGGTCGGCGACGGGCTGGTCGGCATCGAGGACAAGGCGATGCCGGCGGCGGCCCAGGTCACCCTGGTCGTCGACGAGACTCCCTTCCGCACCGCCATCGACGCGAAGCTGGCCCGCGTGCTGGCCACCGCCCAGCGGGACGGCAGCGCGATCATCTATATTTCGGCCCGGCCGATCAGCTTCGAGCGCGTGCTGGCCTTCATCGCCAGCTTCCCGGAGAAGAACGTGACCCTGGTGCCGGTCAGCGCGCTGGTGAGGCCGGAACCATGAGCAACGAATTCCTCGAATTCGTTGCTGGCGTGCGACTGCACGCCCGCGCTGCCGATGGCCGCCGTTACACAGGCAACATAGCTTGGCGCGGCAGCCAAGCCGCCCTTAGGCGGCGCCCGGCGCTTGAGGGACAAACATGACTCTTCTTCCTTATCGCCTGGGTGTCGGACTGGTGCTGTTCAACGCCGAAGGGCTGGTCTGGGCCGGGCGGCGTATCGACCAGAAGGGCGATGCCTGGCAGATGCCGCAAGGCGGTATCGACGACGGCGAGACCCCGGAGCAGGCTGCCTTGCGCGAACTCGAAGAGGAGATCGGCACCGGAAAAGCCGAGATCATCGCCGAGAGCGCGGACTGGCTGACCTATGAGCTTCCGCCCGAGCTGGTTGGGGTGGCGTGGAAGGGGCGGTATCGCGGCCAGAAGCAGAAATGGTTCGCGCTGCGCTTTACCGGCCGGGATTCGGATATTCGGATCGACACCGAGCATCCGGAATTCGCCGAATGGCGCTGGGTGGAATTCGATCGACTGGTCGAGCTGATCGTGCCTTTCAAGCGCGAGCTCTATCAGCAAGTTACCGCTGAGTTCACCGCCCTCGCCAAGACCTTGCGCGCATGATCGGCACGATCCTCGCCGGCTTTACGCTCGGCCTGTCGCTGATCCTGCCGATCGGGGCGCAGAATTCCTTCGTGCTGCGCCAGGGGTTGCGGCGCGAGCATGTGTTCTTCGTCTGCCTGCTGTGCGCCCTGTCCGACGCCGTGCTGATGATGGCCGGCGTATTCGGCCTGGCGGCGGTGATCGCCGGGCTGCCCTGGCTGTCGGTCGCCATGCGGCTGTTCGGCATCGGGTTCCTGGGCTGGTACGGCTTCAAGAGCTTCCGCCGGGCCTGGCAGGACGGCGAGACGATGATGCCGGGCCAGGGCGAGCCGCAGCCCCTGGGCAAGACCCTGCTGGTCTGCGCGGCGATGACTTGGCTCAACCCGCATGTCTATCTCGACACGGTGCTGCTGGTTGGCTCGATCGGCCAACAATATCCCGGCCATCAGGCGGAATTCGTCGTCGGCACGATGAGCGCCTCCTGGGTCTTCTTCTTCGGGCTGGGCTATGGCGCGGCGTTTCTCAGGCCGATCCTGTCCAAGCCGATTTCGTGGCGTATATTGGAGGCGCTGATCGGCCTTTGCATGTGGAGCATCGCGGCGAGCCTGGCGGCGGAATTCTTCTAGGGAGAGTGCAGGATGAAAGCCGGCCGGGTGGGGCTAGTGCTTTTGGCTTTGATGGCGGGTGGTCTGGCGTTCGCCGAAGAACCAGCCTTGGTGCTGGTTTCCGACGCCAAATCACGCAATTTCCAGGTCCGTGACGGCATCGCCGAGGGCCTGTTTCCGGCCGTGCTCCGTGAGGTTTTCAGCGCGCTGGGCCGCCGGGTCGAATTCCGCGTCCGGCCGTGGGCGCGCTGCTTCGAGGAAACCCGCGCCGGCGCGGCGGACGGATGGTTCGCCATCTATCGTCTGGCGGGCCGCGAGCCATCCTTTCTGTATTCCAATGTTCCGATCTATCAGGCCGAGGAACATATCTATCTCCGCCGGGGCCAGTCTCTCGATGTCGCCGCGTGGCGCGACGCGCTGAAGGGCAAGCGGATCGGCATCATCAATGGCAGCTATCATGGCCCCATCTTCGAGGCGGCCGTCGCGGCCCATCTGTTCGGCGAGGTCGAGATCGTCAATAGCGACGAGAGCCTGGTGGCGATGCTGGAGGCGGGGCGGATCGACGCCGCCTTCACGACGACTGAACTGGTGGCGCAGACGGTGGCCGGCCTCGGACGCTCCGCCGCGATCGTGCAGACCGAACCGGCAATCGCCACAATGCCGACCTATCTGGCCTTCACGCGCAAAAAGGAATTCACCGCTCTGCGCGACGCCTTCGACCGTGAACTGACCAGGATGAAGGAAGATGGGCGCTACGAAGCGCTCAGAAAGCGCTACGCCGCGACGAACTGATCACGCCGCCGACAGGCTGCGCATCTTGCGCCAGGCCCATTTGGCGGCCAGCGTGGCGAGCCAGCCGCGCGGCTTCAGCCCGCCGGCGCGGAACGCCATGTTGACGACCTGCTCGGCGTGATGCGGGCGGTAATGGCCGTAGGCGCGGACGGCATATTCGCTGTGGCAGCGTTCGCGGTCATAGGGCTGATCCGCTTCGTTGGCGCAGTGATAGGCAAAGGCCAACTCGTCATCGTCGGTCTCGCGGATACGGTCGATCACCACCTTCATGCGGTTGAAGACCGAGACCGGCTCGCTCTTCAGATACCGCTCGAGCCCCTCGTAGAACATGCGGTAATGGCGGAATTCGTCGGCGGCGATACGGTGCGCCAGCTGCTTCAGCACGGGCTCGTCGGTGGCGTCCGAGAGGGCCGTGTAGAAGGAACTGGTGCCGGTTTCGACGATGCAGCGCGACACCAATTCGCCGACGCGCGAGCCGCGCACGGATTCGGTCACGTCGGTTGCGATCTGGTAGCCGTCGGTGAACGTCTTGAAGGCGACGGGGAAGTCGTAGGTCTGGTCGGCCAGCTGCGCGTAGCGCGCCAGCATCTGGCCGTGCTGCTCTTCTTCCAGTTGCCACTCGGACAATGTTTCGGCGAACTCAGGGTCGTCCTGGAAGATATTCTGCAGGTAGCGGGTATATTGCGCAGCGTTGTACTCGGTCAGGCTCGCGGCCTTGACCAGTTTCAGCAGGTCCTGATCGAGTTTTGCGCCATCGAACGCTTCCCAGGCTATGTCGTCAGCCGTCCAGCGCGGCATGGTCTGCCCTTTCAGATCTTCTTATTCTCACAAGGTCCGGCGAAATAAATATCGTCACGAGGCCCCTGCGAGGCAAGGAGATTTTAGGAAAGCTTCAATTGATCGCAATATGCATCGCCTCGGCGACGGCGAGACGGCGGGCGGCTTCACGCTTGGCGTGATCGGTGGTGGCCGCGGCGATATCGGCCTCGGCGGCGCGGATGCGGGCCACGACGATCTCGGCGGTCAGCTCGGACAGCGGGATCGCTTCCTCGGCCAGGACGGTGATGCGGGTCTCGTTGACCTCGGCGAAACCGCCGGCCACGAAGATGCGCTTCTCGACCTTGCCGTTCTCATAGACGTCGATGACACCGGGGCGAACCCCGGTGATCATCGGCGCATGACGGGGCAAAGCGCCGAAGTCGCCCTCGGTGCCGGGGACCACCACCATCTCGGCGGGCTGCGAGATCAGCAGCTTTTCCGGCGATACCAGTTCGAATTCGGTCGTCTCAGCCATTTTTATCTATCCTGCAATCCGGAAATCAGGCGGCTTCCGCCGCCATCTTTTTGGCCTTCTCGATGGCTTCCTCGATGGCGCCGACCATGTAGAAGGCCGATTCCGGCAGGTGATCATACTCACCGGCGACGATTCCGGCGAAGCCCTTGATGGTGTCTTCCAGCGAGACCAGCTTGCCCGGGCTGCCGGTGAACACTTCGGCGACGTGGAAGGGCTGCGACAGGAAGCGCTGGATCTTGCGGGCGCGGGCCACGACCAGCTTGTCTTCTTCCGACAGCTCGTCCATGCCCAGGATGGCGATGATGTCCTGCAGCGACTTGTAGGTCTGCAGGATGCGCTGGACGTCGCGGGCGGTCTTGTAATGCAGCTCGCCGACCACCTTGGGGTCGAGCACGCGGGACGTGGAATCCAGCGGATCGACGGCCGGATAAATGCCCAGCTCGGCGATCGAGCGGTTCAGGGTGGTGGTGGCGTCCAGATGGGCGAACGAGGCGGCCGGGGCCGGATCGGTCAGATCGTCGGCGGGCACGTAAATGGCCTGCACCGAGGTGATCGAGCCCTTCTTGGTCGAGGTGATGCGCTCCTGCAGGTTGCCCATCTCGCCGGCCAGGGTCGGCTGATAGCCCACCGCGGAGGGGATACGGCCCAGAAGTGCTGACACTTCCGAACCGGCCTGGGTGAAGCGGAAGATATTGTCGACGAAGAACAGCACGTCCTGGCCTTCCTCATCGCGGAAATATTCCGCCTGGGTCAGGCCCGACAGGGCGACGCGGGCGCGGGCACCCGGCGGCTCGTTCATCTGGCCATAGACCAGGGTCACCTTGGAGCCGGGACCGTCGGTCCTGATGACGCCCGATTCGATCATCTCGTGATAGAGATCGTTGCCTTCGCGGGTACGCTCGCCGACACCGGCGAACACCGAGTAACCGCCATGGGCCTTCGCGACGTTATTGATCAGTTCCATGATCAGTACGGTCTTGCCGACGCCGGCGCCGCCGAACAGGCCGATCTTGCCGCCCTTGGCGTAGGGGGCGATCAGATCGATGACCTTGATGCCGGTGACCAGGATTTCGGTGTCGGTCGACTGATCCATGAAGGATGGAGCCGGCTGATGGATCGACTGGACCTTCTTGGTGGTCAGCGGACCGCGCTCGTCGATCGGCTCGCCGATGACGTTGAGGATGCGGCCCAGGGTCTCGGGACCGACGGGGACGGAGATCGGGGCGCCGGTATCGACCACGTCCTGGCCGCGGGTCAGACCCTCGGTGGCGTCCATGGCGATGGTGCGCACGCTGTTCTCGCCCAGATGCTGTGCCACTTCGAGAACCAGCTTCTTGCCGTTGTTCTCGGTGGTCAGCGCGGACAGGATGGCAGGCAGATCCTTGTCGAACCGCACGTCCACGACCGCGCCCAGAACCTGGGTGATGATGCCGGTATTCTTCGTCGTCATGTTAAGCAAGCTCCTGCTTGACCGTCACAGCGCTTCCGCGCCGGAGATAATTTCGATGAGTTCCTTGGTGATCTGCGCCTGACGCGACCGGTTATACTTGACGGTCAGCTTGTTCAGCATGTCGCCGGCATTACGGGTCGCATTGTCCATCGCGGTCATGCGCGCACCCTGCTCCGAGGCATTGCTTTCCAGCAGAGCCCGGAACAGCTGCACCGACAGGTTGCGCGGCAGCAGATCGGCCAGGATGGCTTCTTCAGAAGGTTCGAACTCGTAGATCGCGCCGGACGGATCCTTCAGGCCCTCGACCGCGGGGACCGACAATGGAATCAGGGTCTGGCGGGTTACGATCTGCGAGATCACCGACTGGAAACGGTTATAGATCACGGTGCAGACGTCGAAAGCACCGTCTTCGAACATCGCGAGGACCTTGTCGGCGATCTGGTCCGTTTCAGCGAAGGTGACCCCCTTCTTGCCGATGCCTTCCCAGCCGTCGACGATCAGCGAGGCGAAGTCGCGCTTCAACTGATCGCGGCCCTTACGGCCGACGGTCAGGATCTTGACCGTCTTGCCCTCGGCGACCAGCGACTGGGCCGTCTGGCGCGTGGCGCGGGCGATCGACGAGTTAAAACCGCCGCACAGACCGCGGTCGCCGGTGATGGCGATCAGCAGATGTGTCTGGTCGCGTCCGGTGCCCACCATCAAAGGGGGCGCGCCGGACTGGCCGGCCATCCCGGCGGCGAGCGCGCCCAGCATCCGCTCCATGCGGGCCGCGTAAGGGCGGCCCTGCTCGGCGGCGGTCTGGGCGCGGCGCAGCTTGGAGGCGGCCACCATCTTCATGGCCGAGGTGATCTTCCGGGTCGATTTGACCGAGTTGATCCTGAGCCGGAGGTCCTTGAGGCTGGGCATCGAGGGGTCGCCTCTTCCTTACGCGAAGGTCTTGAGGAAAGCCTCGATCGCGGCCTTCAGCTTGTCTTCCGTTTCCGGCTTCAAGGCCTTGTCGGTGGCGATCGCCTTGATGATCTCGGGATGCGTCGTCTTGATATTGGACAGCAGGCCCTGCTCGAAGCGGCCGATATCGGCCACCGCCAGCTTGTCGAGATAGCCCTTCACGCCGGTATAGATCGAAATCACTTCCTCTTCCGTCGACAGCGGCGAGAATTGCGGCTGCTTCAGGAGTTCGGTCAGACGGGCGCCGCGGTTCAGCAGGCGCTGGGTGGCCGGGTCGAGATCCGAGGCGAACTGGGCGAAGGCAGCCATTTCGCGATACTGGGCGAGTTCCAGCTTGATGCTGCCCGCGACCTGCTTCATCGCCTTGATCTGGGCGGCGGAGCCGACGCGCGACACCGACAGGCCGACGTTCACCGCCGGGCGGATGCCCTTATAGAACAGCTCGGTCTCGAGGAAGATCTGGCCGTCGGTGATCGAAATCACGTTGGTCGGAATATAGGCCGACACGTCGTTGGCCTGGGTCTCGATGACCGGCAGCGCGGTCAGCGATCCGTTGCCGGCGGCGTCGCCCAGCTTGCAGGCGCGTTCCAGCAAGCGCGAGTGCAGATAGAACACGTCGCCCGGATAGGCTTCGCGGCCCGGCGGACGGCGCAGCAGCAGCGACATCTGGCGATAGGCGACGGCCTGCTTGGACAGATCGTCATACATGATCAGGGCATGCATGCCATTGTCGCGGAAATACTCGCCCATGGCGCAGCCGGCGTAGGGTGCGAGGAACTGCAGCGGGGCCGGGTCGGACGCGGTGGCGGCGACGACGATCGAATAGTCCATCGCGCCATTGTCGGTCAGGGTCTTGACCAGCTGGGCGACGGTGGAGCGCTTTTGGCCGATCGCGACATAGATGCAATAGAGCTTCTGGCTCTCGTCGGTGCCCTGATTGACCTTCTTCTGATTGAGAATGGTGTCGATCAGAATGGCGGTCTTGCCGGTCTGGCGATCGCCGATCACCAGCTCGCGCTGGCCGCGGCCGACGGGGATCAGGGCGTCGATGGCCTTGATGCCGGTGGACATCGGCTCATGCACCGACTTGCGCGGGATGATGCCCGGCGCCTTGACGTCGACGCGGCTCAGCTTCTCGAACTGGATCGGGCCCTTGCCGTCGATCGGGTTGCCCAGCGCGTCGACGACGCGGCCCAGCAGACCCTTGCCGACGGGCACTTCCACGATAGCGCCGGTACGCTTGACGGTATCGCCTTCCTTGATGGTGCGATCGTCGCCGAAGATCACGACGCCGACATTGTCGGTCTCGAGATTCAGCGCCATGCCGCGGATGCCGCCATCGAACTCCACCATCTCACCGGCCTGGACCTTGTCCAGACCATAGATGCGGGCGATGCCGTCGCCGACCGACAGAACCTGGCCGACCTCGGCCACCTCCGCTTCGGTGCCGAAATTGGCGATCTGTTCCTTCAGGATAGCGGAGATCTCCGCGGCGCGGATATCCATCACCGGACCCCTTTCAATGCGAGCGTCAGTTGTTGCAATTTGGTTTTCAGCGAGGCATCGACCATCTTCGATCCGACCTTGGCGACCAGGCCGCCCAGCAGGGAAGGATCAACCGTCACGTCCAGGGCGACATCCTTGCCGACGACCTTCTTCAGGGCGGCGGACAAGGACTTCTTCTGGGCGGCGGTCAGGGCCTTCGCGGTGGCGACCTCGGCCGTCACTTCACCGCGGCTTGCGGCGAGTCGGGCGAGGAAGGCGTCGATGACGCCGGAAACGGTGAACAGGCGGCGGTTCTTCGCCAGCAGACCGAGGAGGTTGCGGGTGATCTCGTGCCATTCGGCCTTCTTGGCCAGGGCGACGATGGCGTTACCCTGATCCTTGCGGCTGATCACCGGCGAGGAGACCAGGCGCTTGAGATCGGCGCTCTCGGCCAGCATGGCCTTCAGGGCCTTCAGATCGGCTTCTACCGCCTCAAAGGCAGCCTTTTCCTCGGCCAGCGCGAACAGCGCGGCGGAATAACGGTCGGCAATGGCGCCAATGGCTTCAGACGACACTTAGGACAATCCTCTGGGAGAAAACGGCAGAGATAAGAACTGCTTGATTTTTAATAGAAATTTTCGTGCCGCCGAGTAAACCCGGGGGCGAAGCGAGGGTTAACTAGCATATCGGGCAGGGGCTGGCAAGCCTAGGAAATATAAGGTGTGCGCGCCTTTCGTCGCACCCGCAGCATCGATTGGATGGTGACGGGCGTATGCGTTTCCCGCTAAATCAAGCCCAACGCGTAAATTCTTTCGAGGACACCCCATGGCCGGAGCAATCCGATGACCCCCAAGGATCAAGACAACCTGCCGGAGCTCACGCTCCGCGGCATTATCCTGGGGGCGCTGATCACTGTCGTCTTCACCGCCGCCAATGTCTATCTCGGCCTCAAGGTGGGATTGACGGTGGCCTCCTCCATTCCCGCCGCGGTCATCTCGATGGCGGTCCTGCGCTACTTCAAGAACAGCAACATCCGTGAGAACAACATCGTTCAGACGCTGGCCTCGGCGGCCGGCACTCTGTCCTCGGTGATCTTCGTCCTGCCGGGCCTGATCATCGTTGGCTACTGGACCGGCTTTCCCTTCTGGCAGTCGGCCGGCATCTGTGCCATCGGCGGAATCCTGGGCGTGATGTACACGGTGCCCCTGCGCCGCGCCATGGTGGTGCAGGGCGATCTGCCCTATCCCGAAGGCGTCGCCGCCGCCGCCGTGCTGCAGGTCGGTTCGTCCGAGGCTTCGGCTGACGAAGAGGCCGCCGCCGCCGGGTCGGGCATCAAGGATCTGGTAGTGGGCGCCGCCGCCTCGTCGGGCTTCTTCATCCTGACCTGCATGCAGCTGTTCGCCGACGCCAAGACCTGGTGGTTCAGCTTTGGCAAGGGAAAGACGGGCCTGGGCACCGGCTTCTCGGTGGCGCTGCTCGGCGTCGGCTATCTGGTCGGCATCACGGTGGGCGCCGCCATGTTCATCGGCGTGCTGATTTCCTGGCTCGGCGCGGTGCCGATCCTGACCGCGCTGCATCCGCCGCCGGACGGGACCGATCTGATCGCCTATGCGTCGGGGGACATCTGGCGCAAGCAGGTCCGCCTGATCGGCGCCGGCGCCATCGCGGTCATCGCCATCTGGACGCTGATCAATCTGGCCAAGCCGATGTGGAACGGCATCAAGGCCTCGATCGCCGCCATGAGCGCGAGCCGCGGCGACGAAAGCGGCCTGCCGCGCGAAGAGCGCGACATTCCCTTCCATTACGTGGTGGGCGGGTCCTTGGCCCTCCTGATTCCGCTGGCGGGCCTGTTCGTGGTCTTCCTCACCGGCACTCCGCTCGACGGGCAGATCATCCTGCTGGTGGTGGTCTGCACCATCTTCGCCGCCTTCGTCGGCTTCATTACCGCGGCGGCCTCGGGCTACATGGCCGGCCTGATCGGGAGTTCCAACAGCCCGGTCTCGTCGCTATCGATCCTCTCCACCATCGCCTCCGCCCTGCTGCTGGTCGGGCTGATCGGCCGCACGTCGCTGCTCGACGCCTCGACCCGCTCGGCGGCGATCGCGCTGGCCCTGTTTACCACCTCCGTCGTGTTGTCGATCGCCACCATCGCCAACAACAATCTGCAGGATCTCAAGACCGGCCAGCTGGTCCATGCGACGCCCTGGCGCCAGCAATGGGCCCTGGTGATCGGCTGCGTCGTCGGCGCCGCCGTGATCCCGCCGGTGCTGGACCTACTGCAGCATGCCTATGGCTTCGCCGGGGCGCCGCTCGATGCGGGCATGGATCCCAATAAGGTCCTGGCCGCGCCGCAGGCGTTGCTGATGTCGACCCTGGCCACCGGCATCCTGGCCGGCGAGCTGGATTGGTCGATGCTGGGCATTGGCGTGCTGGTCGGTCTCGGTCTGGTGATCATCGACGAGGTTCTGAAGCGCTCGACCAAGAAGCTGCGTCTGCCGCCTCTGGCAGTGGCGCTCGGCATCTATCTGCCGGTCAGCGCCACCGTGCCGGTCTCGATCGGCACCTTCGTCGCTCTGCTGGCCGACATGGCCCTGGCCCGCAAGGCCAAGGCCTCCGGGCAGCCTATCGAGAAGATCGCCGCCGCTCCGCAGCGCCGCGCCCTGCTGCTGGGCTCGGGCATGATTGTCGGCGAGAGCCTGCTCGGCGTCGGCAACGCGCTGATCATCACCCTGACCGGCAACCAGGCGCCGCTGGCGGTGGTCGGCGACGATTTCGCCGGCACCGCCGAATGGCTGTCGAGCATCGGTTTCCTGGTGCTCTGCCTGGCCTCCTACCGCTGGATCATGGGCCGCGAGAAGAGCGCCGCGTAAGCGGTATAAAGCCCCACCGCCCAGAAAGCGAAATAGCCGACGCTGAAGCCGGATACGGCGGCGTCGGCCCAGGACAGGGTCTCCCGGAGATCGGGCCGCACCGCCATCGTCACCCCGAGCGCATATTTCGCGGTGAAGAGGATGGTGACCCGGACGAAGGGAGCCCAACTGCCCGCCAGGGTCACCTGGCGGCGGTCCCGGTCCACCGCCAGCACGACGGGTCTCCCGACGAAGAAGACCAGCGCCGCGCCGATAGCGGCCGCCGCCAGCCAATCCAGACCCAGTGCCAAACCGATGCTCTGCCGGGTCAGCAACCCGGACAGGCCCCAGACGATGAACAGCGCCGGGATCGCCAGAAGGCGAGTCAGGCCCGCCGTGCGCACCCGGGTGGCGCGCAGGGTCATGGTGATCACATAGAGCAGCAGCGGCCATATCCATACTGGGGTGTGGCTGACGATCGCGCCGAGGCCGGGTGCTTGCGCGGCCGCCGGGGCCGATGCGAGAATGACCGCGGCGGGGGCCAGGGAAACCAGGGGGAACAGGGGACGCATGATCAAATCCTGCATGAATTGCGATACCTCGTTCCTGCGCCTCTCCCGGTCGCCGCGCCATTCTCTCTGCGCCGACGCCGGGAGCAAATTCGCCAGTTCATTTCGCGAAGCGTGAAATGGTCCACCCGCTGATCCGCCGGCTGGCGATCCAGCTCGTCATCGGAGCCGCATTAGGTTGGATCGGTCCGTTCGATACCCATGAAGCGATGACGCTGCCGCAGCGTCTGGTCTATTGGATGATCTCGATCCCGGTGATCGGCCTATGCAGCCGTTTCGCCATTCGCACGGTGATGCGGCACGACCGGGCCGGCGCCTGGCCGCTGCCGGCCCGGGTCGCCGCCGCCGCGGTTCTGGCCGGCTTTCCCGCCAGTTTCATCGTGCTCTTGCTGCATGGATTCCTGATCGGCGCCATGCGGTTCGATGCGTGGGGGCTGATTGAGGTCTATCTGACCGTGACCATCGTGATCGGGCTGGTCGCCTATCCGTTCTCATTGCTCGCCGCGGCGCGTCGGGCCGCCGAAGCGCCGCCGCTTGAACCGGTCGAAGAGGTCTCGCCCTTCCTGCGGCGTATTCCGCCCAAGCTTGGCGCCGAGTTGTTGTTCCTATCCGCCGAGGATCATTACATCCGCGTCACCACTGCGCTGGGTAACGATCTGATCTTGTGCCGTCTGTCCGACGCCATCGCCGAACTGGGGCCGGCTGGCGGGCAGAGGGTGCATCGCTCCTATTGGGTCGCCCAGGGTGCGGTCGCTTCCGTAGAGCGTAAGGATGGCAAGACAGCGCTGCTGCTGACCAATGGCGAGACGGTGCCGGTAAGTCAGAGCTATGTGCCGGCGTTGAAGGCGATCGGTTGGCTCTGACTTTCTGCCTGCGGCGACAGCCGATATTTTCACCACCAAGGGCTTCGCCTACACCAAGGCGCGGCTTTCACAGAAAACTGTACGGATCGATATCGACCTGCACCTGGATCGTCCAGTGCAGCTTGGTCAGCCCCAGCCAATGGCGGATATAGGCCTGAAGGTTGACCTGCTTCGGCGCCTTCAGCAGCATTCGCCGGCGATGACGCCCGCGCAGTAGGGAGAGCGGCGCCGGCGCCGGGCCGAGCAGTTCGATTGAAGGATCGCGTGGCGCGATCCGCGCCAGCTGCTGCGCCGTCTTTTCGACTAGGCCTGCGTCCCCGCCCGACACGATTAGCGCGGCGAGACGGCCATAGGGCGGCCAGCCGCCGGCGCGGCGATCCTCGGCCTCGAGGGCGGCGAAACCTTCGGCGTCGCCCGTGGCCAAGGCCTGCAGCACCTTGGCTTCGGTCTGGTAGGTCTGCAGCAGCACACGGCCGGGATGCTCGGCGCGTCCGGCGCGGCCCGCCACCTGGCTGAGCAATTGGAACGTGCGTTCGGCGGCGCGCAGATCGCCCCCGGCGAGGCCGAGATCGGCGTCGATGACGCCCACCAGGGTCAGCAGGGGGAAATGATGGCCTTTGGCGACGATCTGCGTGCCGACCAGCAGGTCGATCTCGCGCCGGGCCATGCGATCCACCAATTCAGCGGCGGCTTTCGGGCCGGGCAGCAGGTCGCTGGCCATGATGGCGATGCGGGCGTCCGGAAAGAGCATCGCCGCCTCCTCGGCCACTCGCTCCACGCCGGGTCCGCACGCGGCGAAACTCTCCTCGGCCTGGCACCCGGGGCACTCTTCCGGTTTCGTGGTGTAGTGGCCGCAATGATGGCATTGCAGGCGGCTGCCGACCTTGTGCTCGACCAGCCAGGCGGTGCAGTGCGGGCATTGCAGGCGGAATCCGCAGGCTCTGCAGAGAGTCAAAGGCGCGTAGCCGCGGCGATTGAGGAAGAGCAGCGCCTGCTCGCCGGCTTGCAGGCAGCGTTCGACCGCCTGGTGCAAAGGCGGCGAGATCCACTGCTGGCGCGGCGGCGGGTCGCGCCGGAGATCGACCAACGCCACCTCGGGTAGGCTGGCGCCGCCATGGCGCGAGGGCAGGATCAGCTTGGTGTATCGCCCGGCCTCGACATTGGCGGCGGTCTCCAGCGATGGGGTCGCCGAGGCGAGAATAACCGGCAGACCGCTCAGATGTCCGCGCACCACCGCCATATCGCGAGCGTGGTAACAGACGCCTTCATCCTGCTTGTAGGACCCGTCATGCTCTTCGTCGACCACCACCAGCCCTAGGGCGGGGAAGGGCAGGAACAGGGCCGAGCGGGCCCCGACCACCACTTTGGCGTCCCCCCGCGAAACGGCGCGCCAGGCACGGCGGCGTTCGGGCTCGCCGAGATCGGAATGCCACACCGTGGGCGGAACGCCGAAGCGCTTTTCGAAGCGCGCCAGCCATTGGGCCGACAGCGCGATTTCGGGAAGCAGAACCAGCGACTGGCGGCCCGCCGCCAGGGCTCCGGCGATCGCTTCAAAATAGACCTCGGTCTTGCCCGAGCCGGTAACGCCTTCCAACAGGGTGACGGCGAAACCGGCGTCGATCCGGGCGCGCAGACTGTCGGCGGCGGCGCGCTGCCCGGGCGAAAGTGTGGGACCGGGGTGATTGGGATCGGGCTGCGGACCGGTTTCGATCTTGCCGCCCTCGATCTCGACACCTTCGATCTCGACCAGGGCGCCGGCATTGGCCATGCCCCTGATCACCGAAGGCACGACCCCGGCGGTGCGGGCCAGATCGGCCGTACTTTGCGGGAGCCTCGCCGCTTCCAGAACGCGGGCGCGCGCCTCGGTGACCTTATATCCCACAGGCAGTGGATCGGCGGGGATCAGGCGCGGCGGCGGCCGCTTCCCGGGCTCCAGCGCCTTGGGCACGCTCATCGCCATTTTCAGCACCGCGCCGGGCGGGGCCAGGCAATAGGAGGCGACCCAATCGATGAAGCGGCGGGTATTCTCGGGCAGCGGCGCCAGCTTCAAGCTTTCCTTAACGGGCAGGCAGGTAAAGTCCCCCTGCGGATCGGTGACCGCACCCCAGACCACGCCGGTAACCGTGCGTGTGCCCAACGGCACCCGCACGAAATCGCCAGGCGCCAGGGGGTCGTCTCCAGTCAGGTAATCGAGAGCGCCGAACAGGGGCACGGGCAATAGCACCGCGATCCGGTCGCCAGGGGAAAAGGTGGTCATAGGCCACCCTAACCTGGGGGAACGGACAACAAAAGAGGGCTCGCCCCGGCGGTCGAACACTGGCATAAGACGATGGAACCATTCGGACGGCGAGATGACGCGAAAGACTGAATCAGCGGATCGAGACGGGGGGGCACAGCGGGTCGACGAGGATCTGGTCGTCGCCTATCTGGCAGAGCATCCCGATTTGCTGGTGCGCCGCCCCGAACTGCTGACCAAGCTGGTTCCGCCCTCGCGCTTCGACGGCGATTCGGTGGTCGACCTGCAGAAGGTGATGATCCGCCGCCTGAGCGAGGAGCTCGAACAGATGAAAGGCTGCGCCGAACATCTGATCGCCACCTCGCGTAATAACATGTCGATCCAGAGCCGCACCCATCAGGTGGTGATGTCGATGCTGGCCGCCGGTGATCTGGAGAAGCTGCTGCGGGTGGTGGCCGAGGATATGCCGGCCCAGCTCGATCTCGACATAGCGCTGCTGGCGTTCGAGACCGTCGAGGGTGAGATGTCCCCCGGTCTGGTGGCGATGAGCCCGGGCTCGGTCGAGGCCGCGCTCGGCACCGGCGACGTGCTGCTGCGCTCCCAGCGCTCCGCCGATCCGACTATTTTCGGCGACGCCGCCACGCTGATCAATTCGTTCGCGCTCGCCCGCATCGTTCCCGGAGCGAATGATGGCAGCCCCGCGACGGCGCCCCGCCCGCTCGGCATGCTGGCGCTGGGATCGCGCCATGACCGCACCTTCCATTCCAGCCAGGGGACCGAGCTGCTCGCCTTCCTGGCCGCCGTTCTGGAAGATTGCATCGGCCGGTGGTGGCCCGTCTCCCCATCCTGATGTCCGGCGATGCCGGGCTGGTGGCGGCGCTCGACCGCTGGCGGCGATGGCTGGCCGATGAGCGGCGCTTGTCGCCGCACACGCTGGATGGGTATGGCCGCGATGTTTCGGCCTTCCTCGCCTTTCTGACGCCCCATTTCGGCCATCTGCCGGGGCTCGACGATCTGGCCGCGTTGCAGCCGGCCGACGTGCGGGCCTATCTCGCCAGCCGGCATGGCGAACTGGCCAAGACGTCGCAGGCGCGCGGCCTTTCCGCGCTGAAAAGCCTGTTCCGCTTTCTCGACCGCCAAGGATTGGCCCACAACGCCGTGTTCGGCGTGGTGCGGGCGCCGCGCCTGCCGGTCAGCGCACCGAAGCCGCTCGGCGTCGAGGAGGCGCTGGAGACCCTGTCGGCGGCGGCCGATATCCAGTCGGAACCCTGGATGGCGGCGCGCGATGTAGCCCTTTTCTCGCTGCTCTATGGCTGCGGATTGCGTCTCGGCGAGGCGCTGTCGCTGACTCGCGCCACGGCGCCGGTCAAGGGCGAGTCGATGACCATCACCGGCAAGGGCCGCAAGCAGCGGCTGGTGCCCTTGCTGCCGGCGGTGACCGACGCGGTCGCCTCCTATCTGGCGCTATGTCCCTTCGCCGGCGCGGCGGATGCGCCGCTATTCGTCGGCGCGCGGGGCGGGCCGCTCAATCCCGGCGTCGTGCAGCGCCAGATGCGGCGGCTGCGCCCCGTGCTCGGCCTGCCCGACACCGCCACGCCGCACGCGTTGCGCCACAGTTTCGCGACTCACCTGCTGGCCGACGGCGGCGATCTGCGCACCATCCAGGAGCTGCTCGGCCACGCCTCGCTGTCCACCACCCAGCGTTATACCGCGGTGGATCAATCGGCCTTGACCGCCATCTATGACAAGGCGCATCCGCGCGCCCGCTGACAGGAAAACCGCTGTGAAGAAGATCTATCTCGCCGGACCCGATGTATTTCTGCCGGACGCCTTGGTGGTCGGAAAGCAAAAGCAGGAGATCTGCCGCCAGTTCGGGTTCGAGGGACTGTTCCCGCTGGATCAGCACTTAGGGGACGATCCGGGCGGCGTCGACATCTTCCGCGCCGACATGGCGCTGATGCGCGAGGCGGATATCGGCCTGTTCAATCTGTCGCCCTTCCGTGGCCCCAGCGCCGATCCCGGCACGGTGTTTGAACTCGGCATGATGATGGCCATGGGCAAGCGTGTGTTCGGCTATCGCAACACCGACAGCTTCTACCACCAGCGCGTGCGGGAAGACGGCTATATGGTCGAGCGGTTCGGCCTGGGCGACAATCTGATGATCGATTGCGCCATCACCGAAGCCGGCGGGACCATCTCGGCGAGAGCCGAGGAGGGGTTGGCGGCGATGGTGGGGTTCCAGGCGGCGGTCGAGGAGGCGTGGCGGCAAATATTCGGGGCCATGGCGACGTGACCCCGGGAATAGGAAAAAGTGGAATCGGCTCGCGACTTCTCGCTATGATTGCCGGTCTTCAAGGTGGAATTTCTCTAATGCGTCTTTCCGTGGGATTTATTGCCATCCTGATGGCCCTGGCCGCTTGCCAGGATCAGCCCAAATCCCCGGTGGTGTCCAACGCCAAGGCCCTGGAGCCGCCCAAATATACCCAGACCGGCAGCCGGGTCACCACCGACCATCCCCTGGTCACGCCGGATGTCGGCGTGATGAGCCAGGGGGCGCTGCAGGATGCCACCGGCGATCATACCGGGCCGGGGTATAATCAGACGATTCCCAACCCGCAGCAGTAAGCTGGGGTTTCCAAACGAAAAAGGCGCGCCGGAAACGGCGCGCCTTTTATATGCCCCTCAAGCGCCGGGCGCGGCTTCCAGCCGCTGGGCTACCGCGCCAAGCTATGTTGCCTGTGTGATCGAAGCTGTTGGTAGCGCGGCGGCCGCGAGCGGCCGCGGAACGATTCTCGAGGGAATCGTTCCGTCCTGTTCTGTCTTACTTACAGATGGATCGCGCGGCCGGCGACGCCGAGCGCGGCTTCCTTGACCGCTTCGGCCAGGCTCGGATGAGCGTGGCTGGTGCGGGCGATATCCTCGGCGGCGGCCTTGAACTCCATTCCCAGCACCACTTCGGCGATCAGATCGCCGGCCGACGGGCCGATGATGTGGCAGCCCAGGACTTCATCGGTCTTGGCGTCGGCGATGATCTTGACGAAGCCATCCGTGTCGCCATTGGCCCGCGCGCGGGAATTGGCGGTGAAGGGGAACTTGCCGACCTTGTATTCGACGCCGTCCGCCTTCAGCTGCTCTTCGGTCTTGCCGACGGCAGCCACTTCAGGCCAGGTGTAAACCACGCCGGGAATGGCGCCGTAGTTCACATGGCCGTGCTGGCCGGCCAGGATCTCGGCGAGGGCGACGCCCTCTTCCTCGGCCTTGTGCGCCAGCATGGCGCCGCCGATCACGTCGCCGATGGCGTAGATGCCCGGGACGTTGGTCTGGAAGTGGCCATCGACCGGGATGAAGCCGCGCTTATCCAGCGTGACGCCAACAGTCTCGAGGCCCAGATTGGTGGTGAAGGGGCGGCGGCCGATCGCCACCAGAACCACGTCGGCGGTCAGCTCGGAGGCATCGCCACCGGCGGCAGGCTCGAGGCTCAGCGTGACGTCCTTCTTGCCCAATTTCGCGCCGGTAACCTTGGTGCCCAGCTTGAACTCGAGGCCTTGCTTCTCGAAGATGCGCTGGGCCTGCTTGGAGATCTCGCCATCATTGGTCGGCAGGACGCGATCGAGATATTCGACCACGGTGACCTTGGCGCCCAGACGGTGCCAGACCGAACCCAGCTCGAGGCCGATCACGCCGGCGCCGATCACCACGAGATGCTCGGGAACCTTGGTCAATTCCAGCGCGCCGGTTGAGGAGACGACCATCTTCTCGTCGATCTCGACACCCGGCAGCGGGGTGACGTCCGAGCCGGTGGCGATGATGATGTGCTTGGCGGTGATCTTGTCCGATCCGACCGACAGCTGGCCGGGGGCGGTGATCTTCGCTTCGCCGACGATGTAGGTGATCTTGTTCTTCTTGAACAGGAACGAGACACCCTTGGTGTTGTCGTCCACCACCTTCTGCTTGCGGGCCAGCATCTTGGACAGGTCGAAACCGACCTTGCCGACCTCGATGCCGTGCTCGGCGAAATGCTTGGTGGCGTCCTCGTAATGATGAGAAGACTGCAGCAGGGCCTTGGACGGAATGCAGCCGACATTGAGGCAGGTGCCGCCAGGCGGGCCGCGGCGGTCGATGCAGGCGGTATTGAAGCCGAGCTGGGCGGCGCGGATGGCGGCGACATAGCCGCCGGGGCCGGCGCCAATTACAACGACGTCAAAGGAAGAATCGGCCATTTAACAAGGTCCTCGTTCAGCCGTCATCCCCGCGAAGGCGGGGATCCAGGGCAGCCTGGACTCCCGCCTTCGCGGGAGTGACGGATTTAATTACATATCGAGAAGAATGCGCTGCGGATCCTCGATGCATTCCTTGACGCGCACCAGGAAGGACACCGCCTCGCGGCCGTCGATGACCCGGTGATCGTAGGACAGCGCCAGATACATCATCGGGCGGGCCTCGATCTTCCCGTCGGGCATCACCACCGGGCGCATCTGGGTCTTGTGCATGCCCAGGATGCCCGATTGCGGCGTGTTGAGGATCGGCGTGCTCATCAAGGAGCCATAGACGCCGCCATTGGAGATGGTGAAGGTGCCGCCGGTCATGTCCTCGATGGCCAGCTTGCCGTCGCGGGCCTTCTTGCCATAATTGCCGATGGTCTTCTCGACCTCGGCGAAGGACAGGGTGTCGCAGTCGCGGACCACCGGAACCACCAGGCCGTTCGGCGTACCGACGGCGACGCCGATGTCGTAGAAGTTCTTATAGACCAGTTCGTCGCCGTCGATCTCGGCATTGACCGCCGGCCATTCCTTCAGCGCGGTGACGCAGGCTTTGACGAAGAAGGACATGAAGCCGAGCTTCACGCCATGCTTCTTCTCGAAGGCGTCCTTGTACTGGTTGCGACAGGCGTTCAGCGCCGTCATGTCCACCTCGTTGAAGGTGGTCAGCATGGCGGCGGTGTTCTGCGCTTCCTTGAGACGCTCGGCGATGCGCTTGCGCAGGCGGGTCATCTTGACGCGCTCTTCGCGCGGATCTTCCTCGCGCGGGGCGCGGGGAGCCGGGGCTTTGGCGGCTGGCGGCGGCGAAGCGATGGCGTTCAGCGCGTCGCCCTTGGTGACGCGGCCATCCTTGCCGGTGCCCGAGACGTTCGAGAGATTGTTCTCGGCGATCAGCTTGGAGGCGGCGGGGGAGGCTACATCGCTCTTGGTCTGGATCGGAGCCGGGCCGGCCTGCGGCTT
>Ga0302311_10001781_pt1 | contig 24989 bp, 21 predicted proteins | sample III_Palsa_N1_3_FD_200449 | JGI IMG/M metagenome (GOLD analysis project Ga0302311, IMG submission 200449) | Peat permafrost microbial communities from Stordalen Mire near Abisko, Sweden - III_Palsa_N1_3 | ecosystem: Environmental > Terrestrial > Soil > Palsa > Peat permafrost | place: Sweden... | reverse complement strand
GCGACCTGGCTGCAGAGCCAGTCCCCCATCCGCAGCCCGCCGCCGAAGACGAACCCGCCGCCGTGGAAGTAGACGACCAGCGGCCGGGGGCCGGCCGCGGCGGCGGCCGGGGTGTACACGCGGACCGGGAGATCGCCGCCGGGCCCGGGAATCGCCCGGTCGGCCAGCACGATCCCCGGCGCCGCCTTGCCGAGGATCAAGCCGATAAGCCCGCCTTCCGGGATCTTCCTGCTCTGCAGCGCGATCACGTCGGCGTCGCTGCGGGTGGCGACCGACGACTGGCGGCGGGTCACCGCCCCCCACGCACGCAGCCGCAGATCCATTCGTGCCATTGGACGCTCCTTTGCGAGATCCCAGGGGGTGGGAGACCGTGACTAACATCTGCGGAGAATGTTATTCTCGCCAGCAGTGTCACGGAAGGTTTTCCCGCCGCGGAGGCCGCCAAATCGCCTTCGCGCGTCTCGTTCCCGGAGGTCGCCCGTGGAGTTCGAGTTCGAAGCGGAGCCGACCGGGACGGTGAACCGCGTAGGTGACCTTGACCGGCTGGCGGATGAGACGATGGACCTGGTAGGAAAGATCGCCCAAAGGAGCACATCGCCTCGCAATGACCACTACCTCAGCTATCAGGGTCGGGTTCATCGGGCTCGGCAGCCAGGGCGCGCCGATGGCGCGCCGGATCATCGAGGCGGGCTACCCGGTGACGCTCTGGGCCCGCCGTCCGGGCACGCTTGAGCCGTTCGCGGACACCAACGCGAAGACCGCCGGATCCCCGGCCGAGCTGGCCGCCGCCAGCGATCTGGTCTGCGTGTGCGTGCGCGACGACGCCGACACCGAGGAGGTCGTCGACGCCGTGCTGAGCGGGCTGGCGGCCGGCGCGGTGATCGCGGTGCACAGCACCGTGCATCCCGACACCTGCCGTCGTCTGGCCGAGCGGGCGCGGGCGGGCGGCGTCCGGCTGATCGACGCGCCGGTCAGCGGCGGCGGCCCGGCCGCGCAAGCCGGCCGGCTGCTGGTGATGGTCGGCGGAGACGAGGAGGCGGTGGAATTCTGCCGCCCGGTGTTCGCCAGCTACGGCGATCCGATCGTGCACCTCGGACCGGTCGGCGCCGGCCAGGTCACCAAGCTGCTGAACAACGCGGCGTTCACCGCGCACCTGGGGGTCGCGGTGAGCGTGCTCGCCCTCGGGCAGTCGCTCGGCGTCGACCAGCTCCGGCTGGCCGACGTGATCTCGCACGGCAGCGGCAACAGCTTCGCGCTGCAGCGGGTGGCGGCCGCGGGCGGCACGCTCGCCCGCATCGGCCAGCACGCCGGGCACCTGCTGCGCAAGGACGTGCAACTGATCGTGGACGTGGCCGGCGCTGCTCCCGGCGAGGCCGAACCGCGAGCCTCGGGACCCGGCGACGCCGGGCACGGGGACGGGGAGCGCGGGGCGACGCTGCTGGCCGCCGCCGACGCCGCGCTGGCGCTGATGAACGTCGCGCGCGCATGAACGCCGCTGGCGGAACGGCCGGTCGCTAGTGGACAGCGTGGTCATCGTCGGCGGCGGGGCGGCCGGGCTGGCCGCCGTCGAGACCCTCCGCTCGGAGGGGTACGCCGGGGCGCTCACCATGGTCTGCGACGAGCCCGAGCTCCCCTACGACCGCCCGCCGCTGTCCAAGCAGGTGCTGACCGGGGCGTGGGATCCCGAGCGGACCCGGTTCCGCGAGGCCGGCCACTACGCCGACCTCGGCATCCGGCTGGTGCGCGGCCGGGCGGGCGCACTCGACGCCGACGGCAAGACCGTGTACCTGAGCGACGGGTACCCGCTCCGGTTCGACGGCCTGATCATCGCGACCGGGGTGCGGCCGCGCCGCCTGCCGGCCGGGCACGAACTGGCCGGCGTGCACGTGCTGCGGGACCATCCGGATGTGGCGGCGCTGCGAGCGGCCTTCGCCGCGGGAGGTCGAGTTGTCATCGTCGGCGGCGGCTTCCTCGGCATGGAGGTGGCGGCGGCCGCGCGCGGGCTCGGGCTCGACGTCACGGTTATCGAGCCGCTCGCGCAGCCGATGATCCGCCAGGTCGGGCCCGCTATCGGCGCCGAGGTCGCCCGGCTGCACCGCGAGCGCGGCGTCGACCTCCGCACCGGCATCGGGGTCGCCCACCTGATCAGCGACGATATCGGCAGTGGGGGCGACCCGGCGGCCGCGGGCGCCGCGACTGGCGACCGGGCGACGGCGGGCACCGCGAGGGGCAACGGGGCGGCCGAGGTCGGGACGGCTGCCAACGCGAAGGGGGCCACGGTGACCGGCGTCGCGCTGACGGACGGCAGCGTGGTCCCGGCGGAGTGCGTGCTGGTCGCCATCGGGGCGGTGCCGGCGACCGACTGGCTGGCTGCCTCGGGGCTCGCGCTCGGGGACGGCGTCGAGTGCGACGAGTTCTGCCGGGCCGCGCCCGGCATCTACGCGGCGGGCGACGTCGCGTCCTGGGTCAACCCTCGGTACCAGCGGCGGATGCGGGTGGAGCATCGGATGAACGCCACCGAGCAGGGCGCCGCGGCGGCCGTGAACCTGCTCAAGGGAGACGTGCAGCCGTTCGCGCCGCTGCCTTACTTCTGGAGCGACCAGTACAACGTCAAGATCCAGGTGCACGGGGACCTGCCCGACGGGGCCGAGGCCGCGATCGAGGAGGGCAGCCCGGCCGACGGGAAGTTCGTCGCGCTGTACCGCAAGGACGGGGCGACGACGGCCGTGCTCGGCTGGAACTCGCCCGCCCGGCTGATCCGCTACCGGAAGCTGCTGCTCGGCTGACCGGGGACTAACTCGACGCGGATCGCCTGCTGCTGGGCGCGCAGGCAGAGCTCGGCGGCGGCGAAGGCGTGAGACTGGGTCATCGCGTTCTCGGTGCCGTCGAGGCAGTCCCTGATGAGCTCGCCGAAGAACGGGTAGCCCACTTTTCCGTGGACCGGGATGTGGCGCTCGGTGTGATGGTTGACCACATAGACGTGGTCGCCTTCCGGGTCGCGGGCGACGTCGGTGTACTTGCGGAGTTCTAGGTACCCTTCGGTGCCGAGGATGAAGGTGCGGCCGTCGCCCCAGGTGCCGAGGGCGTCGGGGGTGAACCAGTCGACCCGGCAGTAGCCGGTCGCGCCGTTGGCGAGCACGACGCTGACGTCGCCGAAGTCCTCGAGGCCGGGGTGGTCGCGGTGGGCGTAGTTGGCGACCCGGGCGGAGGTGATCGTCGCGTCGTCGCTGCCGCCGTAGAAGAGGACCTGCTCGAGCTGGTGGCTGCCGATGTCGCAGAGGATGCCGCCGTAGGCGTTCCGGTCGAAGAACCAGTCGGGTCTGGTGGCGGGGTTCATCCGGTGCGGACCCATTCCCATCACCTGGATCACCCGGCCGATGGCTCCGTCTTGGATCAGTCGGCCGGCGTAGACCGCGCTCTCCGAGTGCAAGCGCTCGCCGTAGTAGATGGCGTACTTCTTGCCGGTTGCCGCTGTTCTGGCTCTGGCCTGGTCGAGCTGGTCGAGGGTGGTCATCGGGGGCTTGTCGGTGAAGTAGTGCTTGCCGTGGTCGAGGACGCGCAGGCCCAGGTCGGCCCGGTTGACCGGGATGGCGGCGCCGGCGACGAGGTCGACCTGGGGATCATCGAGGGCTTCGCCCTCGGTTCTGGCCGCCTTGACGTCCGGGTAGCGGGCGCGGAACTGATCGACCTTCGCCGGGTCGGGATCGTAGACCCAGCGGAGCTGAGCGCCGGCTTCCAGCAGGCCGTTGCACATGCCGTAGATGTGGCCGTGGTCGAGGCCGACGGCGGCGAACGTGAAGTCGCCTGGGTTGCAGACGGGTTCGGCGGTGGCCGCGGTGGGCGCGTAGGTGGCGCCGTCCCGGCTGCTCACGTAGTGATCTCGTTGGTGCTGAACTGGCCGACCGACGCGGTCTTCTCGTGGAAATGCGGCGCGACGGCAAGGAGCCCGTCTCTGGTGCGGAAGGGGTCGTCGGGGGGCAGCGGCAGCGTCACCGTCTGGACGGTGATCGCGGCCTGGTAGATCGCGGTGATGATCTCGATCGTGGTGCGGCCGTCGCGGCCGTCGACCAGCAGATGGCGGGTTCCGTCGGTCGTTTCGAGCGCGGTCAGCACGTCGTCGATCTGGCCGGTGTGACCCTCGTAGGCGAGCGCGGGGAGGCTCGCGTAGAGGTCGCCCAGTTCCCGCTCGGTGGCCGCGTCGTGGTCGCGCTGGGGAAAGCCGTTGGGCTGCTGCGCCTGCGCGGACACCGTCCACGGCATCGCGATCTTGGCCCGTTCGGCCTGGAAGACGATCTGCTGGTCCTGGCCGTGGTGCACGACCGAGCTGGTGATCTGGCCGAGCGCCCCGCCCGGGAAGCGCAGGATCGCCAGCGACAGGTCCTCGACCTCGGAGTTGCCGTGGTTGACGTTGCCGATCATCGCCTGGATCGCGGCCGGCGGGCCGATCATCCACTGGAGCGCGTCGATGTGGTGGACGGCGTGATTGAGCGTGCAGCCGCCGCCCTCGCTCTGCCAGGTGCCGCGCCACCAGAGGTCGTAGTAGCTGGGGCCGCGCCACCAGTGCGAGTCGACCTGGGCGTGCAGCACCCGGCCGGCCAAGCCCGAGTCGAGCACCCGCTTCAGCCGCATCATCGGGTTGGTGAAGCGGTTCTGCGCCACCACCGACAGGACCGCGCCGCCGCGGTCGGCGGCGGCCAGGATCGCGTCGCACTCGGCCAGCGACGGCGCCATCGGCTTCTCGAGCAGCGTGTTCACGCCGGCGTCGAGCAGGCGGGCGGCGATCTCGGCGTGGCTCGAGGGCGGCGTGCAGACCGAGGCGAGGTCGATGGCCCGGCCGCTGCCGAGGACCGCGTCGACGCCATCGAACGCGACCGCGTCGGTCAGGCGGTACTCCTCGATGCGGCGCTGCGCGCGGGCCAGGTCGGTGTCGGCGACGGCGACGACGCGGCAGCGATCGGGGAACGCCTGGTAGCCGTCGAGGTGGAAGGAGGAGATCGCGCCTGCTCCGATGACGGCTACGTCGATCATTGATCAATCCTAGCTCCGGTCATCGCGGCACGCGGTATGGGCAGGTGCTCGGTTAGCCTCATACGCATGGCCGCCACGCGGATTCCCGGCGCTCGCGCACCCTTCTGGCTGCTTGAGCGCAGGCTGTACCGGAGCCGGCCGGCAGACGTCGCCGCGGCGGTGGCCAAAACCCTGCTGGCCCGTGCGTGGGCGGCCGCGTGCGTCTTCGGCTCGATGGTTCTGCTGGCGTGGATCGCGGCGTTCGCCCGCGCGGCGTTCGAGCATGGCTGGACCGGCTTCCGGACGCTGGGCGGGGACTCCCTTTCGAGCGCCTCGATGCAGGCGGCCCGGTACGAGGGAGACCTGGTCCCCGTGCTCGCGGTGTGGGCCGCCCTGCTGATTTTCACCCCTTCCGGGTTCACCATCGCCTTCCGCGGTGCGGCGGTGGCGGCGGCCGCGCTCGGGGCGCTGGATTTCGCAGCGCCGCGCTTCGTCATCACGCCGTGGTTCGCCGGGTTCGCCCGGGGGCTCACGCAGTTCAGCCGCTCCTGGAACGGGGTCTTGCTCCTGATCGGGTCGGTGGTCGTCGCCTATCTGCTGTTGCATGGTGCGGTGAGCGTTTTCGGGCGCCTCGATCGTTTCTCGGACCGACGGACGCGGCGGCCCGCCCGCGCTGGGCGGCCTAGGGCCTGGCGACGCGCCCGCCCGGCGCGGCTGGCGATCTACGGAGGGCTCGCGTGCCGTTTTGCGGTGGCCCTGGTCGTCCTGCTGCTCGCCTGCTGGGGCGGCGCGGTGGTGTGGCTGGCGGCCTCGCACGCCCACGGCGACGCGACCTCCTACGGGCTGCGCGGCGCGCTCTTGGCTGCCAGCTATCTGCCGATCCTGGTTGTCGTCGCCGTGGGAGTGACGAGCAGCGCCGACGCGCACCGCTGGCTGCTCGCGGCGGTGCCCCTGGCCGCACTGCTCGGCACCACCGGCAACGTCTGGCGGGTGCCGCGCGATCTGTCTTTCTCTCTCGGGCACGGGGAGCTGGAGCGAATCGCCGCCTTGTGGGGGGGCGGATCGCTGGCGGCCGCGTTGCTCGTCGGCTTCCCGGCCTGCTTGGTCGGGGTCTACGCGGTCGCCCGGGTCCGCCCCTGAGAACTCGCGGCGTCACGCCCGGTCAGCTGCTGTCGTCGCCCGGATCCTTGAAGATCAGGCCCATGACCTCGAGGTACAACTGCTCTGGGTAGGGCACGAAGTTCACGTTCCTGATCCCCTGGCGTGCGTCGGCGCCGTCGAGGACGAACTGCCCGTACCCGAGCAGCCTGCCCATGAACGAACGCCGAAGCCCGAGCTGGACCGCGTTGACCAGCGGGACGGTCAGAATATCGCGCGTCACAAACCCGGTGATGAGCAGCAGCCGGTGGCTGGTCACGACGAAGAGCGCGACCCGGTAGCGGGCGATCGACAGCACCCAGTACAGCAGGGCGAGTCCCCAGAAGGACCAGACGATCGCGAGGGCGTCAGCGCCGAGGTTCAGGAAGCTGAGCACCGCTGCCGCGATCAGGCCGCCGAACGCCGCCAGGGTGGGGACGAAGAGCACGGCGGGGTGGTACCGGACCGTGACCACCCGCCGCTCATGCGGCAGCAAGACCCTCGCGACGATGGGAGGAAGCCCGTCGGCGGGGGAGGCTCGCAATCCTCGGGTCATCGACATGGCATCAGCTCACCCAGGGGTGGAGTAAGCGGCCTGATCCATGAGCAATCCGGCGTCGAGCCGGATCGCGGTCAGGCCGTTGGGGGTGGCGAGCACGACCGTATCGTGCTCGGTGGCGTCGAGGTCGGTGACCGGGACGTCGATGTTGACCGCGCACAGGGGCAGGGTTCCGGATGCAGGCGGGAATTTCGCCGCGTCCCAGACCCGCACAATGCCGTCGGTGGCGGTGATGACGACGAGCAGGCCGTTGGTCAGCGTGGCGCTCGTGACCGTGTCGGCCGCGATTGCTCCGGTTCGACGGACGTGTCGCATCGTCTCGGGTGCCTCCAGGGCTCGTACCATCCCATCGAGGGTCGCTACGAGTACCAGGACTTTGCCGTCTGGCAGCCGCGCTGTTCTGATCGCTCGCGCATGGCCTGACGACGGGTACGCCAAGAAGGCGGGGAGCTTGACGACCCGGAATTGTCGATGCCACCAGCGGCTGAGGTCCCAGGCGTTGACGCGATTGTCGAACCCACCGGTCAGCACGACCGACCCGGTTCGAGCTCCCGGAGCGTGGGCAACGCACGAAGTCCACCCTCGGTGCGCGCCGAGTACCCTGCGCATCCGCCCGGTGCCGAGATCCCAGACGACCGACTTGCGCCTATGCCCGGTCGTGACGATGACATCGCTGCCGTCAGGCAGGGAAACGCCTGCTATGTCATTGGGCCACCACTGCCGGTCGCCTCGCCAGTGCGTCACGGCGCCGTGTGGCAGTCGCATGAAGCGCATCACGTCGAAAGCGGCGACGACGCCAACCAGCTCGCCTTTCAGCTGGGCGACGCCGATCGCGGTCGCAGTGCCGAACTCAGAGACGTCGCCGATAAGGTGCCCCGTTCGCAGGTCCCAGACCGCGACACCGCCGTTCGCATCGCTCGCTACCCCGACGGAGGCACCGCTGGGTAGCTCGGCGCAGACAATGCGGCTCACCGCCAGCGCCTCGCGGTTGGCCACCGCCTCAGCGCCGTCGGCCGCCTGCCGGGTCTTGCCCGGCTGGATCTCCCACCGGCGGACGGTACCGTCCCGGCTGGCGGTCACGACGACGTAACCATCGGCGTCGGGGAGGAAGTCGTAGCTCGTCACCGCCCCGCTGTGCCCGGCCAGGGTGACGGACTGGACCCGTCCGGGGCCGATGACGAAGTTCACTCGCAGGAAGCGTCCGGTTGGCGTCGCCTCGAGCCGATCGGATTCGCCGCGGGCGGCATGCGCCGTACGAGGGTTGCCGAGGGGCCGCAGGCCCGATCCCCGCAGATCCGGATCCTCCTTCGCCAGACGGAGCGGAACGGTGACGTGCTCGCCATCGGCGAGCCGCACCGGCACGCTCAGCTGCGACGCGGGCCAGGAGCCGAGGGGGCGGCCGGCGGACAGATCCCAGACGACGGCGGAACGCCCCGAGTACTGCACGGCGACGACGGCCTCGCCGCTCGGGGAGGCGTAGAAGAGGACCAGCGTCCGGCCGAGCGCTTCGCGCAGAGAACCGAGCAGCGAGCGTCGGGCGTGGCCGCGATCGACCGGGAGCTCGCGCATCTCCTGAACGTCGAAGACCCAGTGTTCGGCGACGCCGGTCCGCGCCACCAGGACGACTCGTCCGCCCGCCGTCTCCAGGTACCCGATCTCGGCTGCGTTGGCCGGCGGGCGCAGGTCGGCGACCTGCCGCCCCGACGGTAGTTCCCAGACCGACGCCCCTCTCCCCCGCACGCCCACGAACGCGAAATGCCGCTCGCCGGGAACCGTCAGGCACTCCAGCGTGAGGTCGAGGGGGAGCAGAAAGGCCAGCCGACGGCGCCAGGCCGGGATGACCGAGACCGTGCGCAGCAGCGTCGCGGTCACCAGATCCCATAGGTGCAGCAGACCGTCCGCTGACAGGACGGCGACGATCACCTGGTGATCGGCCAGTCGTACCGCCCTGGCGGCGACGAGCGGGGCGGCGCCGACCGGATAGACGCCGATCGGCTCGGCCGTGGCGAGGTCCCAGGTCCGGAGGTTCGCGTCCTCGCCAATGCTGACGACGACGTGCTTGCCCTCGAGCGTGCTCACGACCAGGACGCCGCTGAGGGCGTCGAGATGGCCGCCGAGGACGCGGTGCGGGTATTCCGGAGGCCAGTGGGTCCACGGGATCGACCACCGACGCCGCGGGAAGCGCGCGTCAACCTGGGCGGCCAGTTCGGGGGCGCGGGCGATCCGCGCCGCGAACTCCAGATAGGAGGCGCGCTGCTCCTCCGGCTGGCCCCTGAACTGGTGGACCGCCCGCTGATAGGCCACCCCCGCGCGCTCCGCGGCCGGGGCGCGGGCGGCGGGCAGCGCCGCCAGCAGGCCCGCGGGGATGGCGTTGATCAGGTATCCGGGGTCGCACAGGAGGTGGTCCAGCTGTCCAGCTCCGGCCCGCTGCGCGTGGGTGGCCAGGTGGGCACGCGCGTACGGGTGAGCCCGACCCCAGTCCAGGCCGCGCGCCGCGGCCGGGACCTGGCTGATGAGGAAGGCCGTGAACGCGCCGTGCACGCCTGCCTCGTAACGACCCTGCCGCAGGTACTCGGCCAGCGCGGCGTGGTACAGCCGGTAGACGGACCGGTCGGACTCCATCGCCTCCACGACGTACGAGCCGGCCTGCCTGCGCAGCCAGATGAGGTCCTCGTCCGTGTAGGAGCGCCCGCTGAGGGCGGACGCCAGGGCGGCCCAGACGCTCTCCCAGGGCAGGCCGGCGCCGGCCGCGAAGGCGAGCGGACGCAGCAGATCGCGGGCGCGCTCGGCGGCCGCGCCGAGGCGCGTCTCGAGATCGGCCTGCATCGCGTCGGCGGCCGTCCCGGGCAGGCTCGCCCGCCACCCGGAGTCGGCCGGATCGGGCAGCCGCGGCTGGCTCAGCAGCGTCCGAGTCACGATCAGCGCGACCAGGAACGAGTGCCCGGCCGCGTCGGCCACGGCCCGCGCGATCTCGGCGGTCAGGTCCGGCCCGGCGGCGGCGTAGGGGGCGCCGCCGGACTCGAGCCCCCGCAGCACGTACTGGTAGATCGAGTCCGGGTCGGCGTAGCGCTCGCTGTCCAGGTTGATGACGGAGCCGGAGCCGGTCAGGCCGATCGAGCCCACGAGATGCGGGCGGGTGCCGACGAGCAGCCGCAGGCCGGCCGCGGGGCCGGCCTCCGCCAGCGGGCGGAGCAGTCCGGCGACGAGGTCGGCCGGATCGAGCGCCTCGTCCACGGCGTCGATCGCCACCGTGAGCCGCCGCCCGCCCATCTCCCGGAGCAGATCGGCCGGCGTGTCGGCGGCGACCCCCGCCTGCGCGCTCAGCGCCGCGAGGACCTGGGCGCTGGTCAGCCCGCGGGCGTGCACGCCGGTGGCGATGCTCGCCTCGGGCGGTCTGAGGTCGGGGCTGAGGCCTTCGGTCGGCACCGTCCGCCGGTAGTCGGGATCGCTGAGCACCACCAGCCGGCCGATGACGGCCGACTTCCCCGATCCCGGTCCCCCGGTCACGACCCGGGCGGTGCGGTCATCGGCGTCGCTCAGCCACTGCACGAGGTCCCGCAGGGCCGCGTCGCGACCGACGAACCGCCAGCCCGCCTCGGTCGGGACGTCCACCCCGCGGGCCCGGGGCAGGAAATGCCCGCGCAGGTCCGCCAGCCGCAATTCGCGCTGCTCGATGCGGAGCTGGGTGAGCAGGTCGAGCCCGCGCAGCTGCGGGTTGTGCCGCCGGTTGGGGAAGAACGGCAGCTGATCGGTCTTCCCGAACAGCACGCTCTGCGAGACCGTCTGCCAGCCCGGACGGGACCGATCCGCGTCGATAACGCTGGTGATCGCGCCCAGCGCCAGGAACGGGGGCTCGTGGCCGACGACGGCGGGCTGCTTGACCGCGCGGGCGAACAACCGGGCGAAGTCGCCCGCCACGATCTGCTCCCGCGGGTAGGCCGCCGTCAGCAGCGCGAGCGTCTTGCCGTCGCCCTCGCCCAGCGAGGAGACCGAAGCTCGCAGCGCCTCGGCGCCGCCCTGGCCGGCGAAACAGGTGTCGATGACGATCAGGGCATTGCGCAGCGGGGTCCGAGTGAGCATGAGCTCGGCCAGGTGCCCCGTTTCCAGCGTGCCCGAGATGGCGTCCACCGTGTCGCCGGTCCAGAGCCGGTGCTTCTCGTTCACCGCGTCCGCGTGCCCGGTGTAATAGAGCACGACCACGTCATCCGGATCGCGCTCGAGGCAGAATTCCCGAATTTCCTTGCGGATCTGCTCGGTCGGCGGATCGATGTCAAGGGTGGTGACTCGCTGGTACCCGAAGTCGCCGCACAGGGTCTCGACGATGAGGTTAACGGAGTCCACAATCTGCGGGCCGCTATTCGTCAGGCCGGTGGTGATGCCGATGGCGATCAGGTAGCGTCGCCGCGATCCGTCATTCTCCATTCAGCCCTGCCGCGATCGCGCCGCCGGTCTGCTCTTCTGTTAGGTACGGGGCCATGTCGTGGGCGTGCGCGCCGTTATGCACGCGGATCTGCCGGATATCGCGGCCGAAGAGCGGCCGAAGGTCCTCCACCAGGGCGACCACATCGCCGGCGTCGGCCAGGTTGGTCCACGCCCGGACCCGAGCGGGCCAGTGCCCCCTCGGGTCCGCGCCGTCCGGCCGGGGGGCGGGCTGAAGGCGGTCAAAGACCAGGTTGGGCAACCCCAGCGGGGAGCCAAGCGAGACGAACGACAGGGAAACGGGTCCGCCCGCCGAGCACAGCACCTCGTACGCGACCACCGTCCCCAGCGAGTGCGCGACAACCACCCGGGTGTCATCCGATAGCTGGCCGGCGACGGCCTGGCGGATGCTCGTCCGCAGGGCGGTGTCGGAGAAATAGCGGCGGACCTGCTTGAGGTCCCCGATCAGGAGCCGGTCCGCCAGCCCGGCGAAATAGCGCGACCTGCTCAGCGCCGCGAGTGCCCGCGACGCCCACACCGGGCTGCGGCCGAGCACTTCCTCGCCCGGGGGCACGACGCGCGGGTCGACCGACGCGGCGCGCCGCCAGAACGCCGACAGCAGCTCCGACTCGTAGCCGTCGGCCACGCTTTCCGCATCGAAGTACGGGGCTGGTGACAGCACCTCCGCCTGCGGGCGGAAGAACTCACCGTAGCTGGCGAAAACCACGTCGTCGGGGTTAATCGTTCGCCCGGCCCGGGCCATTCCCTGCTTGAGCGCGGAAAAGTAGCGATCGTGCAGCGTCAGTTCTCCCTCAGCCTGCTGCCCGACCCCGTGCACCACGACTATCGGCGCCATGGCCGCTCCCCCGCCGCATTTCCTGTTTGAAGGCAAATGTACAAGCGTTACGCCTTGCTCGGCAGCTCGTGCTCGGTCTGGACGATATCGGGCCGGCCCGACGGTGGCGATAAGGCAGGGCGGGCGACAGTCGCCCGGGACCGTTCGGGAAAAGTCTTTTAAGAATTTCCCGGGCCGGTCGATGTTCGCCGCGAAGCGGGCGGCGAGCGCGTTCTGCCTGATGACGTCCACCGACGCCGCGTCCACCAGGTCGCGGGCGAGCTCGTACTCCCGGGTCAGGCGGGTGTCGCTCACGGCCGGGTTGTCGGTGCAGAGCGCGACGCGGACGCCCGCCGCCACCAGCGTCGCCAGCTGGTGCTGCGCGCGGCCGCGGGCCGCGCCGGTCTGGACGTTGCTGGTGATGGCGACCTCGAGGGTGACGCCGGAGGCCGCGAGGTGCGCCAGCAGCCGCGGGTCCTCGGCGCTCCTGACGCCGTGCCCGATGCGCCGCGGGGCCAGGCTGAGGGCGTCCCAGACGCTCTGCGGGCCGGCCGCCTCACCCGCGTGGATCGTGACCGCCAGACCTTCGTCGTGGGCAAGGCGGAACGCCGGGGCGAAAAGCGCGGCCGGGTACCCGGCCTCGTCGCCCGCGAGATCGGCCCCGACGAGCGCGCTCTGGTGCCGCAGCAGTCGGCCGACCTGGGCCACCGCTGAGTCCGGGCCTTCGTCGCGGACGACGATTCCGATGAGGCCGACCTCGATCGGCAGCCCGACGCCGGAGACGGCATCGCTGACCGCATCGATGACGTCGTCGGCATCCAGCCCCGTCACGCCGGCGATGAACTCGGGCGAGAAGCGCAGCTCGACCGCTGCCAGGCCATCGCCGAAGGCGTCGCTGACCGCCTCCACCGTGACCCGGTGCCAGTCGTCGAGGGTCCGCACCAGGGCGGTCGCGTTCTCGATCTTCGCCAGGTAGGGCAGCAGCCCCTCCTCGCGCTCGGCGGCGACGAGCGCCGAGCGCCATTGCGCCGGGAGCACGTCGGTGCCGATCCGGGTCGCCAGCTCGATGCTGGTCTCCGGGCGGATGCTTCCTTCAAGGTGACGGTGCAGGTCAACCAGGGGGATCATGAGCGCAGCCTTCGAGGCAGGGCACGCGAGGTGCCCGAGGGGACACGGGCAGGGGGCCAAGAATAACGTCGGCCGGGCGTCGGCCGAGGATTATGTGCAAGGAGCGCGCCGATGGATAGGAAGAGGACATCCACATGATCACGTCAGAGGGGCCGTCATGAAACTCAGTGCGCGCAACCAGATCCCGGCCCGGGTTACCGGCATCCAGGCCGGCGAAGCGATCGCCAACATAGAACTCGACGCCAACGGGGTTCGCATGGTGGCTTCGATCACCCTGGAGGCGGTCAAGCAACTCGGGCTGACCGAGGGCAGCGACGTCATCGCCGTGATCAAGGCCTCGGACGTGATCGTCGCCGTCGCCGACTAGAAACTCGGCGGCCGAAGCGGGCAGCGTGGTGCGCGTTCATCGGCGGATAATGGAGAGCAAGTCCCCCGGCTACTCCAGGATCCACATGCCTCGTCGTCCCCACCTGCTGCAAGAGCTCGGCTTCGCGGTCCGTCAGGACGGCGAAGAGCTGCGCGGCACCGCGTCGGTCACCCCCTATATGCACGTCCCGGGCACGAGCTGCCTGCGTGCGTCGATCCTGGCCTCGTGGGCCGACATGCTCTGCGGGCTGATGTCGATGCGGGCCTTCACCGGGCGGGTGTCGGTCACGCTGGAGCTGGACGTGCAGCTCTACCGGCCGGCGCCGGGCTCGGGAACCGTGACCGCCGTCGCCCGGCAGGTCAAGGCCGGCCGTTCGGTGTTCGTGGGCGAGGTGGAGTTCGCCGACGCGCGCGGCGAGGCGTTCGGGTTCAGCGCCGCGTCGTTCATGGTGGCGCCGGATACGACGCTGCGGCCGCCGCGACTGTCCAGCCTCGAGATCCCGCCGCAGGACACGCGGCTGAGCATGCCGCTGGCGGAGCGGGCCGACTGCAAGCGGCAGGCACCGGGGGTAGCGGTGCTGCATAAGTCCGAGGACGGGCTGAACTCGGCCAAGACCGTGCACGGCGGGCTGATCGCGCTCGCGGCCGAGGAGGCGTCGCTCTCCCTGGCCCCGGAGACCTCCCTGTCGTCGCTCGCGCTGCGCTACCTGCAGCCGGTCCGGGTCGGGCCGGCCGTGGCCACGGCCCGGGTGCGGGACGGGCTCGGGCGGGTGGAGCTGCGCGACTCAGGCAATGGGGACCGGCTGGCGGTGACGGCGACGACGCGCACGTTCTAGCCGGTAGCGCTGCCTGGCTAGTCGGTCTTCCTGGTGGCGCGGCGGAGGGCGTCGAGGATGAACTCCGCCTTGGCCTCGGTGTAGGCCTCCCGGTCGTGTGGATGCTCGGCCGCCAGCCGTCGTTTCAGGTTCGCGTACGTGTCTGCCAGCTCGTCGTCGCGGCGAAGCGCGTCGCGGAACTCGAGCTGCTGCGTCCACCTTGGGTGGCCGGCCTGGATCAGGTGCAGGTGCGCGTAGCGGTGCTGCCCGGAGGGGTCGGGCTTGACGTAGAACCGACGCCACGAACCGCCGCTGTCGAGGTCCGGCGGGACGTAGTGCCAGCCGTCGGCGTTGAGCGCCTCCCCGGCCTCGTCGACCACCGCGTCGAGATCCGCCACCTGCGCCATCAGGTCGATGATGGGCTTGGCGGCGAGGCCAGGCACCGAGGTGGAGCCGACGTGCTCGACGAGCCCGTCCACCAGCCACGGTTTCAGCAGCTCGGCGAGGCGGGCCCGCTCGACCTCGGCCTGCTCGATCAGGCGGGGATCGTGCGGGTGAATCTCCGGCTGCGCATAGGCCCAGGGCGGGGTGTTATCGCTCACCAGGTCACGCTACCCCGAACGGCCGGGAGAGATTGGGTCGACAATGGTGGCCATGACGTTGTCGACGGCGTTCGCGGAGATGTTCGGGATCAGGTATCCGATCGCGCTGGCGCCGATGGGGGGATCGGCGGGCGGGGCGCTGGCGGCGGCGGTGTCGAACGGCGGCGGGCTCGGGCTGCTCGGCAGCGGCAACGGGGACCGGGAGTGGCTGGCGCGGGAACTGCCGCTCGTCGTCGAGGGAACCAGCCTGCCCTGGGGGGTCGGGTTCCAGAGCTGGGCGATCGATTCGAGCGTGGTGGAGTACGTGCTGGGGTTCGAGCCCCGGGCGGTCATGCTGTCGTTCGGGGACCCGCGCCCGTTCGCGGGAATCGTCCGCGAGTCCGGCGCCACCTTGATCATCCAGGTCACCGATCTGGCCGAGGCCCGCCAGGCGGTGGACGAGGGCGCGGACCTGATCGTCGCGCAGGGCACCGAGGCCGGGGGGCACGGCGCCCGGCGCGGGTGGTCGACGCTGGCGTTCGTGCCGGCCGTGGTGGACCTCGTCGGGCCGACGCCGGTGCTGGCGGCCGGGGGGATCGCGGACGGGCGGGGGGTGGCCGCCGCGCTCGCGCTGGGCGCGGCCGGGGCGCTGATCGGCACCCGGCTCCTGGCGACGGCCGAGGCGCTGGCCGACCCCGAGGCCAAGAAGGCCATCGTCGACGGCGACGGGGAGCAGACCGAGCGGAGCAGCGTGCTCGACATCGCCCGTGGCTCGCGGTGGCCGCTTGAGTACACGGGGCGCACGCTCGGGCATCCGTTTCTCGATCGGTGGCGGGACGCGGAAGCCGAACTGGCGGCCGACCCCGACGATGTCAGACGCGCTTACCGGGAGTCGATCGCCCGAGGTGAGATACCGGCCGAGCCGGTGTGGGCGAGCCAGGCGATCGGGCTCATCCGCGATCTGCCGTCGGCCGCCGAGCTGGTCGGCGTGCTCGCCGCGCAGGCCGAGGAGGCGCTCGGTCGGGCGCTGGCGGGTTAGCCTCGAGGCATGGCGGAACGGCGGGCGGTGGTGATCAGGCGGCGGCGCCAAGGCGATCGGGGCGTCGCAGGTATTCCGAGTTCATCCTCGCCAATCGGGAAGCGCTGCTGGCCGAGGCCGGGTTCACTGCCTGACCCAGGTGGAATGGCAGCGCAGGCGCGGCCGAAGTGATCACCGGATCGTGATCCGCCGGATCCATACTGGGCCGATGGGGCCGAGATGACGGCTATCCCAGCTACGACACCAGCGCCTGCAGGCGGAGAACCAGGCTGGCGTCGCTTGCTGACGCCGTGGCGGTCGCCCGCCGATCAGCCCGCCTGGGCGCGGCCGGCGCTGCTCGGCGTCGCCGTCGTCGCCGCGGTCGGCTACGGCTGGGGAATGGCCGGCGCCAGCGTCGAGCCGTTCTACGGCGCGGCCGCCCGCAGCATGTCGGAGAGCTGGCACGACTTCATCTTCGGCGCGTTCGACCCGGCCGGGACCGTCACCGTCGACAAGCTGCCGGGCGCGCTGTGGATGCAGGCGCTGTCGCTGCGAGTATTCGGCTTTCACATCTGGGCGCTGGTCCTGCCGCAGGTGATCGAGGGCGTGCTCACGATCCTGGTGCTCTACCGGGCGGTCCGCCGGCTGGCCGGGCCCGCGGCCGGCCTGACCGCCGCGGTCGTGCTCGCGGTCACGCCGATCACGGTCCTGCTCAGCCGCGGCAACGTGTCCGACTCGCTGCTGATCCTGCTGCTGGTGCTCGCCGCCGACGCCACGTCGGCGGCGCTGGTCACCGGGTCGCTGCCGCAGCTGCTGATCGCGGGCGTCTGGGTCGGCCTGGCCTTCCAGGCGAAGATGATCCAGGCCTGGCTGGCGCTGCCCGCGCTGGCCGCCGCCTACCTGCTGGCCGCGCCCGCCGCGCGGCTGCGGACCCGGTGCGCCCATGTCGCGCTGGCGGGGCTGGTCACCGTGGTGATCTCGCTGTCGTGGATGACGGCGGTCACGCTGGTCCCGGCGGGCGACCGGCCGTACGTGGACGGCAGCTCCAACGACTCGGTGTACGCGCAGGTCTTCGACTACAACGGCCTCGGCCGGCTGACCGGGAACTGGGCGACGCTGGCCGGGCCGCCGTCACCGATTATCGTCGCGGCGGTGGAGAGCGGGCGGCTGCTCAACGCCCAGACGATGGCCATCAAGCCGGGCTGGCACCGGCTGCTGTCGGGCCCGTTCGCGGCCGACGGCGGCTGGCTGCTGCCGGCCGCCCTCGTCGGCGCGCTGGGCGTGCTCGTCTCCCGACGCCGCCGAGGCCGGCGCGATCCGCTGCGCGCCGCCGTCGTGCTGTGGGGCGGCTGGTGGGTGATCCTGGCGGTCTTCTTCAGCACCGGCACGTACCTGAACTCGTACTACGTGGCGGCGCTGGTCCCGGCGGTGGCGGCGCTGTGCGGGGCCGGGCTGGCCGCGTGCGGGCCGCGGCCCTGGTCGCCCCGGGTGCGGCTGATCGTCGCGGCGACGGTGCTCGGCTGCGTCGGCTACGGCGCCTATCTGATGTCAGGGACGGCATCCGGGCCGCTCCTGCTGACCCTGGTGGCGCTGGTGGTGGCGGCCGCCGCCGTCGCCCAGCTGCTGCTGCGCGCGTCGGGCCGGGGCGGGCACCTGACCTCGCTCGCGTTCGCCGGCGCGGCGGTGCTGCTACTGCCGGCGGCGGCGTCGGTGACGTCCGTGGTCCAGGGGCTGGGGCCATTTGACAGCCCGTTCGAGTCGTCGCAGACCGCGCGCAATAACCAGCTGCTGGCGGCGGCCGGACCGGCCTACGCCCAGGCGGCCCAGGCGCAGGCGCTCGAACGGCAACCGGGCGACGCGCTGTTCGGCACTGACACCTCCGGCCTGGCGGAGAACTACATCCTGTACAGCGGCCTGGAGGTGCTGCCGATCGGCGGTTACCTCGGCAACGTGCCTGCCCCGACGCTGGCCGAGCTGCAGGCTGACATCAACGACGGCTACGTGCAGGCCTTCCTGCTGCCGGTGTCGCCGTCGGGCTCGGATCCCCGGGTGCTGTGGATCGAGTCACACTGCACCAGGGTGCCCCCGCGACCGGGCAGCCCGCCGCGTCCGGACGCGAACTTCTTCTGCGGCGCCGTCGCCAGCCAGCCCGCCGCCCCAGCGCCGGCCGGCCAGCCGGCTAGCCCGGTGCCCGAGGCAGCGGCGAGCGCAAGCCCTTAGGCAGCCGGGATGGTCTAGCCGGGCGTGCCAGCGGTGGTGGCGCGGTTGGGGGTGGAGAGTCGGCCGGGACCGTTCGAGATGAATGAATTGGAATTTGAATTGCTACTGCCAGGGGCGGAGGGCGAGGTCGGTCGCGTGGCGTAGCTGGCGCCGCAGACTGTCGGGATCGGCCGGCGCGTCCGGATCGTCGAGCAGCACCGCCAGCGCGCCGCTGACCGCGCCGACGAAGGCGCCCACCAGGGCGGCCGCGGTGACCTGGTCGAGCTCAGACGGGAAGGCCCGTTGCAGATGCCCGGCGATCTCGCGCTGGGCGTCGAGCTGAATCTGCAGGGCCCGCCCGCGCACCGCGGGAACCGTCCGGAACAGCGCGACCCGGACCGCCGCGATCCGGTCGACCATGTCGTCTGTCTCTCCGTCGGCCGCGCCGACGTCCCGCAGTGCGCGCAGCAGCACGTCGGCGGGCCGGTCGCCGGGCTCGCGGTTCGCGATCGCGGCCACCGCCGCCGCGACCCGGGCGTCGCTCTCGGGGAACAGCAGTTCCTCCTTGCTGGCGAAGTAGCTGAAGAAGGTGCGGGTGCCGATGTCGGCCGCCTCGGCGATGTCGGCCACCGTGGTGCCGTCGTAGCCGTTGCGCTCGAACAGGTCGATCGCCGCGTCGATCAGCGCCCTGCGGGTGCGCTCCCGCTTGCGTTCGCGCAGGGTGCTGCCGGAGCTGGTGGTGGACGCCATGACGGCAGTGTATCGCATCGAATGCTTTTCGGCACTCGTTGCGATTTTGCATTGAATGCTATTAGAGTGTGGCTATGAAACAACGCACAGTGCTGATTTCCGGGGCCGGCGTGGCCGGGCCCACCCTGGCCTACTGGCTGTCGCGATCCGGCTTCGAGCCGACCGTGGTCGAGCGCTCGGAGGGACAGCGGTCCAGCGGCAACCCGGTCGATGTCCGGGGCGAGGCGATGGACGTGGCCGAGCGGATGGGCGTGCTGCCGCGGCTGCGCCAGGCCGCCACCACCGTGTCCGGGATGGCCTTCGTGAATGCGTCAGGACGCCGGGTGGGCCGCATCCCGGTCGGCAAGGCGGACGGCACCGAGCTCGAGGTGCCGAGGGCCGACCTCGCCGCGGTCATGTACGACGCCGCCCGCGACCGGGCCGAGTTCGTGTTCGGCGACACCGTCACGGCGCTGCGGCAGGACGCGGCGGGGGTGGACGTCACCTTCGCGACCGGCGCACCGCGTCGGTTTGACCTCGTCGTCGGGGCCGACGGGCTGCACTCGGCGGTGCGCCGCCTGGCGTTCGGTCCCGCCTCCGGCTACCTGCGCCATCTAGGCATGTACGTCGCCACGCTTCAGCTCGGCTACGCGGCGGACGACCCGAGCACGGTGCTGATGTACAACCTGCCCGGCCGGTCGGTCTCGGTGCATCCGGTCAACGGGAACGCCATGGCGGCGTTCATCTTCCGCAGCCCGGCCATCGCCGGGCTGGACAACCGCGATACGGCGGCCTGCAAGCAGATCGTGCTCGACGCCTATCGTGACGGCGGCTGGGAGCTGCCGCGCCTGCTCGACCGGGTGCGCGCGGCCGATGACCTCTACTTCGACTCGGTCAGCCGGGTGCGGCTGCCGTCCTGGTCTGCGGGGCGGATCGCGCTGCTCGGCGACGCCGCGTCCTGCATGTCGCTCTTCGGCAACGGCTCGAGCCTGGCCATCGCCGGCGCCGCCACGCTCGCGCGGGCGCTCGGCGACGCCCCTGACGACTACGCGGCCGCGTTCCGCGCTTACGAGGCCGAGCACCGGGTCCGGGTCCGGCCGACCCAGCACGGGCGCCTGATCGCGGGCGCGCTGCTCGTGCCGGCCACCCGGGTCGGCATCACCGCCCGCGACCTGGCCGTGCGGGCACTCGCCCGGTCACCGGCGCCGGCCGCGGCCTAGCGCTGGCCACACGCCCTTAGGGCCACGCCGCCCCCTTGTCGGTCCAGGTGACCCCTTGGTGGCGGCACAGGCAGAAGGGATGCCCGGCCGGGTCGGTGTAGACCTGCCAGCCGTAGCCCTCGGGTCCGATGAAGTCCTTCTGCAGTGTCGCGCCGAGCTTGACGACGCGGCGCTGTTCTGGCTCGATTTCGTCCACTTCGAAGTCGAGGTGGTACTGCTTCGGGTGTTCGCCGTCGGGCCAGCTGGGAGGGCGGTAGTCTGCCACCCGCTGGAAGGTCAGGTCGACCTCGCCGAAGGTAAGGCCAGCCTGGTTGTCGTGACTGCCCTCCACAATGGCGCGGCCGGTCACCTTGGAGTAGAACGCTGCCAGCTTCATCGGGTCCGGGCAGTCGATGCTGAAAACCAGGAGTTGCAGCATCGGGCTATCTTGCCACAGAGCAGGGCGTAGCCGATATCGCCCGGCGCAGTGCGGCGGCAGTTCGGCTTGACTTCTGGCAGGATCGGCTGGTGAGCGAGGAGCGACTGCCGGGCGGCTTTGTGACGCCGGTCGTGCGGGTCGGGAACACGGTCCGGCGGCGGCTGCCTGACCATCCTGAGTTCGTGCACGCGCTGCTTCAGTGGTTCGAGCGGCGCGGCTGGGACGGGGCACCGCGATTTCTCGGGACCGATGAGCTCGGGCGAGAAGTGCTCAGCTTGGTCGACGGCCACGTGGCTTGGGCGAAGGCCCAGTCGCCGTCGGTCACCTCGGACGCGAGCCTGGCCCGGGTGGCCGCGCTGGTCAGGGAGTTTCATGATCTGACGGCGGGGACGCCGCTGGCCGCGGGGGCGGAGGTGGTGTGCCACAACGACCTCTCGCCGAAGAACACCGTGTACCGCGACGGCGGCACCGGGCTCGTCCCGGTGGCGTTCATCGACTGGGACATCGCCGCGCCGGGGAAGCGGATCCACGACATCGCCCACGTCTGCTGGCAGTTCCTTGGCCTCGGCCCCGGCCTCGGCGCGGACGTGGCCGATGCGGGCCGGCGGATGCGGCTGGTGTGCGACGCCTACGGGCTGGCCGACCGCAGCGATCTGCTGGAGACGATCTTGTGGTGGCAGGACCGGTGCTGGCGGGGCATAGCCGCTCAGGCCGCCGCGGGCGACCCGGCGATGATCCGGCTGCGCGACAGCGGGGCGGCGCGAACGGTCCGCGACGCCTACGACTGGGTGAGCAGCCAGCGGGCCGAACTCGCCGCTTACGTCAGCTAGGTGGTGCGGGCCGACGCCTGGTCAGCGAGCTGGCGGACCTCGCGGGCGATGGCCGGCCAGAGCGGGGCGGGAAGGTCGTGGCCGACCTCGGGGAAGATCACCAGACCGGCGCCGGGGAGGGCCTTGGCCGTGTCTTTCGCGGCGCTGACGCGCAGGATCGGGTCACTGTCGCCGTGCAGGACAAGGACGGGCGTTCGCATCTCGCGCAGCTTCGGGCCGTGCCACGGAGCGCCGACCTGCCGGCTCTGCGCCTTGGTGTCCCTCGGGCCCGCGTCGATCTCGCGCTCGATCCACTCGCGGGCGAGGGTTTCGTCGAAGGGGTAGGCGGGGGTCGCCAGTTCCCGGGCGAGCGCCAGCGAGAGCTGGCGGTCCCCGTCGCTGCCCTCGGGAACCCTGACCCGGGCGAGCCGGGCGAGCGTGCCGAAGCGCACGTAACGCGCTGCCTTGAGCCCGACCGCGTCGCTGGGCATCGCCATGGCCGAGACGACGCTGAGGACCCGGTCGGGATGGCGGAGGGCGGTCCGCTGGGCGATGATGCCGCCGAGTGAGGCGCCGAAGATGTGCGCGCGCTCCCAGCCGAGCGCGTCCAGCACCGCGACGGCGTCGTCGGTCATGTCCTCGGATGAGTACGCGCCGCGCCTTCGGGCCAGCGCGACGAACGGGTTGGCGTGGCCGGTGTCGGGCATTCGGGTTGACTGCCCGGCGTCCCGCTGGTCGTACCGGGCGACCGCGAAGCCCTGGTCGGCGAACGCCCGGGCCAGCCCGGGCGACCACCAGAATCTGGAGACGGCGAGGCCCATGACGAGCAGCAGCGGGTCGCCAGCCGAGCCGGCCAGCTGGTCATAGGCGATCTGCACGGTGCCGTTGGAGGCGTACTCAGTTGGTGTCCAGGTGCTGGCCCACTGAGTACCCGGCCCCCGGCCGGTCTCGGCCGCTCCGGTCATCTCTGCTCCCCTGCTCGTCTGCTGCTCGCGCGCGATTCTTAAAACTGCGATCGGCGTTCGCTATATCGAGAGCATAACCCACTGAGTACAGTGTTCGCAATGACGAAGCAGCCGAAGCGCCCCGGCCCGGACCAGAGCCTCTGGGCCCGCCCCGAGCGTGCGGCCCGCGGGCCCGCCCCCGAGCACAGCCGGGCGGAGATCGCGGCGGCCGGCGTCCGGCTTGCCGACGCCGACGGCATCGGGGCGGTGACCATGCGCTCCGCCGCCGCGGCGATCGGCACCGCGCCCGCCTCGCTGTACCGCTACGTGGCGAGCCGGGAGGAGCTCGTGCAGCTGATGGCCGACCAGGTCTACGGCGAGTTCTCCTACGCCGAGCCCGGTACCGGCCGTCCGGTGCCCGACCTCCTCGCACTAGCGCGGCAGGGTCTTGCCATGTACCGCAGGCATCCCTGGCTGCTTGACGTCCCGGCCACCGGGAACCTGCCCGGCCCGAACGCCGTTTCCTTCATCGAGGCGTCGCTGGCCGCACTGGCCGGAACGGGCCTGACCGGGCCGGCCAGGCTGGAAACGGTCGGCCTGTTCTCCGGCGTCGTGCGGCTGTTCGCGCAGACCGAGATCGGCCAGCAGCGGGCCGGGCAGGAGACCGCCCAGTGGCAGGAATCGCTGGCCCAGTACCTGCTAGGAGTAGTCGCCGCCGGCCAGCACCCGCACCTGGCGGCCGCGCTGGCAGAGCAGCCCGCCGCCACCGACCCGGCTGGGGGCGAGTCAACGTTCGACCGTGCGATGACGCGCATCCTGAACGGGCTTCTCCAGCCGGCGCATCCGTAACACCCGCGCATCCGTAGTAGAAGAGGAGACTGAGGAGAGGGCCGTGCAATCGGGAGAGCGCTGAACCCGATTGCGTGCGGTCACGCTCGTGCTGATTACTTGGAGGGCACTATGGCAAGTTCAGTAAAGGTCGGCGACAAGGCGCCCGACTTCACCCTCCCGGCGCAGTCCGGCGAGCCGGTGCGGCTGCAGGACCGGCTCGGCGAGCGGGTCGTCGTGCTGTACTTCTACCCGAAGGACAACACGTCCGGCTGCACCGCCGAGGCCTGCGCCTTCCGGGACAGCCACGAGGTCTTCACCGAAGCGGGGGCCGAGGTGATCGGCGTCAGCTCCGACTCGGCTGACAAGCACACCGCCTTCGCCGATAAGTACAAGCTGCCATTCACGCTGCTCAGCGACCAGGGCGGCAAGGTCCGCAAACTCTACGGGGTGCCGACCGTGCTCGGCCTGATACCCGGCCGGGTCACCTACGTGATCGACCGCGAGGGCACTGTCCGGCAGATCTTCAACTCGATGACCAACATCAGCGGGCACGTCAACGACGCGCTCGAGATGGTCAAGCAGTTGCAGGGGTAAGCGAGGCGGCCGGGTCCCTGAACGTGCGCCGGTAGGCCTGCGGCGTGGTGTGCAGCATCCGGCCGAAGTGCTTGCGCAGGTTGTCGGCGGTGCCGAAGCCGGTCTTGCCCGCGATCGCGTCGACCGGCAGGTCGGTCGTTTCCAGGAGCCGTTGCGCTAGCCGCACCCGCTCGCGCAGGATCCAGGTCAGGGGCGTGGCCCCGGTGCTGGCCGGGAACCGCCGGGCGAACGTGCGCGGGCTCATCGCCGCCCGGGCGGCGAGGTCGGCGACCGTCACCTCCTCGTCGAGGTGCGCCTGGAGCCAGCTGAGCGTGTCGGTGAACAGGTCTCCGCCGATGCCCGGCTCCGGCACCGGGGTCTCGATGTACTGGGCCTGCCCGCCGGGCCGGTGCAGCGGTATCACCAGGTCGCGGGCGACCCGGGTCGCGACCTGGGTGCCGTAGTCGCGCTGGAGCACGTGCAGGCACAGGTCAAGGCTGGCGGCGCTGCCGGCCGAGGTGAGCAGCTCGCCTTCGTCCACGTAGAGCACGTCCGGATCGACCGTCACCCGCGGGTACCGTCGCGCCAGGTCGGCGCATTCTGACCAGTGCGTGGTCGCGGTCCGGCCGTCCAGCAGCCCGGCCGCGGCCAGCACGAACGCGCCGGTGCAGAGCGACAGCAGACGCTGCCCGCGCGACCGGGCCCGGCGCAGCGCGTCGAGCACCTCGGCCGACACCTGCTCAGGGATCTGGGTGGGCAGCACGACGACGGTGTGCGCCTGGTCGAGCGCGTCCAGGCCGCGCGGCACCTCCATCCGGAACCCGGCCTCGGTCATGACCGACGTTGACGGGCCGCAGATGAGCACCTGGTACAGCTGCTCGCCGGATGCAGTGGTGACGTCGGTGCCGAAGACGTCATTGGCGGCCGCGAGCTCGAACAGGGCCAGGCCGTCGTACACCACGATCGCGACCACGGGGGGCTTGGGACCGGTTCCGGGTGCCGCTACGTTGGCAGTATCGTCTTGCACCCTGTCAATTATGCCACTTATCGTTTCGCGCGGCCAGGCCGAAGCTGGAGGTATGCACAGCGCAGACACCGCTCCCCGCCCAGGCGCCCGGCACACCCTCGTCCTCGGCGACCCTCTCGTTCTCCGGCCCTGCCGACTCGCCGACCGGCTGCTCGCACGCGTGCTCGGCGCGTCGCTGGACCATCAGCTGGCCGCGGGCTGCTCACCCGAGTCGAATCGGCTGCTGGCCGCCCGCGCCCAGGACGTCGTCTCGCTCCCGCGCCGCACGTCGGTGGCCCGGAGCTGGGAGCATCTGCTGCGGGTGGCCCGGCGCGCCCCGGCCGTCCGCACCCCGGCCGTCCCGCTGAACGCCGCCGCTATCCTCGCGGCCGAGC
>Ga0302311_10001778_pt1 | contig 25004 bp, 29 predicted proteins | sample III_Palsa_N1_3_FD_200449 | JGI IMG/M metagenome (GOLD analysis project Ga0302311, IMG submission 200449) | Peat permafrost microbial communities from Stordalen Mire near Abisko, Sweden - III_Palsa_N1_3 | ecosystem: Environmental > Terrestrial > Soil > Palsa > Peat permafrost | place: Sweden... | reverse complement strand
TCGGCCTCGGCGAGGGCGCGGGCGGCGCGCAGCGAGAGCAGGTCGCGCGCCGCCGGCGCGGCGATCAGCCAGATCTCGCCCAATGCCGCGACGCCCCGTCCGATCTCGGCGCGCAGCAGGCGCTCGGCCTCGGCCATGTCGTCCCGATCCGCCGCCTCCGCGGCGCGGCCGGCGAGCAGGGCGCGCAGGAAGCCGCGCCGCTGGGCCAGGTCCGGGAAGGCGGCGACGATCTCGGGCCGCACCCGGCCGAAGAGAGCCGCCAGGCGCCCGAGCCCGGCCGGAATCCTCGCCTCCAGCTCGGCGCGCAGCAGCGCCGCGACGATCGGCGCCGCGCCGCCCGTGCCGATCGCCGCCACCACCTGACCCCGATCGATGATCGCCGGGGTGTGGAAGTCGCAGAGTTCCGGATGGTCGACCACATTGACCGGCGTCCCGGCCGCCCGCGCCGCCCGCGCCGCGCCTTCGCAGACCTCGAGCCTGGGGCTGGCCACGAAGGCGATCACCGCGCCGACATAGCTCTCCGGGGCTAGGATCGCGTCGCCGCGCACCCTGGCCACGACAGCGGGCGAGCCCTTGAGCAGCCGCGCCTTGGCGTCCGCGCCCTCGCCCTCGCCGGCGATCACCACCCGCGCGCCGGTCAGCGGAAAGAAGGCCGGGAAAGCCTCCATCGGCCGGCTACTTCACCGTCTTCAGATAGTCGATGATCGCCTGCCGCTCGACCGGGTCGGACGCGCCGCCATACATCTGCGTGCCGGGCGCGAAGCTCTTCGGGCTGGCGAGGAAGGCGTTCAGCGCCGCCTCGGTCCAGACCCCGCCCTTGGCCTTCAGCGCGGCGCTGTACTGGAAGTCGGAGAGGCTGGCGATCTTGCGCCCGACGACGCCCTTCAGCGACGGCGCCGTCTCGGTGCTGGCGGGCCCCACGGTGTGGCACTCGGCGCATTTGTCGTCGAACAGCGCCTTGCCGTCGGCGGCGAAGGCCGGCGTCGCGGCGAGGACGAGCAGCAGGGCGAGGAAGGCGCGCATTGGTGAAACTCCGGCGGACGGAAGCTTGCGCGAGCGATACCCCGCCCAGCAAGCCGCCTCAATGTTCGCCGCGATGCGAGCCCCCTGTCGCCGCGTCGCCATCCTTCCTATGCTAGCCGACTCATGACGCCCTACGACGCCGCCTCGCCGCAAGTCCGAGATGGCGAACGGTCCCGGCCGCTCGTCGACGGATTCGGCCGTGCGGTGCGCTACCTGCGCGTCTCGGTCACCGATCGCTGCGACCTGCGCTGCGTCTATTGCATGTCAGAGCGGATGACCTTCCTGCCGAAAGCCGAGGTGCTGACGCTGGAGGAGATCGACCGCGTCGCCTCGGCGTTCGTGGCGCTGGGGACGCGCAAGCTGCGGCTCACCGGTGGCGAGCCGCTGATGCGAAAGGGGGTGCTGACGCTGATCCAGCGGCTGTCGCGGCATCTGGCGAGCGGCGCGCTGGAGGAGCTGACCCTCACCACAAACGGCACGCGGCTCGCGGAATTCGCCGGCGAGCTGGCGGCGGCGGGCGTGCGGCGGGTCAATGTCTCGCTGGACACGCTGAAGCCCGATCTCTTCGCCAAGCTGACGCGCGGCGGCGATCTCGCCCAGGTGCTGACGGGGATCGACGCGGCGCGCGCGGCGGGGCTGCAAGTCAAGATCAACACCGTGGCGCTGGCCCACGACAACGCCGCCGAGTTGCCGGCGCTGATCGGCTGGGCGCACGGCGCGGGCTTGGGCATCACCCTGATCGAGACCATGCCGATGGGCGAGGTCGAGGCCGACCGCACCGACCAGTTCCTGTCGCTGGCGGCGGTGCGGCGCGAGCTGGAGAGCTACTGGACCCTGACCGACCTGCCGCTTTCCACCGGCGGCCCGGCGCGCTACGTCCGGGTGGCCGAGACCGGTGGCCGGCTCGGCTTCATCACCCCGCTCAGCCACAATTTCTGCGAGGCCTGCAACCGGGTGCGGCTTACCTGCACCGGTACGCTGCACACCTGTCTCGGCCGCGAGGACGCCGCCGACCTGCGCTCGGTGATCCGCGCCGGCGGCGACGATGCGGCGCTCATCGCGACCATCCGCGCGGCGATCGACGCCAAGCCGCAGGGCCACGACTTCCATATCGGCCGCGGGCTCGGCCCCGCCGTGGCGCGGCATATGTCAACGACGGGCGGCTGATGCGGGTGCTGCTCTTCGGCCGTCTTGGTGATATCGCCGGCTGGCGCGAGCGCGATTTCGAGCCGCCGCCGGCCAGCCTGTCGGCCCTGAAGGCGCTGATCGCGGCCGAGGATGCGGCGCTGGGCCTCGCCCTCGAAGCGAAAGGCGTGCGGGCGGCGGTGGACCGGGTGATCGTGCGTGGCGAGGCGGCGCTGGGGACGGACGCCGAGGTCGCCTTCCTGCCGCCGATGAGCGGCGGATGATCCGGCTCACCGAGGAGCGGTTCGATCCCGGCGCCGAGCTGACCGCCTTCTGCGCCGGCCGCACCGAGAGCGGCGCGGTGGCGAGCTTCGTCGGCATCGCGCGCGGCGAGGGCGGCGCCGCGACCGCGCTGGAGCTGCAGGCCTATCCCGGCTTCACCGAGGGCGAGATCGGCCGGATGGTCGAGGCAGCCTTCACGCGCTTTTCCCTGCACGACGCCCTGGTCATCCATCGCCACGGCCCGATCGCGCCCGGCGAGCCGATCGTCATGGTGGCGACCGCGGCCGCGCACCGCCGCGAAGCGTTCGAGGCCTGCGACTATCTGATGGACTATCTGAAGTCGCGCGCGCCCTTCTGGAAGAAGGAGCACGGCCCCGCCGGCGCGCGCTGGGTCGAGCCCACGGAGCGCGACTTGGACGACCTCGCGCGCTGGGACTAGACCGGCCCGTCGAACAGAGGGAGTCTCCGGCCATGACCACCTTCCTCGCGCCCGGTGGCAGGCTCGACGAGACGGCGGCGCTGATGCCGGTGCGCATCGCCGTGCTCACCGTCTCCGACACCCGCGACGAGGAGAGCGACACCTCCGGCCACGTGCTGGTGGAGCGCTTGACCGGCGCCGGCCACACGCTGGCGGCCAAGGCGCTCGTGCGCGACGACGTCGGCCAGATCCGCGCCCAGGTGAAGGCCTGGACGGGGTCCGGCGACGTCGACGTGATCCTCACCACCGGGGGCACCGGCCTCACCGGCCGCGACGTGACGCCCGAGGCCATCGAGCCGCTGCTCGACAAGCGTATCGAGGGCTTTTCGACGATCTTCCACCTGGTCAGCTACCAGACCGTCGGGCTCTCCACCCTGCAGTCGCGGGCGCTGGCCGGGCTGATCGACGGGGTGTTCGTCTTCTGTCTGCCGGGCTCGAACGGGGCGGTGCGCGACGGCTGGGACAAGGTGATCGCGCCCCAACTCGACAGCCGCCACAAGCCCTGCAACATGGTCGAGCTGATGCCGAGGCTGCTGGAGACATGACCGGTCTCAGCCACCTCGACGCAGAGGGCCATGCGCGGATGGTCGATGTTTCCGCCAAGCCGGAGACCGCCCGCGAAGCGCTGGCGTCCGGCCTGGTGCGGATGTCGCCGGAAACCCGCGACCTCGCGCTCTCCGGCGGCGCCCGCAAGGGCGACGTGATCGCCGCGGCCGAGATCGCCGGGGTGATGGCGGCGAAAAGGACCGCCGGCCTGATCCCGCTCTGCCACCCGCTGGCGATCTCCAAGGCCGAGGTGCGGGTGCGCCCGGTCGACGAAGGGCTCGAGGTTACGGCGCGCATCGCCACCACCGCCCAGACCGGCGTCGAGATGGAGGCGCTGACGGCGGTGAGCATCGCCTGCCTGACCCTCTACGATATGCTGAAGGCGGCCGAGCGCGACATGACCATCGAGGCGGTGCGGCTGCTCGAGAAGACCGGCGGCGCGTCCGGCGACTGGCGGCGCTAGGCTTCGCCTCGAGGCCGAGGCCGAGTGACGGGCCCCGTCGCCGGAATCACGCCCAGCGCGGCATGCTTAACGCCGTATCAACCGCCTCGATACCGGTTCTTAAAGGTGTGGCGTGCACCATCACTTCCAATGTGCATCAAGCGCAAAAAGATGGTGGGCGTTGCATGAGACCCCTGCTTAACAAGCTAGGGCTTGGCGCGTCGCAGTTCCCCAGCGGCGTGTCGGTGCGTGGGCGCCCTCCCGAGGCCGAGGTGCGCGACATGCTGGCCGCGGCCGCGCGCGCCGGTCTTGGTCTGCTCGACGCCGGCCAGGCGCAGCCCGCCGCCGAGCACACCCTGGGCGCCCAGATGCCGCGCCCGGCGCCGTTCCACATCATGCTGCGCTCGATGCGCGGCGACCGCGGCCCCGACGTGGTCGAGGCCGAGGTGCGCGCCTCGCTGGCGCGGCTGGGCCTGACCAAGGCGCGCGCCGTGGTGGTGCAGAGCGCCAGCGACCTCTTCGCCCCCTCGGGCCTGGCGTTGTGGACGCGGTTGAAGGCGCTGCGTGACGCCGGCCTGTTCGACCAGGTCGGCGTCTCGGCCTACGCCTCGGACGATCCCGCCGGCCTCGCGCGCCGCTTCAAGCCCGATCTGCTCCAGGCCCCCGCCTCGCTGCTCGACCAGCGGCTGCTGCTCGACGGCAGCCTGATGGCGGTGCGCGAGATGGGGATCGAGGTGCACCTGCGCTCGATCTTCCTCAACGGATTGCTGTTCCTGCCGCCCGACCGGGTGCCGGCGCAGCTCAAGGGCGCCGCCGGACGGCTGTCGCGCGCCCGCCGGATGATCGCCGAGGGTCGCTCCGATCCGCTGCAGGCGGCGCTGGGCTTCGCGCTCTCGCGCCCCGAGGCCGACGCGGTGATCGTGGGCGCCAGTTCGGCCGCCGAACTCTGCGCCGTCATCGCCGCCGCCTCCAGCCCGCCGCCGGATCTCGACTGGGACGAGATGGCCATCGACGACCCCGTCGCCCTAGACCCCCGCCGCTGGGCGGCCGCTTAGGCCTTCTAAAGCCGTATTACGCAAACTGTCGGAGTCGCGCCTGCACAATCTCAAGCGAGAACGCGACAAACGGACCTGAGTTACCGTTGGCTTCGGCTCGCAATTACCCGTTGGCGTCCTGCCCGGAAGCGGGCGCCCGAAGCGGCGATCTCGGGGGCTTAGCCCTGGAGGTTGCCCGCCGACATCTTGCCGCTCTTCTTGTCCCGCTCGAGTTCGAAGCTGATCTTCTGGCCCTCGCTGAGCGAACCGAGTCCGGCTCGTTCCACGGCGGAGATGTGGACGAACACGTCGTTACCGCCGTCGTCCGGTTGGATGAAGCCGAAGCCCTTCGTCGCGTTGAACCACTTCACTGTGCCGGAGGCCATGTTCGTTATCCTGTCGTCGCGAAACCCGCGTGCCACTTGCACTGCACGCGGCCCCAAGGAATCGCAAGCCTCGCGACGCTCGCGCCGACGATTGAGCGGCGCGAAACAACCAGGGCCGTGAGAGCACGACGGTCGCCGCTCGGAGTTCGACAGCGGACATGGGCATCCCCTCAAGAAGCGGACGTTAGCTCCCGGCGTCGCTGACACGGTGGCTTTGAGGCTTGACGGCGCTCACAAGCGCGGTGTTACTTGTGGTTCCGGCGTCGCCGCCGGGCGGTCTTTGACATTGTGAATCCGAAAAAATCACCCGCCAGCGGACGGGCTGACGTGCGCGTCGGCCGGGCGGGGGCGCCGTTAATAACGGAAATTTACGGTGGAATCGGCCCGAACCGCCCCCGTCTGCGGGAATGTGCGACAGTCGAACGGCTGGCTGCCTCTAGCGCTCGGCTCCGAGACGCAGCTGCATATCCCGATAGGCCGCCGCGATGAGGTCGGTCAGCGCCGCGGCGTTGACCGGCTCGCCCCAGCGCAGCTTCACGTGCCGCATGCGCTTGCCGGCGCCTTCCAGCAGGCCGGCCGGATCGTCCAGCGCCGCGCCGTGGAAGAAGCCGACGTTCACGTGAGCGCTGAAGGCGGTCACATATCCGAACGCGGCGTCGCCCACGCAGGCGGTCGGATGCCGGTCGTGGAGCAATTCTCGGACGTCGGCGCCGCACCCGCGCATCCGCTCGAACCATGGCTCGGCCATGCGCCGCAACTCGTGGTCGGGCGCGGCGAACCAAGCCTTGACGTTGGGGTCTCGCAGGACCGCGCTCGGGAGCCGAAAGAGTTCGTCCACGCGCTAAGCCGGAACCCGCGCCGGCTCCTCCGGGAAGAAGATCACCTCGGCGTTGTCCGCCACGTCCTGGGCGGTCCAGGGTGCGGTGGGCGTGATGCCAGGGGCCTGCATCACCTTGATTTCCCGCACCCCGCGCGAGGAGACGCCCAGCACCTTGCCGGTCTGGTCGCCGGAAAGGTCGGAGACCATGTACAGCGCGCCGGGCGCGATGCGCTCGGGCAGGCTCATCGGGTCGGGCTCGCGGTCCTTGCGGCCGGGCAGGTCGGAGGTCATGCGGGTGTAGGCGCCGGGCGCCAGGCCCCAGAGGCGGATGCCGTATTTGCGCCCTTCGATCGAGAGCACCCGCATGAAGCCGTAGAGCCCGGCCTTGGCCGCGCCGTAGTTGGACTGGCCGAAGTTGCCGAACAGGCCCGAGCCGGAGGAGGTCATCACGATGACGCCCTTGACCCCATTGTCCTTCATCCAGTTCCAGACCGGCATGGTGCAGCAGTAGGCGCCCTTCAGGTGCACCTTGATCACCGCGTCCCAGTCGGCCTCGGACGTGTTGGCGAAGCTCTTGTCGCGCAGGATGCCGGCGTTGTTCACCAGGATGTCGACCTTGCCGAAGTTGTCGATCGCGGCCTGGAAGATGTTCTGGCCGCCCTGGACGGTGGAGACGTCGTCGCCGTTGGCGACCGCCTTGCCGCCCGCCGCGCGGATCTCGCTGGCCACCTTCTCGGCCGCGCTCAGGCTGCCGCCGGTCCCGTCGCGCGCCCCGCCGAGGTCATTGACCACCACCGACGCGCCTTCCTTGGCGAACAGCCGGCAATAGGCCTCGCCCAATCCATTGCCGCCGCCGGTGACGATGGCGACCTTCCCATCAAGCAATCCCATGCTGAAATCCTCCCTGTCGTCTTCTTGAATGACGCGATCATCCGGCCGGGCGGCCGTTCCGGCAAGTCTCAGCGGCGAGCGCGGAAGAACCCTTTCAGCAGCGCCGCGCTCTCCTCCGCCAACACCCCGCCTTCAATCTCGGGCCGCCAATGGCAGGTCGGCTGGTCGAAGAAGCGCGGGCCGCTGATCACCGCGCCGCCCTTTTCGTCGAACGCGCCGAAGACCAGGCGGCCGATGCGGGCGTGGCTGATGGCGCCGGCGCACATGGCGCAGGGCTCCAGGGTGACGACGAGGGTCAGGCCGGTGAGGCGGTAGTTGCCGAGCTTCGCGGATGCGGCGCGCAGGGCCAGGATCTCGGCGTGGGCGGTGGGGTCGGAAAGGCCGATCGGGCTGTTGCCGGCTCGGGCGATGACTTCGCCCGTGGTCGGATCGAGGATCACAGCGCCGATCGGGGCCTCGCCGCGCGCGGCGGCGGCTTGCGCCTCTTCGAGGGCGATGCGCATGGTCCGCTGGTCATGGTCGCTCATCAGGATGACGCAAGCGCCCCCGGGCCGGAAGGTCAAGGCGAGGGCGAAGCTCAGGGCGCTGTCCCCGGCGCCGAGCGCATCGCCAAGCGCCTCGCCCGCGCCGGCGTCGCCTCGCGCCGCGAGGTCGAACGGCTGATCGAGGCCGGGCGGGTTTCGGTGAACGGCGAGCGGCTGACCACGCCGGCGGTGAAGGTCTCGCCGGCCGACCGGGTGACGCTCGACGGCCGGCCAGTGGGCGCGGTGCAACCGACGCGGCTCTTCCGCTACCACAAGCCGCCCGGCCTGATGACCACGCACCACGACCCGCAGGGGCGCCCGACCGTGTTCGACTCGCTGCCGGCGGGGCTGCCGCGGCTGATCTCGATCGGTCGGCTCGACCTCAATTCCGAGGGCCTGCTGCTGCTCACCAACGACGGCGAGCTGGCGCGGCGGCTGGAGCTGCCGTCGAGCGGCCTGGTGCGGCGCTATCGAGCCAGGGCGCGCGGCCGGGTCGATCCGGCCCGACTGGCGCGATTGAAGGACGGGATCACCGTCGAGGGCGTCCGCTATGGCCCTATCGCCGCGGAGATCGAGCCCGGCCACGAGGGCGGCGCCAACCAGTGGCTGGTGCTAAGCCTCGCCGAGGGCAAGAACCGCGAGGTGCGCCGGGTGCTGGAAGCGCTGGGCCTGACGGTCAACCGGCTGATCCGCATCGCCTACGGACCTTATGAGCTGGGCTCGCTGGAACGCGGCGACGTCGCCGAACTCCCCTCCCCCCCGAGGGGAACAGCCGTGGGCGGGAAGCCGGCCGAAGGGGGCTCCGTGCGAGACATCGCCAAACCCCTGAAAGGGAAGCGCTCGCAGAGTCCCCCACCCCTGAGCCCTCCCCTCACGGGGGAGGGGAAAAAGACCTACAAAACCGGGTGGGCGACGCCGAAGATCAAGCGGACTGGATCTCAGTCGGGGCCCGCCCGGCCCGCAGGCCCTCGCGGGCGGACGCCGTCCGCATCACCGCCGCGAAGCTCTGGCGCTCGTCCGCCAGGCCCTCGGCCAAAGGGCGGTCCAAAGCGGCGCGGGTGAGGCGCTTGGCGTAGGCGAGGCCCTCGGGCCCGCGCGTGGCCAGCTCTGCGGCGATCTCCAGCGCGCGGGCCAGCGGGACGTCGCTGACCTCATGCACGAGGCCCAGTTCGAAGGCCCCTTCGCCGGTGAAGGTCAGGCCGCGCAGGATGACTTCCAGCGCCTTGGCCTCGCCGATGACGCGCGGCAGACGCTGGGTGCCGCCGCCGCCGGGGAAGATGCCGATGCGCGTCTCCGGCAGGCCGATCGCCTCCACCTCGCGGCCGGCGATGCGCAGGTCGCAGGCCAGCGACAGCTCGAAGCCGCCGCCCATGCACAGGCCGTTGATCGCCGCGATCACCGGCTTGTCCATCGCCGCGATCAGGTCGACCAGGCCGAGGAAGCCGGCCGGGCGCGTGGGCTGCTCCGGCGGCGGCGGCGGCGGCGTCGCGGGCGCGTCGGCCATGCGGTCGCTGGCCACCGAAAGCTCGCCGACGTCGTAGTGGCGGATGAAGATCCCTGGTAGGCCGCCGGTGATCACGGCGACCCGGACCGCCGGGTCCTCGGCGGCCGCGGTCATCGCCTCCAGCATCTCGTTGGAGCCGGCGGCTGTCATCGTGCCGAAGGGCGGGTTGGCGTAGGTGACCAGGCGCACCGCGCCGTGGTCCTGGGTGGCGACAAGGCTCATGAGGTGTCTCCCGCGGGGCCAGCGCGCGCCGCCAGCTGCCGGGCGATCGTTCGCGTGCGCCGCACGACGGTAATCGCGGTTCCCAGCAAAATCACCCCGAGGCCGATCAAGAGCGACTGGCCGCGCCAGCCCCAGAGCGGCTCGAACGTGCTGACTGCGCAGGCGAGCGTCAGCACGTCCATGCGCTGCTGCTTGGCCATCGGGCCGGAATAGTCGGCGGGGAAGCCGAGATCGCGGCCCAGCTCGCGCACATAGGCGGTGAGCAGCGCCAGCACCGCGCAGATCCAGCCCACTTCGCTGGCGAAGCGCAGACCGCCGGCGCTGGCGGAGTAGCCGGCCGCCGCCAGCAGGATGACGTCGGAGAGCCGGTCCGGCAGCTCGTTCCAGATCGGGCCCGCCGATGAGCCGCGGCCGTGCTCCACCGCGACCATGCCGTCGAGCAGGTTGCAGAGCAGCCGCAGCTGGATACAGCCCCCGGCGATGATCAGTAGCGGCGCGCGCAGGGCGGCCGGCTTCGTCACCCCGGCGCCGAGCAGCAGCATCGCGCCCAGGATGGCGAAGGCGACGCTGGTCGCCGAGATCAGGTCCGGCATGGCGCCGCCCCTGGCCAGCGCCGCCGCCGTCCAGTGCGCCCAGCCGCTGGCCCTGGCCTTGATCGGCCGTCTGTTACCCGGATTTTCCACGTCGTCCCCTCGCCAGCGCGGCGGTGTAGACGATGGCATAGAGGGTCGAGACGCTCCACGGAACCGCGATGGTGGCGGCGATCTCCGGCGTCCCGATCAGCCTATGCACCACGATCAGCACCGCGAGGATCACGCTGGCGGTGGTCAGCGGCGGCAGCACATAGGCCGTCCAGCCCGAGAGCCGTGCGGCGAACGCCTCCAGCGCCCGCTTCAGCACTAGGGTGATAACGCCGGACATCGCCCCCTGCGCCAGCGCCGGGCCGATCGCCGCCGCGCCGTGGGCGCGGTTGGCGAAGAGCGCCCAGCCGCCCATGCCGACAAACGCCACAACGACGTGCACGGCGCTTGCCCTGGCAAGCGTGGCAAGGGACAACCCTGGTCGCGTCATGTCGGCCACGTCCTCGCTCAACCTCCAGCTACTCGGCCACGCCCTGCCGCCGATCGCCTGGCCGCTGGTCTGGGGCCTGGCCGGCGTGCTGACGCTGCTGACCCTCGGCGCGCTCGCCGCCGTCGTGCTGCCGCTTGTCCGCCGCGGCCACGACTACACCAATCTGCGCCAGAGGGTGATCTCCTGGTGGGTGATGGTGGCGCTGCTCTCCGGCGCCCTGGCGCTGGGCTGGCAGGCGACGCTGGTGCTGTTCGCGGTGATCTCGTTCATCGCCCTGCGTGAGTTCCTGTCGCTGGCGCCGGCGCACCCGGAGGACCGGCTGATCATCCTGGCGTCCTATCTGGTGGTGCCGATCAGCTACCTCTGGATCGCGATCAACGAGTACGGGATCTACCTGGTCTTCATCCCGGTCTGGGTGTTCCTGGTGACGCCGTTCCTGATGGCGATGATCGGCCAGACCCGGAACTATCTGCAGCGCGCCGCCAGCTTCCACTGGGGCGAGGTGGCCTGCGTCTACGCCATCGGCTTCGTGGTCTTCCTGATGCGCACGCCGGCGAACCTGCCGATGCCGGCGGGGCCGGCGGGCCTCGTCTTCCTGCTGCTGGTGGCCACCGAGGCCAACGACGTGGCGCAATACTGCTGGGGCAAGCTCTTCGGCCGCCACAAGATCATGCCCACCGTCAGCCCGAACAAGACCTGGGAAGGCTTCCTCGGCGGCTGGGTCACGACCGCTGCGCTGATCTGGGTGATCGGGCCGATCTTCGCGCCGTTGGCGGGCCTCAACCTGGCGATCATGGCCGTGGTGCTGCCGCTGGCCGGTTTCGCCGGCGACGTCACCCTGTCGGCGGTGAAGCGCGACATCGGGGTCAAGGACACTTCGCGGCTGATCCCCGGCCACGGCGGCATCCTCGACCGCATCGATAGCCTGACATTCACCACGCCGCTCTATTTTCACCTGATGACGTTCTTCGCCCTGCACCGATGAACCTCGCCCGGCTCGCCTTCCTGACCCTACTGGCGCGGCCGCTGGCGATGTTCCTAACCGGCGCCGACGTGGTCGGGCGCGAACACCTGCCCAAGGCCGGCCCGGCGATCATCGCGGCCAATCACACCAGCCACGTCGACACCCTGCTGCTGCTGACCATCTTTCCGGCGCGGCAGATGGGCCGCCTGCGGCCGGTAGCGGCGGCCGACTACTTCCTGCGCGGGCCGCTGATCGGCTGGTTCTCGCGCACCCTGGTCGGGATCGTGCCGGTCGTCCGCACCGGCGGCGTCCACGAGGATGTGCTCGCTCCGGCGCGCCAGGCGCTGCTGGACGGCGACATCGTGATCATCTTTCCGGAAGGCACGCGCGGGCCGGGGAACGACGAACTGGCGCCGCTGAAATCCGGTGTCGCCCGCCTCGCCGCCGCCTTTCCGGACGCGCCGGTGACGCCGGTCTGGCTCGAGGGCGCGGGCCGGGTGCTGCCCAAGGGCGCGTTCCTGCCGGCGCCGATGAATTGCACGGTGCTGGTGGGCGAGCCGATCCGCTGGACCGGCGAGAAGACGGTGTTCCTGGAGGCGCTGCGCGCCAGCCTGGAATCGCTCAGGAAAAGTGCGCCGCCACAGCGGTGGCTGCCGGAGCGGCCGGCGGATCCGCCCCCGACCAGCGGCGAAGCGGCGCCCAGCGCACCATCAGCTCCGTCATCGCGACATAGCTGACGACCAGATAGGCGTATTGGACGAGGGCGCTGGTGGTGACGCCCGCCTCGGCCGGCTGCTTCAGTGTCAACGGCTCAAGAAACAGCACGATCATCAGGTTGTTGGCGAGGTGGGCGCCGGTGGAAAACTCGACGCCGCCGAGCCTTAAGGTCATGTAGGCGAACGCGGCGCCCAGGATGGTCCGTTCCAGCAGCGCGTCGGGACCGAACTGGAAATGGGCCAGGGCGAAGATGACGCCGTCGAGCCCGATGATCACCGCCGGATTGCGCGTCAGCACGCTGAGCTGGCGCAGCAGCCACCCGCGAAAGAGCACCTCCTCGCCGAAGGCGGCCGGCAGGAAGGCGAGGACGCAGACGATCACATAGATCACGCCGTGGCCGGCAGTGTCCGAGACCGATATGATCGGCGGCGTGCCGTGCGCGGGGTCGAGCCACTGGCCGATCCCGATGAAGGGCCCGATGATCAGCGTCGGGAGCAGGACGCCGGCCGCCAGCATCCGCCAACGGAACTTCGGCGCGGCGGTGATGAACGCCTGCAGCCGGCGACGGTGAACCACGGCGGCCACGCCGATGATCGCCCAGATCGGCAGCACATTGCTTGGGATGGCCAGCGCGATCAGCTGCAGGGCGTCGCCGAAGCTGTGGCCGTCCGAGGCGGCAAGCGCCAGGAACCGCCGTATCAGCGCCTGCGCATTGCCCGGACTCGTCGGCAGTGGCCATCCCGCCAGGGCGACCAGCACGCCATACGAGATCAAAAGCGCCAGAACCGCCGCGAGCACGAACGCCGTGGCGCCCAACCCTACGGTCAGGACGAAGCGCCAAAGGCTCCGCTCCTCCGGCGCCAGGTCGTTGATGAAGGCCGAGCCCGCGAGCTGTTCGGCCGTCGTACTCATCCTCCGCGCCCCATTTGCCGCTCGACTAAGTCTTCCGCTAGACAGCGGCCACATTGGAAGGACTTTCCCATGCGGATCGTTGCCGGGACCTTTCGAGGCCGTCCGCTTGTGGCGCCGAAGGGACAGTCGACCCGCCCCACGGCCGATCGGGCGCGCCAGGCGATCTTCAACGTGCTCGAGCACGCGGCCTGGTCGCCGGGCCTGGAGGGTTTGCGGGTGATCGACCTCTACGCCGGATCGGGCGCGCTCGGGATCGAGGCGATCTCGCGCGGCGCCGCCTTCTGCCTGTTCGTCGACCGCGCGGAAGACGCCCGCGCGGCGATCCGCGCCAATCTCGACTACCTGGCGCTCGGCCCGCGCGCCCGCGCCGACCGGCGCGACGCGGCGGCGCCCGGCCGGATCGCGCCCGGCGACGGCGCGCCGTTCGACTTGGCCTTCCTCGACCCGCCCTACGGCGCCGGCCTCGCCGAGAGGTCGCTGAGCGCGCTGGCCGCCGGCGGCTGGCTGGCGGCGGACGCGATCGCCGTCGTCGAGCGCGGCGTCGCCGACCCCGCCTCCGTGCCAGCGCTTTTCGAGGCCCTCGACGAGCGGGTCTGGGGCGCGGCGCGGGTGAGCTTCCTGAGGGTCTCACCACTTGCGGCCTGAGGTACGGTTGTCGAGCTGCGGGCGCAGCCGCTCCAGGCCCGCGCGGGTGATGAGGTAGGGCCCGCCATTGCGGCTCATGATCAGGCGGCGATGTTTCAGCGCCTTGAAGACCGCGAGATCGCAGTCGGCGAGGCGCCAGCCCTCGCGAGTCAGGCATTCGGCTTCGTGGATTTGGCCCCGCTCGTCGCGTTCGAGCAGAATCCGCCCGCCCTGGGCGAGCGCGTGCAGCGTGCGTTGCTGCGGCTTGGAGATGTTCAAGAGAAGGTCCGGGATTGAGGCGTGAAGGGTCGCGTCCGCGATGGCGCGCGGACGGGCGATCAAGGGCCTCGATAGGTTCGGGTGCGCCGGCGAACCGGCGTCGGGCGAGCCTTAGGCCCTGGCCCGGACCACAATCTCTAACATCATCCCTCCAAGTGAGACGCGGTAGGCAGGATGCCGGGTTCCACCGCGCGCGTCCAGGCCCGCACCACATGACCACCTGGGCCGTCCGCGCGCTCTACCCCGTAGAACCGCCGCGCAATGTCCGCTGGCCCGAGGTCCTCGATCGCATCGAACCGCAGCCGGCGCAGCTCGGCGGCCAGCTCCGGCGGCATGAAGCGGGTGAGCCAGGGCTCGCCTATGGCCGCCATCCGGGAAGCGCGGCGCGCCTGATAGGGCCGCTGCTCCGGCGGATAGGCCGAGGCCGGCTCGCCGTAGTCGAACACCACCTCAGCGCCGCCCGGCAGGCCGGCGATGAAGCCCAGTGTCTGCATCACCGCCGCGCGGGTCAGGTAGACGACCACCCCCAGCCAGGCGAAGAGCGCCGGCGCGCCCGCATCGAAGCCGGCCGCGGCGAGGCCCTCGGCCAGCGCCTGGCGCTCGAAATCCACCGGCGCGAAGGTCAGGGAGGCCGGCGTCGCCAGCCCCGCGTCCGCCAGCCGCGTCCGCTTCCAGCCCTGCGTGGCTGGGTGATCGACCTCGAACACGCGCAGGGCCTCATCCGCATACGGATTTCGGTGGGCGAAGGTGTCGAGCCCCGCGCCCAGCACCACATATTGCCGCACGCCCCGCGCCACGGCGGCGGCGAGGCTTTCTTCGGCGAAGCGGCTGCGCGCGGCGATGAAGAGGCGCATGCCGCGTGTCGCCGGGCGGTCGAGATCGTCCGCGAACACCGCCTCCGGCGCCTCGCCCAGTATCCGCACCGCCAGAGGGTCCGAGAACACCCGCCCGCCCTCGGTCACCTGGTGCGCCGCGCGATGGGCGGCGGCTCGAAACGCGGTGCGGCTGGACTGTCCGGGCTGCATGTTCGGACGATAGCCGAGTGGAGAACAAAGGCGCAACCTTCTCGGATCGCGCAGGGCCCCTAGCGCCGCCCGAACAGGCGCTCGATGTCGGCCAGTTTCAGCTCCACATAGGTGGGGCGGCCGTGGTTGCATTGGCCGGAGTGGGGGGTCGCTTCCATCTGGCGCAGCAGGGCGTTCATCTCCGGCGCGGTCAGGCGGCGGCCGGCGCGAACCGAGCCGTGGCAGGCCATGGTGGCCGCGACGTGCTCGAGCCGCTCCTTCAGCGCCAGGGCGGAGCCGTTCTCAGCCAGGTCGTCGGCGATGTCGCGCACCAGGCCGTCGGCGTCGGCGTTCCCGAGCGCGGCCGGGGTTTCGCGCACCAGCACCGCGCCGGGGCCGAAGGCTTCCAGCACCAGGCCAAGATCGGCGAGCTCGTCGGCGCGGGCGGCGACGCGCTCGGCCTCGGCCGGGTCGAGCTCGACCACCTGCGGCATCAGCAGCGCCTGGCGCGGCACCCCGCCGGCGGCCATGCCCTCCTTCATCCGCTCATAGACCAGGCGTTCGTGGGCGGCGTGCTGGTCGACGATGACGACGCCGTCGCGGGTCTGGGCGACGATGTAGGTCTCGTGCAGCTGCGCCCGCGCGGCGCCGAGCGGGAAGTCGATCGGATCGAACGCCGCCGGCGATCCGGGCTCGGCGACGCCGAACGCGGCGTCGGGCGCGGCCTCGAAGCGGGCGGAGATCTCGGCGACGCCGGGCAGGTTTCCGGTGCGCGGCGCGGGCGTCCAGCCGCCCAGGCTCCAGGCCGAGAAGCCGGCCGGCGACGGGCCGGGCCGGAATCCCGCCAGCGCCTCGCTGGCGACGGTGGTCGAGGCGCGGTGGCCGGCGCCGGCGAGGGCGTGGCGCAGCGCGCCGACGATCAGCCCGCGCACCAGCGCCGCGTCGCGGAAGCGCACCTCGGCTTTGGCCGGGTGCACATTGACGTCCACCAGGGTGGGGTCGAGCTCGAGGTAGAGCGCGGCGACCGGGTGGCGGTCACGGGCGAGAAAGTCGGCGTAGGCGGCGCGCAGCGCCCCTTGCAGCAGCCGGTCGCGCACCGGCCGCCCGTTGACGAACAGGTACTGGTGGGCGCCGTTGCCGCGGTTGAAGGTCGGCACCCCGGCATGGCCGCCCAGGCGCACCTCGTCGCGGGTCTGGTCGATGGCCAGCGCATTCCCAGCGAACTCGGCGCCCAGGATCGCCCCGAGCCGCGCCAGCCGTCCGGCCTCCCCCGGCGCCTCGGCGGGCAGGCGCAGGGCGCGGCGGCCGTCGAGATCGAGGCTGAAGGCCACTTCGGCGTGCGCCATCGCCTGGCGCTTGACCTCGTCGGCGATGGCCATCGCCTCGGCGCGCTCGGACTTCATGAATTTCAGCCGCGCCGGCGTCGCATAGAAGAGGTCGCGCACCTCGACCCGTGCGCCGTGCGCCCCGGCGAAGGCCGAGGGCGACACGGCCCCGACCGCGCCGCCTTCCACCAGGATCGCGTGCGCCGCCTCGCCGGCCCGCCGCGCGGCGATCGCCAGCCGCGCCACCGAGCCGATCGAGGGCAGCGCCTCACCGCGGAAGCCCAGGGTGGCGATCCGCAGCAGGTCGAATTCGCCATCGGCGCCGGCGGAGAGCTTGGAGGTGGCGTGGCGTTCGACCGCCAACGGCAGCTCGGCCGGACCCAGCCCCAGACCATCGTCGCTGACCAGGATCCGCGTCAGCCCGCCGCCGTCGGCCTGGATCTCGATGGCCCGCGCGCCGGCGTCGACCGCGTTCTCCACCAGCTCCTTCACCGCGCTCGCCGGCCGCTCCACCACCTCCCCGGCGGCGATACGGCTCACAAGCTCGGGCGGGAGGCGGCGAATGGTCATGGCGGGAGGTCGACTATAGCCGATTCCGCGGCCCGACGGAGATTCCTCCCGGCCGCGCGAGCGGCGGAGATATCCCTTTCAACCACCAAGCACACAAAGGACACGAAGTTCACAAAGGCATCGAGCTTCGTGCCCTTGGTGTCCTTCGTGCCCTTGGTGTTGGATTTATTCGCGCCCGCGCAAGTCGCGGTCGCCGATTTCGCCTACAGCCCCGGGAGCTTCGTCTTTTTGTCGCTCTTGCGGGCGATGATGATGGTCTTGCCGCCGGTGAGCGAGGTGACGCGCTTTTCTTCGATGGCCGGGTCGATCGGCTGGGCTTCGTCGGGGTTGCCGAGGCCGGCGGTCGGGGTCGTCGGCTCGCCCTTGTGCCAGAACATCACATAGTCGGCGAAGGTCTTGTCCTTGTGCGACAGGTTGCCGAACTCGTCATCGACCACATAGCGCACCAGCGGGTCGGCCTTGTCGGCCCCGGCCTTCTGCACGAACAGCTTCTCGCCGTCGGAGCGGACGTCGGCGGCGCGCACGCCCTCCAGCGCCTGGCGGGCGGCGCTCTCCGGCTGCAGCTCCTGCGGCCTGGGCTCGCCCGGCTCGGGCGGGCGCAGCGAATAGTCGGGTGGCAGGGTCAGCGGGGCCTTGGTCACCACCCGGAACTCGTCCGGGGTGACCTTGGCGAGGCCGAAAGCGCTCGCGGCCGACTTGCAGCCGGCGAGGCCGGCCGCGCCGATCAGCAGCGCGGCGACGGCGACGCGGGTGAGATTCATCGAACTGGTCTTCCCTCGCAAGGCCGCCCCCGGCCCACTGAAGCCGTCTCGATACCGCACCTTCGGCGCTGGGCCAACTTCCATCAGTCCCCCGCGCGCTTTCGCGGCGCCAGGAACAGGTCCCAGATCAGCAGCACCGCGCCGATATTGATCGCGCTGTCGGCCAGATTGAACACCCACGGGAAGTGCAGCCGGCTGAAATCCAGGAAGTCGGCGACCGCGCCCAGCCGCACCCGGTCGACTAGATTGCCGAGCGCGCCGCCCATGATGAAGCCGATCGCGACGGCCAGCAGCGCGCCGCGGACGCGCGTCGCCCACACCGCCAGCATGCCGGCGACGGCGAGCGCGAAGGCCGACAGCGCCCAGCGGGTCCAGTCGGCGTCGGTGTTGAACACCCCGAAGCTGACGCCGCGGTTCCAGACCATGGTCAGCCAGAACGGCCCCGCCACCTGCGCCGTGGTCCGGCTCGGTAGGTCGAAGACCTCGATCACCCAGTATTTCAGCGCCTGGTCGGCGCCGACGACGACGAGGGCGAGAACGTAGGCGACGATCGCGAGGCGGGGGATGCGCACTATGCCGCCCGCGCGTCCCAGATCGCCACCGCGTCCGTGCAGCGCTCGCAGAGGAAGGTCGGCGCCTTCACCTCTGGCAGCACGCGCCAGCAGCGGGCGCATTTGCAGCCGTCGGCGGGCAGGGCCTCGACGGCCACACCGGCGACCTCATCGAGCCGGAAAGCCCCGGCCGGCCCTTCGCCGGCCGTCAGGGTCGCGGCGCTGGCGCGGAAGATCTCGGCGGGGTCGAGGCCCTCGAAGGCGGCGATCAGTTCGGGACCCTCGATGTGGACCCGAGGCGCCGCTTCCAGCGCCGCGCCGATGCGCTTCTCGCGCCGCTCGACTTCCAGCGCGCCGGTGACGACGCGGGTGGCCCGCTCGATCTTGGCCCAGCGCTCGGCCTCCTCGCGGTTTTCCCAAACGGCCGGGGTCTCCGGAAACACCCTGAGCGCATTGGGGCCGGCGCCGGGATAGCGCGTCGTCCAGGCTTCCTCGCAGGTGAAGGCGAGGATGGGCGCCAGCCAGATCGTCAGCCGTTCGAACACCGCGTCCATCACCGTCCGCGCGGCGCGCCGGCGCAGGCTTCCCGGCGCGTCGCAGTAGAGCGCGTCGCGGCGGATATCGAAGAAGAGGGCCGAGAGATCGTTGGAGCAGAAGTCGCCCAGCGCCTTGACCACCGGCTCGAACTCATAGGCCTCGTACGAAGCGCGCACCTTGCGATCGAGTTCGAACAGGCGGTGCAGCACGAATCGCTCCAGCGGCGGCATGTCCGCCGGCGCCAAGGCCTCGGTGGCCTCGAAACCGGCCACCGCGCCCAGCAGGTAGCGCAGGGTGTTGCGGATTTTGCGGTAGGCGTCGATCGTGGTCTGCAGGATGGTGCGGCCGATGCGCTGGTCCTCGCCGTAGTCCACCAGGGCGCACCAGAGGCGGAGGATCTCGGCCCCGTTGTCGCGGGTGACGTCCTGCGGCTCGACGCTGTTGCCCACCGACTTCGACATCTTCTCCCCCTTCTCGTCGAGGGTGAAGCCGTGGGTCATCACCGCGTCATAGGGCGCGCGGCCGCGGGTGGCGCAGCTCTCCAGCAGCGACGACTGGAACCAGCCGCGGTGCTGGTCGGCGCCTTCCAGGTAGAGGTCGGCGGGCCAGCGGGTGTGCGCGCGGTTCTCCAGGACGAAGGCGTGGGTCGAGCCGGAATCGAACCAGACGTCGAGGATGTCCTCGACCTTCTCATAGCGCTCGGGGTCGTGGTTGCCGAGGAAGTCGCGCGGCGGCCGGGTGAACCAGGCGTCGGCGCCCTCGTCGGCGATCAACGACACGATGCGAGCATTGACCAGCTCGTCGCGCAGCGGCTGGCCGGTTTCCTTGTCGACGAACATCGCCAGCGGCGAGCCCCAGGCGCGCTGGCGGCTGACCAGCCAGTCGGGGCGCGTCTCGACCATGGCGCGGATGCGGTTGCGGCTGACCGGCGGATAGAAGGCGGTGGCGTCGATGGCCGCCAGGGCGGTCTCGCGCAGCGTCTTGCCGCCATGGATATCGTCGTCGAGCGGTTCGTCCATGCGCACGAACCACTGTGGCGTGGCGCGGTAGATCACCGGCGCCTTGGAGCGCCAGGAGTGCGGATAGCTGTGCTCCAGCCGCCCGCGCGCCAGCAGGTTGCCGGCCTCGATCAGCTTGTCGATCACCGCATTGTTGGCCGGCCCGAACTTCCCGGCCTTCTTGCCCTCGGTTTCCAGCACCTTCAGGCCGCCGAACAGCGGGACGTCCGGCTCATAGGCGCCGTCGGCGTCGACGGTCTCGGGGATCTCGCGATAGCCGTTGGCGAGCCACACTTGATAGTCCTCGGCGCCATGGCCTGGGGCGGTGTGCACGAAGCCAGTGCCGGCGTCGTCAGTCACATGGCTGCCCGCCAGCAGGGGCACCATGAATGAATACCCCGCATGGAGCTTGTCCAACGGATGCGCGAGCATGAGAGGCTGCGGATTGACGTCATCCAGACGACGCCAAGTCGCGGCTTTCGCCGCAGTGAACACCGCTTCGGCCAGCTTGTCGGCAACGATGAGCTGATCGCCCGGCCGGACCCAAGGGTCGAACGGCAGACCCGTCTCGATCGTAGTTATTTCGTAGAGTCCGTACGCGATGTTTGGGTTGAACGCGACGGCTCTGTTGCCGGGGATCGTCCACGGCGTGGTTGTCCAAATCACGACCGACGCGTTTGTCAGGCGACGCGGCGCGGCTTCGTTTCGTCCATCCGAGATCACCGGAAACTTCACCCAGACCGTCGGCGAGACGTGGTCGTGGTACTCGACCTCGGCATCTGCCAGCGCCGTGCGCTCCATCGGGCTCCACATCACCGGTTTGAACCCGCGATAGAGCTGGTGGGTGGCGATGAACTTGTGGAACTCGGCGACGATCGCCGCCTCGCTGCTGAAATCCATGGTCGAATAGCGGTGGTCCCAGTCGCCCAGCACGCCCAGGCGCTTGAACTCGCGCGCCTGCTCGGCGATCCAGTGACCGGCGTAGGCGCGGCAGCGGGAGCGGAACTCTTCCTTGGAGACCTCGTCCTTGCGCCGGCCCTCCTTGCGGAACTCCTCCTCGATCTTCCACTCGATCGGCAGGCCGTGGCAGTCCCAGCCGGGCACGTAGTCGACGTCATGGCCCAGCGCGAAGCGGGTGCGGACGACGAAGTCCTTGAGGATCTTGTTCAGCGCGTGGCCGATGTGGATCGCCCCGTTGGCGTAGGGCGGCCCGTCGTGCAGCACATAGAGCGGCGCGCCCGCGGCCTGGCGGGCGGCGCGGATCACCGGATAGAGGTCGCCCAGCTTCTCCAGCTGCAGCGGCTCGGCCTTGGGCAGGCCGGCGCGCATCGGAAAGGGCGTCTCGGGCAGAAAGACCGTCTCGCGGTAGTCCCGCAATGGCGTCTCGGCGTCGTCGGACATGACGGCTCCAGCGTTTATCTCAATTTGGGGGTGCGGGTAGACCCGGCGCGCGCTGGAAATCAGTCCGGCGGCGTCACGCCGGGGCGATAATTCGCGGGGAGGGCCGGAGGAGGGTCATTGCGAGGCGCTCTAGCAGAGACCGCGCCGCGCCGCCAGTGAGAGGCGAGCAACCCATCTCCCGGCACGTTGCCAAACTCGCCGAGACCATCAATATGAGGACCAGAGGAATCCTTCGATGTCCGACGTCAAGATTCACACGAGCCCGAAGCCGAAGAAGGCCAGCAGACGACCAAAGGGCGTGGTTGTGAAACGGCTTACCGACGCCAGCGGCGGCAAGGTGACGGTGCGGGCCGTTGACGCCAATAGCCCGACGTTCGGTGAGGACTTTCTCTATGTCTTCACGCAGAACGTGAAGGCGGCGCGCAAGGAGAACAAGCAGAAACTCGGGTCCTTGTCGGGGACAAAGAAGGCCTCCTGACATCCCGACGTTCTGGATCATCGCAGGCGCTAACGGGTCGGGGAAGAGCAGCGCCTATAGCGCGATGACGGTCGACGAGCCCGCCGGTTCGATCTGGATCATAAATCCGGACGAGCTATCCAAGATCATCGCCGCGCAGGAAGCGTTGCCGCTGAACCCGGAAGCCAACTTGGAAGCCGTAAAGCGAATCGAAGCTTGGCTCTATGCCTCGATCCAGGCGCATCAGACTGTCGGAGTCGAGACGGTTCTCTCGACAGCCAAGTACCGAAAGCTTGTCGAACACGCTCACGCGTATGGGTTTGGCGTCCGGCTTATCTACGTTTTCCTCAAGAGCGCCGACTTGAACGTCGAACGGGTGCGGATTCGCGTCTCGAAGGGTGGTCACGATGTGCCCGAAGACCGTATCCGGGATCGCCGCCGGCGCTCGCTCGAACAGCTTTCCTGGTTCGCCCGCGAAGCTGACCGGGTGGATATCTTCGACAACTCTGGCGCCGAGCCAAGACTGGTTTTCGTCAAGTCCGCTGACGAAGCGACGATCTACGGCCCACTTCCGGCGGAGATGAGGGCGGCGATCGAACAGTCCGATGGCCCGTAGAGCTGGGAAGTAGTTACCCTGCTTTCACCCGTGCAACCCCCCGCCGCCGCACCACCAGCAGCAACAGCACCCCCATCGCCATCACCCCCGCCCCGTAGAGCGCCCCCACACCCAGATCGAGCAGGCCCGCGCCGAACATGTAGAGCGAGATCAGGCCGAACAGGACCGGGAACAGCGGGAACAGCGGCGTCTTTACCGGGCGGGGGGCGTCGGGGTGGCGGCGGCGGAGGATGATCAGGGCGCCCATGCTCAGCATCACGAACAGCCAGTAGACCGGGGTCATGTAGTCGACCATGGCGTTGAAGCCGCTCTGGGCGAAGCCGCCGGCGATCACCAGCAGCAGGGCGAAGCCGCCCTCGGCCAGCACCGCGCGGGCCGGGATGCCGCGGCCGCCGTCCCAGCGGCCGATGAAGGCGAGGCGCGGGATGTCGCGGGCGGCCGCATAGGTGGTGCGGGCGCCCACGATCAGGGTGGAGTTGATGCTGGCGATGGCCGAGACGCCCACCACGGCGACGATCAGGGTCTTGCCGATCGGGCCGAAGGCGCGGCCCATCAGGTCGGCGGCCGGGGCGCTGCTGGCGGCGAGGCCGGCGGGGCCGAGGCCGATCATCATCGCCGCGTTGAGCGCCAGGTAGATGACCATCAGCACCGCCAGGCTGCCCATGATCGCCACCAGCATGCCGCGCCGGTCGCTGCGCACCTCGGCCGACAGGGTCGCCGCGTCGCTCCAGCCGCCATAGGCGAGGAAGATGTAGATCAGGGCGACGGTGTATTTGCCGAGCGTCGGGGCGGCGGCGTGGACGGGCGCGGCGGCATGCGGGACCTGGCCCCGCGCGGCCAGGACCACGGCGGCGGCGATCACCGCGGCGAAGCCCAGCGTCACCAGCACCACCAGCCCGGCCTGGGTCAGGAAGCCGCGCCGCACGTGCATCAGGTTCAGCCCCATCAGCGCGGCCACGGTGGCGAGGGCGAAGAGAGTGCGGCCCAGATGGTCCAGGCCGAACAGGTCGCCGGCGTAGTCGGCGAACATGAACGCCATCAGCGCCATCCAGCCGGTGTGCATGATCGAGAAGCGCGACCAGGCGAAGAGCCAGCCCACCTCGCGGCCCCAGGCCTTGCGCAGGAAATTGTAGTCGCCGCCGGGATCGGGGAAGGCGGTGGCCATCTCGACGTAGCAGAAGGCGCCGATCATCGAGATCAGGCCGCCGAGCACCCAGGTGCCGTAGAAGTGCCAGGTTCCGATGCTGAGCGCGACGGTGGGCGCCGTCTTCAGGGTGTCGGTGGTCATGATCATGCCCAGCGCCAGCAGGGTGGCCTGGGCCATGCCGAGGTGGCGGCGCGGGGCGTCGACGCGGGCGATATCGTCTTTCAACTGCTGCCGATCCCCTTTCGCCCCGCCGCGACGCTAGCCTTCGGGAACCGGCGCCGCAACGTCACGCTGGGATCGGAGCGGCGCCTTGGCGTATTGAGCCATGGAAGCCGCCATCCGGAGACCGCCATGGACCGAGACCTCGCCCCCGCCACGCCGCAATCCGTCGGCCTGAAGCCCGAGGGGCTGGCCAATATCGACGCCTATCTGCGGGACTTCGTCGACCTGGGCGCGCTCGCCGGCGCGGTCACCCTGGTCGCGCGGCATGGCAAGACGGTCCACACCAGCGTCATGGGCAAGAAGGACATCGAGAGCGGCGAGCCGCTGGCGATGGACACCATCTTCCGCATCTTCTCGATGACCAAGCCGGTCACCGGCGTGGCGATGATGATCCTGCTCGACGAATTGCTGTGGTCGCCCGACGACCCGATCGCCAAGCACCTGCCCGAGTTCGAGGGCGTGCGGGTGTTCGACGGCCTGGACGCCGACGGACAGCCGAAGACCGTCGCGGCAGACTCGCCGCCGACCATGCGCGAGCTGATGACCCATACGGCGGGCTTCAGCTACGGCTTCAATCCCGAGGACCCGCTCGACAAGCTCTACATCGACGCGCAGGTCTGGCAGTCGGCCTCGCTGGCGGATTTCACTCGCAAGCTGGCCGGCCTGCCGCTCGCCTACCAACCGGGCACGAAGTGGGTCTACAGCCTCTCGATGGACGTGCAGGCGGCGATCATCGAGCGCCTGTCGGGCCAGAGCGCGCCGGACTTCTACCGCACCCGCATCTTCGAGCCTCTGGGCATGGTCGACACCGCCTTTCACACCCCGCCACAGAAGCGGGCGCGCCGCGCCACCCTCTATCGCTGGTCGCCGACCCAGAAGAAGCTGGTGGTCTCGCCGTCCTTGCTCGGGGGCGACCACGAAGCCCCGCCGGCCATGGCCAACGGCGGCGGCGGCCTGGTCTCCACCGCCGCCGACTATGCCAAGTTCGCCCAGATGCTGCTGAATGGCGGCGAGTTCGGCGGCCGTCGGATCGTCAGCGCCGCGGCGCTGAACCTGATGATGTCCAACCACCTCTCCGACGAGATGATCGCCGCGCGCCACGGCGTCGGCCACCAGCAGCTGCGGCCCGGCTTCGGCTATGGCTTCAACGGCGCGGTGTTCACCGACCCGACGCTGGCCGGAGTGCCGGTGGGCGAGGGCACCTATCACTGGGACGGCGCGGCCGGCACCTGGTTCTGGGTCGATCCGGTCCACGACCTGCTCTACGTCGGCCTGATCCAGCTGCTCTCCGAAACCGCCCCGCCGCTGCAGAAGACCACCCAGACGATGATGGCCGACGCGATCGAGGGGTGAGGGACCTACCCGCCCCCTGGAGGGGCGGGTGGCGGTTCGCGAAGCGAAGCGCCGGGTGGGGGGACCTATCCGCTACAGTCCTGTTGCGGATAGGTCCCCATCCCCAACCCCTTCCCCTTGTTTAGGCCGGAGACATCGAGGACATCCGGTCGGGGACATCGAGGACGGTTTGAGTGATGTTCTGGCGCAGGTCGACCTGCGCCAGAACATGGCCACGG
>Ga0302311_10001773_pt1 | contig 25052 bp, 23 predicted proteins | sample III_Palsa_N1_3_FD_200449 | JGI IMG/M metagenome (GOLD analysis project Ga0302311, IMG submission 200449) | Peat permafrost microbial communities from Stordalen Mire near Abisko, Sweden - III_Palsa_N1_3 | ecosystem: Environmental > Terrestrial > Soil > Palsa > Peat permafrost | place: Sweden... | reverse complement strand
CGGATCACCGTATCGACGTCGAGCCAGATCAGGGCGCCTTCGGTATAATAATCGAGGCCGCGCAGCCAGTTGTTGTAGCTGTGGTCGCCCCGCTGATCGAGAATCTCGCCATTGGTGGTGTCCTGCAGCGAGCGCCAGGTCCGGCCAGTCTGGGCGTCCATGCTGGCCGCCAGCACGGCCAGCTTGTCGAGGAATTGCTGCTTGGTGTAGAGGCCGGCGCGCGCCGCCAGCACCTCGCCCCAATATTGCGTCTGGCCCTCATAAACCCACAGCAGGCTGTCGCGCATGGGCTGGTTGTAGTCGGGCGTCCACAGATCGGCCGGACGGCGGAATTTGCCATTCCAGCTATGGGTGAATTCATGGGCGAGCAGATCGTGGTCGAAGAACAGCCCGTCCCATTCGGCGAAATAGCGCGGATTGTAGCCGTTCTCGCTCGAGCGGTGATGCTCGATGCCGAGATCGGACATCTTCTCGTTCAGCGCCAGCTGAAAGTCGTAATGATCGTAATGTTTCGAGCCGTACAGCTTGTAGGCCTCGCGCACCAGGGCGCGATGGGCTTCCAACACTTCGGGCTTTACCTCGAGATCCTCGTCATGGTCGGCGAAGGCGGTCAGATGGACCGGGATCTTGGCGCCGGGATCGAGATCGAGCTGCTTGGTATAGCGCCCGGCATAGAGAGGGCTGTCGACCAGGGTTTCATAGGTGGTAGGCGCGAAGGACACCGTGTCGCCGACCTGTTTGGCGCCGTCGAGACCCGAGGCGAAGGACCAGCCATGCGGCAGGGTGACGTCGGGCTTGATCGAAATGCGGCTGACCGGATAGCCGGCCGGATAGAGCGACAGCGAGTTCCATTTGACGGCGACGATGTTGGTGGTCATCACCGTGCCGCCGAACTTGTCCTCGGACATGGCCAGGCGCTGCATCTCGATGTCGATCTTGGAGACACCATCGGGAATTTTCACGTGAAACGCCGTCATCTCGACCGGGTCGCGCTGCCATTCCAGTCGCTTGCCGTTGGCGGTGATCACCAGCCCGGCCAGCTGCGCGATCGGCCCCGTGGGAGCATGGTCGCCGGGCAGCCATTTGGGGAACAAAAGGATCATCGGGCCGGGGCCGGCGACCGGGATCTGTTCCTTGATGACGAAGATATGGCGCGCGGTGTCGGTGGCGTTGACCGACAGGGTCAGGGTGCCGGGATAGGCGCTATCCTCGGGCGGCGGGATGGCGGCGGTGGGGGGCGCCCATTCCGGGTTCGCCAGCGCCGGCGTCGCCAGCAGAACCGCCGCCGCCAAACCCAACGCGCGCTTCGTCTTCATACCCACCATCCTCTTTGGTTTTTTCAGCCCGCCACGCTAACAGAGGGTTCCTCGGCGCGGAAGGCGTGACGCGGCTTCTCCTCCAACACACGCACGGGGTCGCCGACCGCCAGCGCGCCGAGACGGGTGGCGATGGCGTTTTCGCCGAAAATGGCGCCCTTGACCGGCGCCGGCCCGACCTCGGCCGACAGATAATAGGCGCGGCCCAGGGTGGCGAGCGGCTCCTTGCCGGTCTTGACGCCCTGCTCCTGGTCGATGGTGGTCACGACGCAGCGGGTGCAGGGTTTGACGATCGACAGCTCGGCTTCGCCGACCTCCAGCCGCTTCCAGTCATATTCGGCGTCGGGCCCGGTTCCGCCGATCACGATATTGGGGCGGAAGCGATTGAGCGGCACCGGCTCGGCCAGCAGGCCATTGAGGCGGTCGAGGGTCGCTTCGGCGCTGATCAGATAGGGAAAGGCATCGGCGAACCCGACCTTGTCCTCGCCGGGGGCGAGAGCGAAATCGATGTCGCACAGGCGGTGATCCTCCTCGGTCTGGTAAAGCAGACGCGCTTCGAAGCCGAGAAAGCGGGAAAACCAATCATCGATCGCCTTCGGCGAGCGATGCCCGACCACCTCGCGGCGGAACAGCAGGACGCCGGTCCGTTCAACCGTCACCTCGGCGGGATCGACCACCACCGGCTCCAGCCCGTCGCCCGAGACGCGGAAGGCGTCGCCCAGCAGCTCGATGCGCACGCGCGCCAGATTTTCGTTCTGGCGCTGGGTGATCATGCCGCCCTGGGCGTCGGACAGCATCCATCGGCGATCGCCGATGGCGCCGGATTCCAGCCCGCGCAGCCCGATTCGGGCCTGGCTCAGCGAGACGCCGCCGCAGGATTTGATGGGATAAAGGAAAAGGCGGGTGACGAAGGGAGCGGTCATGGGCGGGCTTCCTGATGGGCTGTCAGGATGAACGCGTGCCCACGTCAAATCAATATTCCGAAGGCGCCTCGAAGCCGTTGCGGACCAAGATCTCGCGCCCGGTCCGCGACAGCATGAACAGGGCGAAACGGGCGGCGGACGGGGATCCGCCCGACAACACCGTCAGGCCGAATTGCGGCGTTACCGCCAGGTCGGCCGGCATCTCGACCGAGGCGGCGCCGGGAAGCTGGTCGAGCACCGCCTTGCCGCCGGAGCAATAGGCGATGAACAGATCCGCTTGGCCGTGGCCGAGCATCCAGGCCAGCGGATTGGCCCCCTCCGGCGCTTTTGCCGGGGTGGGCCGGTCGAGAAAGCGCCGCGCCTTTTCCTCAAGCGCGGCGCGGCTGCCCGGGCGGACCGCCTCGGCGCGGGCGAAGATCGCCCAGGCGTAATCGCCGCCGGGATCGGCCTTGGGGGTCGAAGTGCCGACGGTCATCTTGGGATCGAGAAGCGTGGCGAGCAGGATGGCCGGCGTGAAGCTGAGGCCCGGCCGGACAAAGGCGCACATCCGGTTGCGCGCGAACAGCACCACGGGATCTGCCCTGCCCTCGTCGGCCAGCGCCTGTGGCGCGGCCATGTCGGCCGAAACGAACAGATCGGCTTTCTCGCCCTTTTCGATCCGCTCATGCAGGGTGCCGGCCGAAGCGAATCGCGTTTCGACGGCGATTCCGCTCTGGCGGGTGAAGGCGTCGGCCATCTCGCCCAAGGCGGAGCGCAGACTTCCCGCCGCCATCACCTGGATCGGCGGCTCGGCCGCTTGCGCAAATCCGGCGAAGAAAAGAGCCAAAGCGGCCGAAATCCAGCGGTTCATGATCGTTCCCTAAGGATGAGGGGTCATGATAAGGGCAGCGGCATCCCGGCTGAAGCCGCCGGCAAGGCCGCGCCACGAATAGCCGGTTTGCTCGATTACAGGACCGTCTCGACCGCGGTCGCCGTGGCGAGCGGCCGAAAGGATAGGGCCTCGGCGATATGGGCGGGGCCGATTGCCTCCATGCCGGCCAGATCGGCGGCGGTGCGGGCTACCCGCAGCACCCGGTGATAGCCGCGCGCCGACAGGCCGAGGCGCTCGGCGGCCTGGCGCAGCAGCTGCGCGGCGCCCGGTTCCAGCCGCGCCGCTTCGGCCAGCACCGACCCGTCGGCCTCCGCGTTGCAGCGCAAGCCCTGGCGGGCGTATCGCTCGCGCTGCCGCTCGCGTGCCGCAAGGACGCGGGCGGCGATGTCGGCGCTGGTCTCGGCCGGCGGCGGCAGGGACAATTCGGCGGCGGTCAAGGCCGGCACGGATACGGTAAGGTCGATGCGGTCGAGTAGCGGGCCCGATAGTTTGGCCCGGTAGTCGGCGCCACACAGCGGCACTCGCCGGCATTGCCGGGCCAGATCGCCGAGATAGCCGCATTTGCAGGGATTCATCGCCGCCACCAGCAGGAAGCGGGCCGGATAAGTCACGTGGGCGTTGGCGCGGGCTATAGTGACCTGGCCGGTTTCCAGGGGTTGGCGCAGAGCTTCGAGGGTCGAGCGGGCAAATTCCGGCAGTTCGTCGAGGAAAAGCACCCCTCGATGGGCGAGACTGATCTCCCCGGGCTGTCCCTTGCGCCCGCCGCCGACCAGCGCCACCGCCGAGGCGGAATGATGGGGAGAGCGGAACGGACGCGACCGCAGCAGCCTGCCCTGCGGCAGCCCCTCGCCGAGACTGTGGATAAGCGACGCTTCCAGCGCCTCGTCGGGATCGAGCGGCGGCATGATGCCAGGCATCCGCGCCGCCAACATCGATTTGCCGGAGCCGGGTGGCCCGATCAGCAGGATATTATGATTCCCGGCGGCGGCCAGCTCGAGGGCGCGTTTGGCGCTCTCCTGCCCCTTCACGTCGGCGAAATCCGCGATCGGCGCGCTGTCTTCGGCGATCCGCGGCGTCGGCCGCGCCAGCATCTGCCGGCCCTTGAAATGGTTTACCAGGGCCAGCAGGCTGGAGGGCGCCAGAATCTCCGCGCCCGACCAAGCGGCTTCGGGCCCCTGCGCGGCCGGACAGATCAGGCCCTTGCCCAGCCCATGAGCGGCGATGGCGGCGGCCAGGGCGCCGCCGACCGGCGCCAGGCCGCCATCGAGGGCCAGCTCGCCCAGCGCCGCGTAATTTTCCCCCAGCGTCGCCGGCAGCACGCCGATGCCGCACAGCAAGGCCAGGGCGATCGGCAGATCGAAATGGCTGCCTTCCTTCTGGCGATCGGCCGGCGCCAAATTGAGGATGATGCGTTTCGGCGGCAGTGACAGGCCGATGGCGGACAGGGCGGCGCGTACCCGCTCGCGGCTTTCGGTCACCGCCTTATCCGCCAGGCCGACCAGGGTGAAGGCCGGCAGCCCGCCGGCCAGCTGGCATTGCACCTCGACGGGAAGGACCTCGATGCCCTGGAAGGCGAAGGTGGTGAGACGGGTCAGCACGTGTTATTTTCCGAAATGGAAACTTTTGGCACTTTAACCGGCCCGTTTTCCGCGCGCAACCCGCCTTGTTAATCGCCTAACGCGAGATCATAGTGGACTTAGCGCGTTCATCGGGGGGTGGACATGGTTTCCATCAAAGGCGCCCTTTTCCTGCTCATGGTGGTCGGTCCGCCGGTCGGCGCCCATGCCGACATCCTGATCGGCGCGGCCGGTCCCTTCTCCGGTGGCGATACCGGCATCGGCGACCAGTTGAAGCGCGGCGTCGAACAGGCGGTCGCCGATCTCAACGCCAAGGGCGGCGTGCTTGGCCAGAAGGTTGCGATCCTGCCGATGGATGATGCCTGCGATCCGAAACAGGCGGTCAGCGTCGCTAACGAGCTGGCCGCGCGTGGCGGTGTCCTGGTCGTCGGCCATGTCTGTTCGGCCGCGTCGATCGCCGCCTCGGACGTCTATGCCGATTACGATATAGTGGAAATCACTCCCGACTCGACCAATCCCAAATTCACCGACCGGGGCCTGCCCAACCTGTTCCGCACCTGCGGGCGGGACGATGAGCAGGGCCCGACCGCGGCCAAATTCATCATCGAGCACTCTCCCGCGCCACGTATCGCGGTGGTTCATGACCGGACCGGCTATGGCAAGGATCTCGCCGATCAATTCGTGCGCAGCCTCGAGGAGCGGCACCTCAAACCCGTTCTCTATGACGCGATCACGGCGGGCGAGAAGGATTACAGCGCCCTGGTCTCCAAACTGAAGCTGGCCCAGGCCGACTATCTCTATTTCGGCGGGCTCTATATGGAGGCCGGCCTGATCACCCGCCAGATGCGCGGTCAGGGAATAGGCACGATCCTGGTCGGCGCCGATGGGCTGGCCACGACGCAATTTTGGGCGATCACAGGGCCGGCCGGCGAAGGGACACTCATCACCTTCAATCCCGAACACCGCTTCGATCCGGCGAACCAGGCGATTCTGGCCGAATTCAGGGCCGACCACTATGAGCCCGAAGGCATTACCTTTTATGCCTACTCTGCCGTGCAGGCCTGGGCGGCCGCCGCGACGGCCGCCCAGGGCACCGAGGGAAAGAAGGTCGCGGCGGCGCTGCATGCCGGCAGTTTCGATACGCTGATTGGGCGAATCTCCTTCGACAGAAAAGGGGACGTCAGCGCAGGTGGCTATGTCGTCTATCGGTGGAAAAGCGGGCAATATGAGATGGTTCGTTAGACGGTCCTGCCTTGCACCCCGGCCGCTTGCCTCTCATATGTCCCTGATACAATAGAGGATCTTATTGATGCGACAGACGATCTGGGCCGGATTGGCCGCTTGCGCTCTTTTTCTGGGCGCCTTCACCGCGCCGGTTTCGGCGCAGGAAAAAGCGGCGCTTCTGCCTTCCGCCCCTGTCGTCAGCCTGCCGAGCTGGTCGCCGCTGGTGAAGAAAGCCATGCCGGCGGTGGTCAATATCTCGGCCGAGATCGCGCCCGAGGCGGCCGCCGCCGAGGCTCATGTGCGCCAGGAGGGCGAACCCGGGTCGCTCGACGATTTCCTGCGCCGTTATTTCGAGCAGCACGGCCAGCAGCCGCCCGGCAGCGATTCCCTGTCGCCCGGCACCCGCACGTCGGCGGTCGGCAAGGTGATGTCCCTAGGCTCCGCTTTCATCATCGATCCGAGCGGCTATGTCGTCACCAACCATCACGTGGTGGCCGGCGCCACCAAGATCACCGTCATTCTGCAGGACAATTCCCGTCACATCGCCGAGCTGGTCGGCTCGGACCCCAAGATCGACCTGGCGCTCCTGAAGATCTCGACCAAGCGCAAGCTGCCTTATCTGGTATGGGGCGATAGCAACAAAGTGGCGGTGGGCGACTGGGTGCTGGCGGTCGGTAATCCGTTCGGGCTGGGCGGTACCGTCACGGCCGGTATCGTCTCGGCGCTCGGGCGCGATTTGCAGCAGGGTCCGTTCGACGATTTTCTGCAGATCGACGCGCCGATCAATCGCGGCAATTCAGGCGGTCCGACCTTCGACACCCAGGGTCATGTGGTCGGTATCAACACCGCGATCTATTCCCCTTCGGGGGGCAGCGTCGGCATCGGCTTCGCCATTCCCTCCAACGTCGCCCGGGTGATTGTGCAGAAGCTGCGCGAAGGCGGCACGCCTGACCATGGTTTCCTCGGATTTTCGATCCAGTCGATCGATCCCGACGTCGCCCAGGCCCTGCATCTCGATCCCGAGAAGCCGCAGGGCCTGCTGGTCAGCGACGTGGTGCCGCAGAGCCCGGCCTTCAAAGCCGGCCTGCAGGTCGGCGACGTGATCACCCAGGCCGACGGCCAGCCGGTGCTGGTTAATCACGACATCTCGAAATTCATTGTCACCGCCCATATCGGCGACGTGCTGCATATCGTGGTGACTCGCGGCGACAAGCCGGTCAAGCTCGATATCGGTCTGATCAAGGAACCGAGCCCGGAGCAGCTCACGGCCTGGCTGACCGGTACCGAGACCGCCAACAAGGTCGGCCCGCCTCAGGCGCTCGGCATGTGGTTCGCTGCGCTGAACGAGGATATGCATCGCGAGCTTCATGTCGCACCCACCGTCCAGGGCGTCGCGATCGGCGGCATCGCCGAGAAAAGCCCGGCCGCCATGGTCGGGCTGCTGCCGGGCGACGTGCTGACCTCGATCAATCGCGAGCCGGTCTTCAACCCGGCCGAGGCCACCACCAAGCTCAAGGCGGCGGCGGCCGACGGCGATGTGCTGATTCTGGTAAACCGGCATGGCGACGCCCAGTTCATGGTGCTGCCGTCGCCCGGCAATTAAGGGCTGGTGTCAGCGGCTGGCGGGGCTGATCTGATCTGATCTGTCTGGTCCTGTAAATAGGGCCGCATCCATTTGATCACCTTCCACCATAGCTGGGCCTGAGCCTGGCAGGCGGAGTCGCGGCCCAAGAAGCCCTTATGCACCAGGCTCAGCACGGTGCCGCCGCCGATCGGCTCGAAGCGCAGGGAGGCCTCGGTCGGGATCAGTTCGTCCCAACTGGCGTGCCAGCTCTGGATGAAGCGCTTGCCGCGGTCGATTTCGAGGAAGGTGCCGGAGGCCGAGAAGGTGCGGCCGCGCGAGAAGACGCCCTCGGCGAACCAGTCTGAACCGACTTCGGGCCGCCCGCGCCAGGTGACGGAGGAGCCGCCGCGCCGGCCGCCCCACCAGAGAGTGATCTCGGCGGGGTCGGTCATGGCGTGGAATAGCCGGTTACCATCAGCGGCGAAGGCAGCCACCACGATCACCATGCCTGTATCGGGCGCGGTCATGACGCAATCCGTACGGGAAAACGACATCTTTTCACTCCGGGGGGAGGCGCGGGGCTCCACCGGCGCCCGTTCGGTAGGCGCAGAGTGACGGCAATCACAGGGCGGTCCTATCCCTGCTTGGGGACTAAATCGATTACGAAGCCGGGATGTCGAGGAATTCCGCCGCCGCTTCGGTGACGCGGGCCGGCTGGATCGCGCTCATGCAGACCGGTTCGCGGCAGGCGGTCTTGCGGTGGTTGGCGGCCGACACGCAGGGGCTGCAGGCCAGGCCCGCCGTCAAAGCCTTGCCGGGACCGAGCGGACCGTAAAGCTCGGGCGTTTCCGGGCCGAACAGCGACAGCACCGGCATGGCGGTGACCGAAGCGAAATGGCCTGGGCCGGAATCGTTGGTGATCATCAGGGACGCCAGGCTATAGAGCGCCGGCAGCTGGTCGAGGCGGCTCTCGCCGGCGAAATTGACCATGCGCGGATCATTCACCGTCTGGCACAGGGCCTGGGCCTCGATCCGCTCGGACGGAGCCCCGGTGATCAGGATGACGACGTCCGGCCAGCGCGCCAGCACCTGGCGGGCCAGCTCGGCGAAATGGATCGCCGGCCAGCGGCGCTGCGGCAGCATCTCGCTGGCATTGGGATTGAACAGCACGATGCGCCGTTCGCCCAATTGGTAGTCAGGCACCAGCTTGCCGATCTTGTCGGCCATGGCCTTTCTGGTCGCGGCCGGGATCTTGACCGGGGTGATGCGGATTTCCTCGTCGCCGATGAAGCTCTTGGAATAGGGAATTTCCGCTTTCGGCGCGGCCAGGGCGTTAATCAGGGCGATGAAATTCTTGGCGATATGGATATGCGGATTGTAGGCGACCCGGTGGGTCAGCATCTCGCCGCGATAGAGCCCTTCATTATGGAACCGGTGATAGCCAGCGCGCAGACGCGCGCCCGACATGCCGGTCAGCAGCGCGGTGAAGCGCGAGAACAGCTCGAGATCGATGGCGGTGTCGATCTTGCGGCGGCGGCACCACAACAGGAATTTCAGCGTGTCCAACCCGAGATGAAACAGGCTGTCGATGCGCAGGGTGAAGATGTTGCCGTCGGGAATCGTCTTGAGGAAGTCGAGCGAGCCGCGATTGTCGGAGAAGATCACGAAGAACAGCTCGGCGTTCCACAACGCCCTTGCCTTCTTCATGGCGGGATCGGCCAGGATCGTGCTGCCCATTTCGGACAGCTCGATGAACAGCACGTTCTTGGGCTGGGTGCCGGCTGGCGCCGAGGGCATAAACAGCCGCACCAGGAAAGTGGCCAGAAAACAGAGCGGAACGCCGACCCGATGGTCGATCATCCGCATGCGGTCGACATTCATCCCAGCTTCGCCTCGATAGCGTCCCAGATGTCGGCTTCGAGCTTCACGCCGTCGAAGCGGTTGATCTCCTGAAGGCCGGTGGGCGAGGTGACGTTGATCTCGGTCAGATAGTCGCCGATCACGTCGATGCCGACGAAGATCAGGCCCTTCTCGCGCAGCGTCGGGCCGATCGCCGCGCAGATCTCGAGATCGCGCTTGGTCAGCTCCGATTTCTCGGCGCGGCCGCCGACATGCATGTTCGAGCGCGATTCGCCCTCGGCCGGGACGCGGTTGATGGCGCCGGCCGGCTTGCCGTCGATCAGGATGATGCGCTTGTCGCCGCGCCGTACCTCGGGCAAATAGCGCTGGACGATCACCGGTTCGCGCGAGCGCTCGGAGAACAGTTCCAGCAGCGCGTTGAGGTTGGAATCCTCGGGGCGCAGATGGAACACGCCGGCGCCGCCATTGCCGTAGAGCGGCTTGACGATGATGTCGCCATGCTTCTGGCGGAAAGCGAGGATGCGGTCCCTGTCGGCGGTGATCAGGGTCGGCGGCATCAGATCCGCGAAATGGGTCACCAGCAGCTTCTCGGGCGCGTTGCGCACCGAGACCGGGTCGTTCACCACCAGGGTCTTGGGATGGATATGCTCCAGCACATGGGTGGCGGTGATATAGGCCATGTCGAAGGGCGGATCCTGGCGCATCAGCACCACATCGGTGCTGGCCAGCTCCAGCTGCACCCAGTCGCCCAGCCTGTAATGGTCGCCCTTCTGGCGTTTGAGGGTCAGCTCGCGCGCCTTGGCCGTCACCTTGCCTTCGTCGAAGGACAGGCGGTTCGGATGATAGTGAAACAGACGATAGCCGCGCTCCTGGGCCTCGAGGGCCATCACGAAGGTGCTGTCGGCTTCGATATTGATATGTTCGATCGGGTCCATCTGGACCGCGACGGTGAGGGGCTTTTTGCTCATTGGGAATTCCGCCTCGGATCGTCCTTGAGGACGACGTGATTGATGATCTTCTTGACGTCGGAAATGTCGCGCGCGGCGGCAATGACCCGGTCCAGCTCGGTCTGGTCCTGGGCGATGCCGAACAGATAGACCACGCCGCCTTCGACTTCGATCGTGTAATTGATGTTCTTGACGCCGCCATCGAACATCAGCTGGGTGCGCAACTTGTTGGCGATCCAGGCGTCGTTCACGCCGGAGGTGAAGCCGCCTTCGCTGGTCACCTGGATTTCGTCGAATACCTGACGGACGCCGGAGGTCTGCCAGGCGATCTTGACCGCGTCGTCGCGGGTATCGGGCTTTTCCACCGACCCGGTCAGCATGACGCGGCCCTCGCTGACATCGACGGTGATGTCGTGATACATGCCGAACGTCTTATCGACGTAAGCAGCCGAGATGTCGGTCTTGATCTTGGTGTCGTCGACCGAGGCCTCGAAGCCGCGTTCCTCAGCCGCGCCAAAACCCACCGCGCCGCCGGCGCCGACCACGGCGACCGCGCAGGAGGACAAAGCAAAGGCGCTCATCAGCGCCAGGACTGGCGCGAGCTTGGATGTCACGGACAAGTTTCCTCTACCCCAGGAATAAACGGCGAGAGTTTAGGATTTAAAGATCCTCCCGCCAAGCATCGATGACATGACGGGGCCAGTGTCCCGGCGCGGCCAGAACAGCATCGAAACGTGGCGAAAGATGGGCGAGGCGCGGTCGTTTCGCAAGATAAGCTTCCGCGCCGCGAAGCAGACGCTCCCTTTGACGCGGCGAGATGGCGAGTGCCGCGTGGTCGAGATTGGCGCGCGCCTTGACTTCGATGAAGGCGATGACCGAACCGCGCCGGGCAACAATGTCGATTTCGCCGCGCCCGCCGGAGGCCGCGGCGAAGCGCCGTTCGAGGATGGCGTAGCCTTTCAGGCGCAACAGCAGCATTGCGACAAATTCGGCGCGGCGGCCGAAGGCCAGGGCGGCCAATTTACTTCGCCTAATCATGCGGCTAAGTTGAGCGCGCCCGGTTCCAGTTTCAACCGTCCCTTGCTCGGAGATCGTTTTGCGCCCCCTGCTCCGCTTCGCATCCCTAGCGATCTTCGTGCTGGTCTCGGCTTGCGCCCAGAAGCAGGCGCCCCCGCCTGGCACCCCGCCGGTGGCCCAGGTCCAGCCCGCGCCGGTTCCCGCCAAGCCGACCCAGTCCGCCCCACGTCCCGGCCTGCCCGCGGGTTCGGTGACGCCGCAGGTCGCGCCGGCTGGTGGAACTTTGGTCGGCATCGTGCTGCCGCTGTCCGGGCCGTCCGCCACGATCGGCACCGCCATGCTGAACGCGGCGCAGCTGGCCCTGTTCGAGTTGGCCAGCCCCGACCTCACCTTGCTGCCCTTCGATAGCGCCGGTACCGCCGAGGGCGCCGCCGATGCGGTGCGCCAGGCGGTCGGGCAACATGTGGATATCATCGTCGGCCCCCTGTTCGCGGCCGAGGCCCGTGCCGCGACGCCGATCGCCGAAGCCGCGCGCGTGCCGTTGCTATCGCTCTCGGCCGACCAGTCGGTGGCCGGCCACGGCACCTATGTGATGGGATTCCTGCCCGGTCCGCAGGCGGTCCGCATCGTCCAATATGCCGCCAGCCAGGGCAAGATGCGCCAGGCGATCCTGGCGCCCAACAATGAATATGGCCGCCGCGTCGTCGCCGCCGCCACCAATGGACTCACCGGCTCCGGCGTCGCGCTGGGCCCGGTCGAGTATTACGACCCGGCCGCCCTCGATCTGACGGGCTCGCTGAAGCGCCTCTTGATCAACCGCAAGGATGACGATGCCGGCTTCGACGCGCTGTTGCTGCCCGATGACGGCCAGCGTCTGCGCCGTACCGGCGAGCAATGGGCCAATCAGGGCGTCCCGGACGGCCATGTCACCCTGCTCGGCACCATGTTGTGGGACGATGCCCATCCGGGCGACATCCCCAGCCTGTCGGGCGGCTGGTACGCGGTGGCGCCCGGCGCCGGTTTCGCCGATTTCGCCAAGCGCTACACCAAGGATTTCGGCGGCCAGCCGCCGCGCCTGGCCTCGCTGGCCTATGACGCCACCGCCTTCGCCGCGGTCTTAGGCAAGCGCTCGGCCCATGATTTCAGCCCTGGCATCCTGACCAATCCGCAGGGCTTCGCCGGGGTGGACGGGTTGTTCCGCCTCAATCTCGATGGCACCATCACGCGGGCCTACGCCATCAAGGAAGTGGTGCCCAACGGCCAGCCCAAGGAAATCGTGCCGGCCGCCAAGTCGTTCGAGGACCACCCGGCTTAATGAACCACCATGGCCTGGGTGCGCCGGCCCGAGGCCTGCCAGGAATGGATGCCGCCGCGATACCACAGAACGTTGCGATAGCCGAGATGGACCGCACGCTGCGCCGCGTTGTAGGACCATCCATGGGCCGAATCGAGGCAGTAGAAGACCATCGGGCGGTCCTTGTCGCCACCGGTGATCTGCTTCAGCTGCTTTCCCAGCTCGTTTTCGTCGGCGTCTCCCGCCGAACCCGGCCAGCCTGAGCGCGGCAGCCAGACGGAATTGGCCAATCCCGGCGTCTGGCTGTTGGGCGCAGGGGGCAGCACATCGATCAGAATCGGGCGGTCCGGGCGGTCGAGCAGTTCCGCCAGCCGGGCAGTCGCGATGGTGCGTACGCCCGGCCCCTCGACCGGCGTCTTGTCCTCTTCGCCCGCCCGGGGCCCGGCAATCGGGCCGATGGACCAGTCCCAATCCTCGCGGGCGTAGCCGACCCAAGGGTGTGGCGGCAGATCGGCAGGTGTCAGCCGGTCGATCGCCAGGGCCAGATGAGTCAGCAGGGGCGCGCCGTTGCCGCCTTCATAGGCGATGCTGTCCGCAGTCCAGGCGATGCGCGTGCGGGTCGCCGTCTGCGGGTCCCAACCGGCTACCGCTGCCTTTCCCGCCGCGATCAGATGCAGCCCATATTCGAATTCGTCATTGGCGAAAATGAAACTCCGCATCGCCTCGCCTTGATGCGGCCGGGTTTCGGCGATGCGCGCCGGCGATGGGATGGGCTTGTCATGGTCGCGGTCATAGAGATCGCCATGGCCGATCAGGGTCAGATCGAACCCCTCCAGCGTCCCGTGCGGCGCCGGTTCGACCGAATGCAGAATCATCACCGCCCCGCCGCCCAGCATGCCGCGCGGACTATCCGCGGGCGTGCCATCGAGCACGCGCCAGGGAGACCCGTCGGGCGGGATTTCGAGCCCCGTGCTGCGGTCGATCGAAATCATCAGCGGCCAGTGATTATAGCGCATGGCCACCATGTCCCGGCCATAATGGGCATAAACCAAGCCGTGCGCGTCGATGGGAACCGGTAATACGCCGAAACCGGGCACCTCCTCGAAATGACCGGCCAGAGCATTGGGGCTGGCGCCGAACTGGCAGGTGCATTCCGACACCGGACCCATGATCATGGCGCCGGCGCTGCTGCCGCCGAGCGGCGCGCCGGCCTGTTCGAAACGGCGCAGGATGGTCTTCAGCGCCAGGGACGGTTCGACTTTGCCGTTATGGCCGACCAGGAAGGCCTGGGACAATAGCTTGGGCAGCCCGCCATCGAAGAAAAACCCGCCGCAATCGGCCAGAAGGGCGGCTTTCGCGGGGTTCTCCGCATCGGCGGCGGTCAGGTAATAGGCGTGGCGGACTCGGGCGCCGGCGCGGCTGAACAGCTCGAACATCCGCGAAGGATCGGGATCCCACGGGGTGGCCTGCTCATTTGCGGTCGAGATCAGGCAGAGATCGCCATCCGGCCGGATGGCGTGCACCAGGCTTGAGACAAACTCCGGACCGAGATCATCGCCGCCATGCAGCAGCAGTGTTCCGCGCTGTCCGCTCTCCTCCCGCGCTGGCGATGGCGTCGGAGCAGGCTTGGTCTGGCCGGCGCAGGAGACGAGGATGACGGCCAAGGTCAGGGTAGCGGTCGCGCGTGTGAAATATCGCCAATCCATATGAAGCCTGCCTCCCTGGCGGTCAGGCTTTTACTGTGCCGGCAAAATCTTTTCGATCAAGCTATTCAACAGGAGGCGCCCCTTCGGAGTGGCGCGCAGGAACGAGTCGCGCCGTTCGAGGAAACCATCCTCGATCATCTCGGCCAGTCCCTCGGCATCGAGGGACTCTTCGAGCTGGGGAAACTTGGCGAGCGAGAGGCCCTCCGTTAGCCGCAGTCCCATCATCACCAGTTCGGTGACGCGGTCTTCCTCGCTCAGAACCCCCGCATCCGCCGTACCTTCGCCCTTTTCCGACACCATGCCGCGCCAGATCTCGGGCGCCCGGTGGCGGCGATGGGTGGTGGTGCGGCCGTCCGCATCGGTCAGGCGGCCATGGGCGCCGGGGCCGATGCCGAGGAAATCGTCGCCCTGCCAATAGAGCAGATTATGCCGGCATTCGGCGCCGGGCCGGGCATGGTTCGAGATTTCGTAGGCCGGCAAGCCGGCGGCTTCGGTGACTTCCTGGGTCAGGTCGAACAGGGCGGCGGCATGGTCGTCGTCGGGCATGACGAAATCGCCGCGCAGGGCCATCGGATGGAAGGCGGTGCCCGGCTCGATGGTCAGCTGATAGAGCGACAGATGGTCGGCGGCCATGGAAATGGCGCGGTTCAGCTCGGCGCGCCAGGAGTCCAGCGACTGGCCGGGCCGCGCATAGATCAGATCGAACGAGATGCGCGGGAAGGTGGCGCGGGCCAGCTCGACCGCCTTGATGGCCTGGGCGCTGTCATGGACGCGGCCGAGGAATTTCAGCTGGGTGTCGTCCAGCGCCTGCAATCCCATCGACAGGCGGTTGACACCCGCACTCCGGATATCGCGGAATCGCTCGGCATCCACCGTGCCAGGATTGGCTTCCAACGTGATCTCGATATCGTCAGCCACTGTCCAGCGCTGCCCGATCCGCTCGATCAGGGCGGCGGTGGTGGCGGGATCCATCAAGGATGGGGTGCCGCCGCCGAAAAAGACGCTGGTGACGATGCGGCCCTGGGTGCGCTCCGCCCCCTCATCCAGCTCGCGCAGCAGCGCTTCGCGCCAGGCCGCCTGGTCGATGCGCTCGACGACATGGGAATTGAAGTCGCAATAGGGGCATTTCGACAGGCAGAACGGCCAATGGATATAGAGGCCGAAGCGGTTTCCGCTCATTGCTCGAAACAGCGCGCCACCAGCTGCCGGAAGGCGTCGGCGCGGTGGCTGATGGCATGCTTCTTGTCGGGATCCATCTCGCCGAAGGTGATGTCGTAGCCTTCGGGGCGGAAGACCGGATCGTAGCCGAAGCCGTGCGGCCCGCGTGGCGGCCATACCAGCTCGCCGGAAATGGCGCCTTCGACCGTTTCGGCATGGCCGTCGGGCCACGCCAAAGCCAGGGCGCAGATGAATTTGCCGGAGCGGTCGGCCTTGCCGGCCAGCCCGTCTTCGACCTTCTGCATGGCGGAGGCGAAATCCTTTGTGGGACCGGCCCAGCGAGCGGAGTAAATGCCGGGATCGCCACCCAGCGCGGTGACTGCCAGGCCGGAATCGTCGGCCAGGGCCGGGATATCGGCGGCCTTGGCGGCGGCGTGGGCCTTTAGCAGCGCATTGCCGATGAAGGTCTTCTCGGTTTCCTCGGGTTCCGGCAGGCCGAGTGCGCCCGCCGAAATCACGTCGGCGCCGAACGGGGCCAGCAATGCGCGGATTTCCCGCACCTTGCCCTCGTTATGGCTGGCTATTACCAGCTTTCCGCCCGCCCAGCGCCGGCTGCTCATTCGCCGATCGCCTTGCGCTGAAGAACCAGCAGCTGCGACACGCCGTGACGGGCCAGACCGAGCAATTCGGCGAACTGGGCGTCGGTGAAGGGATCCTCCTCGGCGGTGGCCTGGATCTCGCAGATGCCGCCATCGGCGGTCAGGATGAAATTGGCGTCGGCCTGGCAGGCGCTGTCCTCGGGATAATCGAGGTCGAGCACCGCATGGCCCTGATAAAGGCCGCAGGAAATGGCGGCGACTTGGCCCGTCAGCGGGATCTTGGGCAGCAGGCCGTCCTTGACCAACTTAGCCAAGGCCAGATGCAGGGCGACGAACGAGCCGGTGATGGCGGCGGTGCGGGTGCCGCCGTCGGCCTGCAGCACGTCGCAATCGATCTTGATCTGGCGTTCACCCATGGCGGTCAGATCGGTGACGGCGCGCAAGGAGCGGCCGATCAGGCGCTGGATTTCCTGGGTGCGGCCGGACTGCTTGCCCTTGGCCGCCTCGCGATCGGTGCGCGAATGGGTCGAGCGCGGCAGCATGCCATATTCCGCCGTCACCCAGCCCTTGCCGGAATTGCGCAGGAAGGGCGGAACCTTCTCGTCCACCGAAGCGGTACACAGCACATGGGTGTCGCCGAATTTGGCCAGGCAGGAGCCTTCGGCATATTTGGCGGCATGGGGTTCGAGGCTGACCTGACGAAGATCGTTGGCGGCGCGGCCGGACGGGCGGACGAGTTGGGACAAGGCGATTTTTCCTGATATGAAGATTTCGCGGAAGGTAGTCCGATGGGCCTCATTCTGTCCACCAAGTTGACCAGGGCCCCACCGCTCACTAGATTTTAGCGTCATTCGAATGGGAGCAGCGCGTGAGCCGCAGCCGGAACGTCATTGAGTTGAGCGAACGCTCGCGGGAGATTTTCCGCGAGATCGTCGACGCCTATGTCGAAACCGGCGAGCCGGTCGGGTCGCGGACCCTGTCGCGCCGCCTCTCCACCGCCCTCTCTCCCGCCACCGTGCGCAATGTGATGTCGGATCTGGAAGAGGCCGGGCTGCTGTTCGCCCCTCACACCTCGGCCGGGCGGGTCCCTACCGAGGAGGGCATGCGCATGTTCGTCGACGGCCTGCTCGAACTCGGCACGCTGGGCGACGCCGAGCGCGACCGTATCGACGAAAAGGTGCGCGGCAGCGGCAAGAGCGTGGAGTCCGTGCTGGAGGAGGCGACGTCCGCTCTGTCGGGCCTGTCGCGGTGCGCCGGGCTGGTGCTGGCGCCCAAGACCCAGGCGTCGCTGAAACATCTCGAATTCGTTCCCCTCGGGCCGGGCCGCGCCCTGGTGGTGCTGATCACCGATGACGGGCTGGTCGAGAACCGCCTCCTGGAGCTGCCGCCCGAAGTGCCGGCCTCGGCGCTGGTGGAGGCCGGCAATTTTCTCAATGCCCGCCTGGTCGGCCGCACCCTCGAGGATGCCCGCAGCGCCGTATTGATGGAGATCGAGAGCAAGCGCACCCAGCTCGACGAACTGACCCAGAAGGTGGTCGCGGCGGGCCTGGCCAAGTGGGCTGGCGACAAGGGTGGCCAGCTGATCGTGCGCGGCCAGCAGCATCTGTTGGAGGACGTGACCGTCCTGACCGACCTCGACCGCATCCGCGCCCTGTTCGAGGCGCTGGAGACCCGCGAACAGCTGCTGAAGCTGCTCGACCTGACCAATCACGCCGAGGGCGTGCAGATTTTCATCGGCGCCCATAGCGAACTTTTCTCGGTTTCGGGCTGTTCGATGATCGTCGCGCCCTATACAAACAGCGCCGACCGCATCGTCGGCGCCATTGGGGTCATCGGCCCCACCCGTATGAACTATGCCCGGATCATTCCCATGGTGGATTACACCGCCAAGGTGATCGGGCGCCTGATCGGATAATGAAGGACTATCATGACTGACGCCAAGGACCTCCCCGACGATAACGCGACCGCCGAGCAGCCCGCGGCCGAAGCCGCCGAGGCGACCGGCCCGACCTCGCGCGAGGTGGAATTGCAGGCCGAGCTGGCCGACGTCACCGAAAAACTTCTGCGCGCCATGGCCGAGACCGAGAATGTCCGCCGCCGCCTCGAGCAGGCCGCCGAGGATCGCGGCAAATACGCCGTGTCGGGCTTCGCCAAGGACATGCTGCCGGTCGCCGACAATCTGCGCCGCGCGCTCGAAAGCATCCCCGCCGACGCCAAGGAGAGCGATCCCCTGGCCATCAAGCTGATCGAGGGCGTCGAGCTGACCGAGCGCGCCTTGTTGTCGGCGCTGGAGCGCCATGGCGTGAAAAAGGTGGAGAGCCTGGGCCAGGTGCTGAACCCGCATCTGCACCAGGCGATGATGGAGGTCGATGACCCCAGCCATGCCAGCGGCACCATCATTCTGGAGATGCAGGCCGGCTACACCCTGAACGGCCGCCTGATCCGCGAAGCGATGGTTGGCGTCGCCAAGGGTGGCCCGAAGCCTGGCCAGGGTGACTCGGGTGTGGACACCCAGGCCTGATCTTTAATCGTCATGCGCGTCCCCGGGCAATGACCCGGGGATCAACCCGCGTATCCACGTGGATGGCCGGGTCAAAGCCCGGCCATGACGGTTACGCCGCCGTCAGCGGATAAGCGGCTTCTTCGATGTAAATGGGATCGCCCGACCCCAGCTTCGAGGAGAACAGGCCGAACTCTCCGATCGCGACCGTTTCCTTGAACAGATTATGCCCGGCTACGAAGGCCTGCAGGCGCGGCTGCGGCGCGTCTTTCAGGCGCGCCAGGGTGATGTGCGGGCGGAAGCGCTTTTCTTCCGGCGCCAGGCCGGCACGCACGGCGGCGCGTTCCACCGCGGCCTGCAGATCCACCAGGGGCGGTGTCGAGGCGACGCCGATCCACACCGCTTCCGGCCCGCGCCGCTGAGCGAAGATGCCGCAACCGGAAACCTGGAGGTCGAAGGGGGCGCGTTGGATGGTGGAGAGCGCCTCGTCGAGCAGGGCGATCTCGCGCTCATCCACTTCGCCGACGAACCGCAAGGTCAGATGGAGATTTTCCGGCGGCACCCAGCGCGCGCCGGGCAGGCCGATCATCAGGGGTACCAGCCGGTCCTTCAAGGATTGCGGCAGGGCCAGACCGATAAACAGACGCATCATGACAGAATCAGCGCCAGAACGCCGGTATAGCCGTAAAGGCGGTCATGGCAGAACTCCCCCTGGCTGATCACGCCGATCAGCGGAAACTCGCCCAAGGACTTCAGAATCATGTCGATCTCAGCTTCATCCGTCCCGAACATTTGCGCGCCGCGAGCGACGCAGGAAATATAGACGCCGCCCAGAATCGACCGGTCTCCGACCCGGCCGGCGATATCGGCCAGCATCCGGTGCATGTCCTGCTTCGCGCTGTCATCGTCGCGCTGCACGAACACCACCTGCTCGCCCACCTCGAGATGGCAGCCCACCGCCAGCCACCCGCGCTCCGGGTCGATCCCGAGCAGGGTGCGGACTTGATAATCGGCGCGATCGGTACCGGAAATCGGCAGGGCGAGATGGATTACACCCGCGGCCTTGCGTAAATCCTGCGCTATTTCTCCTCCCACCGCTTCTTTCAGCACCGTCAGCGCCGGTTTTCCGTCGAGCTGCATCACGATTTCGTCGGTCACTTCCGAGACCCGATAGAGGCCCGGCAGCTTGCGGCAGCCCTGGGTCAGGCCGGCGACCAGGGTCAGAGGCGCGCCCAGCAGGGCGCCCGACAAGCCGCCCGGCTGGCCCGGAGCCAGCCCTCCGATCAGGAAGGAATGGGTGGAGTCGGCCAGATCGGCGAGCATCGCCGGCAACTCGTCCTCGAACGAGTCGCCCTGCATCAGTCCGACCGGCATGTCCTGGCCGGCCAGCCAGGCCTGGTTGCGGTCCAGGAACAGATCGCGCCGCTCCTTCCAGCTGTCGATCAGGCGGAAGGATTGCGCCGGGAAGCGCGCCACCATCAGCGCCAGGGCCGGGCGATCGCGCACCGCCCCGACGGGGCCTGCCAGACCGGCGCCGACCATGATCGACCATTGCTTTACCGGGGTGGTCTCGCGCAGGAAGGTCATGATCGAGGGCAGATGCTCGGAGAGCGGCACGGTAACGCAGGCAATGCCGAAATTGACGTCCTCGGGCAGCGGTCCCAACGCGGTCAGCGCCGCCTTGACGATGGTGCCCCAATGATCGCCGCTGGCTTGTGATGTCCTCAAAAACAGGTCGGTCATGGTTTCCCCAGCCAGGCGGTGATCGCCGGCATCATATTTTTGACCATCACGCCGACGCCCTGCACGGTGGGATGCATGCCGTCCTGCAATTGAAGGTCGGGATGGGCGGCGACGCCGTCGAGGAAGAAGGGATAGAGAGGCACGTTGTGCTTCTTGGCCAGCTCCGGATAGAGGCCGTTGAAGCGCTTGCCGTAATCGGGGCCGAGATTGGGCGGCGCCATCATGCCGGCCAGCAGCACCTTGACGTTCTTGCCCTGCAGACTGGTCAGAATGGCGTCGAGATTGGCTTCGGTCTGTTCCGGGGCGATGCCGCGCAGCGCGTCGTTGGCGCCCAGTTCGACGATCACATGATCGGCCTTGGCCCCGTCCAGGACCCAGTCGAGCCGCGTCTTGCCGCCGCTCGACGTGTCGCCCGAGACGCCGCCCTGGATCACGGTGACCTCATAGCCCTTGGCCTTGAGCGCCGTCTCCAGCTGGTCGGCAAAGGATTGGCCGGGGGGCAAATTGTAGCCGGCGGTCAGGCTGTCGCCGAAGGCCAGGATGCGCACGGGCGCCGCATCGGCGGCCGCGCTCAGGTTGACAATCAACGCCAGCAGGCCATATGCCGGAAGGGCCCACCACCGCGCACCGAAGGCTTTCATGACCGCATCCCTTGTCGAACCTTCAGTCCTGCTGGAGAAAGTGTCCCTCACACTGGCCGGGCCGGCAGGCCAGGTCAATATCCTGGCCGACATCGATCTGAGCCTTCGGCCCGGGGAAACCTTGGGGGTGGTCGGACCGTCGGGATCCGGCAAATCGAGCCTCCTGATGGTGATGGCCGGGCTGGAGCGCGCCAGTTCCGGACGGGTGCGGGTGGCCGGCACCGAGTTCACCGGCCTGTCCGAAGACCGTCTGGCCCGCTTCCGTCGGGAGAATATGGGGATCGTCTTCCAGGCTTTCCACCTGATGGGCACCCTGACCGCGCTGGAAAATGTCGCCATCCCGCTCGAACTGGCCGGACGTCCCGACCCTCTGGGCGTGGCGGCGGCCCAGCTCCAGCGCGTTGGCTTGGGTCATCGTCTCGGCCATTATCCCGGCACCTTGTCGGGCGGTGAGCAGCAGCGTGTGGCGCTGGCCCGCGCATTCGCCATGCGGCCCAAGATCCTGCTGGCCGACGAGCCGACCGGCAATCTCGACCAGGCGACGGGCAAGAAGATTATCGATCTGCTGTTCGAGCTGCATGCCGAGGAGAAGAACTCCCTCGTTCTGATCACCCACGATCCATCCTTGGCCGAACGGTGCGACCGGGTGGTGCGCATCGAGGATGGCCGCGTTCACGCCGCCGAGACGGTGCTGGCGTGATTTCTTGGAAACTCGCCTGGCGAGGCTTACGCGGCGGGCGCTCCGGCTGGTTCACTATCGTTGCCTGCTTGATGCTGGGTGTCGGCGCCATCACCGCTTCGCTCTCCCTCGACGATAGTTTGCGCCGGGCCCTGTCCGACGATTCGCGGGCCTTGCTGGGCGGCGACGCCGAACTGCGACTGACCTATCGGGCTCCCTCGCCTGACGAAACCTCCTTCCTGCAAGGCTTCGGCGAGCTGTCGCAATCGGCCGAAATGCGGGTGATGGCCCGCAAAAGCGAGGATGGCCGCCAGACTCTGGCCGAACTGAAGACCATCGACCCGGCCTATCCCCTGTTCGGCAAGGTCGATCTGGCGCCAGCGCAATCGCTGGCCCAGGCCACCGGCAAGGACGGCGAAAGCTGGGGCGCCGCCGCCGAGCAGGATCTGCTTGATCGTCTGGGACTCAAGCTGGGGGACCATTTCACCGTCGGTTCGGCCGAGTTCGTTCTGCGCGCGGTGATCGTGCACGAGCCGGACCGCGCCGGGGCCAATTTCTCGCTGGGGCCGCGCCTGCTCGTGGCCGACGGGGCGCTCGCCGCCACCGGCCTGATCCAGCCGGGCAGCCTGGTGCATCATTTGGTGCTGATGAAACTGGCGCCGGGCCAGACGATCCCAGCCTTCCGTCAGGCCATCGACGCCAAATACCAGCCGGCGCCCTGGCTGTTCCGCGACGCCTCCGAGGCGACGCCTTCGCTCAAGAGACTTCTCGACCGCACCACCCTGTTCCTGACCCTGGTCGGACTGACCAGCCTGCTGGTCGGCGGCATCGGCATCGCCGACGGCACCACCGCCTTCGTCGATCGGCGTCTGCCCGACATCGCCAAGCTGAAATGCCTGGGCGCTTCCAATGGCGTTATCCTGGCCAGCCATGTCATCCAATTCGCTCTGCTGGCGGCGATCGGGATAGTCATCGGGCTTATACTTGGGTCCGGCGCCCCCTGGCTGGTGACCGCGACCCTGGGCGACCGGCTGCCGGTCGAGGCGCATCTGGGCTTCGCCGCGCTGCCGCTGGCCAAGGCGGCGGCGTTCGGCGTTCTCGCCTGCGTCACCTTCGCCACCGGGCCATTGGCGCGGGCCGCCGCCGTGCCGGGCGCCCAGCTGATGCGGGAGCGGGTGTCGCCCTCCGCCGTCAAGCTCGGTCTCGGTCCGCGCCTGCTGGTGGCCGTGGCTGCCCTGGCATTGGCCGGCTTCACCATTCTGATTAGCGCGGACCGCAAGCTGGCGGTGTGGTTCGTGGTGGGCGGAGCCGTCGCCTTCGGACTGTTCGCCCTGGGCGGGCGCTTGGTGGTTTTGTTAGCTAAGTTAGCTTCGAAGCGCCCTTTGGCCGGTAAGCTCTCGCTTCGCCTGGCCCTGTCAAGTTTGCACCGTCCCGGCGCGCTGACCGAGGGTATCGTTCTGTCGCTCGGCCTCGGCCTGTCGCTGCTGGTCGGGCTGACCCTGGTCGAAGTGGCCCTGTCGCGTCAGATCGACGAACAGATCCCGGCCAAGGCGCCGGCCTTCTTCTTCATCGACATTCAGCCCGACCAGGCCGATCTGTTCGATAAGACGGCGCGGGACGCCGGCGCCACCGAAATCGTGCGCGCCGTGATGATCCGCGGCCGCATCACCCGCATCAAGGACGTCCCCGTCGGCCAGGCCAGGGTCGGGCAGGACGCCGCCTGGGCGGTCAAGGGCGACCGTGGCCTGACGGTGGCGGACAGTCCGCCGGCCGACGCCAATATCGTCGCCGGCGATTGGTGGCCGAAGGAGTATGACGGGCCGCCGCTTGTTTCGCTCGACGCCAACATCGCCAAGGGTTTCGACGTCGGTATCGGCGATTCCATCACCATCGACGTGCTGGGCCGCGAGATCGAGCTGAAGATCGCGTCGCTGCGGCGGATCGACTGGGCGTCCTTAGGGATGAACTTCACGTTCGTCCTGTCGCCCAATGCCCTGGCCGGCGCGCCGACCAGCGAGATCGCCACCGTGCATGTTCCGCCGGAGCGCGAAGCGGCGGTCGAGCGTGCCGTCAGCGACGCCTTGCCGACTATTTCCGTGATCCGCATTTCCGACGCCCTGGCGCAATTGCGCCGAGTGGTCGACGGGATCGGCATCGCCATCCGCGCCGCCGCCGCCGTGGCCCTCGTGGCGGGCGGGCTGGTGCTGGCCGCCGCCATCTCGGCCGGCCAGCGCCGCCGCATCGCCGAGGCGGTGCTGCTCAAGGTGCTGGGCGCGGCGCGCAGCGATCTTTTACGGGCGGTTTTGTGGGAATTCACCATCCTCGGCGTCGCCGCCGGCGCCGTGGCGGCGGTGGTGGGCTGTCTGATCGCCTGGGGCGTGCTGACCAAGGTGCTGCACATGGAAGCCGCGTTGCTGCCGCTGCCGGTGGTGCTGACCCTGGCGATCGGCATAGCCGCGGTGGCGCTGGCCGGACTAGCCGGGACCTTCCGTGCCCTGCAGGCCCGTCCCGCGCCCTATCTCAGGAGCGAGTAATCAGGGCTGCGGCACGCCGCCATCGAGGATGAATTTCCACGATCCGTCCGGCTGCTTGCGCCAGATGGTGAGATACCGGCTCTTCTCGGTCTTGCCGGCCCGGGTGATGGTGGCGTGGCCCATCGTATAGCCGAGATCGCCGCCCGCCGAGATCACGGCCTCGTCCGGGTCCCAGGCGATTTCGAGATCGGGCGGGAAGCGTTTGCCGAGCTGTTCCGGCGTGGTGTGCGGCTGGGCGGCATTGAGGATCGTCACATCGGGGGCGGCGAAAGCCTGGAACGCGGCGTTCGCTCCCTGGCGGGCGGAAAGGGCGGCGAAAGCGCGGTCGGCGTCTTTCAAAACGTCGGCCGGATCGGCCGCCAGGACCGGTCCGGCGATGACAATCGTCGATAGAAGCAGGCGTTTCATGGGCCTCTCCTTGATTATGGACGGCACCGTCCGATATCTTGACGTGGTATTTCAACCCTTTTTGGGGATTTGTCACATGGCATGGGAAACTGAACGCAACGCATGGGCCGGGGCTCAAGCCTCCTACGAGGTCGATGCCGGCCTGCGTCAATACATGCTCCGCGTCTATAACTACATGGCCTCGGGCGTTGCCCTGACCGGCCTGATCGCGGCCCTGGTCGCGGCCACCCCGGCGCTGACCGAGCTTTTCTTCCAAGTCGGCGCGCGCGGCCGTCTCGGCCTGACCGGCCTGGGCTGGATCGCGACCCTGGCGCCGCTCGGCATCGTGCTGGCATTCTCGTTCGGCATGGCGCGCATGAAGGCTTCGACGGCGCAGACGCTCTATTGGGTCTATGCGGCGCTGATGGGCGTCTCGATGGCCAGCATCTTCTTCGTCTATACCGGCGCCAGCATCACCCGCGTCTTCTTCATCAGCGCGGCCTCCTTCGCCG
>Ga0302311_10001767_pt1 | contig 25124 bp, 26 predicted proteins | sample III_Palsa_N1_3_FD_200449 | JGI IMG/M metagenome (GOLD analysis project Ga0302311, IMG submission 200449) | Peat permafrost microbial communities from Stordalen Mire near Abisko, Sweden - III_Palsa_N1_3 | ecosystem: Environmental > Terrestrial > Soil > Palsa > Peat permafrost | place: Sweden... | reverse complement strand
CTCCTCGATGTCGCAGGCCTCGATGATGTCGCCAGCCTTGAAGTCCTGAAAGCCCTCGACGCCGATGCCGCACTCGAAGCCCTGGGCCACCTCGCGCACATCGTCCTTGAAGCGCTTGAGGCTGGCCACCTTGCCCGTCCCGATGGCCTTCGCCTCGCGGAAGATGCGCACCTGGCTCGTCCTTCTGATGACGCCCTCGGTGACAGAGCAGCCGGCGATGGTGCCCAGCTTGGGGACGTTGAAGAGGTTGCGCACCTCGGCCTTCCCCAGCTTCTTCTCGGTACGGATGGGCTCGAGGAGCCCCTCCATCGCCGTGCGGACGCCGTCGATGAGCTCGTAGATGATGGAGTAGGTGAAGATGGCCACGCCCTGGGCCTTGGCCGCCGCCTCGGAGCCGGACTCCGGCTTGACGTTGAAGCCCAGCACCGTCCCCTTGCTGGCCGCGGCGAGCATGACGTCGGACTCGGTCATCGCCCCGACGCCCTTGTGGATAATCTCCACCTTCACCTTCGGCGTGCTGAGCTTGGTGAGCGCCTGGGCCACCGCCTCCACCGAGCCCTGCACGTCGCCCTTGATGACGACGCGAAGCTCCTTGGCCTCGCCTTCCTTCGTCCGCTGCAGGAGCGACTCGAGCGAGTCCTTGGACGTCTTCCCCAGGTCCGCCTGGCGCTCCTTGGTGATGCGATGGTCGGCAATCTCCTTGGCCGCCTTCTCGTCCTCGACACCGTTGATGGTGTCGCCCGCGGTGGGGACGCCGGAGAGGCCCACCACCTCGGCCGAGTAGCCGGAGAGGACTTCCTTCACCGGCTTGCCGCGCCCATCGAGCAACGAGCGCACCCGTCCATAGTGGGTGCCGGTGACGACAGCGTCGCCGGTGCGCAGCGTGCCCTCCTGGACGAGGACGGTGGCCACCGGCCCTCGCCCCTTCTCCAGCTTGGCCTCGATGATGGTGCCGAGCGCGGCCCGGTTGGGGTTGGCGGTCAGCTCCAGCACTTCGGCCTGGAGGAGGATGTTCTCCAGAAGGAGGTCCAGCCCGGCCTTGGTGCGCGCCGAGACGGGCACCATGATGGTGTCGCCGCCCCATTCCTCCGGGACGAGCTCGAGGGCTGCCAAGTCCTTCTTCACCCGCTCCGGGTTGGCGCCCGGGAGGTCCATCTTGTTGATGGCCACCACCAGCGGCACCTTGGCCGCCTTGGCGTGGGCCACCGCTTCCTGCGTCTGGGGCATGACGCCGTCGTCGGCAGCCACCACCAGCACCACCAAGTCCGTGACGTTGGCGCCGCGGGCCCGCATGGCGGTGAAGGCCTCGTGGCCCGGGGTGTCGAGGAAGGTGATGTCGCCCTTGGGCGTGGTGACGGTGTAGGCGCCGATGTGCTGGGTGATGCCTCCCGCCTCGCCGTCGGCCACGTGGGCTGAGCGGATGGCGTCGAGGAGCGACGTCTTGCCGTGGTCGACGTGGCCCATGATGGTGACCACCGGCGGACGGGGGCGCTCGTCCTCGGGACGCTCCGCCACCTCGGGCAGGTAGTCCTCCACCTCGAAGCCCACCTTCTCCACCTTCCAGCCGTAGTCGGTGGCGATGATGGCCGCCGTCTCCATGTCCACCATCTGGTTGGCGGTGGCCATGGTGCCGCCGGCCATCAGCTTCTTGATAATCTCCGCCGTCTTCACACCCATCGTCTGCGACAGGTCCGAGACGCTGATGGCCTCCTGGATGCGGATGACTTTCTTGTCCCCAGCCATCTCCGTAATCTGCGTTTTCTGCCCCTTCTTGGTGGGCTTCCGCTTCTTGCCTCGCACCGGGATGGTGACGCGACCCCAAATCAGGTTGTCCATCTCCTGCTTGGTGATGCCACCTTCCTTCTCGGTGGTGCGCTTCTTCCCGCGGTCCTGCTCCTTCTTCTTCGTGATGTCGATGAGCTCGCGGCCACGTCCAAGCCCGTCGGGCACCACCTTGAATTCGCGCACCTCCCCGATGGCCTTCTTCCCGGGCGCCATGGGGATGTTTTTGTGGGCGGTGGAGGAGGGCGTCACCCGGCGGACGGCAATGAGGGGGCGGCTGATGACGACGGCCTGGGTGGCGGTGGGGCGGCGCTCGCCCTGCGCACCCGAGGGCCCGGCGCTGGCGCCGGGGGCGCCTCCGGCGCGCGGTCCAGCCAGCCCGGGACGGTGGGTGACGGTTTGGGTGGCCGTCCCCGGACGCCCCGAGGCGGCCTGCGCCCCTGGACGCGAACCCTGGGCGGCGGGACGGGAGAGAATTTGCGCTGGGCGGAAGCCGGCCGCGGCCGGCCGCTGGGCAGGGGCCGCCTGGGGCGGCGCGGCCGCGGGAGGCTGGGCGACGGCCGCGGGCGGGGGTGCTTCGCGCTGGACGGGCGCCGGCGCCGGTGGGGCGGCCACCGGGGTGGGCTCGGCCGGCGCAGCCACCCTCTCCGCCGGGGGCTCGGCCGGCACTTCCGCTGCCTCGGGTGGAGGCGGGGGCTCGGCGTGGGGGGCTGCGGCCGGGGCTTCGGGCTCGGCGAAGGCGGGGGTGCCGTTGGGGCCGGGGTGGACGTCGGGCCCGGGCCCGCGGCGACGGACGACGAAGCCCTTGGCCGCCACGGGCAAGGGCGCGGCCTTGGGCCGGCGCTTTTCGACAATGCGCTGCACCGCCGCGGTGGCCTGGTCGTCCTCGAGCGAGCTGGAGTGGCTCTTGACGTCGTAACCGAGCGACGTCAGCTCGGTGACGACCTCACGGTTGTCCAGCTCGATGCCGAAGGACTTGAGCTCCCTGGCGATTTCATGAACGCGCTTCTTCGACATTAGGCCCCTGTTCGACTCTCTTCTAACGCACTCATCACTCTTCGGCCCAGACCTTCAGGACGTTGTCGCCAAGTCCGCCTCCAGCGCGGAGACGTCGACGGCGCGCATCCGGCCGCGGAAGGCCCTGGCCAGCGCCTTTCGCTGCACCGCGGCTCGCAAGCAGCCTGCCCCGCACAGGTAGGCGCCGCGACCGGTCCCGGTCCTCGTCTTGTCAAAGAGGCCTGTGCCCTCGCTCGACAGGCACAACCTCTTGAGGTGCTGCTTGGGCCGCTTGGCCCCGCATCCGATGCAGGTGCGCTCCGGGAAGGCGTCTCTCGGCGTCACCTGGTGTTCGCCCTCGTGGCACACAACAGGCCCCCGTTGCTGTCCGGGGCCAGTGGCGGCTGGTCGGGGCTACTTGTCCTCCTCTTTGGGGGGGGTGGTTGGCAGCGGTCCAAGCGCGGCCAGGCCGGCGCGCTCGGCGTCGAGCTCGGTGCGCAGGCGGGCCTCCTCGAGGAGGTAGGACTCGGCCGCGCTCTTCAGCTGCCGGGCCTTCTTGATGCCCACCGCCGGGACGTCGCCAAGCTTGGTGAGGTCCTTCTCGTTGGCCACGTCCTCGACCGTCTTGAAGCCCGCCTGCACGAGGGCCTCGATGGTCTTCTCGCTCATGCCGCGGACGCGGGCCAGGCGCTCGTTCTGGGTGAGCTCGTCGGGGTGCCTCCGGGCCTCGAAGAGGCGCTGCTGCTCGCGCTCGTACTCCATGCGCGAGAGCTCGGCGGCATCGTCCACCATCTGCTTACTGGCTTGCTCCTGCATGGCCGGGATGCGCGCCGGGTCCACGCCGGGAATCTGGGCCAGCACCTCGGGGCTCGCCTCGGCCACGTCCTTGGACTGCCGGAAGCCGTGGGCGTAGAGGGTCTCAATCAACAACTCCGTGACACCGGGCAAGACGCCCAGGGAGCGGTTGGCGAACTCGCGCATCTCGCGCACGCGGCTCTCGCTGTTGATGTCCAGCTTCCAGCCGGTGAGCTGGGCAGCGAGACGGACGTTTTGCCCGCGGCGGCCGATGGCCAGGCTGAGCTGGTCGTCGGGGACGATGAGCTCCATGGCGTGGTTGGCCTCGTCGATGATGACGCGGCTCACCTCGGCTGGGGCCAGGGCGGAGCAGACGAAGCGCGCCGGGTCCTCGTCCCAGGGGACGATGTCGATTTTCTCTCCGCGGAGCTCCTGCACCACGGCCTGCACCCGGCTGCCCTTCATGCCCACGCAGGCGCCCACCGGGTCCACGTCGGCGTCGCGGCTGCTGACGGCGATTTTCGCCCGCCCCCCGGGCTCGCGGGCCGCGGCCTCGATGACGACAATCCCTTCCGCAATCTCCGGGACTTCCATCTCGAAGAGCTTGGTGAGGAGGTTCACCGAGGCGCGGCTCAGAATAATCTGCGGGCCCTTGGACTCCCGCAGGACGTCGAGGACGAAGGCCTGGACGCGGTCACCGGCGCGGTACGTCTCCCTGGGCACCTGCTCGCGCACCGGCAGCACCGCCTCGGCCCGGCCGAGGTCGACAATGATGTTGCCGCGCTCGAAGCGGCGGGCGATGCCGGTGACAATCTCGTTCTTCCGGTCCTTGTACTCGTTGTAGACGTTCTCCCGCTCCGCATCGCGGGTGCGCTGGAGGATGACCTGCTTCGCCGTCTGGGCGGCGATGCGGCCGAAGCCCCGGCGGAACGTCTTCAGCTTGAGGATGTCGCCGTACTGGTCGTCCTGGGCCTTGGCCTCGGCGGCGTCCTCGTCCCGGTAGAAAATCTGAAAGACGAGCTCGTCCCCCGGCTCGACCTCCATGCCCTTCTTCCGGGCCTCCTCCAGGCCGAGCTGATTCACCCCCTGGGCCGGGTCGGTAATCTCCTCCACCACCGTCACCGCCTGGAAGAGCTCCACCACGCCCTTGTCCAGCTCGTACTTGGCCTCTAGGTTCCGGTCCTGGCCGAAGTGCTTCTTGGCCGCGGTCTGCATCGCGTCCTCGAGGGTCGCGACCAGGACGCTCTTCTCGATGCCCTTGTCCTTGGCCACCTGCTCCAGGACGAGGTTGAGATTTACCACCGGATTGGCTGCCGCCGCTGTCGTCGCCATGGCTCGTTCGTCCCTAGAAATCGAACTCCAGATTCGCCTTTGCGATGTCCCGGAACGGGATGCGGAAGGCGGGTCCACCTTCGACGTGGACGGTCACTCCGTCGTCGGCCACGTCCTCCAGTGTCCCCGTGAAACTCTTGCGGCCCGGTGCGCCGAGCGGGCCAAATGTCTTCACCTTGATGCGCTTGCCGAGGACGCGCCGGAAGTGGTCCGGCTTTCGGAGCGGCCGGTTGAGGCCTGGGCTACTGACTTCCAGGGAGTAGGCCTGCTCCACCACGTCCTCGACGTCGAGCGCCGTCTCCACGGCGTGCGAGACGCGGGCGCACTCCTCCAGCCCGACGCCACCCTCCTTGGCCAGGGGGTCCCGTCCGGCGCGGTCGATGTACAACCGCAAAATCCACCCCCCCGGCTCCCGGAGGTACTCCACGTCGACGAGCTCCAGCCCCTCGGCACGCACCAAAGGCTCCGCCACGCGCGCCGCGCGCTCGGCCACCGACGCCTTTTGCAGTACCTCGGCCATGGCAGGAGGGGTCCAGAAACGAAAAAAGCGGGCACGTAGGCCCACTTTTCGAAGGAACATCGAAAAATGTGGACGCCCTCGGTACCACAGCCCTCCCGAGGGTGTAAAGGCGGCGAGACGGCGCCAAGCGGTGCCTCCAGGGCACCGCTTCAGAGCTATTGACGCCTTGCGTTAGGCTCTCCCCGGCCGTCGCGGCTGTGCCATCTTTCTCCTGGTTGGAGTCCACCATGCCTCGCATCGCAGCCGTCCAGATGGCGTCCGGCGCCGACAAGGCGAAAAACCTGGCCACCGCCGAGGCCCTCGTCCGCGAGGCCGCGCAGCGCGGGGCGGCGCTGGTGGGACTTCCGGAAAACGTGGCCTGGATGGGGCCGGAGTCGGAGCGCGCCGCGGCGGCCGAGCCCCTGGACGGCCCGACGTTGCTGCGCTTCTCGGCGCTGGCGCGGGCCCTGGGCATTCACCTCCTGGCCGGCAGCGTGCTCGAGACGGGCGGCGAGGGCGGGCGGCTGTACAACACCAGCGTCCTCTTCGCCCCGACGGGCGAGCGGCTGGCCGTCTACCGGAAAATTCATCTCTTCGATGTCGAGGTGGGCGACGGGCAGACGTACCGCGAGTCTGCCGCGGTGGCGCCGGGCAAGGACGTCGTCTGCGTCGAGACGCCGCTCGGGGCCATCGGCCTGTCGGTTTGCTACGACGTGCGTTTCCCGGAGCTGTACCGCGCCCTGTCCGGCAAGGGCGCGGTGCTGCTCACCGTCCCCAGCGCCTTCACCCTCATGACGGGAAAGGACCACTGGGAGGTGCTTCTCCGGGCGCGCGCCATCGAGAACCAGGCCTATGTCCTCGCCCCGGCGCAGGGCGGCCGCCACCCGGGAGACAGGCTGACGTACGGCCATGCCTGCGTGGTGGACCCCTGGGGCCTGGTGGTGGCCTGCGCCTCCGAGGGCGAGGGGCTGGCGGTGGCCGACATGGACGCCTCCCTCCTCGAGCGCGTCCGCGCGCGGCTCCCGGCACTTGGCCACCGGCGCCTTTCGTAAGGCGCGCCGGGCCACAGAAGGCGTACCTCTCCCACCCTCGGTCGCGGGCCCCCCTCGGCGAAAGCGGACTGGCACGGCGGCGGAGGGTAGAGTCCGACGAGCCCGCCTCACTCCGGACAACCGGCCCCTGCACCCGTCGGGAAGACACATGGCTCTGTGCCTCACGCTCCTCGCGGCGGGCGACGCCTGTCGCAAACCCCCGCCGCCCGGGCCTGCGGATGCCTCGGCACCACCCTTGGCCCGCGCCACGCTGCAGCACCTCCGGGGAACGGTGTCCGTGAAGCGCGCCGCGGCGGATGACTGGACGGCGGCCAGCGAAGGCATGGCCCTCCTGGAGAACGACACCGTGCAGACGGGGGCCCGGGCACAGGCCCAGGTGCGCTTCCCCAATGGCTCCTCGGTGGTGGTGGGCGAGGAGGCCCTCATCGGCATCGCCGAGACGGGCGGCTCCCCGGGCCGCGACCGCACGGACCTCACCGTCCGCCGCGGCACCGTCGATGCCACCCTCGAGGCGCCGGCCACCCAGGACTTGAGCGTCGGGACGCCGGCGGCGACGGTGCGCGCCGGACGGGAGATTGTCTTCCAATGAGGACGCTGCTGCTAACCCTCGCTCTCCTGTCCGTCGGCCCGGCCCGGGAGACGGTGGTGCAGCCGAAGGAGACGCTGGCCGACGTGGCACGGCGCACGCTGGGCAGCCCGGAGGCGGCCAGCGAGCTCAAGGCCATCAACCACCTGGAGACGGACAGCGTGCCGGCGGGCACGCGGCTTCTCTTGCCGGGGCAGGAGCGAGACCTGGCCGTCGGCGCCATCACCTCGGCCAAGAGCGCCGTGCGCCAGGCAGCCCAGGGCGCGGCACGCACCGAGGCCTCCTTGCGTCTGGACGACGCCGAGCGACTTCTGTCCAGCGCCCACTACCAGGAGGCGGCGGCCGAGGCCGACGGCGCCTGGAGGCTCGTCTCGCAACGGCCGGAGGACCCCTCCCACTTCGCCATCCAGGTGGCCGACGACGGGACGACGCGCGTGCACGTCGACTCCGGCATCCCGGTGCGCGTCGAGGCGGAAGGACACACCCGTGCCGTCAGCCCTGGCGAGACGGTGCTCGTCCGCCGCGGCGAGGCCCCGGGCATGCCCTCAGGGCCCAACGTCGCGGCTGCCCAGAGCGTGCTCGAGGCGCCCGTGCTTCTCTCGCCGCCGCCCGGCCTCCGCCTGTCGCTCGACGCGAAGGGCAAGGGTGTCGGGCCCCTGCACCTCAGCTGGCGTGCAGTGGCCGGGGCTCGCGGCTACTTGGTGGAGTTGAAAGGCCCGAGCCCTCAAACCTTGCGCACCCCGCACCCCGAAGCGAGCTTCTCCAGCGTCCTCACCGGCAGCTACCGGTGGAGCGTCCGCGCCCTGGGCGTGGAGGGGGCCCTCGGGCCGGCCTCGGAGCGCGCCCTCGACATCTCCACCGGCAACATCAAGCTCGAAGTGCAGCCACCGGACTGGAAGTGAAGCTCTTCAAGGCCATTTTCCTGTTGATGCTCGTGGTGGGCGTGGTGTCCACGGCCACCGTCGGACTGCTCGTCCTGTCCGACACCCGCGAGCTTCTGACACGCGACGCGCAGGAGCTGTCCGGCGAGCGCGTCAAGCAGCTGCGGCTGAAGACGGAGCGCGCCCTGGAGGAGCCGGTGCGCGCCGTCCTGGCCCTGGCACGCACCCCCTCCTTCTTCTCCCTGCCGCTCCTCGAGCAGCGGGCGCTGATGGCCTCGGTGCTCACCCAGCGAAGAGACGTCACCGCCCTCACCCTCTTCGACGCCGCCAAAAACCGCATCCCCGGGCTTCAGGCCTTCGCCTTCAAGGACGTCCCGCCCACCGAGGTGGCGGAGCACGAGGCGCGCGCCCGGGCCCTCCTCGAGGGCATCGCTGGGTTGCGCTACTCGACGCCGCTGGCGCGCGCTGGCCGAGCGCCGACGGTGACGGTGGCCCTGCCGGTGGGAAACCCCGTCCGCGGCTACCTCGCCGCCGAGCTCTCGCTGTCCGGGGTGGTGGCCACGGTGGAGGACCAGCGGGTGGGCTCGAGCGGCTTCGCCTACCTCGTGGATGCGCAAGGCCGTCTGGTAGCCGGGCCGCACGGGCGCTTCGCGCCAGGGGCGGACCTCGCGCAGCGGCCGGCGGTGGCCAGCCTGCTCTCGACGCTGGCCCACACGCCGGACCCCGAGCTTTTCCGGGTGGGCAACTTCGGCCAGGGCGACGAGCGGGTGGTGGGCGCCTATGCCTGGGTGGCGGGCCCGGGCTGGGCGGTGGTGAGCGAGCAGCCCCTGGACGCCGCCTACACCCAAGTCCGTTCCATGCAGCACCGAATCCTGGTGGGCTTTCTCGCGGCCCTGGCCGTGGCGCTGGTGCTGGCGCTTCTCTTCTCCCGCGGGCTGACGCGTCCGTTGAAGCGCTTCGTCTCCTCGGCCCTGGACATCGCCAAGGGCCGCTTCGGGAGCCAGGTGGAGCTGAAGAGCAACAACGAGCTCGGCGAGCTGGCCCGGACCTTCAACCACATGAGCCAGCAGCTCCTCAGCTACGACAGGGAGAACAAGAGCCTCTACCAGTCCCTGGAGCAGGGGTACTTGGAAACCATCCTCGCCCTGGCCAACAGCATCGACAGCAAGGACCCCTACACCCGCGGCCACAGCCAGCGGGTGGGCGACATCTCGGCGGCCATCGGCCGGGAGCTCGGGCTGCTCGAGCCGGACGTGAAGCTGTTGCGCTACGCCGGCATCCTCCACGACATCGGCAAAATCGGCATCATCGACACCATCCTCGGAAAGCAGGAGCAGCTCACCGCGTCCGAGATGGAAGTCATGCGCGAGCACCCCACCATCGGCGCCTCCATCGTCGAGCCCGTCACCTTCCTCGGGGCCGCCCGGGCGGCGGTGAAGAGCCACCACGAGAAGTGGAATGGCGCCGGCTACCCGGATGGCCTGGCCGGAGAAACCATCCCCCTCGTGGCGCGGATTGTGGGTTGCGCCGACACCTGGGACGCCTGCACCACCACCCGCCCCTACCAAAGGGCCATGTCGCTGCCCGCAGCGCTGGAAGTCATGGAGCGACTGCGCGGCGTGGCGCTCGACCCGGCCGTGGTGGATGCCCTGCGCCGCGTCCTCGGCCGACGCGCCGCAGCGGTGGAGACGCCCCCGAGGCCCGTCCAGCTCGCGTCGTGAGCCGCGCGGCACCTTCCACGCCCGGGACACCGCGATGAGCTTCTGGGACACCATCAAGCCCTCCACCCTGCCGCCGGCCGCGGCCCACCTCGAGGTGACGGCGGACGGGCGCGTCCTGCACCTCACCTGGGAAGACGGCGTCCGGACGGCCATCTCGGCCCGCACTTTGCGCCAGCAGTGCCCGTGCGCGGCCTGCGTCGACGAGTGGACGCACAAGCGCACCCTCGAGCCCTCGGCGGTGAGCGCCGACGTCACGCTCCTGGAGGTGAAGCCGGCGGGCAACTACGCGCTTCACCTGCGCTTCAGCGACGCGCACACCACGGGCATTTTCAACTGGAAGACGCTGCGAGAGCTCTCGGAGCGCTTCCCGAATGCAGCCTGAAGGAGAGCGCCCGCCCTTGGAGCCCCCCGAGAAGCATGACGAGGACGAGCCCTTCGTCACCACCGGGCCGACGATAAACACCGAGGGAAACCTCGAGTCCGCCCCCGAGCCAGTCGAGCCCCACCGCAGCAGCGTGCTTCGGCCGGCGGCGCCTGCGCACGCGCCACAGGCGGACCTGGAGCTCGCCTCGTCTCGGCAGGCTGCGCCGCTGGAGCTCGAGGCACGCGCTCCGCACCCAGCGACGGACTACGTCCCGCCGCCGGCGCCCAAGCCGGTGCGCGCCAGCAGTGGCCCGAGCCCCTGGCCGCTCCTCCTCCTCCTCGTCCTCGGCATCGGGGGGGGCTACGCCACCTACTATTTCTTCTTCCGCGCGAAGGGGCCGCCGCCCCGGGCCGCCATCGCGCTCACCATCACCATCACCAGCGTCCCCAACGGCGCCGCGGTGAGCGTCGAGGGCACGAGCGTCGGCAGCACTCCCTGGGCGGCGGACAACATCTGGGCCGAGGGCCCGGTGAATGTCAGCGTCACCCTGCCCGGCTACCGCCCCTGGACAGGCACCTTCCCCGGCGGACGCCCGGCGCGGCTCGAGGCCCGCCTGCAGCGACGCTGAAAGCGGGCCGGAAGGGGCCCCCCGCCCCGTCGCCTCGGGTGCCTTTGGGCTACTTCACGACGCGGAGGTGGCCCCGTCCGCGCGGCTGCGGCTGGGGCGCGGCGCCGTCCTCGGCGCTGGGCGTCTCCACGCTGACCTCGCGCAGGGGCGCCATCCGCGGCTCGAGGGTGACGCGTCCCGGCCGGACGCCAGCCGAGCTCTTGGTCAGCTCCGGCGGCATGTCGTCGGGGAACATCCAGAATTCGTGGCTGCAGTGGCTGGTGATGGCGAACACCGCGCTCCAGGGGATGGCCACCGTGAAGCGGCTCCCGGAGAAGCTGAGGGTGCTGCGCAGCCCCCACTCCCCCACCGAGAGGTCCGAGGGCTGAAAGCGGTAGCTGAGGTTGAGGCGCAGGTGCGACTCGCTGCGAAACTCGGGAGGCACCACCACGCCCGGACGCCGGGCGTCGAGATGGACCATCGCCATCCCGCGGTCCAGCGCCGAGAGCAGGTGCTGCTTCTTCTCCGGAGTGCGGTCGTCCATGGCCTCCCACGGCCCTTCGACAAACGCTAACGCCTCCGCAGCATGCGATCCATCTCTCGCTTCGTCTCCCGCTGCTTGATGTCCTCCCGGCGGTCCTCGTGCGTCTTGCCCTTCACCAAGCCCAGCTGCACCTTGGCTCGCCCCCCCTTGAAGTAAAGTACGAGCGGAACGATGGAGTAGCCCCGCTCCCGCACCTTGGCCGCCCAGCGGTCCAGCTCGGCGCGGTGCAGCAACAGCTTGCGCGCCCGGGTGGGCTCGTGCGGAAACAGCACCGCCGCCCCGTACGGGGCGATGTGCAGGTTGTGAAGAAACAGCTCACCCCCCCGGGGCAAGGCGTACCCATCCGACATCTGGACCGAGCCCGCCCGGAGGCTCTTCACCTCGCTGCCCAGAAGCGAGAGCCCCGCCTCCAGCGTCTCCTCCACCGAGTAGTCCGCCCGCGCCTTGCGGTTGGTGGCGATGACTTTCTCGCCGCTGGCCACGGCCTTGGAGCTCGGAGTCTGCAATGGGCCCTAGCCGAGCCCGACGTTGTCGATGAGCCTGGTGGCCCCGACGAAGGCCGCCACGAGCAGCCGGGCACCGGCGTGCGCCCGCTCCAGCGGGACAAGCGTCTGGCCCTCGACGAGGGCGACGTAGTCCTCGCGCACGTCCTCGCGGCGCAGGGCCTCGCAGACGACGTCGGTGAGTTGCTTAGCGTCATCAGTACCCTTGGCAAAGAGGGCCCGGGCGGCCGCGAGGCCGCGAAAGAGCGCCAGCGCACGTCCGCGCTCGGCGGCGGAGAGGTAGGCGTTGCGCGAGCTCATCGCCAACCCGTCCCCCTCCCGGAGAATGGGCATCCCCACCACCTCCACCCCGAGGTGGAGGTCTCTGGCCAGTCGACGCACCACCAAGAGCTGCTGGTAGTCCTTCTCGCCGAAGATGGCCAGGTGTGGACGGAAGAGGGCGAAGAGCTGCGCCACCACCGTGGCCACTCCTCGGAAATGCCCGGGCCGCCGCTCGCCGCACAGGCCCCGCGACAGCTCCACCACCTCGACGAAGGTTTGGTGCCCGGGCGGGTACACCTCGGGTGCCTCCGGATGGAAGACGACGTCCACGCCGGCCCTGGCGCAGGTTTCGAGGTCTCCCGCGAGGTCGCGCGGGTAACGGGCCAGGTCCTCGGAGGGACCAAACTGGGTGGGGTTGACGAAGATGCTCACCGCCACCAAGTCGGCGCGGGCCTTGGCCTCCGTCATGAGGCTGACGTGGCCCGCGTGCAAGTACCCCATGGTGGGCACAAGCCCCAAGCGGCGCCCTGCGCGGCGCGTCGTCTCGGCGAATTCGGCCGCCTCGCGGGCGGTGGTGAGCACCCTGGGAGGGGCCATGGCCCGGGACGTCAGACGGGGACTCCGTACACCGCGCCCACCCGTTCCTCGCTGGGCGCCGGGCTGGGCGCTGGCGTGGCCGGGTTGCTCGACACGAGGCGGATGGTCTTCGACTTGAAGGAGTGGTCCTCGTCCGGGAAGGCGTCGGCCCGCACCTCGGCGAAGAAGGTCTCCGCCGCCGCGCGGGTGGTGCCGTAGAGGTCGGCGTAGCGCTTCACGAATTTCGGCTTGAAGTCCGGATTCAGGCCCAGCAAGTCGTAGCAGACCAGCACCTGCCCATCGCAGTGCACGCCGGCACCGATGCCGATGGTGGGGATGCTCAGCGCGGCCGTGATCTCCTGGCCGAGCTCCATCGGGACGCCCTCCAGCACCAGCGCGTAGCAGCCCGCTTCTTGAAGCGCGAGCGCGTCCTTGTACAGCCGCTTGGCCGAGTCCTCGTCCCGGCCCTGGACAAGGTAGCCGCCCATCTTGTGCACCGACTGCGGCGTGAGGCCGATGTGGCCCATCACCGGGATGCTGGCGCGGATGATGTGGGCGATGGTGTCGGAGAATTCCGCGCCGCCCTCGAGCTTGATGCTGCCCGCGCCGCCTTCGGCCACCAGCCGTCCGGCATTCTTCACCGCCTCGACAGGCGTCGTCTGGTAGCTGAGAAAGGGCATGTCCCCCACCACGTGCGCGCGCCGCGTGCCGCGGGTGACGGCGCGACAGTGGTACACCATCTGGTCCATGGTGACGGGCAGGGTGGAGTCATTGCCCTGCACCACCATGCCCAGACTGTCGCCGACGAGGATGATGTCGGCGCCAGCGTCATCGAGGATGCGGGCGAACGTCGCGTCGTAGGCCGTGACCATGCAGATGCGTTGGCCGGCCTGCTTCTGCCGCTTCAGCGTGTGGATGGTGACCTTGTCCACGGTTCACCTCCGTTTTGACTTCGGGTTTTTGTGCTTCCGTGCTGGGCCGTTCACCGTTCCCTGTTCGGGGAATCGCCGTTGGCCGCTGTTCCGCACTCTAACGCGCCCGGGCGAGCTCTCCGCTACCCAGAAGTGCGTTCCGTTCCAGCCTGGCTGGACGCTCGTCGGCCCCCGGGCCGAGGCCTCACCTGGGGCGGGTGTCCGCCAGGGGAAGGTAGTGGTGGACCCCTTTGCGCATCTTCCGGATGACGGACACGAGGTTGTCCAAGTCCGCCTCGTTGTGGACGAAGTCGATGTCACTCGTGTTGATGACCAGGAGGGGCGTGTCCCCGTAGTGAAAGAAGAAGTCGTTGTAGGCCCGCGACAGCTTCTCCAGGTAGTCGGCGTCGAAGTGGCGCTCGTAGTCCCTGGCGCGGCGCTTGATGCGGGAGAGCAACACGTCCAGCCGGGCCTGCAGGTAGATGACGAGGTCCGGCTGCACCACCCTCGGCCCGAGCGCGGCGTACACCCGCTCGTAGAGGGAGAGCTCGTCGGGGTTGAGGGTGAGGGTGGCGAAAATACGGTCCTTGGCGAAGACGTAGTCGCTCACCGTCACCTGGGCGAAGAGGTCCGCCTGGTTGAGGGCCTGCTGCTGCTGGTAGCGGCTCAACAGAAAGAAGAGCTGCGTCTGGAAGGCATGCTCCGACGGGCTCTTGTAGAAGGCCGGCAGGAAAGGGTTGTCCTCCACCGCCTCCAGGACCAGACGGCCCCCGAGGCGCTCGGCGAGCAGCTTGGCGAGGCTCGACTTCCCCACCCCGATGGGCCCCTCGACGGCGATGTAGCGGTGCTCCATGAGCGCTTTTGAAGTCTCGACGCCGGGCTTGGCTTTGGGGGGCGGCGAAGTCAAGCACGCGTCGCCGACTGCTTCAACGAAGGCTCGCTTCCGAAGGCGCCCCCCTGTGTCGGCCCTCCCCAGGGTTTGACAAGGAAGGCGTGGGCCTCGCTAGCATCGGGGTGTCTCAAAAGGGGGAGCGAGCACCTTTTTCCCAAACACGGCATGCAGACTCGGAGAGCGAGAGCCCGCCAGCGCGACGGTGCCGAGGCCCGGCGCCCCGCAGCCACGGACGACGCACACCATGGGGCGGCCATGCTGCGCCTGGCCCTGGAGCTGAAGAAGCCCGGCGCCCCTCCCGTCGACACGCTGGTGTCGAGGCTTGCCCGCGACATGCGGCTGCATGAGCCGTCCTTCCGGCGCTTCCTGGCGCAGCAAGGGGACCTCTTCACCGCGCTCGCCACCGGACGGGGCTGACGCCGCCGGGGCAACCCCCCGAGGTGCGGCGTCCTTGGGGCCGGACGCCACGGAGGGCCTCGGGGCACGGTGGACTCCGGTTTGCGCGCGGCCAGCCGAGCGTGCTAGCCATTCGTCCGTGGTCAACGTCTCGCAGCACCATGCACATGCGCACCATCGGCACGGCCCCGTCGGGTCGGTGCGGGCGCATGGCGTGACGTCCAGCCACTCCTAAGCCCCTCACCGCAAGCTTCTCCCGACAGGGCCCGCTCGCCAGCCGCGACCGGGCCCTTTGTCGTTTTCAAAAACGTCTGACGAAGGAAAACGCCCATGCTTCGCATCGCCCTCCCCAACAAAGGCCGCCTCGCCGAGGACGTCCGGGACTTGTTCGCCGACGCCGGGCTGGAAATTCGCGCCCGCGGCGAGCGGGCCCTCACCGCCTCCCTCGGCGGGGAATTCGAAGCCATTTTCGTCCGCAGCCAGGACATCGCCGAGCTGGTTTCCGACGGCGCGGCCGATGCCGGCGTCACCGGCTGGGACTTGGTGCAGGAGGCTGGCCGGCCCCTCGAGACGCGTCTGGACCTCGAGTTCGGGCGCTGCCGCCTCGTCCTCGCCGCTCGCGAGGACGCCGGCATCAGCCGCCTCGAGCAGCTTCCCCCAAGCCCCAGGGTGGCCACCTCCTTCCCGCGCTGCACCGCTGCCTGGTTTCGGGCGCGCTCGCTGCCGGTGGAGGTGGTGCCGGTGTCCGGAGCAGCGGAGGTGGCACCCCACCTGGGCATTGCGGACGCAGTGGTGGACCTCACCAGCACCGGAAGCACGCTCAGGATGAATGGCCTGCGCGAGGTGGCGACGCTGCTCGAGTCCAGCGCCCGCCTCCTGGCCCGGCCCGGGCTGTCCGGGGCCGGAGCCGCGTCCCTGGCCGGCCTCGAGGACGCCCTCCTCTCCGTCGTCCGGGCCCGCGGGAAGCGCTACCTCATGGCCAACGTGCCGCGGGCCGCCCTGGACCAGGTGCGCGAAGTCCTCCCGGGCCTGAATGGCCCGACGGTGCTGGAGCTTCACGGCGGCGGTCCGCTGGTGGCGGTGCACGCCGTCGTGGGCGAGGCGGCGCTCTACCGCACCATCGGCGCCCTCAAGGCGCTCGGGGGCGAAGGCATTCTCGTGACGCGCATCGAGAGGCTTCTTCCATGAGCGCCCTTCTGCGCTGGACGGGATGGCTCGAGGCGCTGACGGGGAGCGACACGCGGGCCCTCCTCTCCCGGGCCGCGGAGGCCACCGAGGCCGGACTGCAAGAGACGACGGCCGACATCCTCACCGTCGTCCGGGAGGGCGGCGACGCCGCGCTGAAGACGCTGGCGCGACAGCTGGACGGCGTCTCGCTGGAGACGCTGGAGGTGCCGCAGCACGAGTGCGAGGCCGCCCTCGGGCACCTCGCCCCGTCGCTGCGTCGGGCGCTCGAGCACGCGGTGAGAAACCTCACCGCCGTCCACGCCGCCCAGAAGCCCACGGCCTGCCTCGTCGAGGTGGAGCCCGGGGTGGAGGTGGAGCGTCGTCCGGACCCGCTGGAGCGGGTGGGCGTCTACGCCCCCGGCGGGCGGGCGGCCTACCCGAGCAGCGTGCTGATGGGCGTCGTCCCGGCGCGTGTGGCCGGCGTGCCCGAAATCATCCTCTGCTCCCCTCCGGGGCCAAGCGGCCGCCCGGCGGAGGTGGTGCTGGCCGCGGCAGCGCTGTCCGGGGTGGACCGCGTCTTCGCCTTGGGAGGCGCTGGCGCCATCGCCGCCCTGGCCTACGGGACAGAGAGTGTCCCGCGCGTCAGCCGGATTGTCGGCCCGGGGAATGCCTTCGTGGCCGAGGCCAAGCGCCAAGTCTCGAGGGTGGTGGCCATCGACTCGCCCGCTGGGCCCTCGGAGCTTCTGGCCCTCGTCGACAAGAGCGCCGACGTGGAAGCCGTGGCGCGCGAGCTCCTGGCCCAGGCCGAGCACGACCCGGACGCGGCCGTGGTGGCCCTGACGCTCGAGGCCACTACCGCCGAGAGACTCGTCGCTGCCCTCGAGCGCGGCGCCGCGCGAGCGGCGCGCCGGGACGTCATCACCGCCGCCTTGCGCGGCCGGGGGGCGGTGCTTGTCGTGCAAGGCCTGCCCGCTGCGCTGGCCTTCATCTCCTCCTGGGCCCCGGAGCACCTCCTCCTGGCCCTGGCCGACGCCGAAGGCGTGGCGGCGAAGGTGCGGCACGCGGGCACCGTCTTCATCGGCGAGACGACGTCCGGCGCCTTCGCCGACTACGTCACCGGGGCAAACCACGTCCTTCCCACCGGCGGGCTGGCGCGCTCCTACTCCGGCCTCTCCATCCAGGACTTCGTCCGCTGGACGACGGTGCAAAGGGTGACGCGCGCCGGAGCCGCAGCCCTCTCCGAGGACGTCGTCGCCCTGGCCACCAGCGAGGGGCTCTACGCCCATGCCGCAGCGGCCCGGGCCTGGGGGCCGTCATGAGCCCCGCGCTGGTGCCCCGCGCCGCCCTCGCCCAGGTGGAGCGCTACAACCCCCCGACGGGGAATTGCCCCATCGACGTCAGCGACAACACGAGCCTCTTCGGCCCGGCCCCTGCAGCCGAGCGCGCCATCCGCGCGGCGCCGCCCGAGGCGCTGAGCCGCTACCCGGCGGCGGACCCCCGCGCCCTCTGTGCGGCGCTGGCGCGCTACGCCTCGGTGCAGCCAGCGCAGGTGGTGACGGGGTGCGGCTCCGACGACGTCATCGAGTGCGCGCTGCGGGCCTTCGGCGAGCCGGGCGACAGGGTGGCCTTCTGCGCACCCACCTTCTCCATGCTGGCCACCTTCGCCCGGGTCAACGGGCTACAGCCGCACCCCGTCCCCTTTCGCGCCGACGGGGAGCTCGACGTGCAGGCGCTGCTTCAGGCCCGGGCCCCCATCACCTACGTCGCCTCCCCCAACAACCCCACCGGACGGGAGGCGTCCGCCCGGGCGCTGCAGCTGCTGCTCGCCGGGGCGGAGGGACTCGTCCTCGTCGACGAGGCCTACGGCGAGTTTGCCGAGCGCTCCTGTGTCCCCTGGCTGGAACGCTTCCCGCGCCTCCTCGTCACCCGCACCCTCTCCAAGGCCTTCGGGCTTGCCGGGCTGCGCGTGGGCTATGGCCTGGGGGCCGAGTCCCTGGTGGCAGCAGTGCAGGTGGTGCGCGGCCCTTACAAAGTCAACGCCCTCGCCGAGCGCGCCGCCCTCGCCGCCCTCACCGAGGACGTGACGTGGGTGCGGGCGCGCGCCACCATGGCCTGCGCGGTGCGCGAGCGGCTGGCGGAGGAGTTGCGGGGCGCCGGCTTCCAGCCGCTGCCCTCCGGCGCGAATTTCCTCTGCCTGCCGGTGAAGGACGCACCCGGCTTTGGCGCGCGTCTTCTGGAGAAGGGCGTCCGGGTGCGCGTCCTCACCGCCCTTCCGGGGCTGGGGGATGCGCTGCGCATTGGCGTCGGCCCCTGGGACACCATGCAGCAGGTGGTGGCGGCGCTGCGGGCCGTGGCCGCGGAGGGCCTCGCTTGAGAGTGACGCTTCTCGACACCGGTGCGGGAAACCTGCACTCCCTGCAGCGGGCGCTGGAGGCCTGCGGCGCCACCGTGGCCGTGGAGACGGACGCGCGCCGCTGCCTCGACGCCGAGGTGCTGGTGCTTCCTGGCGTCGGCGCCTTCGCCCCCGCCGCCGAGCGCCTCGCCCCGGCGCGCACGGAATTGTCCGAGGCCCTTCGCCAGGGCCTGCCCTGTCTCGCCATCTGTCTCGGGCTTCAGCTTCTCCTCTCCTCCAGCGAGGAGGGGCCCGGCCAGGGGTTGTCCCTCCTCCCCGGGCGGGTGGTGCGCCTTCGTGCCCGGCGCGTCCCGCACATGGGCTGGAATGCCGTCGAGGGGGAGGACAGCCTCCTGGCCGCGTCCGGACTCTCGACGGCCTACTACGCCCACAGCTACCTCTGCGCCCCGGAGGACGCGACGTCGGTGCGGGCGGTGAGTCGGCACCAGGAGACGTCCATCCCGGCGCTTGTGCGGACGGCGCGCACGGTGGGCGTGCAGTTTCACCCCGAGAAGAGTGGCTTGGCCGGCCGGCGGTTTCTGGACCAGGCCCTCAAGGAGTTGCAGCGATGAAAGTGTTTCCTGCCTTGGACTTGCGTCAGGGGACGTGCGTGCAGCTGGTGGGAGGTGTCCTCGAGGCGGAGCGCGTCCGGCTTCCGCGGCCGGTGGAGGTGGCCCGCCGCTTTCTGGACACCGGCTTTCGCGCCCTCCACGTCGTGGACCTCGACGCCGCCACTGGCCAGGGAAGCAACCCCGCGGTGGTGGAGGAGCTCCTCCGCTTACCGGCCGACGAGGTGCAAGTCGGCGGCGGCCTCCGCGAGGAGGAGGACATCCGCCGCTGGCTCGAGGCCGGGGCCACGCGGGTGGTGCTGGGCACGCGGGCCGTCGAGGACAGGGACTGGCTCGAGCGCATGGCCTTCCGCTTCTCCGGCCGTCTGGTGGTGGCCGCCGACGCGCGGGGCCGCCAGGTGGTGACGCACGGTTGGAGCCGCACGCTGGAGCAGGACGTCGGGGCCCTGGTGGCCTCCCTCGAGGAGCTCCCCCTGGCGGCAGTCCTGGTGACGGCCGTCCACCGCGAGGGCCGCATGCAGGGCACGGACGTCGGGCTCCTGGAAGAGCTGGTGGCCACGACGCGCCACCCGCTGCAGGCCTCGGGCGGGATTGCCTCCCTCGAGGAGCTGCGGCAGCTGGCCGAGGTGGGCGTGGCGGCCACCGTCTTGGGCATGGCGCTCTACACCGGGGCCCTCAAGGGTGAGGCGGTGGCGGAGGAATTCACGTGACGCGACTCGAGCGGACGTCGAAGGAGACGCGGGTGCAGGTGGAGGTGGGCCGGGGCCAGGCGCCGGCCCGGGTGGAGACGCGGCTGGCCTTCTTCAACCACATGCTTTCCACGCTGGCCCGCTACGGCGGGCTTTCGCTGGTGCTGCGGGCGGAAGGGGACTTGGTGCACCACCTCATGGAGGACGTCGGCATCACCCTCGGGCAGTCGCTGCGCAAGCTTGTCCCGACGACGGCGGCCCGCTTCGGCGAGCGCACCGTCCCCATGGACGACGCGCTGGTGCAGGCGGTGGTGGACGTCGGCGGGCGGCCCTACTACCGCGGCCGGCTTCCGAGCGCGCTGTACGAGCACTGGATGCGCAGCTTTGCCGAGAATGCCGGCATCACCCTCCACGTCCGCGTCCTGCGCGGACGCAACCGCCACCACGTGCTGGAGGCAGCCTTCAAGGCGGTGGGCCTGGCGCTGCGCGAGGCCCTCGTCGAGCAGGGCGACCTCTTGAGCCTCAAGGGACAGGTGAGTTGGAAGGAGGGCGAGTGCTGATTCCGCGCCTCATCGCCTGCCTGGACGTCGACGCGGGACGCGTGGTGAAGGGCACGAGCTTCGTCGGGCTGCGCGATGCGGGCGACGCCGCGGAGCTCGCCCGCCGCTACGACGAGGACGGCGCCGACGAGGTGGTGCTCCTGGACATCTCGGCCACGCACGAGGCGCGCGCCCCACTCCTCGACGTGGTGCGACGGGCGGCCGAGCAGCTGAGTGTCCCCCTCACCGTCGGCGGGGGAATGCGCAGCGTCGAGGACGTCACCCGGGCGCTGCGGGCTGGGGCGGACAAGGTGGCCCTCAACAGCGCGGCGGTCGCCCACCCGGAGCTGGTCTCCGAGTGCGCGGCACGCTTCGGGAGCCAGTGCGTGGTGGTGAGCATCGACGCCAAGGCAACACCGAGGGGCTACGAGGTGGTGGTGCGCGGCGGGAGGGAGGGCACCGGGCTTGACGTCCTCCAGTGGGCCAAGGAGATGGCCCGGCGGGGCGCCGGCGAGCTCCTCCTCACCTGCATCGACCGCGACGGGGCGCGGAGCGGCTACGAGCTCGGCCTCACCCGGGCCGTCGCCCGGGCCGTCGAGGTGCCGGTGGTGGCCTCGGGCGGGGCGGGCAAGGCCGAGCACATCCGCGCCGTCCTCGAGGAGGCGGGCGCGGACGCGGCCTTGCTGGCCGGCATTCTCCACGACGGGACGGCCACCCTCTCCGGCCTGAAGCGCGAGCTGCAGGCCGCCGGCCTCGCGGTGCGGCGCGTATGAGGCGCCAGCGCGAAGGACGGGAGGCGGCCCCCGAGGCACCAAGAGGTGCGCCGACGCCGGGCGCGGTGCAGGCCCCGGCGCTCGACTTCGAGCGCGGCGGCGGCCGGGTGACGGTGGTGACTCGCGACGCGCTGAGTGGAACGCTTCTCATGGTGGCCCTGGCCGATGCCGAGGCGGTGGCGGAGACGGTGCGGACGGGCTTCATGCACTACCGCTCTCGGACGCGCGGACTGTGGAAGAAGGGGGAGACGAGCGGCAACGTGCAGCGGGTGGTGCGCCTCAGCGCCGACTGCGACGCGGACACCCTCCTCGCGGACGTCGAGCCCGCCGGGCCCGCTTGCCACACCGGCACCACCTCCTGCTTCGCCGAGGCAGGCGTCGGCACCGGCGCCTTCGCGCGCCTGGACGCCATCGTCCGGGCCCGCGCCACGTCTCCCACCGGTACCGAGGGTTACACGCGGCGCCTCTTGGCCGACAGAAACCTGCGGCTGAAGAAGCTGGGCGAGGAGACGGCAGAGCTGGTGACGGCGTGCGCCGACGGCGACGCGCGCTGCGCCGTGGAGGAAGCGGCCGACGTCGTCTACCACCTCACCGTCGCACTGCGCGCACTCGGCGTGGGCCTCGCGGACGTGGAGCGGGTGCTGCGGGCGCGCGAATCGCCATCGCCCTGAGACGCTGTTTTCCCGGGCAGTTGCGGCAGCTCGCGTGCAATGGAAGGGGGCGCTCCGTCGTCTAGGGCGGACGACCCCCAGCGCATGCCGCTTGAGGGGCGGCCCACCGTAGCCTTCTGGAGACTCGATGCCCCACCCACGGCTGGCATGCCTCGTCCTCCTGGCCCTCGGCGTCGGACGTCCGGCGGCAGCCAAGGAGGAGACGCAGTGGTTGGCGAATGCCTCCCAGGCGCCCCGCGTCGCGCGCGTCGAGCAGGGGTTGCCGCGCATCTCGCTTCCGACGGGAGAGACGCTCCAGCTCGACCTCCGGCAATGGATGGACACCTTCAAGGTGCCCGGGCTCTCCATCGCCGTCTTCGACAACTTCCGCGTCGTCTTTAAGAAGAGCTACGGGGTGCGCGAGGTGGGAAGCGCTCTCCCGGTGACGCTGGAGACGACATTTCAGGCCGGCTCCATCAGTAAGCCGGTGACGGCCATGGCGGTGATGCATTTCGTCCAGGAGGGCAAGTTTTCCCTGGACCAGCCCATCAACGAGAAGCTGCTCTCCTGGAAGGTGCCGGACAACGCCTTCACCGCCGTCGAGAAGGTGACGCTGCGCCGGCTGCTCAGCCACAGTGCCGGGCTGACGGTGCATGGGTTTCCTGGGTATGCCGTGGGCGAGCCCATCCCGACGCTGGTGCAGGTGCTGGATGGCGTCCCGCCGGCCAACACCCGCCCGGTGCGAGTGCAGATGGTGCCCGGGACGAAGTTTGAGTACAGCGGCGGCGGGACCACCGTCGTCCAGCTGATGCTCGTCGACCAGCTGAAGAAGCCCTTCCCCGAAATTCTCGAAGAGACAGTCTTCCGTCCGCTCGGCTTGAAGCACAGCAGCTACGAGCAACCGCAGCCGCCGGCGCGCGCCGCCTTCTCGGCCACCGGACACCGCCAGGACGGGAAGGCGGTGGAAGGCAAGTGGCACGTCTACCCGGAGATGGCGGCGGCCGGCCTGTGGACGACGGCCGGAGACTTGGCGGAGGTGGCCATCGAGATGGCCAAGTCCAAGCACGGCCAGTCCAACCGCATCCTCTCGCAGGCGAGCGCCCAAGAGATGCTGACCGTCCAGGCAGAGCCGGTGGGCCTCGGCTTCTTCGTCGACCCGAAGAGTGACCGCTTCGGCCACAACGGCGACGACGAGGGGTTTCAGGCCTCCCTGGTCGCCTTTTCAGACTCGGGGAAAGGCGCGGTCATCATGGTCAACTCGGCCAACGGCTTCGCCGTCTTCGGCCCCCTCATGGCCAGCGTCGCCCGGGAGTACGGGTGGACGGCGTACGCACCGGAACCCGTCCTGCCCTTTCTCCGCTTCGTCGTAGTTTCCAAGCGCTTCGGCGCGGCCAGGGCACTCGAGGACTACGCCGCCCAGCGGGCCCACGGCCCAGCGAAGGACTTCGGCCACGGCGACCTCAACGAGAGCGGCTACGCGCTCCTCAACAGCGGCCAGACCGAGGACGCCATCCGCGTCTTTCAGGCCAACGTCGCCTACTACCCCGACGATGCCAACGCCTACGACAGCCTGGGGGAGGCCTACCTGGGCGCGGGAAAGAAGGACCTGGCCATCACCAACTACCGAAAGTCGCTCGAGCTCGACCCTGCCAACCACAACGCCGTCATGATGCTGGCCAAGCTGGGCGTCGTCTGGACGCCGGACGCGGGGGCGAAGTAGCCGAAGAGAGGGGCGCCGGCACGTCGCGCGGACGGCCGGCGCTCCGGGCGCCGGCCTCAGCTCCCGCCGTCGCCGCCGCCGCCTGGGCTCCGCGTCGGCTGCTTTATGCTCGGGGTGGCGTTCGGCTTCTGCGTGCCCGGGGACGGAGTGGGCGTCGTACCAGGCACCGTCCCCGGCGTCGGCGTGGGCTGCACGGTCCCCGGCGCGTAGCCCGGCGAGCCAGGCGCCGGTGGGATGGACGTCGGCGGCGCGCCAGGCACGGTGCCCGGAGCAACGGGTGGGCTGCCCGGTGGATTCATCGGCGTCCCGGGCGGTGGCGGCACCGCCGGCGGCGACTGCGCAAGAAGCACCCGTGCCACGGGCGCAAGCGGCGAGATGAAGAGCGAAATGGTCGTCAGAAGTGTCAGCGTGCTGCGCATGGGAGTCTCCCTTGGGGTTTTTTCTTCGTCGACGGGAGAGGTAGTTCTTCCCCCTCGTCGGGCAACTGCCGCGTCGACGAGAGACCGTGACGGCCGGCCCGAGGCGGAGCCAGGCGTTTGGGTGACTGGGGCGTTCGGCCACAGGGTCGCCCATGGCACGCCTCGGGGAGGCGAGGGGACGCGGGCGCGGACTGCCCGCATCCTCCGCGGGGGCCCGCGGCGAAAGCGTCAGCAGACGCGCTTGACGGCGGCCAGCAGGCGCTCTAGCTGAATGGGCTTGGCCAACATCGCTGCGGGTTTCAATTCCACGGGGTGGTGGGCGCGGTCGGCGACGCCGGAGATGACGATGACTGGCACGGTGGCGATGGAGGGCTCGGCCAGCTGCTTGGTCCGAAATTGCCAACCGTCCATCACCGGCATCATCAGGTCGAGCAGGATGACGCAGGGCTTCTCGGTGCGAACCTGTTCCAAGGCGTCGAGGCCATTGGCCGCGGTAGTGACGTCAAAGCCCTGGTGTCGGAGCAAGAAGGCGAGGTCTTCGCGGATTTCCGCATCGTCCTCGACAATGAGAATGTGGGGCATTCGCCCTTCCACCGAAGCGTGACGAGGGCGTCTCGACTGAGACCGCGCACGCCCCTCGGCCGCCGATTGGTGTGGAGGGTAGTCGTCCGCAACGCCTGCTGCCAGTGCGCGACCGTCGGGGTGTGTCCCGCCCGCCCATGCGCCCCTGCCGGCCTCGGCGGGGCCACCCCGTGCCAGGCGACGACACGACTTCAGATTTCCAGTGCGGCTGTCGCTTCTGCGCGCGTCGGAGTGTTGCGCAGCCGGGTGGCTTCGGAGCCTCATGGACGCGGCGTTGACCGCGGGAGCCTCACGGTAAACGTCGTCCCCCGCTCGGCGCTCGACGCCGCCGCCACCGTGCCCCCGTGCGCACTCACCAGCTGCTTCACGATGTAGAGGCCGAGGCCGACGCTGCGCGAGCTCCGGTCCACGGTGTCCGTCGCTCGTTGCAGGGGCTCGAAAATGCGGAACAGCTTCTCCGCTGGGATGGGCGGCCCCTCGTTGTTGACGGAGAGTGTCACCCACTCCCCGTCGGCGCGGGTGGCGATGCGCACCGGAGTGGCGGCCAGGCCGTAGGTGACGGCGTTGGCCACGAGGTTTTGGACCACCTGGATGAGGCGGTCACTGTCCCATTCGCCGCGCACATCGCCCTCGTGTGCCGTTTCCATGCGCTTCCCAGGGTGGGCGGCCTGCACCTCGTCCAGCGCCGTCTGGACGATGTCTCGCAAGTCCACCGGCTGCCGCGACACCGGGATGCCGCCGCTCAACCGAGCTTGCGTGAAATCGAGCAGGTCCCGAATCATCCGCCCAGCGCGCTGCGCGGTGGACTGGATTCGAAGCACGAATTTCGCCGTCTGCTCGTTGATGTCCTGCTGGTGGCCGAGGACGGTCGCCGACAGGAGGATGGCATTGAGCGGATTGCGCAAGTCGTGGGACACCATCCCGAT
>Ga0302311_10001766_pt1 | contig 25140 bp, 20 predicted proteins | sample III_Palsa_N1_3_FD_200449 | JGI IMG/M metagenome (GOLD analysis project Ga0302311, IMG submission 200449) | Peat permafrost microbial communities from Stordalen Mire near Abisko, Sweden - III_Palsa_N1_3 | ecosystem: Environmental > Terrestrial > Soil > Palsa > Peat permafrost | place: Sweden... | reverse complement strand
AGCGACGCGCCTTATCGCTGGAAGGTCGAGGCGGCGCCGCTGGCGAAGATCGCCAATCGCGAAAAGAAAATGCCGAAGAACTTCATCAGCCGCGACGGCTTCGGCATTACCGCTGCCGCGCGCCGTTATCTCGCACCGCTGATCCGTGGCGAGGCACCGCTGCCCTACGGCAAGAACGGCCTGCCACGCTATGTGCAATTGAAGAACACCGCAGTGACCAAGAAGCTGCCTGCGTTTCCGCGCTGACTCGCAAGTCTTTGCGATACCGCGAGGCCCGCTGAGTCCAGCCTGAAGCTGTTGTGAGCCAGCAACCTTGCGTTCAGTCGCATTTTTTTACGATTCCCTCAACCCGAGTCGATGGCTGCGCCGTTGTGGCCACGACCTTTCGTGGAGGAGATCGTGATGAAACTCATCAGCCGCCTGCTCATGGCTGCCACCCTGCTCAGCACCGGCAGCCTGGCGCTGGCCCAGGATCAACGCGATCACGACCAGCGCGGGCAAGGTCATGGCCAAGGGAATTCCCGCCATGATGTGCGCCACGACGACCATCGCCAGCAGGGCGATCGACGCGACGACCACCGCCGTTACGGTTACCGCGATGCGCCGCGCTATGACCGGCATCGTCACTGGGAGCGCGGCCACCGTTATGACGGCCCGACTTATGTGGTACGCGACTACGGCCATTACCGCCTGCGTCCCCCACCGCGCGGCTATCACTGGGTGCGCGCAGACAACGACTACCTGCTGGTCGGCATTGCCACCGGCATCATCCTGGACATGGCGCTGCATTGAACGCGTTGCTTTGAATCTGCATCGACGCGAATGACCCGAGGCCATGCATCCGTGCATGGCCTTTTTCTTTTGTGGAGGGTGCCGCATCGATGCGCTGCGCCGCACAACAGCCTGTGTCACAAGGTCTGCCTATACTCCATGAGACCGCCCGTTCCGGACGGCTACTGACAACTCATGGGGAGGCTCCGATGCTGCAGCAGTATGGCGTGTGGATCGTGCTGGCGTGTGCGGTAGTAGCGATTCTTTATGGTGCATTTTCGGTGCGCTGGATCATGGCGCAGTCACCGGGCAATCAACGGATGCAGGAGATTGCCGCGGCGATCCAGGAAGGCGCGCGCGCTTACCTCAATCGTCAGTACACCACCATCGGCGCGGTGGGCGTTGTTTTGTTTCTGATTGTTGGCCTGGCACTGGACTGGGCCACTGCAATTGGCTTTGCCATCGGCGCGCTGCTCTCAGGGGCCACCGGTTATATCGGCATGAACGTGTCGGTGCAGGCGAATGTGCGTACCGCCGAGGCGGCGCGCAACGGGTTGGCAGCGGCACTCAAAGTGGCGTTCCGCGGCGGTGCGATCACCGGCATGCTGGTGGTCGGGCTGGCCCTGCTCGGGGTCACCGGCTATTACCTGATACTGCGGTATCTGGGCTATGAGACCATGCACGCCTTGCATGCGCTGATCGGGCTGGCCTTCGGCTCCTCGTTGATCTCGATCTTCGCCCGGCTGGGCGGCGGCATCTTCACGAAGGGCGCGGACGTCGGCGCCGACCTGGTCGGCAAGGTCGAGGCCGGCATTCCCGAAGACGACCCGCGCAACCCTGCCGTCATCGCCGACAATGTCGGCGACAACGTCGGCGACTGTGCCGGCATGGCCGCCGACCTGTTCGAGACGTATGCGGTGACGCTGATCGCCACCATGCTGCTTGGCGGCGTGATGGCTGAACAGGTGGGTGCCAACGGCGTGCTGTATCCGCTGCTGCTCGGCGGCGCCTCGACCATTGCCTCGATCATCGGCACGTTCTTCGTCAAGGTGCGTGGCCCGAAGATCATGAACGCGCTTTACGCCGGCGTCGCCGTATCGGCCATTCTCGCCGCGGTTGCGTTCTGGCCGATCACTTCGGCGCTGATGGCCGATTCCAGTTTCAGCTTCAGCCATCTATACGGCTGCACGCTGATCGGCCTGGTGCTGACCGGCGCGATGGTGGTGATCACCGAGTATTACACCGCGACCGAATACGGACCGGTGCAGCACATCGCCCAGGCATCGACCACCGGCCACGGCACCAACATCATCGCCGGGCTTGGCGTATCGATGAAATCCACCGCGCTGCCGGTGCTCGCCGTGTGTGCGGCGATCTGGAGCGCGTACGCCTTGTGCGGCCTGTATGGCATTGCGATCGCCGCCACGGCGATGCTCAGCATGACCGGCATGATCGTGGCACTGGATGCCTACGGCCCGATCACCGACAACGCCGGTGGCATCGCCGAGATGGCCGACCTGCCGCCGGAAGTGCGTGGCGTAACCGATCCGCTCGATGCGGTCGGCAACACCACCAAGGCGGTGACCAAGGGTTATGCGATCGGTTCGGCCGGCCTCGCCGCGCTGGTGCTGTTTGCCGACTACACGCACAACCTCAGCCAGCACTTCAACGTGCCGACCATCAGCTTCGACCTGTCGAACCACTACGTAATTATCGGTCTGTTGATCGGTGGCCTGATCCCGTACCTGTTCGGCGCGATGGCGATGGAGGCGGTGGGTCGCGCCGCTGGTGCGGTGGTGGTGGAAGTACGCCGCCAGTTCCGCGAGATCCCCGGCATCATGGATGGCACCGGCAAGCCGGATTACTCGCGTGCGGTCGACATGCTGACCAAGTCGGCGATCAAGGAAATGCTGGTGCCGTCGCTGCTACCGGTACTGGTGCCGGTCGTCGTCGTGTTTGGCTTCAAGTGGTTGGGTGGTGCCGAGGCTGGCGCACAGGCGCTCGGCGGCGTGCTGATCGGCACCATCGTCACCGGCCTGTTCGTGGCGATCTCGATGACCACCGGCGGTGGCGCGTGGGACAACGCGAAGAAGTACATCGAGGATGGCCATCACGGCGGCAAGGGTTCCGAGGCGCACAAGGCCGCGGTCACCGGTGACACCGTCGGCGATCCGTACAAGGACACCGCGGGCCCGGCGGTGAACCCGCTGATCAAGATCATCAACATCGTGGCACTGCTGCTGATTCCATTGCTGTAAGCCACGCGTTCCGTGATAGCGAAAGTCCCGCTTCGGCGGGACTTTTCGTTTGTGCCGACGGCTCGGCTTACCCTGACTTTAGTCACGGGCGCCCGTATGATCGGGCAGTTACGCTCGATCGGCCGCGGGCCATATCCGCCGTATCCATACACGTCCATTCGCACACGAGGGGCACACGATGAAATCGGTCTGGCTGATGCTGGCACTCGGCGTCACACTGACGGGCATGAATAACGCCAATGCCCAGAACGACAAACCCGCCAAGACACCCACGGACACCCAGGTGACCGACGACCCGTACCTGTGGCTGGAAGACATCCGCGGCACCCGTTCGATGGACTGGGTGAAACAGGAAAACGCGGTAACGACGAAGCAGTTCGTCGACAACGCCGAGTTCGTCAAGACCCGCGACAGCATCCTCGAAGTGCTCGACTCGGACGCACGCATTCCCGAAGTCGGCCGCATGGGCGACTACCTCTACAACTTCTGGCGCGACAAGGCGCATCCGCGCGGTATCTGGCGGCGTACCACGCTGGCCGAGTACCGCAAGGCCGAGCCGCAGTGGGACGTCGTGCTGGACATCGACGCGTTGAACAAGGCCGAGAACAAGCGCTGGGTGTTCAAGGGCGTGCAATGCCTGAAGCCGAACTACGATCGCTGCCTGATTTCGCTGTCGCCCGATGGCGGTGATGCGGTGACCGTGCGCGAATTCGATATTCCCAGCAAATCCTTCGTCAAGGGCGGCTTCGAGCTGCCGGTGGCGAAGACCGATGCCAGCTGGATCGATGACAACACGATCTACGTCGGCACCGACTTCGGCCCTGGCACGATGACCGAATCGAGCTATCCGCGCATCGTCAAGGAATGGAAGCGCGGCACGCCACTGACTGCAGCCGCCACGGTGTATGCCGGCAAGTCGACCGACCTCGCCGTCAGCGCCTCGCATGACCGCACGCCGGGCTACGAGCGCGACTTCGTTTCCGTCGCCAAGGACTTCTTCCACAGCGATATGTACCAACGCATCGGCGACAAGCTGATCCGCGTCAACGTGCCGACCGATGCCAGTGCCGACGCCCATCGCGAATGGTTGCTGGTGCAGACACGTTCGCCGTGGACGATCGGCGGAACCACCTATCCGTCCGGTGCATTGCTGGCGACCAAGTTCAATGACTTCATGGCCGGCAAGTCACATTTCACCGTGCTGTTCAAGCCGGATGCACACACCTCGCTGGCCTCGTACGACTGGACCCAGCATCACCTGATCCTCGACGTGCTGGACGACGTCAAGAGCCGCGTGGAAGTGTTGACACCGCAAAGTGCCGGCGACTGGAAGCGCGAGGCGATGCCGGGCGCACCGGCGATGAGCACGATCAGCGTGGTCGACACTGACCCGGACCACAGCGACGAATACTGGCTCGGCGTCACCGGTTTCCTTACACCTTCATCCCTGCAGCGCGGCGTGCTGGGCAGCGTGCCGGCTGAAACGATCAAGCAGGACCCGACGTTCTTTGACGCCTCGAAGTTTGTGGTCAGCCAGCATTTCGTCAGCTCGAAGGACGGCACCCGCGTGCCTTACTTCGAGATCGCGCCGAAGGACATGAAGCTGGATGGCTCCAACCGCACCCTGCTTTACGGCTACGGTGGCTTCGAAGTCTCGCTGCAACCGCACTACAGCGGCAGCATCGGCCGCGCGTGGCTGGATCGTGGCGGCGTGTACGTGGTTGCGAACATCCGCGGCGGTGGCGAATACGGCCCGCAGTGGCACCAAGCCGCACTGAAGGCGAATCGTCCGCGTGCGTATGAAGATTTTGCCGCTGTCGCCGAGGATCTGGTCAAGCGCGGCGTGACTTCGGCCAAGCACCTGGGTGCCGAAGGCGGCAGCAATGGCGGCCTGCTGATGGGCAACATGCTGACGATGTATCCGCAGCTGTTCGGCGCGATCGCCTGCGAAGTGCCGTTGCTCGACATGAAGCGCTACACCCACCTGTCCGCTGGTGCATCGTGGATGGCCGAATACGGCGATCCGGATACCGCGGACTGGAACTTCATCAAGACCTTCTCGCCTTATCAGAACCTGCACAAGGACGCGCACTACCCGCCCGTGCTGTTCTATACCACCACCAGCGACGACCGCGTCGGCCCGGTGCAGGCACGCAAGATGGCCGCGAAGATGCAGGCAATGGGCATCCCGAACGTGTGGTTCTACGAGAACCTCGAAGGTGGCCATGGCGCCGGCGCCGACAACAAGCAGGCCGCGTTGATGCACGCACTGGCCTACGATTTCCTGTGGGACCAGTTAAAGTAAGGCACGCTCACGCAGCCACGCAGTCCACGCGAGCCGGCAATTGCCGGCTCGCGTCATTCGGACGCCTGATGGATTTTGTCGACACCCGCACGTGAAGTAACCTGCGGGATCACCGAACCACACAGACCGCCATGCACCCACGCATCACGATCAGTCCCGAACTGCGCGAATGGATTCTCACCACGACCCGTGCCGGGCATGGTGTACCGGACGTGCTGCGACTGATGAAGGAGAACGGCTACGATCCGCGGCAGAGCCGCAGCATCGTCGCCGAGGTACTGAAGCTGCCGCTGGCCGCGTTGCTCGCCAGCGCCGACAAGACGGCACCGCCAGGACTGCGTACAAAGCACCCCGAGGCGCCCGACGTTACCATCGACGGCCACACCATCCACGTTTCGCTCAGCGTGGATACGCCGATGCTGCGCGTGCTGGAAGGCATCCTCACCGAGCAGGAATGCATTGAACTGATCGAGCTGGCCCAGCCACGGCTGCAACGCGCGCTCACGGTGGACAGCGACGGCAAGAATCAGGTGGATCATCGCCGCACCAGCGAAGGCATGTTCTTCACCTTGAACGAACTGCCGCTGATCGGCCGGATCGAGCAACGCCTGGCGGCCTTGCTCGACGTACCGGTGAATCACGGCGAAGGCCTGCAGATTCTGCATTACCTGCCCGGCCAGGAATACGAACCGCATTACGACTGGTTCGATCCCGAACTGCCTGGCTTCGGCGCGGTGACAGCCGTCGGCGGTCAACGCATTGCCAGCGTGGTGATGTATCTGAACACGCCCGAACAAGGTGGCGGCACCGCCTTCCCCGAGATTGGCCTGACGGTCACCGCACGACGCGGCTCGGCCGTCTACTTCGCCTATGAAGGCGGCGACCATAGTTCGCTGCATGCCGGCCTGCCGGTACTGCGCGGCGAGAAATGGATTGCCACCAAATGGCTGCGCGAACGGCCCTACCGCGGTCAGCGACAGGCGTGAGTCCAGGCCACGCCTGATGCGGCCATTGCTGCGCCGCAGCAGCGTTTGGCGTATCCTTGCTGGCCAACTTTCTCATCAGTGCAAGGACATCCCATGGGTCTGCATCTTGTCCCCGCCGGTCGCAACGTGCCGGACGAAATCAACGTCATCATCGAAATCCCCAAGGATGCCGAGCCGATCAAGTACGAGGTGGAGAAGGAAAGCGGCGCGATCTTCGTCGACCGCATCCTGTCCACCCCGATGCGTTACCCGTGCAACTACGGCTACGTGCCGGGCACGCTCGGTGGCGACGGCGATCCGCTGGACGCACTGGTGATCCTGCCGCTGTCGCTGATCCCCGGTTCGGTGATCCGCTGCATTCCGGTCGGCATGCTGAAGATGTCCGACGAGGCCGGCAGTGACGAGAAGTTGATCGTGCTGCCCGCACCGAAGATCTTCCCGGGCTATGCACATATCACCGACATGAAGGGCGTCTCGCCGCACTGGCTGGAGCGCATCGGCCACTTCTTCGAGCACTACAAGGATCTGGAGAAGGGCAAGTGGGTGAAGATTGAAGGCTGGGTCGGCGCCGACGAGGCGAAGGCCGAGATCGTGGCCGGCGTCGAGCGTTACCTGGCGAGCCAGCCCACCAAGGCTTAAGGCCTGAATGATGATCGATGGCGTGCCACCTTCAGCGGTGGCGCGTCCGCTCCCACGGCGGAACCTCGCCCAGCCGTTCGGCCAGAAAATCGACGAAGGCGCGCACCCGCGGCGGCACCAGCCGGCGCTGTGGCATCACCGCGTAGATACCGGTTTCCGCGATCGGATAATCCGGTAGCACGACGTGCAGCCGCTTCGCACGTAGTTCTTCATGCACGTGCCAGACCGAATGCAAGGCGATGCCAAGCCCGGCCACGACAGCATCCCGCAGCAGTTCGCCCAGATTGCTCTCGAAGCGACCGTGCACGCGCTGGGCGATTTCGCCGCCCTTGCCATCGCCGAAATGCCATACATCCTGTCGCCCCTGACTGCCGACCAGCAACAGGCAGTCGTGCTCGGCCAGATCCGCCGGCGTGCGCGGCGTGCCGTGCTGGCGCAGGTAATCCGGTGACGCACACAGCACGCGCCGATTGGCCGCCAGCTTGCGCGCCACCAGACCGGAGTCACCCAGCACACCGACGCGTATCGCCAGATCGAAACCGGAGGCCACCAGATCCAGCATCTGGTCGTTGAGGTTGACGCTGAGCTTCACCCGCGGATGCAGGGCTAGGAATTCCGGGAGCAACGGCGAGACGTATTGGCGGCCGAACGAGGCCGACATGGTGACCCGCAAGGTACCGGTAACCTCGGTGGCGCCTTGGCGCAGGCCGCCGGTCAGCGCTTCCAGATCCTCCACCAGGGCGCGGCCCTGTTCGGCCAGCGCGGTGCCTTCCGGCGTGGCGTGCAGCTGGCGCGTGGTTCGATGCAACAGCCGCACACCGAGGTCGCGCTCCAGCCGCTTCAGGCGCTGGCTGGCCACCGCCACCGACAGATCCAGGCTGCGTGCGGCCGCACTGATCGAGCCCAGGTCGAGTACGCGCAGAAACAGGCTGAGGTCGCCGACACGATCCATGACTTTCAATCATTTGTTGATAATGATTAGTCATCTTGGTGGTTTTTGAGGAAAAGGCAACTGCCTAAGCTGGCGAATCACTTCTGCCCGGATTGTTGTCATGCCCACCATCGCCATCACTCGAGCACGCACGCCGTTGGCGCTGTACGCGCTGACCGCAGGCGCGTTCGGCATCGGCACCACCGAATTCGTGATCATGGGGCTGCTGTTGCAGGTATCCGCCGACCTGCACGTCAGCATCGCCGCGGCCGGCCTGCTGATCTCCGGCTATGCGCTGGGTGTGTTTGTCGGCGCGCCCCTGCTCACAGCGGCCACCAGCCGGTTGCCGCACAAGACCGCGCTGATCGCGTTGATGGTGATCTTCACCATCGGCAACCTGGCCAGCGCGTTGGCGCCAAGCTACGGCGTGCTGATGCTCGCTCGGGTGATCACTTCACTGGCCCACGGCACCTTCTTCGGCGTCGGCGCGGTGGTGGCGACCGGACTGGTGGCGGAGGATCGCAAGGCCTCGGCGATCTCGATCATGTTCACCGGCCTCACCGTGGCGACCCTGCTCGGCGTGCCCGCTGGTGCCTGGCTGGGCCTGCACTTCGGCTGGCGCGCAACGTTCTGGGCAGTCAGCGCAATCGGTGTACTCGCTACCGTGATCATCGCCACGCTGGTGCCGGCCGACCGCGGCGAAAGCGCACCGATGAAGTTCGTCGAGGAACTGAAAGGCATCGCGCATCCGCAGGTACTGCTCGGGCTGCTGATGACCGTGCTCGGCTTCGCCGGCGTGTTTGCGGTTTTCACCTATATCCAGCCGATCCTGACTCGCGTCACCGGCTTCACCGACTCTGCGGTGTCGCCGATCCTGCTGGTATTCGGCGGCGGCATGGTAATCGGCAACCTGCTCGGTGGCCGGCTCGCCGATCGCCGGCTGATCGCAACCCTGTTGGGCTCGCTGGCGGCATTGGCGATCGTGCTCGGCACGATGACCTTCGCACTGCACAGCAAGCCGGCGATGATCGCCTTCAGCGGCCTGCTCGGCATCGCCGCATTCACCACCGTGGCACCGCTGCAGTTGCGCGTATTGCAGAAGGCCACTGGCGGCCAGGTGCTGGCGTCGAGCTTCAACATCGCCGCGTTCAATCTCGGAAACGCGATCGGTGCCTGGCTGGGCGGTGTGGTGATCAGCCACGGGCCGGGCCTGGGCGCGGTGACATGGGTTGCAGCCCTGCTGCCGGTGCTCGGCCTCGTCGTGGCGCTGTGGAGCGTGCGACTGGATACCCGGCTGCCGCGGCGTCTACCCGCCGTGGCCTGCGCCGAAACCGTTCTCTGACTTTCGCAAGGACCTCTTTCATGGAATACCGTTATCTCGGCAACTCCGGCTTCAAGGTACCCGCGCTCGGCTTCGGTGCCGGCACGTTCGGCGGCAAGGGACCGCTGTTCAGCGCTTGGGGCAACACCGATATCGAGGAGGCGAAGCGGCTGATCGATATCTGTCTCGAGGCTGGCGTGAATCTGTTCGATACCGCGGACGTCTATTCGGATGGCGCGTCGGAGTCGATCCTCGGCGCGGCACTGAAGGGCCGGCGCGAGCAGGCGATCATCTCGACCAAGCTCACCTTGCGCGCAGGTGATGGCCCGAACGATGTGGGCGCCTCGCGCCATCACCTGATCAGCGGCGTGGAGCGTGCACTGAAGCGGCTCGGCACCGACTATATCGACCTGCTGCAACTGCACCACTTCGACGCAATGACGCCGGTGGAAAGCGTGATGTCGACGCTGGACGATCTGGTGCGCATCGGCAAGGTACGTTACCTCGGCGCGTCGAACTTCTCCGGCTGGCAGCTGATGAAGTCGCAGGCGGCGGCCGACAAGCACGGTTACTCGCGCTTCGTGGCGAACCAGACCTATTACTCGTTGATCGGCCGCGACTACGAGTGGGAGCTGATGCCGTTCGGCCTCGATCAGGGCGTCGGCGCGGTGGTATGGAGTCCGCTCGGCTGGGGCCGCCTCACCGGCAAGATCCGTCGCGGCCAGCCACTGCCCGAAGGCAGCCGCCTGCACGATACCGCCAGCTTCGCACCGCCGGTGGATGAGGAACGGCTGTATCGCGTGGTCGATGCACTTGATGCGGTCGCCGCCGAAACCGGCAAGAGAGTGCCGCAGGTCGCGTTGAACTGGCTGCTGCAGCGGCCGACAGTGTCGACCGTGCTGATCGGCGCGCGCAATGAGCAACAACTGCGCCAGAATCTCGAGGCGGTCGGCTGGAATCTCAGCCGCGAACAGGTCGCACAGCTCGATGCCGCCAGCGCCGTCACGCCGCCTTATCCTTACTACCCGTATTGGAATGGGCAGTTCGCCGAGCGCAATCCGCCGGCCGTCTGAATCGTCCCATCATGCAAGCCATGCATTACCCGGGAGTCCCCATGAAAGCCGTCGCCCTCACCCGTTATCTGCCGATCGACGACCCGGAATCCCTCGTCGATGTCGAACTACCCAGACCGGTTGCCAGCGCACACGATTTGCTGGTGCGCGTCGAAGCCGTCTCGGTGAATCCGGTCGACACCAAGATCCGCTCGCCCAAGCCGCAGGTCGAAGCGCAGCCGAAAGTGCTCGGCTATGACGCGGCCGGTACGGTCGAAGCGATCGGCGAATCGGTCACCGGGTTCAAACCGGGCGACCGCGTGTACTACGCCGGTGATGTCACCCGCGCCGGCAGCAATGCCGAGTACCAGTTGGTCGATGCATGCTTGGTCGGCCATGCACCACAATCGCTGGATCTTGCCGATGCGGCGGCGCTGCCGCTGACGGCGATCACCGTATGGGAGCTGCTGTTCCAGCGCATGCCGTTCGACAGCGAGCATGGTGGCGAAGGCAAGTCGTTGCTTGTCATCGCTGGTGCCGGTGGTGTCGGCTCGATCGCGATACAGCTGGCGCGGCGCGCCGGCTTTACAGTGATCGCCACGGCCTCGCGTCCCGAGACCATCGAATGGTGCCGCACGATGGGCGCGCAGCATGTTATCAATCATCGTGAGCCGCTGGCGCCGCAACTGGCGGCGTTGGGCTTCACGCAGATCGATGCCGCGATCAATCTCGCCGACACCGATCGTTACTGGGAAACCCTGGGCGAGTTGCTGGCGCCGCAAGGCCATGTCGGCCTGATCGTGGAACCCAGCGGCATGCTGAAGATCGGCGACCCGTACAAGGCCAAGTGCATCGGCATCCACTGGGAAATGATGTTCGCCCGTCCGCGCTTCAAGACGCCGGATCAGGCCGAGCAGGGGCGCATTCTCGAGCGCGTGGCTGCATTGTTTGATGCCGGCGAACTACGCAGTACTCGCACCGAAACACTGACACCGATCAACGCTGCCAACTTGCGTGAGGCACATCGTCGGCTTGAATCAGGCACCAGTATCGGCAAACTCACACTGGCTGGCTGGTGATATGTGACTGGTGGATGGTGCGCATACGCACCATCCACGAAGAAACTCAGTCGTGCTTGCTGCCAGCCGACTTCTTGCCGGGCGCCGGCTTGGCTGGCTCACCCTTCTTGCCCAGCTGCTCCAGCAGCGTGTTCATGTCTTCGGCGTGTTCTTCTTCCATCGCCAGAATGCCTTCCAGCATGCGCCGCGTGGTCGAATCATCGGTACCGATGTAATCGATGATCTCGCGGTAGCTGTCGATCGCGATGCGCTCGGCGACCAGGTCTTCCTTGATCATGTCGACCAGATCTTCGCCCTCGACATAGTCGGCATGACTGCGGCTGAGCATGCCTTCCGGCGACAGGTTCGGCTTGCCATCGAGCTGGGTGATGCGCTCGGCGATCAGGTCGGCGTGACCCTGCTCCTCGTTTGCATGTTCCAGGAATTCGGCCTTGACGCTTTGCGAGTTGATGCCCGACGCCATGTAGTAGTGGTACTTGTAGCGCAGCACGCAGACCAGTTCGGTCGCCAGCGCATGATTGAGCAGCTTGACCACGGTGGCACGGTCGGCGCTGTAGCCCGCGGTCATCGCGCCCTTCTCGATGTCCTTGCGTGCGCGCTTGCGGATGTTCTCGATGTCGCTGACGAACGGCTTGGTCTTGGCCATGGCTTGCTCCTGCGGGATGAGGGGACGGGCATCGACGTGTATTTCCGCCGAAAGTCCACGCAGCGTAGGAATCCGCATGGAAAAGCCAGGTGAAGAACACTTCAACCTGGCTCCCATCGCAGCAGGCACCACGGTCGACCTGTTTATTGCCTGTAGCGTGTTTGATCGTTCAGCGTGCGATGAACCGCTCGGCTCGATCGAGCGTGGCCTGCAGGCCTGGAATGACCTGTTCGATCAGATCCTCATGTCGCCGCCATTTGTCGGAAGCGGGCTCGGTGACGGTATGGCAGGAAAGTGGGAGCACCCCATCGAGCGAACGATCCCACTCGAGTTCAAGCGCGCCGCATAGTCGCGCCACTTCAGCCGCCGGATCCGCGAGGAAGGCATCGTATCGTGCTACATGGCAACGACCGGGCGCCAGCGCCTCGAGATCATCCAGCAGGATGCGCGTGGTGGTCTCCCACTGCGCTGCCACGATCTCCTGCAGCGACAGTCCGATCAGGTCACGCCAGCCCGGCACGAGCAGCAGCGACCATGGCAGGCCATTCCAGTCGGGGAGGTCCGGGTACATGCGAAAACGGCCAGACTGCCAGGCCTCGATCATGCTGCTCAGTGTCTGGCGTGGATCGCGGTACAGATACAGGAACTGCGCCTCCGGGAATATTTTTGCCAGAAACGGTACGCGCAATGCGTTCTTCGGGGTTTTCTCCAGCAGACGAATCGGCCTCTGCGATGCGGGCTGTCCCTCTCTGTCACGCAATTTGGCAAGCAGGCGATCGCGCAACTCTTTCATCCGTACTGGCGTCACTGCTGCCGCATCGAGCCGGTTGGATTCATAGTCCCGATGCGCTGGATGCAGTCCCTGGATGCCTTCGATCAAGCCATGACTCTCCTGCCCGGTGGTGAACAGACCTGGAGCCTGTGCCAATGTTTCGAACAGCAAGGTCGAGCCCGAACGTGGCGACGAGACGATGAACACCGGGCGATCGAATACTTTATCGCGATCATTCACGGCAGGCCGTGATCCGGACACCACAGGCCGCCGCGGCTCGTAGGCACCGAGATCCTTGCCGGCACCAGCGATAGCGACGTCCAGCAGCATGGGGCGCAGAGCGTCCATGACCTTTGTGCCATTGACTAGCATGAGCGGCGCCGCGATCTTTTCCATGGCATGCGCGAATGCGTTCAACTCTTCGCGATAGAACGGCCATCCCGTGCGGTCAGTACCGTATTGCGCCCACAGCATCTTCCAGTTGGTAATGAATTGCGTTGCCACTTGCTGCGCCGTAGCCAGGTACTGGTGGGGGTTTACGTCCCCGAGAAGGAAGACCAGATGCTCCTGTAGTTCCCATGGAGTCATCACCACGGGCACATTGACTGACTCATATAGCAGCGTGGGACATTCTTCGAGCGTCGCTGCAACAGCTTCTTCGCGCCAGCTTTCGAAGCCGGGTTGCCCCGGCGCCCGACCGCGATTGACCAGACCCCAGAATCCTTCACTGCCGACCGTGTCTGCCACCAGGTGGATCCGTTCGTCCTCGTCGGCATTGATCACCTTGTGGCTGCGCCAAGTATCGAAAATCCAGCACTCACCAGCTGCCATATTGACTTCAGCTTCGCCGCAGAAGAACCGAACGGTGGGCTTGGTCACAATCGGTACGTGGACGCGCGTGCGCTCGCGCCAGTAGTAGCTGACATCGGCGTGCGGCGTGACCTCGGCGTGACCGCTCAGCTTCATCAGGCGCGTGCGTCCCCACACCGCACCTATCCTATGCAGCACCTGAGTCAGGTAAGGGCATTGTTCGAGATAGGGTGTTGGCCGCATCGGGCCGTTGATGGCGTCATTGTCGGGATTGCCGTTCACCGAAATCAGCGGCAACGCAAAATTGCCGGGAAACTTCTGTGGATGCAGACGCCAGCAGGATTTGTCGAAAGCACGCACCTCCTCAGACAGCCGTTCAGCGTCGAAATGCAGCGGCAACTGGACGAACGGAACTGAGAGCTTCATCGGTGGCCCTTACTCGCGTTGATAGATTTCGCTGCCCGTGGCACGAAACTCGGCGGCCTTCCCTGCCATACCCTCGTCGATCACCTCGAAGGCTCCCATGCCGTGTTCGGCGGCATAGTCGCGTACATCCTGGGTGATCTTCATCGAGCAGAATTTCGGGCCACACATGGAGCAGAAGTGTGCACTTTTGTGTGCGTCCTTGGGTAGCGTCTCGTCGTGGAATTCCTTGGCCTTCTCCGGATCCAGACCCAGGTTGAACTGATCGTCCCAGCGGAATTCGAAGCGTGCCTTGCTCAGCGCGTTGTCGCGCACCTGCGCACCCGGATGGCCTTTGGCCAGATCCGCCGCGTGCGCGGCGATCTTGTAGGCGATGATGCCGTCGCGCACGTCCTGCTTGTTCGGCAGGCCGAGGTGTTCCTTCGGCGTCACGTAGCAGAGCATGGCAGTACCGAACCAGCCGATCATCGCAGCGCCGATCGCAGACGTGATGTGGTCGTAGCCCGGTGCGATGTCGGTGGTCAGCGGCCCCAGCGTGTAGAACGGCGCTTCACCGCACTTCTCCAGCTGGCGATCCATGTTTTCCTTGATCAGATGCATCGGCACGTGGCCGGGCCCTTCGATCATCACCTGCACGTCGTGCTTCCAGGCGATCTGGGTCAGCTCGCCCAGCGTATCCAGCTCGCCGAACTGCGCCGCGTCATTGGCGTCCGCGATGCAGCCCGGGCGCAGGCCATCGCCGAGGCTGAAGGACACGTCGTACGCCTTCATGATCTCGCAGATGTCTTCGAAGTGCGTGTAGAGAAAGTTCTCCTTGTGATGCGCCAGGCACCACTTGGCCATGATCGAGCCGCCGCGCGAGACTATACCGGTGACGCGCTTGGCGGTCAGCGGCACGAAGCGCAGCAGCACGCCGGCATGGATGGTGAAGTAATCCACGCCCTGCTCGGCCTGCTCGATCAGGGTGTCGCGATAGATTTCCCAGCTGAGGTTCTCGGCCACGCCGTCGACCTTCTCCAGCGCCTGGTAGATCGGCACGGTGCCGATCGGCACCGGCGAGTTGCGGATGATCCATTCGCGCGTCTCGTGGATGTGCTTGCCGGTGGACAGGTCCATCACGTTGTCCGCACCCCAGCGGATCGACCACACCAGCTTCTCCACTTCCTCGGCGATGCCCGACGACACTGCACTGTTGCCGATGTTCGCGTTGATCTTGGTGAGGAAGTTGCGGCCGATGATCATCGGCTCGCTTTCCGGGTGATTGATGTTGGCCGGGATGATGGCGCGGCCGCGGGCCACTTCATCGCGCACGAACTCCGGCGTGATCAGCTTGGGCAGCGCCGCGCCGAACGACTGGCCCGGATGCTGGTCGAGCAGCGCACTACCGAGCAGCGCCTCGATCTTCTGGTTCTCGCGGATCGCGATGTATTCCATCTCCGGCGTGATGATGCCGCGCCGGGCGTAGTGCATCTGCGTCACGTTGGCGCCGGCCCTGGCACGGCGTGGCACACGCGTGGCGGTGAAGCGCAACGCATCGAGCTTCGAATCCGCTGCACGCTTGCGGCCAAATTCGGAACTGAGTCCTCCGAGCAGCTCGGTGTCGCCGCGTTCGGCGATCCACGCGGCGCGGAGTGCCGGCAAGCCGCTGGCCAGATCGACGGCATAGTCCGGGTCGGTATACGGACCGGAAGTGTCGTAGACGGTGATCGGCGGATTGTTCTCGCCACCGAACAGGGTCGGCGTCTGCGCCTGGCAGATTTCGCGCAACGGCACCTGCAGGTCGGACCGGCTGCCCTGTACGTGGATCTTGCGCGACCCGGGGATCGGGCGAACAACGGCTTCGGAGAGTTCCTGCGCGGCACGCGCAAGATCGGAGGGCTGGGCATTCATCGGGATGTCTCCGGCTTCTGTTGAAAAGTCCGCACTTGGATGTGCGGCTTTTTTGCGAGCAACTCGCGTGCAACAACAGAAGCGGGGGCGCCGGACGCACGATGGCTGACCTCGTGCGACGAAGCTCCCTACACCGGTATTAGCCGGATCAGGTTCGAAGGGACTCTCTCAGCCGACTATCGCCGGCACCCCCGCTTCAACCGGGCTATTCAAGCACGAAGCGGGGCAGTCGGCGAGTGCACGGCTCAACGCGGCCGATAGGCACGCAGGAACATGGTGACGCCGGCGCGCGCGGTGGCCTCGATTTCCTGGGCATAGCTCTCGGGGCAATCGGTACAGCCGAACATCTGACGCATCATCAGGTTGCCCTTGATCAGCGTAAGGAACTGCACGCAGGCGCGCGGCACGTCCTCAATTTCCAGCTGGCCGGCGTCAACCGCCTGCGTCAGCAGGCGTTCCATCAAGCCATGCGTGCGCGTCGAGCCCTCTTCCCAGATCAGCCGGCCGTAGCGCGGATTGCCCTGGCGGCAGTCGCTGAGGATGGCGCGGAAGGTGCCCACGGTTTCTGGATTGCAGTCCACATGGGCATGCGTCAGCGCCACCCGCAGCAAGGTATCGCGGATATCGACGTGCGCGTCGAAGAGATAAGTCTCCTCCGGCAGCAGATCCTGGATGCGCGAGCGGATCACCTCACGGAACAGATTGTCCTTGTCACCAAAATGGCTGTACACGGTGAGCTTGGACACACCGGCGTCTGCCGCAATGGCATCCATGCTGGTTCCTGCAAACGCATTGCGGATGAATAATGCCTTGGCCGCGACCAGGATCGCCGCACGCTTTTCCATGTCCTTCGGGCGACCAGGGCCCTGCTGGGGTCTGATTTGCGCGCTGGTAACCATGCCCGCACCTTCACAAATGGGAATCCAGACTTTATTATACGAGACGGTTCAATTATTTTCCAGAATGCTACCTTCAGCTCGGTTCAGGCACGCCATTCATGTGCACCCTTGCGCCAGGTGACGGCCGTCAACCGCTTGCGATGACTTCCGGCACTACGTAGGCCGGCGCGCAAGCGGCAGGCTTGTCGTTGTCGAAGGTTATCGTTGTGGGACCGGGCGCAAGCGCTTATCCTTTTTGACCTTTTTCGATCCGTACGGGACACCAGCAGATGGCGATGAACTTCGAGCAGGCACGGCTGAACATGGTGGAAAACCAGGTGCGCCCGTGGGAGGTGCTGGACGCCCGCGTGCTGGATGTCATCAGCCACGTGCATCGCGAGGATTTCGTCGATAGCGCGCATCGCCAGCTGGCCTTTGCCGACCTGTGCCTGCCACTGGGCCACGGCGAGGTGATGATGAAGCCGGTGGTGGAAGGCCGCGTGCTGCAGGCGCTAGCCTTGCAGCCGACCGATCAGGTACTGGAGATCGGCACCGGTTCGGGCTTTCTCACCGCCTGCATGGCCACGCTGTCGGCCCAGGTAACGAGCCTCGACATCCACGCCGATTTCATCGCGGCAGCCACCAAGCGTCTGCTTGCCGCGGGCATTGCCAACGTCACCCTGATCACCGGCGAAGCAGTCAACGCGTGGCAACCGCAGGGGCTGTTCGACGCGCTGGTGGTAACCGGCGCGGTAGCCGAGATTCCTGCGCGCTGGCTGACCTGGCTCAAACCCGGCGGTCGTGCGTTGATTGTGCACGGGCAGTCGCCGGTGCAGCACGCCACCTTGCTGACCCATGAAGGCGCGGGCCGCTACCGCGAAGAAGTCCTGTTCGAAACCGACCTGCCATATCTGACTCATGCCGAACCGCCCCAACGGTTCGTCTTCTGAACTACGCCCCCGACCGAATCCCCACGAGGCAACCCATGCGTTTGAAGCTGCTCACTCTGGCCCTGGCGATGGCCGCCATTTCGCTGCCAAGCCATGGCGAGGATCTGCTCGATGCCTACCAGCAAGCGCGCGCCAATGATCCGGTGCTGGCGCAGGCCGATGCCACTCGACTATCCACCGGCGAAGGCGTGGATCAGGCACGCGCGCTGTTGCTCCCGCAGGTCTCGGCCGGATTGACCTTCAGCCAGACCAAGAGCGACGGCAGCGAGATTATCGAGGACCCGAACAATCCGGGCCAGACCATCGACAGCAGCGGTTTCGGCCATACCCGTACGCGCGACATCAGCGGCCAGCTCAGCCAGAGCGTGCTCGACTTCAGCAAGTACGCCAACCTGAAGGCAGCCCACTCGGCCGCGGATGCCCAGGACCAGACCTACCAGGCGGCACTGCAGGACCTGTTCGTACGCGTCACCACCGCCTACTTCACCGTCCTCACCGACGAGGACGAGCTGACCTTTGCCAAGGCCAACGAAGACGCCCTCAAGCGGCAGTACGACCAGGCCGACCAGCAGTACAAGGTCGGCGTGGCGGCGATCACCGGCGCGTATCAGGCCAAGGCCGCTTACGAGGCCGCCAAGGCACAGACGATTGTCGCCCAGAACACTCTCGACAACGACCGTGAGGCGCTGAGCCAGATCACCGGCCAACCGACCGGCAACCTGAAAAAGCTGCGTAACGACCTGCCGCTCGATCCGCCGATACCGAACGACGCCGACGCCTGGGTGAAGACCGCGCTGGAGTCCAATCCCAGCCTGCTCGCGCAGCGCGACAACGTCGAGACGGCCGAGCACAACATCAGCGCCGCCCGCGCGGGCCACCTGCCGACAATCAGCGCCAACGTCACCTACGGCAAGAGTTCGAGCTGGTACCAGAACGCCGATATCCACCAGAACACGCCCGCCTCGACCACGATCGGGCTGACCTTGAGCGTGCCGATCTTCTCCGGCGGCCTCGTCCAGTCACAGGTACGCCAGTCGATCGACCAGCGCGATGCTGCCCAGGATGCCATGGAATCCGCGCGTCGCCAGATCAAGGCCAGCACCTTGAACTACTACCGCTCAGTGCTCGCCGGCATCGCCCAGGTGCAGTCTGGCAAGGCTGCGGTGCAATCGGGCCAGGAGGCGTTGGAGGCAACCCGCGCGGGCTTCTCGGTGGGTACCCAGACGATGACCGACGTACTGCTGGCGATCCAGACGCTGACTTCCTCGGAGAGCACCTATTCGCAGGCCCGGCATCAGTTCGTGCTGAACAAGCTGCTGCTCCTACAGTCTGCCGGTACGGTCGAACTGAAGGACATCCAGACGATCAACGCGCTGCTGCAGTAAACCGCAGCCGCCGATCGCATTGCAGAATACGGCCGGGCTCACGCCCGGCCGTATTTTTTTGTGGCTATTCCTGCAGCAAGGTATCGATCATCTGCATGATGCGATGCACGGCACCACGCTCGCGTTCGAAAACCTGTTGTGCTGCCAGTCCCATGCGTTCCCGTTTAACCGGATCGCGCAGCAGTTGCAGTACGTCGGGACCGAGCTGACTGCTGTCCCTCACCAGCTCGGCTCCGCCCTGCTGGATCAGGCTGCGTGTGATCTCTTCAAAGTTGAAGGTATGCGGCCCCACCAGCACCGGGATCGACAAGGCTGCCGGCTCCAGTACGTTGTGGCCGCCGATCGGCACCAGACTGCCGCCAACGAAGGCCGCATCGGCCGCCGCAAAGAACGGCATCAATTGACCCATCGCATCGATCACGAACACCTGGTTCGACGGTGACGGCGTGCCGTCGGCGCTACGCGTGCCCACCGAAAAACCCAGGCTGCGCACCGAGTTTTCGATCAGGCGGAAACGTTCCGGATGACGTGGCGCCAGCAACAACAACGCATCCGGCAATCGCGTGAGCACCTGCAGATGCGCCTCGAGTGCGGCCTGTTCCTCGCCTTCGTGCGTGCTGGCCGCCATCCAGACCGGCCGCCGCGGTCCCCAGTGATTGCGCATCGCCGCGCCATCAGCCACCGCACCCTCCGGTATCAGCATGTCGAACTTCATGTTGCCGGTAACCACTATCTGTTGCGGATCCGCGCCCAGCAGCCGATAACGCGCAGCATCGGTGCGTGACTGCGCGGCAATCTGGCGTACGCAGCGCAACGCCGAGCGCGCCAGCGCACGGAATGGTCGGTAGCCGCGCATCGAGCGCTCGGACAATCGCGCGTTGACGATCATCAACGGGATGCCGCGACGGCGGCAGGCGAAATACAGGTTTGGCCAGATCTCGGTTTCCACGATAAGCGCCAGCCGTGGCCTCACCCGGTTGAGGAAACGGCTCACTGAAAACGGCAGGTCGTACGGCAAGTAAACATGGAACACGCTGTCGCCAAACAGCTGATGCACCCGGGCCGTGCCGGTCGGGGTGATCGTGGTGATCACCAGCGGCGCGTCCGGATAATCCCGGCGCAATGCCTTGATCAACGGCTCCGCCGCATTCACCTCGCCGACCGATACGGCGTGCACCCACACACTGCCGCTGAAGCCTGGTGACCGGAAGAAGCCGAAGCGCTCCGGCCAGCGCCGGGGATACGGTCGCGAACGCACCCCACGCGCGAGCAGGCGCAGTACCAGCACGGGCGTTACCAGGAACATCGCGAGGGTATAGAGGTAGCGCAACGGTCGATCCTTGCCGGCAACGCAGGAGTATAGCGAGAGCGGCCCACATGGGCCTGATGCGAGGCGGCCCGCTACAATACGCACGATGCCCGGCATGCCCCGCCCCACCTTCACCCGCTCGCTGCTTGCTCCGCGCCATTGGCCGGCATGGTTGGGCGTGGCCGTGATCTGGCTGATCGCGCAACTGCCGCAGGCCGCGCTGCTGTGGCTCGGCCGCCGGCTCGGCGCGCTGGTGCTGCGCGTTCCCTCGCAACGACGGCATATCGCTGAAGCGAATATCGCGCTGTGCTTCCCCGAACTCGATGCGGCCGCACAAGCCAGGCTGGTCGATGCCAACCTGCGCGACATCGGCCTGATGATGGTCGAGTTCGCGTTGGGCTGGATGGGCAGCGATCGGCGCATGGCGCGCACCCCGACCCGCATCGAGGGACTGCAGCATCTGGAAGCCGCGCGTGCGCAGGGCAAGGGCGTGCTGCTGGTGGGCGGCCACTTCTCGCATCTGGAACTGTGCGCGCGGCTGGTCTCGCAACGCATCCGGATTTCCGGCATGTACCGGAAAATGGATTCAGCCGTGTTCGAGTGGATCGTGCTGCGCTCGCGCCTGCATTACGCCGAGGCAATGTTCGACAAGGACGACATCCGCGGCACGGTGAAACACCTGCGCGGCGGCGGCACGCTGTGGTACGCGCCGGACCAGGACATGCGCAGCAAGGACAGCGTGTTCGTGCCGTTCTTCGGTATACCGGCGGCTACCATCACCGCCACCCACCACCTGGCCAGGATGTCCGGCGCGGTGGTGATCCCGTTCTTCCATCGCCGCCTGCCGGGTGGCCAGGGCTACGCCCTGCGTCTGGGCGCACCACTGGAAGGCTTTCCGGGCACGGATGTGCTGGCCGACACGGCACGCGTCAACGCCTGCATCGAGCAGATGGTGCGCGAAGCGCCGGAACAGTATCTGTGGGTGCACAAGCGCTTCAAGACACGGCCGGCGGATGCCCCTGCGCCTTATTGAGCCCGACAGGCGCACGAAAGGGTGCACCGTGTGAAATTGCACCAGTATCCGAAGGCCTCACCTCACCATGCCGACCCATTCCAGTCCTTGCCGGCTGCCCCTTCGCCGGCGTAAGCGCGCCCGCCTCAGCCAAGCCGGCGTCATGGCCTGCGCGCAAGCGGCTCATCGTGAAGCACGGGGCAGCACATGAGCCGCGATACCTCGGCCACTCGCCTGCCGATCCTCACTTACCACAACATCGCGAACGCGCCGCGCGACATCCGCCGCTGGCGCAGCCTGTACGTGAGCCCCGGAACGTTCGCGCGACAGATGTGGCTGCTGCGGCGATTTGGCTACACCGGGCTGTCCATGTCTGCCGCGATGCCCTACCTGCAAGGCGAGCGCGCCGGCCGCATCGCCATCATTACGCTGGATGATGGTTACGTGGACAATCTGGAGTCTGCGCTGCCGGTGCTGCAAGGCTATGGTTTCAGTGCTACCTGCTACGTCGTCAGCGGCAGCATCGGGCAATACAACCAGTGGGATGCCGAGCGGCTGGGCGTGCGCAAACCGCTGATGTCGGCGGAGCAACTGCGCGAGTGGCAACGCGGCGGCATGGAGATCGGCGCGCATACCCGCAGTCATCCCCGGCTGACGCAATGCAGCGACGCGCAACTGCGCGACGAGATCCACGGCAGCAAGGCGACGCTGGAAGACTACCTCGGCACACCGGTCACGCAGTTCTGCTACCCGTACGGCGATGCCGACGATCGCGTGGCCGGCGTGGTCCGCGAAGCCGGCTTCGCCGCCGCCACCACCACGGCGCGCGGCCGGGCCAGCGCCGGCATGGATCTGTGGCGACTGCCGCGGGTGCAGATCGCACGCCACCACCTGTTGCCACAGTTCGCCATGCGCGTGATGTCGGGTTACGAGGATCGCCGCGGGTGAAACTGCTCTTTGTCGGAACCAACCCCGAAAATACCGGGGCCGCCAGCCACTTCGTCGCCCTGGTGCAGGCGATGGCCGAGGCCGGGCATGAGGTCAGCGCAGTGGTCCATCCCGACAGCCAGATCTGGCAGGGGCTGGCGCAGTCGCATGTCCGGCTGTACAGGGCGAAATTCCGCAACGTGCTCGACCTGCGCGGCTATGCCGCCGTGTTCAAGGCGGCGCGAGATCTGAAACCCGACTGGCTGATCGGCAACTTCGGCAAGGAGTACTGGCCCCTGATCCTGGCCGGACGCTTGCTACGGGTGCCGGTCGCGCTGTTTCGGCATCGCACGCCGGCGATGAAGCGATTTTCCGCCTACCTGATCCCGCGTCTGGCACAGCGTTTCTTCGCCGTCTCGCAGCATGCCCGTCAGGCTTACCTCGATCGCGGCACCCCGGGCCAGTTGGTGCGCGTGCTGTATAACCCGGTGAACATGGAGCTGTGCCGGTTCGATCCGCAGCAGCACAGTGAGATCCTGCACTCGCTCGGTATCGACGAGAATGCGATCGTGCTCGGCTACACCGGCCGCATGCACAACGACAAGGGCATCGTCTCGCTGTTCGAAGCCACCGCGGCGGCCATGGCTGTGGAGGCACGACTGCACTGCGTATGGGTGGGCGATGGCACGGATGCGCAAGCCCTGCGTGATCGCGCCGCGGCGCACCCAACCTCGGCACGACACCACTTTGTGGGCTGGATCCATGACGTCCACCCCTATTACAGCGCGTTCTCGATGCTGGCCTTCCCGTCGATCGCGACGGAAACATTCGGCCGGGTCTCGGTCGAGGCGCAGGCCACGGGAGTTCCCGTACTGGGCAGCGATATCGGCGGGATCCCGGAGACTCTGGACGCCGGTGTCACCGGCCTGCTGCTGCCGCCAGGTGACGTCGACGCGTGGCGCGAGGCCATCCTGAAGTTATGCGACCCCGCACTGCGGATATCGATGGGTACCGCCGCGCAAGCGTATGTACAACAGCATTTCAGCACGCGGGTGATCGCCGAAGAATTCCAGCGCGTCCTGCTTGAGGACTAAGGCTGCGTCGGATCAATCCGCGCTGCAGTTCTACGCGTTCCTGGCGTACTTCAGGAACGCGTAGAACGCGTGGATCCGGGCCACGATGAACTCGACCCGGCCCGAACGGCAATCATCATTCAACGGACCGCATGATAGGAACGAGTGGCTCCATGGAGCCGGCAAGAACCTCGGGCAGTGACTGCAACCGATTCACGCTCGACCTAATCCCGACACCATCAACCACGTTGGCTGCCTGACCTTCGCGCGCACCGATGCTTCGCGCGCGCCACGTCAATGCCCGTTGATACAGTTCCATATCGGCTGCATGGAACTCACGCACCTTGTCCAGGAAGGCGGTATCCGGCGCCTGACGCAAGCCAGAATATTTCGTCGTGTTGCGCGATCGCGGTTCCAGGCTCGTGGACAGGTAGCGCCGGCAGAACTCCTGCAAGTCCTCCTGGTAATGCTCGCTGATGCCGATAAAGGCGAAATTATCCAGCGGAAAATTCCACAGGTACTGGGTATAGATATTCCTGAACCGTTCGCTGAGGCAGAACTGCTCCAGCGTCCAACTCTCTTCAATGACTTGTCGATGATGCGGCGCGGAAGCTTTCTCATCGTAGCTTTCCTGCCAGTAGTAATAATGCGAGATCATCCGTGCGACAGGGTCTCTCATCCAGGTCACGAAGGTAAGCTCCCGCGTGGCCGCAAGCGGCAGATACTTCACCGGCAGGAAGTGCCCGTGCACGCATTCGATGTCACCCAGCCCCTGTGCAGCAATCTCTACGCCTGCCGCAAGCGCAGCCTCGCAGCGCTGAGCCATGGGCTTGCAGATGCCCTGATCAGCGTAATCTCGCCTGTATCGATCGCCGAAATGGGACGCCAGTGAACTACCGAAGCTCGTTCCCGCCGTCTTTGGTAAATGCAGCGAGATAATGGTCATTCGCCCCCCACGCCGACAGGCTTATTTAGCGATGCTAGCCGCTTATGTTAAACGCGTATGACAGAAAAATGAACCTGGCCGCGACCAGGCTGCAAAACGGACGATGCCCTGGCAGCATCAGCCGCCAGGGCATCGTTGAAGCAGAGTACCCGTTACTTGGTTACTTGACAGTAACTACAGCCGGTGCGGCCGGTGGCGCGTTGTCGAATGCCCTCCATGCGATCAACAGGTTGGTGGCATTCACCGAGCCCAGGCCATTGGCAAAGCTCCAGCCCGGCTGGGCCGGGAAGGCCTTGTTGGTCGCCGTATAATTGGTGGGTGCAGCGACGGTGCTGGTCAGACCCACCTGTACGTTGTTGTAGTCCACTGTTCCATAGTAGTAACAGTTGGCCGTGGTGAACCCTTGCTCCTGATAGCACTGCGTGGAATTCGAGCCGCTGGTGACATTGTAGAATACGCAGCCGCTGGTTCCCGTGGTGCCATTGTTGGCGTTGCAGGCGGCCAGCGTGGCCGGCGGTGTACCGGTCGCGCCGCCGTATTCCTGTGCCGCCAGCGCATACAGCGTCGGTGCCGCATTGCCTTGGTCCATCGGCAGACCGCGCGCAGCCAGCCCCTGATCCATCAACGCCTGGATACCGGCAAACATCGGCGACGACAACGAGGTACCAGCCTCCAGAGCGGTCGCCGTGGTAAAGCCCGGCTCGCATGGATACTTGTTGGAGCAGAGGATCACCCAGGTGTGGTCACCCCACGACCCGCCGAACAGCGAGACATCGG
>Ga0302311_10001763_pt1 | contig 25150 bp, 16 predicted proteins | sample III_Palsa_N1_3_FD_200449 | JGI IMG/M metagenome (GOLD analysis project Ga0302311, IMG submission 200449) | Peat permafrost microbial communities from Stordalen Mire near Abisko, Sweden - III_Palsa_N1_3 | ecosystem: Environmental > Terrestrial > Soil > Palsa > Peat permafrost | place: Sweden... | reverse complement strand
TGGCGGTCGGCGCGGCCCTGAGCGTCTTCCTTGGCCAGGACGCGAATTTTGACTTAAAGAATTATCACATCTACAACGCATGGGCACTTTTGCACGATCGCAGTGCGCACGACTTCGGTGCCGCGGGGTCGCAGAGCTTTTTCAATCCCTTGCCCGACCTTCCGTACTACGCGCTAGGCACTGGAGTATTGAACGGCTGGCCCATTGTCCTGGCTGCTTTTCAGGGACTCTGGTATGGCCTGCTGCTGTTCATCTTGTGCAAGATAGCCATTGCGCTGACGAAGCTGCAGGGGCGTTCGCCTGGTTGGCCCGATTTGCTTGCGGTTGCTGTGGGTGCAAGCGGCACCATGGCGGTATCGCAGGCCGGGAGTACGACGAACGAGATACTGCTCGCCTGCCTCGTTCTCCTCGGATTGCTGCAGTTGTTGCCACTGTACGGCGCCGACCTTGCATCCAAGGCGCGCAGTGCATGCGTGGCTGGCATCTGCTGCGGGCTGGCCGCTGGGCTGAAGCCTACAGCCGTGATTTACATCCCTGCCATGGCGCTCTCCCTGCTGGTCACTCTGAGACCGCGCGGAGATGCGCTCAGGCTTGCGCTCATCTATACCACCGGATCCGTCCTCGCCTTTCTGGTGAGTTACGGTTGGTGGGGATGGCATCTGTATCGACTCACCGGCAATCCGAGCTTCCCCTACTTCAATCAATTGTTTCGCTCAGACTGGATCGGCACAGTCAGTGGCACCGATCCACGGTTTCGACCACGAGATCTTGCCCAATGGCTGTTTTATCCCTTCTACTGGGCCAAGAAAAACAGCGGTCTCGTTACCGAACTGGAATTCGCTGATCCGCGTTATGCGCTGGCGATGCTTGCCGTAATGATCACGGCCACTCTTGACGTGTTCCAGTCGGCAAGAAGCTGCAAAAATATCCACGGGTCGCCGAGCGGCTTGCTGTCAACTTTTGCCGTTGTCGCCTACGTAGCGTGGCTCGGGCTTTTTTCGATCCTCCGCTACGCCGTGCCCATCGAGGCGCTCACCGGTCTTCTGATGCTGAGCGCCGTGCGTACGGTGATTTGTTCCCTGCCGTCTGACAGCAGAGAAGATCGCCGTGCCGGATTGGCAATGCTGGTTATCCTGCTGGTGACCGCAGGATGTACCCGCTATCCCGACTGGGGACACGTCAGCTTTTCAAAGACGATGTTCAAAATAAATCCCATCGAAGTCGAACCAGGCAGCATGGTTCTGCTGGTTAGCGGAGCGGAGGCCTATGTGGTGCCTTTCTTCGCACACACGGAAAATATCGATTTCATCGGCCTTAGCCTTTCCCGATTCGACAGTACCGTGGCAGGCTACCGATACTCTGAACTCAGACAGCAATATGTCACTCAGCACAAAGGTCCGCTCTATGCACTTCGTCGCGCTGACCCGGACAACGGCAAGAAGATTCTCGATGCCTATCTTCCGGATCATCGGCTTGCGAACTGTCGACCCATCTCGTCCAATCTGGAAATCGAACGCGACGGAACGGCAGCGCTGCAAATATGCGCCGTCGAGAAAACGCCATAGTGCCCAACGCTACAGCCGCTGGCTCTGATCCGATGCCAGCAGCTCGGCGGGTAGCGGTAGCGCATCCATGCCGCGGGCGAAGAGCATCGCCTGAAACCGTTCGCCCATTTGATCGGGCAGCATGAGCTTCTTCACCTGCTGCGCCAGCCGGTAACGGCTGTGCTCGTCGGCGATCTTTGCCTGCTCGATTTCGAAGATGTCCTGCAGGCCGGCACCGATCAGGAACTGTGCCTGTGGCAGATAGGCGGCCACGCCGAAGCCGGCACTGTTGCCCGCTTCGGCCAGCGCAGTGAAATCGACCGAGGCGGTGAGATCGTTCAGGCCAGGCAGATACAGCGGATCGTTGTGCGCGTGATGGCGGTAATGCGCCATCAAAGTGCCGTCGTCACGCTCGGGCAGGTAGAACTCGCGGCGCACGTAACCGTAGTCGACGAACAGCATCAAGCCGGCCGTCAGTGAACCGGCTATCGCCTGGATCCAGTACGGCAGCTGCGGCAGGATTTCCGAACGGTAGCCCTCGCTGAAATCGCTGCCGAGGTCGCGTTCGACATGGCGCACCGCTCCGGCCACCAGCGCATCGGCCGGACGATCGACGCGCAACAGGCGACCTTCGCCATCCAGCGCTACATACTCCTCGTAGACCTCACCAGCGCGCATCGCGAAGCGCGTGGCCGGCAACGCATCGATCACCTCGTTGGCAAACAGCACACCGCGCCAGTCCTGCTCGGGTGGACGATCCAGCCATTGCACGCGGGCGTTGAGCTCGGCCGGAAGATGCGCGCGCAGCCGTTCGCGCTGCCGCTCACGCAGATCGGCGCTGGGTTCGAGAATCAAGTATTGCCGCGGCAACGCACCACCAGCGGCCAACGCTTTAAGCGCCACCTCGGCGAACGCGCCGCTGCCACCGCCTAGCTCCAGAAAATCCGCCTCGTCGCCAAGCATCGCCAGCACTGGCTGCACTGCATTGATCACACAGCGCGCGAACAGCTCGCCCAACTCCGGCGCGGTGACGAAATCGCCGGCCGCGCCGAACTTGGTCTTGCCCGCGCTGTAGTAACCCAGCCCCGGCGCATAGAGGCAACGCTCCATATACTGCGAAAACGGCAATGGCCCGTGCGAGGCGATCTGCTCACGCAGCAGCTGCAGCAGATGGTCGGAATGCGCGCGCTCGTCGGCGCTCGGATCGGGGAGGCGGGAAGGCATGGGGCTTGCCGGTAGTGAAAAACCGCGGCAAGCATAGCGGAAGGGGCGCATCGCGCGTCCCTCACGTGTTTCCGTAGGAACGCACCTTGTGCGCTCCTACGCCAGCCGCGTCTCGATCAGAAATCTTGTCTCGATCAGAAATCTTTCTGCAGGCTCAGGTACAGCCCACGGCGCGGCCCGTACTGCGGCGCACCGACGCCGATGCCGGTGCCGTCACGCAGCTCGTAGGTACGGTCCAGCGCATTGATCAGCGCCAGCTGGGTGTGCAGCTGGCCGAAATGATCGAACGTGAAGTCGTGCGAGACGTTGAGGTTGAGCTGGAAGTAGTCCGGCAGGGTGCCACCGTTCGGCACGCTGCCGTCCTTGCGCAAGCCAGTGCCGAACAGGTAGTCGGCGCCAAGCTTGGTGGTATCGCTCAACGCGTAGTTGAGGCCGCCGGATGAGGTGAACTTCTGGTCGTGGTCGAGGTAAATGTAATTGTTGGCGATGTAGGCCAGGTCTACCGGACTGAAATTGTACTGGCTGGTCATCACATCCTTGCCCATCGCCTTGGTATAGGAGAAGTTGAAATAGGCCGAGAACGGACCAGCGCTGTAGTTCGCGGTGAACTCCGCGCCATCGACGCGACCGTATTTGTAATTGAAGGTGGAATACACCAGCGCCGTGCCGAACTGGCCCTCGTCCTGCAAACGGCTCACCGTGCGGTAATAGGTGTCCAGGCCCAGCGTCCAGTTGCTGCCTAGGCTCTGCGAGACGCCGAGGTCGAAGTAGTTGGAGCGCTCGGCCAGCGGCGTGTTGTCGCCATAGTTCTTCACCGCGTTGGTGGTATTGGCGAACGCGGCGAGATCCGTGGAGGAAATCAGCTCGGTCGCCGGCGGCGTGAAGTAGCGCGAGTAGCCGGCGTGCACGGTGGTGGTGCTGGTGGCCTGCCACACCATGCCCAGGCGCGGGCTCAGCTGGCTTGCGGTGGTATCGAACGCCTGGTACTGGTCGCCGCGCAGGCCGTAGTTCACCGTCCAGTTCTCGCCGATGCTCCACTCATCCTGCACATAGGCGGACCAGGTCTTGGCGGTGATCCGATCGCTGGTGAAGATGTTGAACGGCACCATGCTGGCCTGACTACCGTCCGGATTGGCCGGGAACACCAGCGAATTGGTGTCGGTGCTGGCATGGTCGAAGCTGCCGTACAAACCGTAGCGCAGGGTATGGTTGTCGCCCATCGGCGTGGAGAAATCCACCTGCAGCGTGCTGGCGCGATCGCTCTGGTTGATCGCGCCGGCGACGCCGTTGAACATCAGATCACCGATGTCGTCCGGCATGTACTGCAGGCCGCTGAAGCGCTGACCCAGCGAGACCTGGTAATCGGTCGCGCCCAGCTTGCCCTGCAGCGCCAGCACGCCGAAGCGGGTCTGCTCGTTCTGCTGCTCGTTCAAGTTGGCCGAGTTGAAATTGGTGACATCCAGATAACCGAACTGCGGCGTCTGATCCGGGTTGTTCGGAATCTGGAAGTGGTTGTTCGCCACACCGAACAGGAAGCTCAGGCGTGTGTCGCTGTCGATCAGGTAGCTGACATCGCCAAACGCCTTCACCTGGTTGGTGTGATCATGGATCGGCGTGCGGCTGGCCGTCGGATTCTCGATGCCGACATTGTCTTCCGTGTAGTTCGCGGTGAAGAATGCGCTCCACGGGCCGCTGCTACCCCACAGCGAAACATTCGGATTGAACGTGCCGAACGAGCCGGTGGTCATGCCGACGCTGCCGCCATTGCCCAACGCGCTACCGCTCTTGGTGGTGATATCGACCACCGCCGCCGTGCGCAGGCCGTATTGCGCCGGCAACGCGCCGTCGAGCAGGCTCACGCTCTGGATCGTGCGCGCGTCTAGGCTCTGGCCGAAGCCGGAGATCGACTCGGGAATGATCACACCATCGATGCGGTATTGCAGGTTGGCGTGGTCGCCGCGCACATGCAGACCACCGTAGGAATCCTGCACCACGCCGGGCGCCTGCAGCAGCACCTGGTTCATTGGCGTGGACGCACCCAGCGGCAACGCCTGGATCGCCTTCTGGTCGATCACGTACTGGCTGCTGCCGGTATCCGGCGACAATGTGTTGCGCGCCTTGTCCAGCTTGGCCGACACGTCGATCGCGCTCAGATCCCGCGTCTGCGGCTGGTTGCTGGTATCCGTCGTGTTATCCGTGCCTGTTGTGGCAGCGGCGGGCGCTGCAGGCGTATCGGTGGCATGCGCAGCAGTCGTGGCCAGCGCAACGGCAAGGCTCAAGGCAAGCAGGGATCGTTTCATCAAGGGTTCCAGCAAGGACAAGTGAGAGGCTGTGTGTAATGTTATAACATTACTGACATCTCGTCTTGCCCACCTGAGCCAGAAGTCATGCCTGCGGCCGATACCATGTCGAGGGACCGCCTGCACCGGCCATTGAGTCCAGCTTCACACGGCTCCTCTAGACTGCTCGGACGCGCCGGTTCGTGGCGCGCCCACCATGGAGCCCCGCATGGCCAAGCACAGCGAGCAAGTTCCTGCCGTCATCGCACCGGTCGAGCACAACCGGGTCACCCAGGCGATCCTCGATTTCGTCAGCAAGGTGCCGGACAGCAAGGTCGGCAGCAGCAAGGATCCCGCCACGGAGGCACGTCGCCTGGCCAACCGCGCAGCCCAGCGAGCTGCGCTCACCGCCGGCTCGCTGGCGCTGCCACCAGGACCGCTGGGCTGGCTGACGCTGTTGCCGGAGCTGATCGCGATCTGGAAGATCCAGGGCCAGATGGTCAGCGACATCGCCGCCGCCTATGGCCGCAATCACACGCTGGGCCGCGAGCAGATGCTGTGGTGCCTGTTCCGGCATACCGCGGCGCAGGCGTTCCGCGACCTGGTCGTGCAGATGGGCGACCGGCTGGTGTTCCGACGCATGTCCTATGGTGTCGCGCAACGCGTGGCGAAGCAGATTGGCGTCAAGCTCACCCAGCGCACGGTGAGCGAAGGCCTGTCGCGCTGGCTGCCGGTGATCGGTGCACTCGGCGTCGGTGCCTATGCGTATTACGACACGGGGCAAGTCGCCAGTACCGCGATCGCCCTGTTCAGTGGCGACATCGTGATGGAAAACGAAGGCGACGGAGCTGCCGCCGCGGAACCCGCCAAGGCAGCGCCCCGCAAAAAGGCATCGTCGGTGCGGCGCGCGATGGACAAGCTGGTCGACAAAGCGACGACCGGCGCTGCCCGCAAGGTCGCCAGTGCCGCACGCAAGGTCGCCAGCCGGAAACCGCGCAAGCCAAAGACGGACTGATCGCTCGCCGACGGATGACGCACCCATTGCTTTGCGGCAAGCTGTCCGCTGGATTGCCGCAGGAGCCTACGCATGAAGCCACGCCATGACCGACCCGTCGCGCTGATTACCGGTGCCGGTCGCCGCGTGGGCGCGGTGATCGCGCGCACGCTGCACGCAGCGGGCTACGACCTGGCCTTGCACTACCGCCGCTCCGTCGAGGATGCCCATACCCTGGCCGACGAACTGGAACAGCAGCGCAGCGGCAGCACCTTGCTGCTGCAGGCCGAACTGGCCGACATCCCTGCTCTACCCGCGCTGATCGAGCAGCTATTGGCGCATTACGGCCGGCTCGACGCGCTGGTCAACAACGCCTCGGCGTTCTATCCCACCCCGCTGGGTGCGGCGACGCCAACGCAATGGGACGAATTGTTCGCCTCCAATGCGCAGGCACCGTTCTTCCTCAGCCAGGCGGCGATACCTGCATTGCGCGCGGCGCGCGGTGGCATCGTCAACCTGCTGGACATCTACGCCGAACGCCCGTTGGATCAGCACACGCTGTACTGCATGGCGAAGGCCGCACAGGCCGCGATGACCCGCTCGCTGGCGCTGGAGCTGGGACCCGAGGTGCGCGTCAACGGCGTGGCTCCCGGCGCCGTACTATGGCCCAGCGACGGCAAACCCTATGCCGACCAGCAGACGATGCTGGCACGCACGCCATTGCAGCGGGCAGGCACACCGGACGATGTCGCCGGCGCCGTGCTATGGCTGCTGCGTGACGCGCCGTTCGTCACCGGCCAGATCATCCGTGTGGACGGCGGCCGCACGCTGTCGGTGTGATGCCCCGTTCGGCGCGGAAAATCCGTGCTGGTCAGTCCGGCAACGACTCGACAGTCAGGGGCTCATGTTCCGCCGGAAACGCCGCCCATAGCTCGGCCATGCTGAGGCCACTCAGCGGATGCCGGAGCGTCGGTGCGATATCCGCGATCGGCCGCAGCACGAAGGCGTGCTTCAGCTCCTTGCGTGGAATCTGCAAATGTCCTGGCCCATCGAGCACCAGCGCTCCATAGAACACTATGTCGATGTCCAGCGTGCGGTCGGAGTAGCGTGGCCCGTCGCGGCGGCGACCGTGACGGTCCTCCAGCGCATGCAGCCACTCGTTCAGTGCTTCGGGCGACGAGTCGGTATCCAGTCCCACCGCTAGATTGATGAAATCCGCGCCGTCGAAACCCACCGACTTGCTGCGATACGCCGGCGATACCGCGATCACGCCGAAGCGCTCGCGCAACGCAGTGATCGCCGCAGGGAGGTAGCGTCGCGGTTCGAGGTTGGAGCCCAGACTCAGGTAAACCCGCGCCATCAGTCCGGCCGCGTGCCGCGTTCGATCCGCACGCCGACCGCCTTCGCGCCGCGCACCGCGCCGGGCTTGGACAGCTTCAGACGCACCCAGCTGACCCCGAACTCCTCGCGGATGATCGCCACGCAACGCTCGGCCAGTGTCTCGACCAGGCCAAAGCTCGACTCGCTCACATAGCCGATCAGGCGCTTGGAGACGTCCTTGTAGTTCAACGTGAGCGCGATGTCGTCGCTTGCTGCCGGCACCGTATTGTCGAACGCCATCTCGATATCGAACGACAGCGTCTGGCGCACACGGCGCTCCCAGTCGTAGATACCGATGACGGTATCGATGCGCAGGTCTTCGATGAAAACGATATCCATGGTGGTAATCACTGAGGCGATAGCCGCACAGGGTCGGCGAGCTGGCTGCCGGATGCAAGTCGCCACGATACATTGCATGCAGTCATGGGCAGTCGGTACTCCACTGACTTCTATTTTCTGGCTGGCTTTGCCCATGCCGCTTGACTTCGGAAATTCTCCATGTTTATATTTAACTATTACTTTAAATATCTAAATGTTTATGGCCGTCGACCGTATCTTTGAAGCCCTCGCCTCACGCCCACGGCGCGAAATCCTCGCCTATCTCTCAGCCAATGAGCTGACTGCAGGTGAGATCGCCAGCCGTTTCGCGATGAGTGCGCCAGCCATATCGCGGCATTTATCGGTACTGGAGGCTGCCGGCCTCGTGGACAGTGAACGCCGTGGCCAATTCATCTTCTACAGCCTCAACAAGGACAGCCTGGTGAACACACTTACCGGTTTCGCGCTGGAGATCTGTCCTGCTGCAGGACCGCTCAAGCGCGAATCACGCAAGCTGGCCACGAAGAAACAAGGCGTTTGACCAAGCCAGCAATAGTACGGGCACCTGGAGCGATTCGATGTCGATGCACGCGAGAGTCACTCGAACATTTCCGACGGCATGTATCCCATCTTCGTCGGGTGGTCTGCCAGTAGAAGTCTCGCTTATCGCGCAGCTCGGCCACGGTTCCGGCGACCACCTGTTTGCAAGTGTGCTGGCGCGACAGCAGGCACATGAAGATTTTGTCGATGAACTGGATGAGCCCTCTGCCCGGCTCGGTAGTACCGATCTTTCCAAAGGCGATGCCACTTCGCTGTATTCGTTTGCGGTCGGCGCGAAAGGCCATCCATTCCATCGGCATGCCGGCCACCGCGTATTCACAGCAATCTCCGGCAGCGGCGGTGCTCAATTGCGCTTTTCCAGCGCCAATGCCGAGCAGATCGAAACGGACCCATCAAGCTTCATCCAGGCGCTTCACTACATCAACATCCCGCCTGATTGTCTGTTTACCGTCCGCTTTGGAGGTGACACCTGGCATCAGTTCGCGCCACTCACGAAAAACTCGCAGCACCCGGCATTCTTCGCACTGTCATGCCATACCAACGAACTCGGCGGAGATCTCCCGGAGGCGCTACGCGAGAAAGTACTTGCGGACGAGGCGAGCATCCCTTCACTCACTGTGCTTCTGCCTACTTGCGTTAGCAAAATGCTGCACGATGCGTCGTCCGATCACCTCCATGTCCCGACCACCTATCTCTCACTGGATGCGCCGCCGGGAACATTGCATAGCCTGCTGTGCACGTCCACGCGTTGTGCTGCAGGCATGATTCGCGGCGCCTGGGCCGCATGGAGGCGCTCGACCGGCTTCCTGTTTGAAAGTGGCGGCTACACGGTCACGGAACTCGACCACTTGCCGGCGGATTCGCTGCTCGTGCATCAATTGACCGATGACCATTGCCATCACGAAGACATGTTCTGCATAAGCATCACCGGTCAAGATGCCGGCGCCAAAAGCGCCTCTTTCCTGCTCAGCAGTGTGCTGGACGGCTTCCTGAGCAACCCGCCTGCCGGTGTATCGCGCATGATGGCGCTGCGCAATCTATTGGTGAAACCCATCGGCTTGCGCACGTCACCGCTTGGTTGTCCGGTGTCGTCGTTATTGTCGCCAGCAAGGGGCAACCTGTTTGATCAGCGCTATCCCGTGATTGATCAGGCCATCGACCAGGATGATGTGCATGCGCAAGTGATTCTCGGTGCCAACGACAAGCACCTGATCTTCCGATCCTGTGTCAGCGTACAAGTGCTAAGCAATCAGCGCGTGGACATTACCCTTGGCACACGTGTGCACTGCAAGAACATTTTCGGTCGGCTCTACATGGCAATCATTCAACACGCGCACCGTTCCTACGTGACGCCGACCATGCTGCGCATGGCGGTCGAGCACGCATTTCCGCTGTCGCAACTTTCCGGCGGCAGACAGGCAACCATGTTGCACCCGCCACTTCCGACAGCCGCCATGCATTGATGCGATCATATGCAGATGACCGCCTTCAGTTCGCTCCCGCTCAAACCCGCCCTGCTCGCCAGCCTCGAAACGCTCGGTTACGCCACGATGACGCCGGTGCAGGCGCAAAGCCTGCCGCCGATGCTGGAAGGTCGCGACGTGATCGCGCAGGCGCAGACTGGCAGCGGCAAGACCGCAGCGTTCGGGCTGAGCCTGCTGCAGGCTATCGATGTGGACACGATCCGGCTGCAGGCGCTGGTGCTATGCCCGACCCGCGAACTGGCCGACCAGGTCAGCAAGGCGATCCGCAAGCTGGCGGCGAACATCCCCAACGTGAAACTGCTGACGCTGTGCGGCGGCATGCCGCTGGGGCCTCAGCTGGCGTCACTCACGCATGACCCGCACATCGTGGTCGGCACGCCCGGCCGCGTGCAGGAGCATCTGAAGCGGGAAAGCCTGCATGGCGGCGGCATCAAGGTGCTGGTGCTGGACGAGGCCGATCGCATGCTCGACATGGGTTTCACCGATGCGATCGACGACATCATCGGGCGCATCGCCAAGCATCACCAGACGCTGCTGTTCTCGGCGACCTATCCCGACGAGATTCGCGCGGTAAGCCAGCGCGTGCAGCGCAACCCGGTCGAGGTGACGGTGGATGCGCCGATCGAGCAAAAGCCGGCGATCGAGCAGCGCTTCCACGAAGTGGATCCGGCGCAGAAAATCGATGCCTTGGCGCAGCTGCTGAGCGGCGACCGCGCCGAGCATGCGCTGGTGTTCTGCAACATGCGCCGCGAAGTGGATGCGGTGGCGCAGGAACTCGATCGTCGCGGTTTCTCCGCACTCGCGCTGCATGGCGACATGGAGCAGCGCGACCGCGACGAGGTATTGGTGCGTTTCGCCAACCGCAGCTGTGCGGTGCTGGTCGCCACCGACGTCGCCGCGCGCGGGCTGGACATTGCCGCGCTGCCGTTGGTGGTGAGCTATGACATCCCGCACGACCCGGAAACCCACACGCATCGGATCGGCCGCACCGGCCGCGCCGGGCAGTCCGGCCTGGCGATCACGCTGTGCACGCCGCGCGAGCGGCCGAAGGCGACGAACATCGAAGAACTGGGTGGCGTACCACTGCCGTGGCGCCCGCTGAAGATCGCGCCAGCACGAGGCAAGACCCTGCACCTCGCGCCGATGAAGACCCTGGTGATCGATGCCGGGCGACAGGACAAGCTGCGCCCCGGCGACATCCTCGGCGCGCTCACCGGCGATGCCGGGCTCGACGCAAAGGACATCGGCAAGATCGACGTGTTCGCCACCCGCGCCTACGTGGCGATCAGCCGCGCACTGGCGAACAAGGCGCTGGAGCGCCTGCGCGCCGGCAAGATCAAGGGGCGCAACTTCCGCGTACGACCGCTGGGCTGATAACGTGCACGGCCTCGACATGACTTCCTTCAGAAGAATCTGACCGATGACCCGATTGCCCGGCCTCACCTCGATCCTCGCTCTCGCCCTTTTGCTGGGCAGTGCCGCTGCCCAAGCGGCGATACCCGTCTACGGCTACAAGGTCGTGCACGTCTATCCGCACGATACCGGCGCCTATACCGAAGGTCTGTTCTACAAGGACGGCTACCTCTACGAAAGCACCGGCGAGGCCGGCGAATCGACCGTGCGCAAGGTGGAACTGAAAACCGGTGAAGTGGTACAGCGCTACAACGTGCCGTCAGAGTATTTCGGCGAGGGCATCGTCGACTGGAAGAACCATCTGGTGCAGCTCACCTGGAAGAACCAGACCGGTTTTGTCTACGACATGGCCAGCTTCAAGCTGCAACACACGTTTGCCTATCCGGGCGAAGGCTGGGCGCTGACCCGCGACAGCCATCATCTTTATATGAGCGATGGTTCGGCGGTACTGCGTATCCTCGATCCGGAGACGCTGACCACGACCGGCAGCATCATGGTGATGGCCGACGGCGAGCCGGTGACGAATCTCAACGAGCTGGAATGGGTCAAGGGCGAGATCTATGCCAACGTCTGGCTGACCAACCGGATCGCGCGGATCGATCCGGCCACCGGCCACGTCGTGGGCTGGATCGACCTCACGGGTTTGCTCGACGTCAATCAGCTGCCGGATCCGGGTAATGATGTACTCAACGGCATTGCCTACGACGCCGAACACGATCGTCTGTTCGTCACCGGCAAGCGCTGGCCGAAGCTGTTCGAGATCAAGCTGGTGAAGCAGCATGTGCCATGAGACACAACGACCGCCGCGCGAACAAGACAACTCGGCGACACGTTGAAGCCGCCATACGTGGATTCACCAGCCGCAAGTTGTAGCTTCTTGCGTCAACCACACTCACGGCAAACCGTTACAAACCATTCTGCCAGTTATGCTGACGGTGGCTCTGCCGTCCGGGATGACGTTGCTTTGACAAATGAAAGTGCTTTAGTAACGGGTATTGAGCACCCGGGAGATGGTTTATGAGTGCCGACACACCGAAAGCAAACGAACACTGGTACAAAAGGCGTGGCTTGCTGATCACTGTGGTGGTTATCGTTCTGCTGGTTGCCCTGGTCGTGTTCCATCTCCTCAACAGCAAGAAGGCAAAAGTCGGTACGCCAGCGCAAGTGGTGAGCGCGGCCACTGCAATCTTGGGCAGCATGCCGGAAACCTTGAGCGAGCTGGGCACGGTGACCCCGGTCGCCACCGTCAACGTACTGCCGCAATTGAGCGGCTACCTGACTGCGGTCGGCTATCAGGAAGGCCAGGATGTCACCAAGGGGCAGTTCCTCGCCCAGATCGATCCACGCCAGTACGAAATCGACAAGCAGCAGGCCCAGGCGCAATTGGCCAAGGACCAGGCGACCCTGGCCCAGGCCCGCGCCGATCTGGCCCGCTACACGCAGTTGCACGCGCAGAAGTCGATTGCCGAGCAGACCTATGCGGACCAGCAGTTCACGGTCCAGCAGGACGAAGCTGCGATCAAGGCCGACCAGGCAAGTATCGCGCAGTTCGACCTCGACCTCGTCTACTGCCACATCACCGCACCGGTTGCCGGGCGGGTCGGTTTGCGCCTGGTCGATCCAGGCAATTACGTTACCCAGTCGACCTCGCCGGGCATCGTGACGATCACCACCATGAAGCCGACCACGGTGCAGTTCACCGTGCCGCAGAACTCGCTGGCGAAAGTGCTGCAGCGCTTCAACAGCCCCAACGCAAAGCTGGCAGTCACGATCTACGACAGCGACAACAGCAAGCAGATCGCCACCGGCACGCTGTACGCACTCGGCAACCAGATGGCCACCAGCACCGGTACGGTGAGCTTGCGTGCGACCGTGCCCAACGACGACGAGGCGTTGTTTCCCAGTGAATTCGTCAACGTGAAACTGCTGGTCGACACGCTACAGAACGCGGTACTGGTGCCGACGCCCGCCGTGCAGAGCGGCGCGCCAGGGGATTACGTCTACCTCGTCAACGCTGACAACACCGTCTCCGTGCACAAGGTGACCCAGGGCCCCAGCGACGGCAAGAATACGGTCATCCTGTCGGGCCTCGCGGCTGGCCAGGTCGTGGTCACCGACGGCATGGACCGCTTGAGCGACGGCGCCAAGGTCAAGCTCGCCGCGGCGAAATCGGCCAAGCCGGCAGAAGCAGGCAGCACCCCGGCGCCCGCTTCTTCGGCGGCAAGCACATCGCAACAAGGCAGGAAGCGGACCCACGGTACCGCCTCCGCCTCACAAGCTTCGTAAGCGGCGGCGACGACCCGATGAACATTTCCCGCCTGTTCGTACTCAGGCCGGTGGCTACGTCACTGCTGATGATCGCCCTTGTGCTGGTGGGCCTGGTCGCGGTGCGTTTCCTGCCGGTGTCGTCGTTGCCGGACGTCGACTACCCGACGATCCAGGTGCAGACTTTCTACCCCGGCGCCAGCCCCACGGTGATGGCGACCACGGTGACCGCGCCCCTGGAAGTGCAGCTGGGCGAGATCCCCGGCTTGCAGCAAATGACCTCGAACAGTTCCGCCGGGGCTTCGGTCATCACCTTGCAGTTCGACCTCTCGCTCAACCTCGACATCGCCGAACAGAACGTGCAGGAGGCGATCAACGCATCCAACAGCCTGCTGCCCACGGGACTGCCGGCACCGCCGACCTATGCCAAGGTGAACCCGGCCGACCAGCCGATCCTTACCCTGGCGGTTACCTCCAACTCGATGTCGCTGCCGCAGTTGCAGGACGTCGCCAACAACCGACTGGGCGCGAAGATTTCCGAAGTGTCCGGTGTCGGCCTGGTCACCCCGGCCGGCGGCAACGTGCCAGCGGTCAGGGTTGAGGCGGACCCGCAGAAGCTGACCGCCTACGGACTCAATATCGACGATCTGCGCTCGCTGATCGCGAACGTCAACGTCAGCCAGCCGAAGGGCAATTTCGACGGTCCGAAACTGGACTACACGATCAACGGCAACGACCAGATCGAGAATCCCGAGGATTACCTGGCCACGGTGATCTCCTACCAGAACGGTGCGCCGGTCTACCTGCGCGACGTCGCCAAGGTCACCCAGTCCGCGCAGAACACCGAGCAAGGCGCCTGGTTCAACAAGACGCAGGCGATCGTGCTCAATGTGCAGCGCCAACCTGGCGCGAACGTGATCGCCACCGTCAACCAGATCATGAAAGAGCTGCCTCAGCTTGAATCCACGCTGCCGGCGGGGATGAAGGTCGAGGTCGTTTCCGACAGCACCGGCGTGATCCGCTCGTCCGTCTCCGATGCGGCATTCGAACTGGTGTTGGCGATCGTGCTGGTGGTGCTCGTGATCTTCGTGTTCCTGCGCAACATACCGGCCACGATCATCCCGAGCATTTCCGTGCCGGTGTCGCTGATCGGCACGCTGGCGGTGATGTACCAGCTGAACTACTCGATCGACAACCTCTCGCTGATGGCGCTGATCATCGCCACCGGCTTCGTCGTCGACGACTCGATCGTGATGATCGAGAACATCGTGCGTTACCTGGAAGAAGGCAAGACACCGCTGGAGGCCGCGCTCGAAGGCGCCGGGCAGATCGGCTTCACCATCGTGTCGCTGACCGTCTCGCTGATCGCGGTGCTGATCCCGCTGCTGTTCATGGGCGGCGTTATCGGGCGCCTGTTCAGCGAGTTCGCGGTCACGCTGGCGGTCACCATCGTGCTCTCGGGCGTGGTCTCGCTGACCCTGGTACCGATGCTTTGCGCACGCCTGTTGCGAGCACAGGCCGACCGGCATCCGAGCCGCTTCGAGCGAATCAGCGAAGGCCTGTTCAACAAGACCCTGGCTGGCTACGAGCGTGGCCTGCGTGTCGTTCTGAAGCACCAGACGCTGACCCTGCTGATCTTCCTGGCGACTCTGGCGCTGACCGTGATCCTGTACATCACGATCCCCAAGGGTCTGTTCCCAACGCAGGACGTGGGCGTGATCCAGGGCATCAGCGTCGCCGACAACTCGGTGTCGTACACCGCGATGGTGGAACGCCAGGCGGCGCTGGCAGAGGCGATTCTGAAGGATCAGGACGTCACCGGGCTGACCTCGTACGTCGGCATCGACGGCACCAATACCACGCTCAACAACGGCCGCTTCCTGATCAACCTGAAGGCGCGTGACGATCGCTCGTCAACGGCGGCCGAAATCGCCCGGCGCCTGCAGACCGAAGTGACGAACGTATCGGGCATCAAGCTTTACCTGCAACCCGAACAGGATCTGACTCTCGATACCACGGTGTCACCGAACCAGTACCAGTTCGTGCTGCGCGGACCAAACCAGCAAGCCTTCATGCAATACGTGCCCGCCCTGATCGCGCGCATGAAGAAGATCACCTCGATCACCGACGTCACCAGCGATCTGAACAACGATGGCCTGAGCGTGGACGTCGAGGTCAATCGTCAACTCGCCGCACGTTATGGCATTACCGCGGCGACGATCGACAACGCGCTCTACGACGCGCTGGGACAGCGCATCGTGTCGACGATCTTCGATCAATCCAGCCAGTACCGCGTGATCCTGGTCGCCAAGCCCGAAAGCCTGCCGACGATCGAGTCGCTCGGCAACTTGTACCTGCCCAGCCAGACCAGCAGCAGCGGCCAGGTACCGCTGAAAGGCATCGCCACGATCAAGGTCACCAAGTCGCCGCTGGTGATCAGCCATCTGGCCCAGTTCCCCGCGGTCACCATCTCGTTCAACCTGGCCCAGGACGCCTCGCTCAGCAAGGCGGTGGACGAGGTAAATCAGGCCGAGCAAGCCGTGCATCTGCCACCTTCGATCACCTCATCGTTCCAGGGCGCCGCGCAGGCCTTCCAGGATTCGCTGTCGAGCGAGGTATACCTGCTGATCGCCGCGCTGGTCGCCGTCTACATCGTGCTCGGCGTGCTGTATGAAAGCTTCATCCATCCGGTGACGATTCTCTCGACGCTGCCCTCGGCCGGCATCGGCGCGCTGCTGTCGCTGATGATTGCGGGCAGCGACCTGGACGTGATCGGCATCATCGGCATCGTGTTGCTGATCGGTATCGTGAAGAAAAACGCGATCATGATCGTGGACTTCGCGCTCGAGGCCGAGCGCGAGCACGGCAAGCCGCCCGAGGAGGCGATCTTCGAAGCCTCGCTGCTGCGCTTCCGGCCAATCCTGATGACGACATTGGCCGCGATGCTCGGTGCGTTGCCGATGCTGCTGGGCACTGGCACCGGCTCGGAGCTGCGCCGCCCGCTCGGTCTGGCCATCATCGGCGGCCTGACGCTGAGCCAGGTGCTGACGCTGTTCACCACGCCGGTGATCTATCTGCTCTTTGACCGTCTGGCGCAGCGCTTCCAGCGCAAGCGTCCCGAACCGACGTCTGAACAGGCGTCCGAGCGCACGCCGTGAGTATCCCGGGACTGTTCATCAAGCGACCGGTGGCGACCACCCTGTTGGCGGTCGCCATCTTGTTGTCCGGTTCACTGGCATATTTCAAGCTGCCGGTCGCCCCGCTGCCGAACGTCACCTATCCCGTCATCGTGGTACAGGCCAGCATGGCGGGTGCCAGCCCGGACATCATGGCGTCCACCGTGGCCGCGCCGCTGGAACGGCGCCTGGGTTCGATTGCCGACGTGAGCGAAATGACCTCGACGAGCTCGGTCGGCTCCGCAAACATCGTCATCCAGTTCGGACTGAGCCGGGATATCAATGGCGCTGCCCGCGATGTCCAGGCTGCCTTGCAGGCGTCGCGCGCGGACCTGCCCTCGACGCTGCGCAACAACCCGACCTATCGCGAGTACAACCCGGCCGATTCACCGATCATGGTGCTGGCGCTGACCTCGAACACGCTGACCCGCGCGCAGCTCTACGATTCAGCCGATTCGGTGATCCAGCAGCAGCTGTCGCAGGTCGACGGCGTGGGTCAGATCACCCTGGGCGGCAGCGCATTGCCGTCGGTGCGGGTGGAATTGCAACCCGATCAGCTCAACAGCTACGGCATCGGCCTGGAGGACGTGCGCGCCGCGATCAGCTCGGCGAATGCCAACAGTGCCAAGGGCCACATCGATCAGGGCGACCAGCGCTTCGAGGTCACCTCGAACGACCAGATCAACACGGCCGCACCGTACCGCGATCTGGTGGTGGCCTATCGCAACAATGCGCCAGTGCTGCTGCGCGACGTCGCCGACGTCGAGGATTCCGCGGAAAACATCCGCAACGCCGGCCTCTACAACGGCAAGGATGCGGTGCTGGTCATCGTCTATCCGCTGCCGGGCGGCAACATCGTCAAGACCGTGGCGCAGATCCGCAAGGTGCTGCCATCGATCGAGGCGACGCTGCCACACAATGTCCATATCGGCATCGCCGTCGATCGCTCGCAATCGGTGAACGCCGCGGTGAACGACACCGAGCGCACCCTGTTCATGGCCGTGCTGCTGGTGATCGGCGTGGTCTTCATCTTCCTGCAGTCGCCGCGGGCGATCCTGGTGCCGGCGGTGGCGCTGCCGCTGTCGATCATCGGCACGTTCGGGCCGATGTACCTGCTCGGCTACAGCATCGACAACCTCTCGCTGATGGCGCTGACCATCGGCACCGGTTTCGTGGTCGACGATGCGGTGGTTGTGCTGGAGAACATCGTGCGCCACGTCGAATCCGGCATGGACGTGCGCGAGGCGGCCCTGCGCGGCAGCGCCGAGGTCAGCTTCACGGTGATCTCGATGAGCCTGTCGCTTATCGCGGTGTTCCTGCCGATCCTGTTGATGCCAGGCATCGTCGGCCTGCTGTTCCACGAGTTCGCGGTGACGCTGTCGATCGCGATCCTGCTCTCGCTGGTGATTTCGCTCACGGTCACGCCGACCATGGCGGCCTATGTACTCAACCGCAAGACGCTGCACTCCAAGGCGCGCTGGGCACTGTGGTACGAACGGCAGTTCGAGCGCTTCAAGAACGCGTATTCCCGTTCCCTCACCACCGTGCTCGATCATGCGCTGCTGGTCGGACTTACGTTGATCGGCCTGATCGTGCTCAATGTCCTGCTGATCAAGCTGGTGCCCTCGACCTTCTTCCCGGAACAGGACAACGGCATCCTGATGGGCCAGATCATTGCCGACCAGAGCATCTCGTTCCAGGCGATGGAACAGAAGCTCGCGCAGTTGCAGGCGATCGTGCAGAAGGATCCCGCAGTCGCCTCGGTGGCGGGTTTTACCGGTGGTCGTGCACTCAACACCGCCAATGTGTTCATCGAACTCAAGCCGCTGGCCGAGCGCAAGCTGTCCGCGGCGCAGGTGGTCGATCGCCTGCGCCCGAAACTCAATGCAGTGTCCGGCGCAAAGCTCTTTCTGCAGGCAGCGCAGGATCTGCATATTGGCGGCCGCTCGTCCGCCGCCGAATACCAGTACACGTTGACCAGCGACGACCCCACCGCGCTGTTCAAGTGGGTGCCCGCACTGGTGACCGCGCTGGGCAAGGACCGCACCCAGATGACGGACGTGAATTCGGACCTGCAGCAGAACGGCCTGCAGATCTATGTCAACTTCGATCGCGCCACATCCGCTCGCTATGGTTTTGCACCGAACCAGATCGACAGCGTGCTGTACGACGCCTTCGGCCAGCGCACCGTGTCGACCGTCTACAACCAGCTCAACCAGTACTACGTGGTGATGGAGGTCGCGCCGAAATACTGGCAGTACCCGCAGATGCTCGACCGCATGCGTTTCAGCACCGCTGCAGGCAATGCGAGTGGAACCCAGCAGACGCAGATATCGAGCAGCCTCGTGCAGCCGGTCCAGCAGGTGACAGCGGTGAGCGCGACGCAAGGCAGCACATCCTCGTCCAATGCGCTCAACGCCAATGCCGAGGCCAACCAGCTCACCAACGCCATCTCCAATGCCAAAGGTGGCAGCTCCAGCGGCAGCGCAGACAGCACGTCGAGCGAGACCCTGGTGCCATTCCCGCAGCTGGCGACATATACGAGCAATCACACGGCCACCCAGGTCAGCCATCAGGGCGGCCTGGTCGCCGCCACGATTTCCTTCAACCTGCCGCCTGGCGGTTCGCTGAGCAAGGCCACGGACGCAATCAACCAGGCTTCGCAGCAGCTGGGACTACCCGCCTCCATCCACGGTAGCTTCGCGGGTGCCGCGCAGGTCTACGCGCAGTCGATGTCGACCATGCCACTGCTGATCCTCGCCGCACTGGCAGCCGTCTATATCGTGCTCGGCATGCTCTACGAGAACACCGTCCATCCGATCACGATCCTCTCTACACTGCCATCGGCAGGCATCGGCGCCACCCTTGCGCTGCTGATCTTCGGTACGCCGTTCTCGGTGATCGCGATGATCGGCATCATTCTGCTAATCGGCATCGTCAAGAAGAACGCGATCATGATGATCGACGTCGCCATTCACCTGCAGCGCGACGAAGGCTATGAGCCGCAGAGAGCCATTCACGACGCGGCCGTGGTGCGTCTACGGCCGATCATGATGACCACCGCCGCTGCCGTGCTCGGCGCGGTGCCGTTGGCCATCGGCATCGGCCAGGGCGCATCGTTGCGACAACCTCTGGGCATTACCGTCATGGGTGGCCTGATTTTCAGTCAGGTCTTCACGCTGTACACCACGCCAGTGATCTACATCTACCTCGACCGCTTGCGCGCCAGACTGGCCAAGTGGTCCGCCACCCTGCCGTGGAACAGATCGGACGCGAGCGCATGAACATGAAGATTCTCCACACCACAATGGCTGCCTCTTTGGCACTGTTGCTCGGCGGCTGCATGGTCGGCCCTGACTACCATCGCCCGCAGGTGGCGACACCGCCGCAATACAAGGAACTGCCCGGCTGGACGGCGGCGGCGCCGGCGGCCGAAGCGCCGAAGGGCGACTGGTGGACCGGCTTCAACGATCCGCTGCTCAACCAGCTCGAGCCAATGGTATCGGTCTCGAACCAGACCGTGCGCCAGGACTACGCCAACTATCAGGCTGCGATCGCCGAGGTGCAGGTGGCACGCAGCAGCCTGTTTCCCACGATCGGAGTCACCGGCTCGGCGACCAGGCAGCGCAGCGCCAGCAGCAGTCTCGGCAACAACGGCAACGGATCGATCAGCAGCGCCGGCTCGCTCGAAGGCAATGTCAGTTGGGCGCCGGATCTGTGGGGCAAGGTCCGTCGCACCATCGAGGAGAACAAGGCGACCGCCCAGGCCAGCGAGGCGACCCTTGCCAACGCCACCCTGTCCGAGCAAACCGCATTGGCCACGGCAGTCATCGAACTGCGTGTGAGCGACGCCAACATCGACCTGCTGCAGAAGACCGTCGATGCCTATACGGAATATCTGCGCGTGATTGCCAACCAGGGCACCGCCGGCACCATCGCGCCTTCCGATGTCATCAGTGCGCGGACCCAACTGGAGAACGCGCAGGCCAGTCTGCTCGCGCTTGGCGTCGCCCGTGCGCAGTACGCCCACGCGATTGCAGTGCTGGTCGGCAAGAACCCGGAAGAACTCGACATTCCGCACAGCACGACCTTGCCGACGCTGCCCACGGTTCCGGCCGGCGTACCTTCGACCCTGCTGCAGCGCCGCCCGGATATCGCGATCGCCGAACGCCAGATGGCCGCGCAGAACGCCGCGATCGGCATCGCCATTGCCGCCTATTACCCGAGCCTTTCGCTGTCGGCAGCCGACGGTTTCTCGCAATCGCCGCTGGCGGGCCTGCTGCACATCGCCAACCATGTCTGGTCGCTGGGCGCCGACGCGAGCGAAACCCTGTTCGACTTCGGTGCACGCCATGGCGAGGTTGCCGCGGCCAAGGCAAACTACGAAGCCGCAGTCGCCAACTATCGTGGCACCGTGCTGACCGCGTTCCAGAATGTGGAGGATGACCTTTCCGGTCTGCGCATTCTCGCCCAGCAGGCCGAGGTGCTGGACACGGCCGTACACGACGCCACCCGCGGCGCCGAGATCGCGTTCAACGAGTACCAGGCCGGCACCGTGGACTACACCACCGCAGCCACTGCCCGGGCTATCCAGCTGAGCACGCAGCAGAGCGCGCTCAGCGTGCAGCAGCAACGCCTGCTTGATGCGGTGTCGCTGATCGGGGATGTGGGTGGCGGCTGGTCGGCCAGCGAACTTGGCGAGCCACCGAAGTCCTCGCTGACGTCATCCACCCAGCACTGAGAACAGCACGCGTGCCGACTACTTTCCCAGCCAGTGCACCGCGCCGCGGCCGGCAATCAGTCCGCTGGCGAAGCAGGCGGTGAGCAGGTAACCGCCGGTGGGTGCCTCCCAGTCCAGCATCTCGCCCGCGCAGAACACCCCGGGGCGCATGCGCAGCATCAGCTTGTCGTCCAGCCCCTCCAGCCGCACACCGCCGGCCGTGCTGATCGCCTCGGCGACCGGTCGCGGTGCACGCAGGCGCAAAGGCAATGACTTGAGTTGCGCTGCCAGCGCTACTGGATCGGCCAAGATCGATTTCGCGATCAGTTCGAACACCAACGCGCACTTCGCCGGATCAAGTCCGGCGCGACGGCGCAACCAGTCACCGATGCTGTGCTTGCCGCGTGGAGCTGCCAGGCGATCGGCAAGTACGGGTTCGGTATAGCCCGGCACCAGATCCAGCTTCAGCACGGCATCGCCACGCTCGGCGATCTGCTCGCGCAGTTCGGCACCGATCGCATATACCAGGCTGCCTTCGATGCCGTATTCGCTGATCACGCACTCGCCCTGGCGCGCATGGGCCACGCCGCGGCGATCTGTCCAGTGCGCCACCACCGGCTTGAGCGGTGCGCCCGCAAAGCGACTGGACAGGTGTTCGCTCCACGCCAGCTCGAACCCGCAGTTCGCCGGTTGCAGTGGTGCGATGTCGATCCCGGCCTGTTGCAGCGGGGTCACCCAAGCACCATCGGAACCGAGCTGCGGCCAGCTGGCGCCACCCAGCGCCAGGAGCACCGCATCCGCCGGCACCACGCGTTCGCCCTGCGGCGTGGCGAAGTGCAAGGCACCGTGCGCCTGCCAGCCCAGCCATCGATGGTGCATGTGGAAGCCCACTCCGGAAACACGCAGGCGATGCAGCCACGCGCGCAGCAGGGGCGCCGCCTTCAGGTCTTTCGGAAATACCCGACCGGAGCTGCCGGCAAACGTCTCCACGCCCAGTCCACGTGCCCACGCCCGCAATGCCTCCGCATCGAACGCATCGAGCCATTGTTTGATCTCGGTCTGGCGTGAACCGTAACGCTCGACAAAGCGCGCCGGCGCTTCACCATGGGTGAGGTTGAGACCGCCCTTGCCAGCCAGCAGAAATTTTCGCCCGACCGAACTCTTCGCATCGTACAGATCGACGGTCACGCCCGCTGCGCACGCAGCTTCGGCCGCCATCAGGCCCGCCGGGCCGCCGCCAATGATCGCCAGTCGGGGATGGGTAGTCCGGGTCATCTGTGCATGGTCGCATGCCGCCTGCTCGGAATGAGCGGGGCGCCTGCTCACCGTCACGCTGGATCAGCTGCCCCGCCTTGATCCGCCTGCATCCATCGGATGCCCACCAGATCGCGGCTGCCGGAATAACGGGTCGGCGCAGATGACCTGTCTTGCCATCCTCTTCCGTTCACGGTGGACCATGAGCAGCTGAATTAAAAATGAACCGGGTAAATCCGTCACAACCGATTTTCAGTCAGTACGGAAGCACTCACTTCACATAATCGCATGCAATATATTGCGGCGTGCGGCGAGATAATCTCGTTCTAAACGCATGCAATTGCGTTATGCGCAAGTTGCCTCGGCTGCGGTTGGTGACATTTCTGTTCGGCAGAACCACCGCGCGGGAGCGACCCAATTCTGTCTGGAAAAATTTTCTATGTGATTGATATTGATTGTAATAAATGGCAATTTTTGCGAATGCGGCAAGGTCATGTGCACATGCATTCACTCCACTGCGCCAGCGCCACGGCCACCGAAAATAATTGCGGCAAGCCTATCAAGTCCGGCCTTATTGATTATGTGACTGCAATCACCGGTCACCTCAAAAAGTCCTATTGACGCTCCTCTGTCATGGGCCATACCGTCGATTGGTTCGTCGATTGGGAGTTTGACGAATGATCCTGTCACAACGTCATGAAAATCCTGTTTTGACGTTACCGGTGAAACTGCGTGCAAGCCCTGAGGGATATATGGGGAAGGTGAGCCGCAGTACTCGCAGGATCGCAGAGAAATCCAACACAACTTAGTGATGCCGTGTCTGTCCACGGTATTTCATTCATGAGGTCCCATGCGGCCCCAGTGGCTTTGTGCGTCCTCAAAAAACTTTGGGAGTTCTAAATGCCAAGCCATTTTCGTCTCAAGTTACTGGTTGCAGCCATCGGCATGGCCGCTGCCGCGTCGGTCTCCGCCACCGCCAGCAGCGCCTTCGTCGCGCTACCGGCGCAGCATGCCAATCCACTGCGCAACGGCGACGCCGCCATCGGCGCCCTGCCCGCCGCGCAGCCGATGCAGATCGTGGTCGCGCTCAATTTCCGCAACGAATCGCAATTGGACAGCTTTATCGCAAAGGCCCAGCAGCACGATACGCCGGCGGCTGAGCGCTCGATGAGCCCGGCACAATTCGCCGCGCAGTACTCGCCGACCCAAGCACAGGCACAGGCAGTCGCGGATTACCTGACCAAGGCCGGTTTCAAGAATGTCACCATCACCCCGAACCGCTTGCTGGTGACGGCTGACGCCACCGCCGACTCGGCGCGCGCTGCATTCAACACCTCATTCGAGCTTGTGCGCACCCACGACGGCCGCAATGCTTTCCGCAACACCACCGACGCGATGATTCCCGCCTCGCTGCAGGGCATCGTGAAGTCCGTGGTGGGTCTGGATACGGTGCACATGTCGCACATCTTCGCGCGCCGGGCTAAGACGAACATTGCCCATCCAATGGCCAGCGGCACGGCCGTGGGTCACAACCCGCTCGATTTCCCGAAGATCTACGGCGCCAGCACCCTTCCCGCCGCCACGTCGATCACGATCGGCAACGTGGTTTCGGGCCAGATGAGCGATGTGCTCAGTGACATCAAGTCTTTCGAGAGCACCAATGGCCTGACGTCCCTCGTCCCGACCATCGAAGGCACCGGCAATACCGGTTCCGTCTCGGCCAGCGGCGACGGCGAATGGGATCTGGACACCCAGGACATCATTGCGATGTCGGGCGGCCTGAAAAGCCTGATCCTTTACGATGCTGCCTCGCTCTCCGACGCCGCCCTCACCACGGACTACAACCTGGCCGTGACTGATGACAAGGCCGTTGCCATCAACGTCTCGCTGGGCGAGTGCGAAACCGATGCGCAGTCGGCGGGCACCACCACGGCAGAAGATGCCGTCTTCAAGCAGGCCGTGGCACAGGGTCAGACCTTCTCGGTCTCCGCCGGTGACTCCGGCGCCAACGAATGCACCAGCGGCATCACCCCGAGCTGGCCGGCCAGCTCGCAGTATGTGGTCGCGGCTGGCGGCACCGAGCTGTACACCACCAGCACCACCACCTGGACCAGCGAGACGGTGTGGAACAACCTCAGCGAGAACGAGGGTGCCACCGGCGGCAGCCCCAGCACGTTCGAGCCGATTCCGACTTGGCAGGTAGGCGTGGGCCAGAACGGCACCTCCAAGTATCGTGGCGTTCCCGACATTGCCTTCGACGCCAGCCCGGATTCCGGCGCACTGGTCATCGTCGACGGTCAGGCGAACCAGCAGATCGGCGGTACCAGCCTCGCTTCGCCGCTGAACGTTGGCTCATGGGCGCGCATCCAGGGCGCCAATGGCGGCGCACTCGGCTTCGAGGCTCCGCTGCTGTACAAGGCCGCCGCTGCCAACTATGCGACGGACTTCCACGACATCACCTCCGGCAACAATGACGGTGAGACGGCCGCCGTGGGCTGGGACTACACCACCGGCTGGGGCAGCATCATCGTCAGTGGG
>Ga0302311_10001762_pt1 | contig 25161 bp, 20 predicted proteins | sample III_Palsa_N1_3_FD_200449 | JGI IMG/M metagenome (GOLD analysis project Ga0302311, IMG submission 200449) | Peat permafrost microbial communities from Stordalen Mire near Abisko, Sweden - III_Palsa_N1_3 | ecosystem: Environmental > Terrestrial > Soil > Palsa > Peat permafrost | place: Sweden... | reverse complement strand
CTCCCCGGGCGTGATCGACAGCGGCGCCTGGGACGCCCTCGGCGAGGAGGGCAAGGCTACGTACTACGCCGAAATGACCGCCCGCAACCCGGCCCGCCGGATCGGCACCACCGACGACGTCGCCAACACCGTCCTGTTCGCGATGAGCAGCACCTTCCTCACCGGGCAGACTCTGCACATCGACGGCGGCGAGCCGCTGACTTGACTGGGCCCCCGGCCTGAGAAGGAGAAATCCTATGACACACGCGATCGCGTGGGACAAGGTGACCCCGGATGACGTGCTGCGCGCGCTCCAGGAGTACGACCGGCTGGGCCCGGAGCAGTTCTTCGCCGAGCATGGCTACGCCCCGACCACGACCTATGACCTGGTCTGGGAGAAGCGCGCGTACCCGCCGAAGGCGATCCTGGGCACGGCCTACGAGTTCGCCGTCGGGCAGCGGCTCGCCTCCGGCGATTTTGAGGGCGGCAAGTCCGGCGCCGTCAAGGTGCTCGCAGAGCTGGGATTTGACATTCAGCCTCGGCATCCGGCCGCATAGCGGCGCTCGGCTTCGACGTTCAGCCCCGCCATCTGTCAACCTAGCGGCGCCCAGCAGCCACATCAGCCACATCATCCGCGCCCACCCCCCGCGTCACCGGGCCGCCGCCAGCCGGCTTCATGATCGCGAAGGATTTTATCCTGGCGAAGGATAATTATCGTATAGGTGCACGGATCCTTCGTGATCACCGAGCCGAACCGGCGCTGACATCATGGAGTACGTGAATTCTTCTGTACGCCCACCGGTGAGCTCCCGGTGACCACGGTCTCGCTGGTCACCGGCGCCAACCGCGGCATCGGGCTCGAGGTCTGCCGTCAGCTCGCCGCCGCCGGTCACGACGTGGTGCTGACCGCCCGCGACGCCGAGGCCGCGGCGACCGCGGCGCAGCCGATCGGAGCCACGGCGCTTCGCCTGGACGTGACCGACCCGGCCAGCGTCGACGAGGCCGTAGACGTCGTGCGGGACCGCTACGGCAGGCTCGACGTCCTGGTCAACAACGCCGCCATCAGCTACGACACCTGGCAGCGGGCGATCACCGCCGACCTCGCGGTCGTCCGCGAGGCGGCCGAGACCAACCTGTACGGGCCGTGGCTGATGGTCCAGCGTTTCCTGCCGTTGCTGCGGCGCAGCGACCACCCGAGAATCGTGAACGTCTCCAGCGAGGCTGGCTCGCTGACCGGCATGGGCGGCGGCACGCCCGCCTACGCGGCCTCCAAGGCGGCGCTGAACGCCCTCACCCGGATGCTGGCGGCCGAGCTTCGCCCCGAGCGCTTTCTGGTGAACGCGGTAAGCCCCGGCTGGGTCGCGACCGACATGGGCGGCGCGGGCGGGGGCCCGGTCTCCGACGGGGCGGCCAGCGTCGTGTGGGCCGCTACCCTGCCCGACAACGGGCCGACCAGCGGCTTCTTCCGCGACGGCCGCCCGCTGCCCTGGTGAGCAGCCCGAGCGGCTAGCCCTCGCTTGGCGCGGTGTCGCGGATCGCGGCCATGATCTCGGCCGCCACCGCGTCCGGGTGCTCGAGTGGCAGGAACGTCCGGCCTCCCGGCACCGTGGCCAGGCTGGCGTGCGGGAACGCCTCGCTCAGCTGCCGTCCGAGCTCGGCCCCGAAGTAGGCATCCTCGTCTCCCCACAGGATCCGGACGGGGCCGGCGAACTGGCCGAACCGGCTGGCCGCGTCCAGCAGGACACCGGGACGAACTCCGCGCGCAAACTTGGCGAGGTCGCGACGGATCGCCTTGCCCGCCAGTGGCTCTATCCACCCGCGGGTCAGCTCGGCATCGAGCGGAGCGCTGGTCAGCGGTCCGAAGCCGAGCCTGCCAGTCCGCACCGTGGCCGACCGCAGCCCGGGCACCAGGCAGGCGACGATCCCCGGATGACGCCCGGCGAAGAAGAGCGGCGCGAGCGCGCGGGGCGGGAACGCGCCGAACGCGTCGCAGTTGGTCAAAACGGCGGCGCCGATCCGGCCGGCGTCGCCCGCCAGCATGAGCTGGCAGATCGCCCCGCCGGTGTCGTTGCCGACGATGGTCACGTTGTCGAGCCCCAGCGCGGCGATGAAGTCGCTGACGAGCCCGGCCATCCCGTGCGGCGTGAGGTCGGCGTCGGCGTTCATCGGACGTTGGTGGGCGCCGAGCGGGAGCGTCGGCGCGTAGCTGCGGATGCCCTCGGCCGTGAGCCGCTCGGCCACCGGCTCCCACAGCCGCGAGTCGACGAGCAGCCCGTGCAGGAACACCACCGGCGGGCGGGAACTGGACGGCGGGCCGGCGGCGCGGTAGCTAAGCCCGCCCTGCGGCAGGTCCGCCACGGCGAGACCGGCTGAAGCATGGTCAGTCATCATAGTCAAAACATACATACTGCATGTATGTTTGTCTAGGCTGATCGCAGTGGGAGAATGAGCTATGCCTTCACCGACGTCCGCGCCCTCACCGACGACGTCCGCGCCGGCACTGACGTCGGCGCGCCCGCGAGCGCGCCGCACGCAGGCCGACCGGTCCGCCGCGACCCGTGACGCGCTGATGACGTCGGCGCGCACGCTCTTCGCCGAGCAGGGCTTCGCCGACGTGTCGACCGACGCGATCGTCGCGGCGGCGGGGGTCACCCGCGGCGCGCTGTACCACCAGTTCGCGGACAAGATGGCGCTGTTCGACGCGGTCCTGGACGCGGTCGAGGCCGACATCGCCCGGCGGCTGGCCGAGGACGCGGCCGCCGCCGGAATCACCGACCCGGTCGACGCCATGCGGCACGTGCTGCGGACCTGGCTCGAGATCTGCGTCGAGCCGGAGATTCATCGCATCGCCCTGATCGACGGGCCATCGGTGGTCGGCTGGGCGCACTGGCGCGAGGTGTGCCAGCGGCACGTCTTCGGGCTGGCCCAGGCCATGCTCGAGCAGGGCATCGAAGCCGGACGCGTCCGCCCGCAGCCGGTCCGGCCGCTCGCGCACGTGCTCATGGGCGCCAGCGATGAGGCCGCCCTCTACGTCGCCGAATCAGCCGACCCGGCCCAGGCGCGGGCCGAGATGCTCCCGGTCCTCGACCGCCTCATCGACGTCATATCCACCTGACGCCCTGACGGGGTCGCACCTATATAGAGTTCTTGACAGGAGCCACAGGCCCTATTTAGAGTTCTTGCATGTCCTTGCGATTGACCGTTCAGGTGCAGCTGGTCGTGCAGGCCCTGCTGCGCGATCCGGCCAGCGAGATGTACGGGCTGGAGCTCTCCGAGGAGACCGGGCTGCAGCCCGGGACCGCCTACCCCATCCTGCTGCGGCTGGAGCAGGAGGGCTGGGTGACCAGCCGCTGGGAGGATATCGACCCGCGGGCGGAGAAACGCCCGGCCCGACGGTATTACCGGCTCACGGCCAACGGCGCCGTGCAGGCCTCCGCCCGCCTGGCGGGGGCGAGCCGCCCGAACGGCGCCGCGCTGCGCCGGCTGGCCGAGGGAGGCGGCGTCGCATGATGCCCGCCGTCGACCCGCGCGACGACGCGCGGAAAAGGCGAGGACAGATCATCGGTATCGTCAGCGCGGTCACGGTCGTGGCAGCGGCGGCGCTGTCGGGAACGCGGTTTCGTGATTGGGCCACGTGGCTCCTCGGCACCGAGGTCATCGTGGTGACCGCCATCGTCGTGGTGACCGACCGCGGCCGACCCGGCGGCGTGCGCGTCAGGAACACTCGACCCAGGGACGGTCGCAAAAACGGCGGCAACAGCGCCATCAGCGCCCACGACCAGCGCGAGGCCGGCCCGGTCGCCCCGCCCGCGTCCCGCCGCCAACGCCGCCTGCTGATCACCGTGTCCCGGATAATGCCAACGCGGTCAGGCCAGCGCTGGCTGGCGGAGGCCGACAGCCTGCTGTCGGAGATCGCGCCCGCCCGGCGCGGGGCCGCCGTCCGCAGCTACCTGCGGTCCGCCCCCCGGCTGACGGTGATGATGTGGGCCCATGAGCTGCTGCGTCTGGCGCGTCTTGGCCCCCGCCGCCCGGGCTGAGGACGGCCGTTTGCGTTAGAGCGCACTCTAGGTCCTACGCTCGGAGTCGTTTCCGCCTCAAGTGGCGTCGGCGAGCATGGGAAGAGGGACCCAATGAAGACCTGGTTCATCACCGGAACGTCGCGTGGCTTCGGCCGGGAGTGGGCTATCGCCGCCCTCGAGCGCGGCGACCAGGTAGCGGCGACCGCGCGGAACCAAGCGTCACTCGACGACCTGGTCGCCAAGTACGGCGACGCGATCCTCCCGATCGCGCTCGACGTCACCGACCGCGCCGCCGACTTCGCGGCGGTCAAGCGCGCGCACGACCACTTCGGACGGCTGGACATCGTCGTCAACAACGCCGGCTACGGGCACTTCGGCATGGTCGAGGAGCTCACCGAGGCGGAGATCCGGGCGCAGCTCGAGACCAACGTGCTCGGGGCGCTGTGGGTCACCCAGGCGGCGCTGCCGTACCTGCGCGAGCAGGGCAGCGGGCACATCCTCCAGGTGTCGTCGATCGGCGGCATCTCCGCGTTCAGGAACACCGGGGCGTACCACGCCTCGAAGTGGGCGCTCGAGGGCTTCAGCCAGAGCCTCGCGCAGGAGGTGGCCGATTTCGGGGTGAAGGTGACGCTGATCGAGCCGGCCGGCTATTCGACCGACTGGTCCGGCTCCTCCGCCAAGCACTCCGCCCCGCTGCCCGCCTACGACCAGACTCGCGAGCAGGCCCTCGCATCCCGCAAGGCGCGGTTCTCCAAGCCGGGCGAGCCGACCGCGACCCGGCAGGCGATCCTCACGCTGGTGGACAGCGAGAACCCGCCGCTGCGGATGTTCCTGGGCGAGTCACCGCTGGGGATCGCGACCGCCGACTACGACTCGAGGCTGGCCAGCTGGCGCGAATGGCAGCCGGTGGCCGCCGCGGCTCAGGGCTAGCGCCCGGCGATCAAGCCCGGCGTCAGCGCGGCCATAGCCTCGATGACCGGATCGAGGCCCGGCCGCGCGGTGATGATCCTGACGATGGCCTCGTCGAGCCCGGCGCTCAGCCGGGCGAACGCGGCCGCGGCCGGCCCGGCCGGGCCGTAGTAGCCGACCGCCCGCAGCATGTGGTCGGGCGTGGCGTCCACCAGCTCCGTTATCGGAGCGCCGCGGTCGCGCCGCGCCTCCAGCTCGGTCAGCTCCGCGTCAAAGCCCATCTGGCTGAACAGGCCCCGGTAGCCCTCGTTCTGCGGGATGCCGTGGTGGCCCATGGCGTAGCCGAGTACCTGAGCGCCGAACGCCCGCCGCGCGGCCGCCACGTCATCGTCGATGCAGACCCGGATGTACATGGTCAGCGGCACCGAGCCGGGGTCGCGGCCCGCCCGCGCGGAGCCCGCGTCGACCAGCTCGCGGCTGACCGCGATGCGCTCGGGGGTGGCCCAGTTCAGCTGCGCCCCGTCCGAGATCTCGCCCGCCAGCCGGAGCATCTGCGGGCCGAGCGCGGCCAGCGCCACCGGGGCGGCCGGCAGCGCTCCCAGCCCGAGCGAAGCGGACTGCGGCCACCCGGGCGCGCCCGAGCCGACGCCCGCCCGGGCGATAATCGGCCCGGCCACGATCTGCTGGCCGGCCAGCAGCCCGCGGATCGCGCTCACGTACTCGCGCATGATCGCGATCGGCCGGTCGGGCAGCCCGACCGAGGCCCAGAACTTCGGCCCGTAGCCGCCGGTGCCGATGCCGAGCACGAACCGCCCGTCCGACAGCTGGGCCAGCGTGGCCGCCTGGGCCGCGAGGCCGGGCGCGGTCCACATCCGGGCCGCCGGGACGACGGAGATCCCGGTCCGCAGCGCGGTGTCCTGCGCCCACGCCGAGCACACGTGGAAGGAATCGGGCACCCCGCCGGCCGGCGTCCACAGGCTCTCGAACCCCAGCCGCGCCGCCTCCCGCGCGACGTCCCGCAGCTGCCAGAACGGAAGGCCGAGCCTGGCATCGAGCCCCACGCCAATGATCATGATCGGCAGTATGCCGGACGCACCTCACGGCGCCCGCGACCGGGTCTTGACGCGCGGTTGACCCGGCCCACGCTGCGCGATGTCGGCCGTCTGACCGCGGGCTACGTGCCTGACCGGCTGACACGGAGACTGAAGGGCAACTCAAGCCGTACCGTCGGGATCCTCGCGGCCGGCACCGCGCCTACCCGAAACGATGGGGCCTAGGTCCAGCCAGCGCCTCCCCGTTGTCTGCCACGAATCAGAACATCATCCAACTTTTTACGCGGTCAGATGTTGACGCTTATCGATAAAAGAATCAGCATAAGTCATGACATCGTTATCATCACGCACGGCGAACAGAGGCGATCAGAAGCGCACGACCCAGGCGCCTCGGCCCCGCGTCGCGATGGTGACCTCGGATTCATCGAGGAGGTCCAGCGTTGAATCGGAAGCGATTGCCAGGCATCGGCCGCTGGCCGGCCATGATCGCCGCGGCAGCGGCGATCACCGTCGCGCTCGGCGGCGTCGCCCAGGCGAGCACCACGTGGAGCTCGAGCGCCAGCCCGTCCCCCAGCCCGAGCGCCAGCCCCAGTCCGAGCGCTTCTCCGAGCGCAAGCGCTTCCCCGAGCCCGAGCGCGTCCCCCGGCGCAGAGCCGCTGACTGCGGGAAAGCCGGGCGGCACGTGCTCGGTCGGCCGGTCCGGCCGCATCACCGACTGCCAGGGCCCCGTTGCCAAGAGCAAGCTCCCGCCCGGCGCCAGGAACACCGGCACGCTCAGCCAGCCCGTGACGGACCTGGCCAGCCTGGTGGACACCCGCACCTGGACCACCGGCGGCGGCAATACCTTCCCCGGCGCGGACGTGCCGTTCGGAATGGTCCAGTGGTCACCGGACACGCTGCCCGACCGAAACGACGGTGGCGGCTACAGTTACACCGACACCACCCTTGACGGCTTCGCCCTGACCCACATCTCCGGGCCCGGCTGCAGCGCGGCCGGCGACGTGCCGATCCTGCCGGTCACCGGCGCCCTGCCGTCCGAGACCGACCCGAACGACGTCACCACCACGCTCACCCACACCAACGAGGTCGCCGAGGCGGGCTACTACTCGGACCAGAGCAACGCCCCCGACACGATCACCTCGCAGTTCACCGCCACCGCGCACAGCTCGATGGGCCGGTTCACGTTCCCGACCACGAGCACCGGCGGATTCGACATCAAGCTCCAGGACGCGCAGACCACCGTCACCGCCGACTCCGCGACGATCGTGAGCGACGATGAGATCTCCGGCTCGGAGACCACCGGCGACTTCTGCGGCGAGAGCGACAACGACGGTCAGTCCCAGCTCTACACCGTCTACTTCGACATCATCTTCAACCAGCCGTTCACCACCTCGCAGGTGATCACGGAGTCGGGGCAGACCGACCCGTCGGCCGTCTACGTCTCGTTCGACACCGCCGCCAACCCCGTCGTCGAGGCCAAGGTCGGCATCTCCTACGTGAGCGCGGCCAATGCCCGGCTTGACTGGCAGAGCGAGAACCCCGGCTGGGACTTCAACCGCGTCGAGGCGCAGGCCCAGGGATCCTGGAACTCGCTTCTTGGCAAGATCAAGGTCTCCGGCGGCACCTACGCGCAGACCCAGGAGTTCTACAGCCTGCTGTACAAGGACTTCCTCCAGCCCAACGTCACCAGCGACGTCAACGGGCAGTTCATGGGCGCCGACGGGGTGGCGCACACGCTGGCCGCCGGGCAGCAGAACCAGTACGGGATCTACTCCGGCTGGGACATTTACCACTCGCTGGCCGAACTGCAGGCCATGCTTGACCCGTCGGCCGCCTCCGACCAGGCCCAATCTCAGGTCAACTACTACTCGGAGGACAGCATCCTGCAGCAGTGGGGCTACCTGAACCTGAACAACTACGTGATGGTGGGCGACCCCGAGGACGCGATCATCTCCGACTACTACGCGTTTGGCGCCCGCGATTTCAACACCAAGCAGGCCCTGGCCGACATGCTCAAGGAGGCCACCACGGTCAACGACGTGCGGCCGGGCGAGGCCCTGGACGCCGAGTACGGCTACCTGCCTGAAGACGGCACCTACGGCTGCTGCAACGCCCACGGCGTCGTGGCCACCCAGCTGGAGTACGACACCGCTGACCTCGCTCTGTCGAATTTCGCGAACGCGCTCGGCGACGGCGGTGACGCCGCCTCGATGGAGAAACTCGCCAACGACTGGGAGAACAACTTCGACCCGGACAACGACCTGCTGACCGCACGGTACGAGAACGGGCAGTTCGAGGCGGGCGTCACCCCGCTCACCGAGCAGAACAACGAGCCGGACTACGTCGAGGGCGACGCCTACGAGTACCTGTGGGACGTGCCCAACGACTACGAGTCGCTGTTCGATCTGCTTGGCGGCGACTCCAAGGTCGTGCCCGAGCTGCAGTCGTACCTGTCCCAGCCGAACGGCTTCGGGATGTACGACGAGGCCAGCAACGAGTTCGACCTCGGCGAGCAGTACGCGCTTGACTACGCGGGGGACCCGTCCGGGACGCAGGCGGTGATCAACAACATGGAGAACACCATCTGGCTGCCGGGACCGAGCGGGCTCGGCAACAACGACGACCTCGGCGCCGAGAGCTCCCAGTACATCTGGGAGATGCTCGGTCTCTACCCGGAGAACCCCGGCAGCGACACCCTGCTGCTGAGCACGCCCGGGTTCGCGCACGCGCAGATCGACACTTCCAACGGCAACACGATCACCGTCAACGCGCCGGACGCGAAGAACGAGTACTACGCGAGGTCGCTGACCATCAACGGCAAGCCCGACCAGAAGCTGTCCACGACCTTCCACGACCTGAGCCAGGGTTCCACCCTGGACTGGACGCTCAGCCCGACCGCCACCAGCTGGGGCAGCGCGCCGCAGGACGCGCCGCCGTCCTACACCGTCGGCACCGCGTCGACCGTCGGCTACCTGGCCGACCAGACCGCGACCGTCGCGCCCGGCGGCTCCGCCACGATCAAGGTCGGCGCCGATAACGCCACCGACACCGCGCAGCAGGTGAAGGTGAGCATCACCGCGCCCGCCGGGGTAACGATCACCCCCGCCTCGGCGACGATCGACGTCCCCGCCGACGGGGAGGCGACCGCGACCCTGACGGTGACCGCAGGCACCACCACCACGCAGAACTTCTACACCGCTCCGGTCACGCTGACCACCGAGAGCACCGGCGCCACGCAGTCGCTGACTCAGACCATCCTGGTCGCGGCGCCGGGCAGCCTGCTCGCAACCTTCAACAGCGAAGGCATCGCGAGCGACACCAACCCATCCCTGGCCGACTTCGACGGTGACGGGAACAGCTACTCGGAGCAGGCGCTGGCAGCCGACGGGTTCACCGGCGGGCAGGACGTCACCGAGAACGGCGTGACGTTCGCCTGGCCGACGCCGGCCCCCGGCTACCCGGACAACACGGTCCCCGACGGGCAACAGGTGACGGTGGACGCGCCGGCTGGAACCCAGCAGGTCGCGTTCCTCGGCTCCGCCGCCGACGGGCCCGTTTCCGGGGTCGTCACGCTGAACTACTCCGACGGCAGCACCTCCCAGTACTGGCTCGGGTTCAGTGACTGGACCCTGGGCGCGGGAACTGAGACACCGTCCTACGGCAACACCGAGGTGGCGACCACCGCCTACCGTGACTGCTCAACCTGTTCGACCGACGAAGATGCCGTGGATACCTACCTGTACGAGGCCGCGGTCCCGGTCAACCCGGACAAGACCCTCACCAGCGTGACCTTGCCGAACGGGACGGCCAACGGCACCGAGCACATCTTCTCGGTCGCCGCGTCCACCACCGCGATGACCGGGCCCGTCGTCACCTCGCTGAACCCCGCCACCGCGGCGGCGGGCCAAGAGGTAACGATCACCGGCACCGGTTTCGGCGCCAGCCAGGGCGCCGGCTACGTCGCCTTCAGCGACAACGGGACCAACTGGGGAGCGCCGGTCAACAGCGCGACCCTCACCGTTGACTCGTGGAGCGACACGTCGATCACCTTTACCGTGCCGGAACCGAGCGGGACGGACGACGAGTGGAGTGTCTGGGCAGGCACGCCGGCGTCGGTCACGGTGGTCGACAACGCCGGTGACGTGTCCGACGCCGCCAACCTCGAGATAACGCCGACCGACAACCCAGCCGACTACTACGACAACGTCGGGGTCTCTGAGGACAGCGACACCTCGTGCGCCGACTTCGACGGCGACGGGTACAGCTACTCGGCCGACGCCCTCGCCACCGCCGGGCTGACTCCTGGCGGCACCGTCACGGCCGACGGGCTGACGTTCACCTGGCCGGACGTCGCGTCCTGCGACCCGGACAACATCCTCGCGGCCGGGCAGACGATGCTGGTCACCGGGACGGCCGGGGCAACCGAGCTCGGCCTGCTTGAATCCTCATCCAATGGCGGTACGTCCGGCGCCATCACCATCACCTACACGGACGGGACCTCCACCACCGATCCCCTGTCGTCCAGTGACTGGGCCGGCGGCCCCGGCGCCGACGAGACGGCGGTCGCCACCATGACCTACAGGAACCAGGACACCGGAGGTTCGCAGACCATCACCATGTACGTCTACGCGACCACGGTGCCGATCGATTCGTCCAAGACGGTCGCCTCGATCACCTTCCCGAATGTAGCCAACAGCGTCAGCGGCAGCACGTCAGCCATGCACATCTTCGCGGTGAGCACCGGCTGACGCCAGCCGTCACCGGGCCGCGTTCGGGTTAAGCGTCGGGGAGGGCAGATGCTCCTGATCGGGGTGGTCACCCGCCGGTGAACTCCGCGATCGCGGACTCGTACGCGTCGAGCGCCCGCTCGACCGGCCCGCGCCCGGCCGACGGCAGCCAGTGCACCACCCGGTCGAACCCCTCGGCGGCGTACGACTCGAACACCGCGGGATCGGCCGGAACCCCCATGACCTGCAGGGAAATGTGCCGATCGGCCCGCAGTCGCAGTTCCGCCGACCGCTTGATGAGGTCAGAAGGTCCGTGGTTGGGCATCCACGCGTCCCCGAACGCCAGCACCCGGTCGAACACCGTCGGCCCCTCGCCGCCGACGATGACCGGCGGGTGCGGCCGCTGAGCGGGCTTGGGCCACGACCAGATCCGGTCGAAGTTCACATACTCGCCCGAGTAGGACGCCTCGTCGGCGGTCCAGATCGCCTTGATCGCCTCGACCCGCTCGCGCATCAACGCCATCCGGGTGCGCGGGTCGGTGCCGTGGTTGGCCATCTCCTCCCGGTTCCAGCCCGCCCCGACGCCGAACTCGAACCGGCCGCCCGACAGGTAGTCGACGCTGGCGGTCTCCTTGGCGGTGGTGATCGGGTCGCGCTCGGTCACCAGGCAGATACCCGACCCGACCCGCAGCCGCGAGGTCGCCGACACCGCCGCCGTCAGGGCCACGAACAGGTCGAACGTGTGAACGTAGCGGTACGGCAGCGGCCCGCCCGGCGGGTAGGGCGTGTGCTCGACCGGGATGTGGGTGTGCTCGGGGAAGAACAGCGACTCGTGTCCCCGTTCCTCGGCCAGCCGGGCGACGTCGCCGGGCCGGATCGCGTCATGGGTGGGAAAGATCGCTAGGCCGAATTCCATAGTGATCATTCTCCCCAACCAGCCCCGGCCATGCGCCTGCGGTCGCCGATCTGGCGCGCAAATCGCGGACTCACGGCCATCTCGTGGCGAGTTCCCGGCGTATTCCCAGACTTAGCGACCCGACTTCCCAGACCAGCCGGGCAATCTCGGTGACATGGACAACAACATGAACTTCGGGTACGAGCCGACCGCGCCGCACAGCACCAACCCAAGCACCAACCCCGGCCGCGGCCCCCGCACCGGCCGTGGCCGGCTGATCGCCGGCGCCGCCGCCGCGACCGTGCTCGTCGGCGGGGCCGCCTTCGGCGCGGTGACGATGCTGAGCGGCAGCCCGGCGGCGGCCGTGACCGGCCCGACCGGCCAGGCGGCGGTGCTGAACGACGCGCTCACGACCGCGGCCACCCCCGCCACCACCGCCAGCAGCAGCACCACCACGGCCGGTAGCACGGCGGCCCAGACCCGGCACACGCGCGACGCACTGGCCCGGCTCCGCCGTCTCGGCGGGATCGACGGCCAGTTCACGTTCGATACCAAGACCGGCCCGCAGACGCTGGCGTTCGAGCGCGGCACGATCCAGTCGGTCTCCGGCGTGGACGTCGTGGTCCGCGCCAAGGACGGCACCACCTGGAGCTGGACGCTCGTCAGCAGCTCGGTCGTGCGCGACGACGGCACCAAGTCCACCACCAGCTCGCTCGCCTCGGGCGACCTGGTGTTCGTGGCCGGCCCCGTCGTCCGCGGCACCCACGACGCCCGCCTGGTCGTCATCAGGACCCCCCAGAAGAGCAGCAGCCCCACCACCTCCCCAAGCGCCAGCACCAGCTCCGCCCTCAGCTAGCCGAGCCTCCCCCGGCCGCCAACAGAAAGCGGAAAAAGAGCGGTGCCCCACCCGGGCGCACCGCTCTTTCCGCATCCCCGGTCGTTCTGATAACAGAAAGAAGCGGGCGCGCCCGCACCGCCGCCCAGAATCAAAATCGGTTCATCGAACGGACCGGGGCGACTCTCATCCGCTCACCCGCCGTGGTCAGCCCAGTGACGTCCATGCCATAAGCTCGCCTGATCCCGCCACCGGACCAGAGAGGCCGCCGTCCCCGTGACCGTCACCCGCGCGCAGGTCATCGCCCTGCCCAAGGCCGAGCTGCACCTGCACATCGAGGGGACGCTCGAGCCCGAGCTCGCGTTCGAGCTCGCCGCGCGCAACGGCGTGGCGCTCTCGTACCAGGACATCGAGGCTCTCAGGGGCGCGTACTCGTTCAGCGACCTCGGCTCGTTCCTCGGCCTGTACTACGAGTGCATGGCTGTGCTGCGGACGGCCGAGGACTTCGCCGATCTCGCCTCGGCCTACCTCGCCCGGGCGCGGGCGGACGGGGTGACGCGCGTCGAGATGTTCTTCGACCCGCAGGTCCACCTGTCCCGCGGCGTCCCGTTGACCGAGGTCATCGGCGGGCTGGGGGCGGCGGCCGACCGCAGCGCGGCTAGCGGTGGTCCTGAGGTCGCGCTGATCGCGTGCTTCCTGCGCGACCGGGGTCCCGACGACGCGGCCAAGACGCTGGAGGAACTCAGCCCGCACGCCGCCCAGCTCCTCGCCGTCGGGCTCGACTCGGCCGAGGTTGGCTACCCGCCGGCCGACTTCGCCCGGGTCTTCGAAGCCGCCCGCGGGCTCGGACTGCACACCGTTGCCCACGCGGGGGAGGAGGGGCCGCCGGACTACGTCTGGCAGGCGATCGACCTGCTCGGCGTGGAGCGAGTCGACCACGGGATCCGCAGCGTCGAGGACCCCGCGCTGCTGCGGCGGCTGGCCGCCGACGCGACCCCGTTGACGGTCTGCCCGCTCTCCAACGTCCGCCTCCGCTGCGTCTCCACGATGGCCGAGCACCCGCTGCCCACCCTGCTCGACGCCGGCGTCAACGTCACGATCAACTCCGACGACCCGGCCTACTTCGGCGGCTACGTCGCCGACAACTACCTGGCGATCGCCTCAGGCCTCGGCCTCGATCTCAGCGACCTCACCACTCTCGCTGCGAACTCCCTCAACGCCTCCCTGCACTAACCCGGGCGAGGCCCTGGCCACGGCCAACCCACACAAACCCCTGGCCACGGCGCGAACCTGCCCCAGCGCTCCCCACGCCTGATGGTGTGCCGTTAAGGGGGGGCCATACGACCTGAGGGTCACACGCTGACGTAGGCGAGCGGTTCGCCAGCGCGCGAGCCGACCCGAACGTCACACGATCACGACGCCGACCCGGGCCAGACCACAGTCGCGCCGGTCCGTTCGGGAAATCTGCTTGGCTTCACCGGTTTTCCGGCGTGTCAGTCGGCTAGCAGGAGCTCGTGCAGGAGCAGGCCTGTCTCCGGCGGGAACGTCGGCCGGCCTTCGGTGAGACACCAGTGGTAGAGAGCGCGGTAGTGGCGTTCGCGGCGGGGGATGCTGCGGTCCGCGCCGAAGGCGGCCTCGACGCCGCCGTCACGCAGCAGGTACGCCGCGACCGCGGTGTGGTCCATCAGCAGCTCGATGCCGGACGCGTACCGAAGCCTGGTCGTCTTTGCCCCGTCGGCGGCATGCCAGCTCGTCACCAGCACCGCGCGGGCGGGCGGGCTCCCATCGCCGGAGCCGGGGCCGGGGCCGGGGCCGCTGCCGTGGCACGTCAGGCGCGCCTCGAAGATCGACTGGCGCTCGGTGCCGATCGGCCGCAGCGACTCGCGCTTGACGATGGTGGCGAACCGGGCGAGCACGCTCAGCGCGTTGATGCCGGAGTCCAGCCAGCTGTTGCCGAGCGTGGCCGCCGCCCGCTCGAAGTCGTCGTAATAGGGGTCGGCGAAGAACATCTCGGCCGAGACCAGGTCGCCGAGCTCAGACCGCCGGGCCGAGAGAGCCCGCTGACCCCACCCGACCTCGGGTGCGAAGGACGTGTGGTAGGCGACGTCCACCGGCCGCCGGCCGCCGATGCCGGACAGAACGCGCCGGGCGTCGTCGAGGGTCGCCGCGGCGGGCTTCTCGACCAGCAGCCTCGCCTCGGGAAACCACCGGGCCGCCTGCTCGCAGACGGCCGCGTGGGTTCCGGTCGGCGTGGCGATGACCACCAGCCCCGGCTCGCACGCCTCGCTGGCCTCGCGCAGGCTCGGGTAGACCGGGCGATCCGCGCCCCGGAAGGGCAGCATCCTGGACCCGTCGACGTCGACGCCGCCCACGACGTCCGCCGACGGCGTGGCCGCCAGCGCCCGGGCATGCGTCTGCCCGATAGCGCCGAGCCCGACCAGCAGCACCCGCGTTGTCGGCCCGGCCGAACCGGTCGCACTGGTCACGCTGGACACCCTACCGATCAGCACCGGGCCGCTCCGGCCTAGGCGTCAGGCGCCGGGCGTCAGCCGCGGCAGGGTCAGGGTGAGGGTGGTTCCCGTCCCCGGCTGGCTGGCGGCGGTGAGCGTGCCGCCGTGTGCCCGGGCCAGCTCGGCGGCGATGGCGAGGCCGATGCCGCTGCCTGAGGTCCCGGCTGAGGCCCGGCCGCGCCAGAACCGCTCGAAGACGTGCGGCAGCTCATCGGCGGGGATGCCGACACCGGTGTCGGTCACCGTCAGGACCGCGTCAGATCCGTCCTGCCTGGTGCGGACCGTGACCCGTCCGTCGGCTGGGGTGAACTTGAGCGCGTTGCCGAGCAGGTTGGTCACCACCTGGTGCAGCCACCGCTCATCGGCCACGACCGGCGCCGCGGCCAGCTCGCGGTCGAGCGTCACCGAGGCCGCCTCGAACTGTCGGGACAGGCTGTCGGCGGCCGCCGCCGCGATGCCGGCCAGGTCGCGCGGCGCGCGGGTCAGACGCAGCCCGGCCGCGTCCGCCGCGGCCATCGTCTGCAGGTCGTCCACCATCCGGGCCAGCCGCAGCACCTCATCGCGGAGCGACCCGAGTTCGTCCGGATTGGCCTCGGTGACACCGTCGAGCAGCGCCTCGTGACCCGCCTGGAGGACCGCCACCGGCGTGCGCAGCTCATGGGCGACGCTCGCCACCAGGTCCCGGCGGATCTTGTCCTCGCGGTCGAGCGTGTCGGCCATCTGGTCGAACGCGGCGGCGAGTTCGCGCAGCTCGCCCGGTCCGCTGACGCGGCCCGCCCGAGCCGACCGGTCCCCGCCCGCCATCGCCCGGGTCACCGTGATCAGCCTGTTGATGGGGCGGGTGATCCGCCGGGCGACGCCGAGGCCGGTGATAAGCGCCAGCAGGGCGGCGAGCCCGGCCGTCCCGGCGATGGCCCGCAATAGCGCGGTCCGCAGCACGTTGTCGGCGGCGCCGAGCCCGGACGCGGTGAGCCCGACCTGGACCGTGCCGACCTGGCGGCCCTTGACCAGGACGGGCTCGCTCGACTGGGGCTCCGCGCTTGACCCGGGCTTCGCCGTGGCCGCGAAGCCGGTGGTGGTCGCGATCGGGTGACCGGCGTCGTCGCGCACCTGGAGCTGCACGCCGCTGTGCGCGGCCACATCGATGACGGACGTTAGATCCGCGCCCGCCCAGCCCCGGTCGGCGTTCCACGACCCGGCCGCCGCCACCGCAAAGGCGCTGGCGAGCTCGCTGCGCTGCCGGTTACCGAGCGAGGACACGTCGACCGCGGAGAACACGGCGGCGAGCACCGCGAGCAGGGCGACCGCCGCCAGCGAGACGCCGAGGAACGCGAGCGTCAGCCGCAGCCCGAGCGTGCTGCCATGCTGGCCGCCGCTGGCCGCCGACGACGGCGGCGTCTCAGTCATCGCGAGTCAGGCCGAGCCGGTAGCCGCCGCCGAGTACGGTCACGATCACCCGCGGGTCAGCCGGCTCGTCCTCGATCTTGCGCCGGAGGTTCTTCACATGCGAGTCGACCGTGCGCTCGTAGCCGTCGAACTCGTAGCCCCGCACCTTGTTGATCAGCTCGAACCGGGAGTAGACCCGCCCGGGCACGGTCGCCAGCGTGACCAGGATGCCCCACTCGGTGGGCGTGAGCGGGACGGGCGTGCCGTGCACGGTGGCGGTCCGCCGCGGCTCGTCGATGACCAGCGCCCCTCCGCCGTAGCCGGTGACGCCCGACTGCGCCGCCGTGGGCCCGCCTCGGCGCAGCACCGCCTGCACCCGCAGCACCAGTTCGCGCGGGCTGAACGGCTTGGTCACGTAGTCGTCGGCGCCGAGTTCGAGGCCGCGTACCCGGTCCTCCTCGGCCGCCTTCGCCGTCAGCATCACGATCGGCACCGCCGACGTCGCCCGCAGCTCGGTCGCCACGGTCTCGCCCGACACGTCGGGCAGGCCGAGGTCAAGGACCACCAGGTCGGGCGCGGCGTCCGCCGCCATCGTGATCGCCTCAGCCCCCGAGCCGGTCGAGAGCACCGTGAATCCCGCTCTTTCCAGGTATGTCCTGATGAAATCCCGCAGCTTGCGCTCGTCCTCAACCACCAGAACCGTCGCTGCCATTGCGCCTCCCGTCGCCGTCGCGTGGCGCGCCTCCACACCACCACCATGTCAGCTCCATCGGGCGGACACGCCCCCTTGGTGGACTGATACGGCACAGCGATACCGCTTGCACCGCAGCATAGGGCAGGGCTGATGACCACCAGCTTCCTCATCGTGGCGGCGCCATGGATCATCTTCGGCGTCTGCCTCACCGTGCTGTGCTTGCGTCTGCTCCGCGCGCGACGGCCCGGCGATCGATCGCCCGGGCTCCGGCGCAGGCGCGACGACTAGCCCGAACAGGAGCACCATGCGACGAGACGACAACCCGCGCCGGCGCGGGTCCCGGCTGGCAGCGGCGGGCCGCCCGTGAGCGTGCTCGACACCCTCCAAGTCGACTCGGTCCTCTCCTACCTGATCGCGCTGATCCTGCCGGCGTTCGACGCGATCTTCCCGGTCCTGCCGAGCGAGACGGCGGTCATCGCCCTCGGCGTCACCACCGCCGGGAGCACCGACCCGCGGATCGCCCTGCTGGTGGCCTGCGCGGCAGCCGGCGCGTTCCTCGGCGACAACCTCTGCTACCTGCTCGGTCGGCGTTTCGGGCTCGCCGTCCAGCGCCGGTTCTTCAACTCGCCCAAGGGGGCGCGGACCCGCGCGTGGGCCGAGCGGTCGCTGGAGCGGTTCGGAACGCAGCTCATCATCGTCTGCCGCTTCATCCCCGGCGGCCGGACCGCGGTGACGCTCACCTGCGGGCTCGTGGGCTATCCGCGCAGGAGATTCGTCCCCGCGACCGCGGTCGCGGCCGTCATCTGGGCGCTCTACGCGTTCCTGATCGGTCGCCTCGGCGGGCAGACCTTCGAGCACAACATCTGGGCCGGGCTGGCGGTGGCGTTCGGCGCGTCGATCGCGATCAGCGCCCTGGCCGAGGTCATCCGGCGGCTGCGACGCCGGGCCTCGTCAGGGCGTAGCGCCGGACAGGTTGGGCCCGACCACCCCGGACAGGATCAGCGTGATCGAGACGAGCTTGGCGGCGGAGAGCGCGTCGCCGAGGAAGATCATGCCGAAGCCGGCCGCAACCAGCGCGAGTTGGAGCCCAGATGGAGATGATCCCGCGCGCGTCTCCACCGGAACTCCACGCGGCATTGACCGTCCCTGCACAGCGATCCGCGGTCGACCGGCTCTCCGATGACGGCTTCCCGGTCGAGAACCTCGACATCGTCGGATCGGGCCTTCGGCTGGTCGAGCGGGTGACGGGCCGGCTGACGAGGGCGCGCGCCACCGGGGCGGGGGCGCTGAGCGGGCTGTGGGCGGGCCTGCTGGTGGGGATCCTGGTCGGGCTGTTCACCTCCGGACACTCGTTCCTCGCCGTCATCGTGACCGGCGCGGCGCTGGGGGCGGGCTGGGGCGCGGCCTTCGGCTACCTGGCTCATGCCAGGACCCGCGGCGAGCGCGACTTCAGCTCCGTTCGCGGTTTGACCGCGACCCACTACGACTTGATCGCGCGCGAGGGCACCGTCGATCGCGCCCGCCTCGGCCCCGTCGACGGCGAGCTGGGCGACGATGTCGTCGCCGTCGCCCACCCGGTGCAGGACCGTCGCCCCGAACGCGGCTTGGTAGAACGCAACCGCCGCCCCCGCCTGGTCAAACCACAGTTCCGGCTGGATACCCGCCACACCAAGCCACGATACCGCCGTCGGCCTCGGCTTGCCGCGCAGCCAGCGACAACTTCTCCGCGATATTCGAACTGGCAATCAGATGCTTCGAGGCAGAGTAAAGAAGGCGCCGCTTGCCCCGTGGCCGGCGGTGGTGCTCGACAGCCAGGGGTTGTGGGCCGTGGCGAGAAACGATGATGTCGATGCCAGGGCGGTGCTGGCGGCGTCCAGCCGGGCCGGAGTCCCGGTCATCGTTCCGGCCGCGGTCTTGGCCGAGACGCTGTTCGGCGACGAGCGTGACGCCCGCGCCAATCAGGTTCTGAAGAGAATAGAGGTCGCTCCCGTGACGGACGCGATTGCTCGTTCGGCGGCGAAGCTCAAGCGGCTGGCAGGAATGACGGGAGTTGGTGCCACGATCGACGCCGTCGTGGTGGCAACCGCCGAGGCTGCTGGTGGCGGTGTCATCCTTACATCAGATCCCGGTGACATCCGCGCGCTCGCACAAGGCGTCGCCGATACGCGCATCAGGCCGGTCCGCGTGTCCGGAACCCCCCTCTGGCAGAGGTCGATGCCGAGAGCGACGACGCCTGGCTGCTCGTAGGCCCCCATCCGGCTTGAGGAATCTCTGAACCTACTGTGGAGTGATGTAATGTCCGTCCATCGGCGGACGTGACATTGCTGGGGAGCGTGGGCGGGTGAATCCCCTCAAGACGGGCGACCCCGAGCTTGTCGGCGGTTACCGGCTGCTCGGCCGGCTCGGCGCGGGCGGCATGGCCCAGGTGTTCCTCGGCGCGTCCCCCGGCGGCCGGAAGGTAGCGGTCAAGCTCATCCGCCCCGAGTACGCCGACGACGCCGAGTTCCGGCGCCGGTTCACCCGCGAGATCGCGGCCGCCCGGCAGGTGGGCGGCTTCCACACCGCCGCGGTGGTCGACGCCGATCCGGACGCCGACCCGCCGTGGATGGTCACCGCCTACATCCCCGGGCCGTCGCTGTCGGAGGCGGTCGGCCAGAACGGGCCGCTGGACCCGGTCCAGGTCCGCGAGCTCGGCGCGGCGCTGGCGGAGGGGCTCACCGCCATTCACGCCTGCGGGCTCATCCACCGGGACCTCAAGCCCGGCAACATCGTTCTCGGGCCCGACGGCCCCCGCATCATCGACTTTGGCGTGGCCAGGACCGCCAATGCCAGCTCGCTGACCACGGTCAACGCTCTCATCGGGACCTACGGCTATATGGCGCCCGAGCAGCTCGGCCGCAAGGAAGTCACCTTCCGCAGCGACCTGTTCGCGCTCGGCGGGGTGCTGGTGTTCGCCGCGACCGGGCACGGTCCGTTTGACGCGGACGAGCTGCCCGCGGTCATCGGCCGGATCCTGAGCGAGCCGCCGGATCTGTCGCCGCTGACCGGGCCGCTGCGCGACATCCTCGACGCCTGCCTGGACAAGGACCCGGCCCGGCGGCCGGATCTGGCCGACCTCATCGCCTACTTCAGCGTGCCTGAGCAAGGCCGGCCGCGCCCGGCCGACGTCCCGGATCAGCGGACGCCCGGGCCCCGGCCCGATCCCACGTCCGTGCCCGGCCAGCAGCGGACGGCGGTGCGCGGCAATGAGGCCGCCCGCTGGAACGGCAACGCCGGCACCGTCGGCGCGGCCGGTTCGACGGCGACCATGGTCGGCCTGCCTGCCGCGAACACCACGGTGGCGCCGGGCGACCCGGCCGGCATGGCGCTCGCCTGCTCGCCGCTGATCGGCCACTCCGGCCCCATCAACTTGGTGGCGTTCTCGCCCGACGGGCGGTTCCTGGCGACCGCGTCGGCCGACGGAAGGGTCCGCGCCTGGGATACCGGGACCTGGCGGCAGGCCGGGCCCGACCTGTCACCGCAGATCCCGCATCGCGTCGGGGACGGCGGCTTCGCGCAGCTCGTCTTCACGCCCGACAGCCGCGCGCTGCTGGCCAAGCCGGTCGGCATGTCAGCCGTGTTCGGCTGGCAGACCGACTCCTGGCAGCCGGTCAGCTCGCCGGTCAGGACGTGGGCGCGGTTCATCTCGCCGGACGGCCGGTTCCTGGCGGCCGAAGGGACCGGGGCGCCGACGCTCTGGTCCTGGGACGCCGCCGCGCTGCGGCACACCCCGTTTCCCCTGCAGCGCAAGACCGGCTGGCGCATCGGCTTCCTCACCGCGTTCTCGCCCGACGGCGGGCTCGTCGCCGCGACCGATCCCGGCGACGACATCGGCCTCTGGGATACAGGGACAGGAGAGCGACGGCAGGTCCTGCGCCGGTACCACCGCTCGTTCGACGTCGGCGGCCAGGCGCTCGTGCCCTACGCCCTCAGCGACGCGGTGATCTCTCCCGGCGGCGGTTTCCTGGTCGCCCTCGGCCAGACCCGCGACAGCCGCGGCGAGAACGTCCGTATCTTGAAGCTCTGGGATATCGCCGGCCCCGGCCGCCGCCAACGCCGTCTGTTCGAGGCGGCGAGCGCCACCGCGCTTTACCGCTGGCGGGTCGCCTTCGCCGCTGACGGCGGCACGCTGGCGTCGACCTTCGACGGGCGGCTGCGGCTGTGGGACACGGCCAGCCTCACGCCGGCCGACCTCGGCGAGCCGGGCGAGGACGCGATCCTGGAGTTCGCCCCCGGCAGCGCGCTGCTGGCGGAGGCGGGCCGCTTCCGGCTGCGCCTGTGGGACACCGTCGGCGGCGCCGTCGCGGCGGCCGGGCCGAGGATCAAGACCGCCCGCGACGCCATCGCCGGCGTCGCCTTCTCCCCGGACGGCGGCCTGATCGCGACCGCCGAGGGCACCGCCGCGCGCGTCTGGCACCTGCCCGCGCTGTAATTCCGGTCAGGCGACCCGGAAGCGGGCGGCGTCGGACTCCTTGAGCGTCAGCCCGAGCCCGGGCCTGGTCGGGTCCGGGCGCATCGAGCCGCCCTTGGGGCTGAGCGCGCCGTCGAACAGCATCGACTCGATCCGCGCGTGATCATGGAAGTACTCGAGATGGCGCAGGTTGGGGACCGCGGCGGCGACGTGGGCGTGCAGGTTAGGCGCGCAGTGGCCGGAGATCTGGAGGTTGCGGGCGGCCGCCACGGCGGCGGCTCGCTGCCATTCGGTGATGCCGCCGCAGCGGGTGACGTCGGCCTGCAGGCAGTCAACCGCCTGCGCGTCGACCATCCGGGCGAAGTAGACCAGGTCGTACCCGTACTCGCCCGCGGTGACATCGGGGGTCACCTGGTCGCGAACCTCGCGCAGCCCCTCGAGGTCGTCGGAGCTGACCGGTTCCTCGAACCAGGTCACGCCCTGGTCCGCCATCGCCCGGGCCATCCGCACCGCCTGCTTGCGGCCGTAGCCGCCGTTGGCGTCCACGTACAGCTCGGCGTCGGGGCCGATGACCCGCCGGGCGAAGACGATCCTGGCCAGGTCCCGGCCGGGCCTCGAGCCCCAGGACTCGCCGATCTTGATCTTGACCCGGGGGATGCCCAGGTCGTCGGTCCAGCGCTCGAGCTGAGCGCGCGCGGCGGACTCGTCGTAGGTGGTGAAACCGCCGCTGCCGTAGACCGGCACCTCGGTCCTGGTCGCCCCGAGCAGCCGGCTGACCGGGAGGCCGAGCAGGGTCGCCTTGAGGTCCCACAGCGCCGTGTCTACCGCCGAGATCGCGCACGACACCAGCCCGGGCCGGCCGAGGTTGCGGATCGCCCGGACCATCGCCTGCCAGGCCGCGCCGGTGTCGAGCACGCCCTGGCCGGCGATCGCGGCGGCGAGCTCGCCCTCGATCAGCGGCTTGCACGCGCCCGACGCGTAGGTGTAGCCGATGCCGGTCCGGCCGCCCCCGCTGACGTGCGCGACCACCAGCGTGGTCTTCGACCAGGCGAGGGTGCCGTCGGCCTCCGGCCGGTCGGTCGGGACCTCGTAGACCGACGCGGTCACCCGGTCCACGACCGGGAAGTCGCGGGCGTCCGTGTGATGATCCGCCGCCTGCGCCGTCACGACTGGTTGCTCGGCTGGCCGGCCGGGTCGGCGTGCTCGGCCTGCGGCCCGTCGCCCTCGGCCTGCGGCTCGTTGCCGTCGGCGGGCGAGGCGTCGGTCCGCTCGTGCGCCAGGTCCTCCAGGCGCAGCGGAGCGGCGCCCTCGGAGCCCTCGGCGGCGGGTGCGGCGTGCTCGGCGGACGGTCCGTCGTTCTGGTCGTCGGACGCGTCGTCCCGGGCGGTCGGCGGCGCAGCGCCCTGGCCGGGCGGCACGTCAACCTGCGTCGGCGGCACGACGCCCTGGTCGGTCCAGGAACTGTCCTCGTCGGCAACCGGGGCGTCCTGGCCGGCCGACCGGCCGTCCTGGTCCGCCAGCGGCGTCTCCATGTCGTCGAGGAAGGAGTGCCGGTTAGCCGACGGAGCCTGCTCGTCTACACCGGGGGCGACGTTCGGCTCCGGCAGCGAGGCGTCGATGTCCGGCACCGACGTGTCGTGGTCGGTCACGGCGGTGTCCGGGTCCGCCAGCGAGGCCTCGTGGCCGGCCAGATTCGCCTCGTGATCCACCGGCGGGGCGCCGGCGTCGGACGCCGGGGCGTCCGCGTCTTCGGACGCCGGGATGCCCGCGTCTGAGGTCGGGGTCTGCTGGTCGGCGGGCAGCGCCCCTGAGTCGGTGGGCTGGCTGGTGGCGGCCGACCAGGGGTGCTGGGGCGCGCGGGCGCGGGCGGCGTCGAGCAGCGAGCCGACCGCGCGGCGGACGGTGGCCCCCGCCTCCTCGACCCGCTCGGTGACGGTCTGCTGGACGCTGCGCGCGTGGGCGCGGTTGTCGAAGACGCCGTGCGCACCCTCGTCGCTGCCCGGCGGCTGGTCGACCGGCTGCCAGAGGTTGTTGGGACGTCCGGGCCCGACCCGTTCGCCCGTCTGCTGCGAGTCGAAGCCGGTCCTGGCCAGGTACCGGTCGAGGACCGGCGCGGCGAACTTCTGGGCCATGATCGTCCCGGCCGTGGACGCGCCGACCCAGTGCTCCTTGCGGTCCGCGTGATCGGCCGCGAAGACGACCCCCTGCGCGGCGACCTCGGGCTGATAGATCGGCGGGACCGGCTGCGGGTGGCGCGGCAGCCGCGACAGCACCCAGGAGAACTGGGGCGTGTTGACGGCCGGCATCTGCACGACCGTGATCCGGACCTTGGATCCCTCGTGCAGCAGCTCGCACCGGACCGACTCGGTGAACCCGTTGACGGCGTGCTTGGCGCCGCAGTACGCGGACTGCAGCGGGATCGCCCGGTAGCCGAGGGCGGAGCCGACCTGGACGATCGTGCCGCGATCGCGGGGGCGCATCCGCGCCAGCGCCGCCATCGTGCCGTGCACGAACCCCAGGTAGCTGACCTCGGTAACCCGCCGGAACTCATCCGGCTTGATCTCCCAGAACGGCGCGAAGACGGAGGTGAACGCCACGTTCACCCAGACGTCGATCGGGCCGAACCGGTCCTCCGCCTGCTCGGCCGCCCGCTCGACGGCGTCGAAGTCGGCCACGTCGGTCGGCACCGCCAGCGCGGTGCCGCCCGCGGCCTGCACCGCGTCGGCCGCCGCCGCCAGGCCGTCCTCGCCCCGCGCGATCAGCACCACATTCGCGCCCCGGCGCCCGAAGAGCTCGGCCGTGGCCCGCCCGATTCCGGCGCTCGCACCGGTGATCACTACTGTCTCGGTCACGTGCCTGCCCTCCCGCTTCGCCTCAGTGAGGCCTTTGCCCAGGTAAACACTTCGCCCGGTGACGTCGTCTTCCCCTACTTCCCGCATGGACCGGTCCAAACAAGGAAGTAGCGGAGGATGCGATCCGGCGGCAGAACCAGCAAGGGCAAGTCCGGCACGGCCGGCCCGAGCGGCGGCAGCACGCGCGGCAAGGCTCAGCGCGGGGCCGACGACCTGCCGACGCCGCGCGTCCTGCGCGAGTACGCGCTGGTCGCCGACGGCGAGCGCGGCGCCGTGATCGGCCCCGACGGCTCGATCGCGTGGCTCTGCGTGCCGCGCTGGGACAGCCCGGCCGCCTTCAGCGGCCTGCTCGGCGGGCCCGGCCAGTACACGGTCACCCCGGCCGACCACTGGCACGTGTGGGGCGGCTACTACGAGAGCGGCAGCCTGATCTGGCGGAACCGCTGGGTTGGCGACACCAGGATCGAGTGCAGGGAAGCGCTCGCCATGCCCGCCGACCCGCACCGGGCCGTCCTGCTGCGCCGGATCGAGGCGATCGACGGCGCCGCCAAGGTCACCGTGACCCTCGACCTGCGGGCCGGCTACGGGCAGTCGACCATGACCGACCTCAAACGAGACGGCGAAATCTGGACCGGCCGCAGCGGTGACACCTGGTTCCGCTGGTCGGGGGCGGGCAAGGCCCGGCTCACCGGCGGCCGGCTGGGGATGCGGGTCGAGCTCGCGCCGGGGACGACGCACGATCTCGTGCTCGAGCTGTCCGATCGCGAATTCACGGCCGAGCCGCCCGACCCGGGGGAGAGCTGGGCCGCGACCATGGAGGCGTGGTCGGACGTCTCCCCGGGCTGCGATGACC
>Ga0302311_10001761_pt1 | contig 25164 bp, 23 predicted proteins | sample III_Palsa_N1_3_FD_200449 | JGI IMG/M metagenome (GOLD analysis project Ga0302311, IMG submission 200449) | Peat permafrost microbial communities from Stordalen Mire near Abisko, Sweden - III_Palsa_N1_3 | ecosystem: Environmental > Terrestrial > Soil > Palsa > Peat permafrost | place: Sweden... | reverse complement strand
CGTCGCTGACCGACCCGGTGACGGGCCAGCCGGGTACCCGGCTGGAGTTCCGCGCCCCGGACGGCCACCTGATCGCGGCGCAGCACCGCACGGCCACCATGTTCACCTGGTGGGAGGGCCTGCCGGACGGGGTCGGGTGGGGCGGCGACGGCTGGATCCTGCTGCGGGCCCGCTTCCGCGCGGACCGCGACGGCGCGCATCTTATCGGCGCGGGCGGTGTCGGCCAGCTGGCTTTGTGTGTCAATGGAACGGAACTGGCCGGGGGCACGACATCCGATCCGGCCGATCCGGTGGAAGCAATGGTCCGGCCCGGTGAGATCCGCGCCACGGTGCCGCTGCGGGCTGGCCAGGAGGCCGAGATCGAAGTGGCCCTGCTGCCGTCGGGCGGGGCACCTGGCCCGGTGTCGATCCGGCTGGGCGTGGTCCCCGCGCCCGACGAGGATGCCCTGCTGAGGTCGGCCGAGCGGACCGCGCGGGACGCGGACGCGGCCATCGTCATCGTGGGGTCAGCGCCGGCCGCGGAGAGTGAAGGATTCGACCGGCCGGGGCTGGCGCTCACCGGCCGCCAGGACGAACTCGTGCGCCGCGTCGCGGCAGTCAACGACCGGACGATCGTCGTGGTCAACGCGGGCATGCCGGTGCTGATGCCGTGGGCGGCCGACGTGGCCGCGGTGGGGTACGCCTGGCTGGGCGGCCAGGCCATGGGCGACGCCCTGGCCGACGTGCTGCTCGGCGTGGTGGAGCCGGGCGGCCGGCTGCCGGTCACCATGCCGGCCGCCGAGGCCGACTGCCCGGTCCTGCACGCCGTCCCCGAGGACGGCCAGCTCCGTTACGACGAGGGACTGCTCATCGGCTACCGGGGCTTCGACCGGGCCGGAACGTCCCCGCGCTTCCCGTTCGGCCACGGTCTCGGCTACACCCGCTGGGCGCTGGAATCGGCGCGGGGCCCTGGCCGGATCGTCCCCGGCGACGATGCGGAGATCACCGTCGTGCTGCGGAACACCGGGGCGCGGGCGGGCCAGCAGGTCATCCAGGCGTACGTGGCGCCCTTGGCCAGGACGGATGCCCAGTTTGAGCACGGGCCGGACGAGAGCCGCCCGGTGCGGGCCCTGGCTGCGTTCGGCCGGGTGAACGCGGCCCCCGGCGAGGCCGCCGAGGTCCGGCTGCGCATCCCGGCCCGCGCCTTCGCCCGGTACAGCGAACGGGAAGCGGCGTGGGCCTGGCCGCCCGGCACGTTCACCGTGCAGGTCGGCCGGTCGTCCCGGGATCTGCCGCTGTCGGTGTCGGTCCGTTGCAGCTGACCGGCACCGGTCCGGGGCCGGTCAGTTGGGGCTGTAGGGCGCGTACCGCAGGTCGGGAGCCGGGCGGGCGGTGAGGGTACGCAGCATCGTCGTTTCCCGCTGCAGCAGGGCCCGTTCGGCCGCCAGCCGGCTCAGCGAGTCCGGCTCGGCCAGCAGGGCCTGCTGATCCGGCAGATCGACGATCATGGTCGCGGCGACCAGGTAGGAGAGCAAGACGGGTTCTCCGGGCAGGTCAGGGATGGTTATCTGGGCCAGGCTGCGGGCGGCGAGGGCCTCCAGGTAGTCGCCGAACGCGGCGGCGACGAGGCTGGCCGCGCGGCCGGCCGCGGCCGAGTTCCCGTCGTCCTCGGGCAGGAACTCGACGTCGCCCTGCAGGTAGGGACGCGACTCATCGAGGACGGTCAGGCGGAACCGCTGGGTACCCACGGTGATCAGGTCGAAGCGGCCGTCGTCGTGTTCCTCGGTCTGCCGCAGCGTCGCGGTGCAGCCGACCTCGTACAGCGACGAGACACCTTCGATCCCGGTCTCCCGTCCCTTGCGGATGGCTATGACGCCGAACCGGCGGGGCTCGGGGCCATCCAGCAACTCATGGACCATCTGACGGTACCGGTCCTCGAAGATATGCAGGGGCAGCACCATGCCAGGGAACAACACAGTGCCGAGCGGGAACAGCCGTAGCCTTTCGCTCATGCTGCGACCCTATGCCGGCCTCGCCGGGGGGAGCACACCCGCCCATACTGAGCGCATAGCGGACGGATGACAGAAACCGCGTCCGGGCCGACCGGGCGGCGGCTGGTAACCGGCCGGAAATATGCGGCGACGAGGATGGGGCGATGGAGACGCGGCAGGTCCGGATCGGATGCACCTTCACTTACGTCGCCGATATCGCCACTCCAGTGGTTTTCCACGTGCAGCCGCGCAGCGATCCGGACATCGCGCTGGCCGGCGAGCGGCTCACGTCCGAGCCGGAGATGGCGCTGCGGGACTACACCGACCTGTACGGCAATCCGTGCACCCGGGCCATCCTGCCGCCGGGCCGGTCCCAGTTCAGCTACGGCACCGTGGCCACCGTCCCGGACGCGGCCGAGGACGCCAACCCCGACGCGCCTGAACTGCCGCCCGAGGCGCTGCCGGACGACACGCTGATCTACACGCTGCCCAGCCGGTTCTGCCTGCCGGACCTGCTCGGCGACCAGGCGTGGTCGGAGTTCGGCGGCCTGGCCCCCGGCTACCGCCGCGTCCAGGCCATCTGCGACTACGTGAACGGTCACCTGACCTTCGCCTACGGCAGCACGACTGCGATCTCCACGGCGGCGGATGTGTTCGAGTCCGGGCGCGGCGTCTGCCGTGACTTCACCCACCTGGCCATTTCGTTCTGCCGCGCCCTGAACATCCCGGCCCGGTACGTGTTCGGCTACCTGCCGGACATGGATGTACCGCCCGATCCCGCGCCGATGGACTTCGCGGCCTGGATGGAGGTCTGGCTGGGAGATCGCTGGTGGACTTTTGATCCGCGCAACAACCGGCGGCGCAAGGGGCGCATCCTGATCGGCCGGGGCCGCGACGCCTCGGACGTGGCCATGGCCACGACGTTCGGCGGCCCGCTGCTGGCGGAGATGGTCGTCGTGGCCGAGGAGGCCCTGGGCTAGGTCGCCCGATCCGGGGGCGAGACGGGGCCCGGCGGCGAGGCCGGGCCCGGAGGCGAGGCTTGGTCTGGGTGGGGCATGGCGCCGCGGACCGGATGGCGCTGCGGGGCCGGACGGTCCTGGCGCAGCACGGCCAGCAGGTCCTCGTAGGGCCCGATGAGAAAGGCCTGGTCGCCGGCGCGGAACCGGGTGCCGCGGCGGGGCGGGTGCTCGAGCAGTTGCTCGTCGTTGGCACGCCGCAGGGCCAGCACCCGGGTCCGGGCCGACAGGTCGCTCATGGCCAGCCCGTTGAGCCCGCCGCCCGGGCTGATCGTCAGCCGGGCCACGAGCAGCGGCTTGTCGTCGGCGTAGAAGGTACTCAGCACGTCCAGGCCGAGCGCGGCCCCGACGAACCACGGCGCGGCCAGCGCGGCGGTCGACCGGACAGCGGAGAAGCCAAAGTTGTGCCGGACGGACCGGGCGAAGGGCGAGTCGAACATGCGCAGCACCACGGGCACACTGCTCCACCGCTCGCCGAGCTGGTCCCGGACGGCGAGGCCGGTCTCCAGATTGGCCAGATCGTCGCTGGTCACTACGGCCACCGCGGCGGCGTTCCCGAGACTGGCGGCCTCCAGCGTCTGGGGCAGTGTCGCGTCGGCGATGATGACCGGCACGCCCAGTGCACGCAGCTGGCCGAGCCGGCGGTTGCCTTCGTCCTTGTCCACGGCCACCACCTCACGCCCGGCGTCCACCAGTTGCTGGATGACCCGGGTGCCGACGGTGCCGAGGCCGATCACGATGACATGCCCGTGCAGGCCGGTGATCCGCTGCCGGCCGAGCGATTCCTCGATGCGGCGGCTGACGATCGTGTTGGTGAGCATGGCGAAGAACACCGCGACGAACGTCGCGCCCAGCAGCATGAGGCAGATCGCCGCGACCATCAGCCACGGCTCCTGGCCGCGGAAGTAATAGTCGCCGTAGCCGACGGTGGTCACCGTCTCAACGGTGAAGTAAAGCGAGGACAGCAGCGAAATGTGTCCGTCGCGGGGTAGCCGGTACTCCGCGTGCAGTACCAGCGTGGCGGTGACCAGCACGACGAGCAGCGCGGCCAGCGCGGTCGCCATCCGCCAGTCGGCCGCTGCGCGCAGCAGGGACAGCAGCAGGTGCCGGACCCGCCGCGCGGGGCCGGCCGGCCGGGCGTGCGCCGGGTAGCGGATCTGGCCGCCGATCCCGGCGGCGCGGAGCTCGTCCGGGGTCGCGAACAGCGTCACCCCGTCCCCGGCGGCCACCTCGTGGTCGCGGCCGGGGCAGATCACCACGTCCTCGTCCCCGGCGGGCAGGACCGCGATCGGGGCCAGCGCGCCGTACAGCTCCCGCAGGCTGGCGCGGCGCGGGGCCGTGGTGCGAGCGGCCAGGAACCGCTCACCGTCCAGCGCGATCTCCCGGGCGCCGGACTGCAGGCACGCCTCGGCGATGGCCGGGGCGGACAGGCCCGCGACGTCGAGCATGGACACGTTGATCCGGGCCAGGGCCCGGCCGACGGCGGGGTTGGCCAGCTGGACGACCACCCGGACGTCGGCTCGCAGCTCACGGGTCAGCAGGGCCGTTTCCAGCGTCTGCAAGTCATTTTCCAGGACGCAGATCACAGCGGTCGCGCCGGCCAGCCCCGCCTCGGTCAGCATCGCAGCGGTCCGGGCGCTGGCCTGGATGTGCGGGACGCCCCAGCCTGCGAGCTGGCGGGCCAGGGTGGGATCCGGGTGGTCGTCGACGACGACGGCCGGGACCCCGGACAGGTTGAGCTGCTCGACGATGCGCAGGCCGACGCTGTGCAGGCCGCACACGATCACGTGGCCCTGCCAGTCCGCATATCTGCCGGTCACCCGGGCATCATCCAGGTCTTCTATGACGCAGATGTTAGCGGCGCGTATGCGCCAGATGAGGATCGCCGGGCGGCTGGCTGGCCGCTGGGAGCGGCGGCACGCTCAAATGGGTGGTGGTTCTGCCAGCCTGGCGGCCGGTTCGGCTGAAGACCCGGACCGGAAGACCGCCGTACGCGCGTCCCAGATGATGGCGTCCAGTTCGTTGATCGCCCAGTTGAGCCGGTCAACCAGCGGGCCGTCGGCCTCCGCCGCATCGGCCTGAAGGGAGTGACTGACGCCGAACAGTCGGTGCGTTACGGCGACGACGAGTTCCCGGCACCCGGCGGCGAGCACGGCACGGCTCTCCGACCTGGCCAGCGACAGCGTCACGGTGGCGCCGATGGCCCGTCCGCCGTTATCGCGGCGGGTCGAGATCACCATGTCGTACCAGCGCGCCTCGGCCGGGCTGTGGCAGGGCACTTCCACGACGAGCGGGCCGGGCAGATCGCTGGCCAGCGCCTGGCGGATGCTGTCCGCAACCTTCTCGGTCACCGGATCGCCCACCGAAGCGGCACAGACGTCCAGGTACGACACTCCTGCGCCCATGCGTGCGGGGTGACCGCCATTCATCAGAGCGAAAGCATCCCACGCGTCGTTCACCGACACGATCACGCCGTTCTGGTCCAGCTGGGCAACCTCGACGCCGACGTCGACCGCCTGCCGGGCCTGGGCGGCCCGATTCGCCCGCGTCTCCAAGTCGGTCTGGGCGGGCAGGGTGGCGGCCAGGGCCGCTTCCAGGGACGGGTAGACCGACATGAGGCGATCGACCCCACTGACGCTCAGTACGCGGCGGACGATCTCGCTGCTCACCACGAGCCGCAATTCGGTGCCGCTGGCCAGCGCCCGCTGATGGACCCGGGCCAGGGCGTCGGCTCCGCAGGCATCGCATGAGGTCCCGCTCATGTCCACCACGAGCACGAGCACGTCGCGGTTGATAATCGACAGCAACTGCTCGCGGATCGAGCCGATGGTGGAGGGATCGATATGCTCCGGCAGCGTGATGATCGCATGCCCATTCAGCCACCGAACCGGATAGGAGCCCCAGGCCTTAGAGGGAGGCCCGGACATCTGATCACCCCCACGCTGTTACAGACGGGCCTCAGCCTATCCCCCATCCCGCGCCGGGAGAATGCCCCAGGAAGTGGTTCAGCTCACGCGACGGCCGCTGCGCAGGCGCCGGCAACATCCCCGCTACAGCGCACGCTGACTGGCCGGGCGCCTCATCGCAGGACTACGCCAACCGCACTAACCATCGGCCGGGCAGCGCTACTCCCCCGCGAAGCTGGAGCATTTCACCCGGGCCCTCGGCGAAGCCGAGGCTGAGCTGTCTGCGAGCCGTTGAAGGAGCGGTTTATTCGACCACGACCACGGAGTCGGTGCCACCGTAGGCATTGGGCACATATCCGTCGGCGTCCCAGGCGTTCTCCCAGCGTTTGCCGTTGATCAGGTACCGGTAGCGGTAGCTGCAGCCGGGCTGCAGAGCGACGGCGACCCGCCAGTAGCCGTCACTGCCGAGCTCCAGTGGGGTGGCGTCCGCTGACCAGTCGTTGAAATCCCCGCACAGCGCGACGCTCTCGGCCGGCACGGCGGCGGGGAGCGTAAAGATGACCACGACCGGAGACAGCGCGGCTGGCCCCGCCGGAGCGCCTGCGGCCGCCCCCGCCGCCGGACCGTTTGCGGGCGCCCCCGCCGCCGGACCGTTTGCGGGCGCCCCCGCCGCCGGTTCGCCCGCTACCGTCTCGTTGGTCGTCGCTTGCGCCCAGACGTCTGAGCCGGCGGAGCGCCAGAGGAGCCAGCCGCGCTGGCGGATCGCGTCATCGGCCAGCAGTCGCCCGACGAGCAGATCCAGCGTGCCGAGGAAACGCTCGAGGCTGACGCGCGCGGCCGCATCTTCGTGCCAGTGGCGGGCGACGCAGTCGTCCAGGAGCGACAACGGCAGCCGGGCGGCCGCGTACTGCAACTTGCCCAGCTTGCGCAGCGTGGTGGCGGGATACATGGTGCCGTTCCCTGGCTGGTCGCGATGGCGCTGGCCCAGGTCGGTGCGCCGGAGATGGCCGGATTGCCCGTTCCGGCAGGGTCGGTGTGCCCGGGCTACAGGCCGGGCAAACCCCGCGGCCGGCCTTTCCGGCTCCAGTCCGGGATACTTAGGCGCACTGCGGGGAGCGGCTGTCGCGGCCGGTGACCCGCCGCCGGATCCGGCGCCCGATGCCGGCCAGCGACCGTACCTGGGCTTGGGAGAGCGGATCGATCACGTACTTCCGCACCGCGGCCACGTGCCCGGGCGCGGCCGCGACAACGAGCGCGTAGCCCGATTCGGTGAGGGCCGCCCACATGCAGCGGCCGTCCTCGGCGTCGGGGTAGCGGCAGATCCAGCCCCGCGCCTCCAGCTTCCTGGCCACATTGGACAGCCGAGAGGGGGAGCCGTTGGCCTGTTCCGCGAGCTCGCTCATCCGCAGCGCCCGGCCCGGGGCCATGGACAGCCAGCTGAGGACCAGGTACTCGAACAGGTTCAGGCCCGCATCTCGCTGCAACTGGGCGTCCAGCGCGCCAGGTACCAGCACGATCATGGACGCGGCCGCGATCCAGGCCTGCTCCTCCTCGTGGGTGAGCCACACGGTCGAATGGCCGGCTGACGGGCACGAGACCGCCGGGACTGGGCTGGCAGGCATAAGCTCAGTCTAAATAAATTTCACGGTTGAAGTAAAACATTTCAAGTTTGAAGTTTCTGAGTTACAGTTACTTCAAAATTGAAGCAAATCCTTTGGGAAGGACTCCGATGACCCTGTTCCGCTTGGACGCCAGCATCCGCACCGAAGGGTCGGCCAGCCGGGAAATCGCCGACATCGTGGAGGCCGAATGGCTGGCGGTGCATCCCGGCGACCGCATCGAGCGCCGGCACATTGGCGTCGACGTGCTGCCCGCGAACGCCTGGGCGAATGCCGTCACCGCCCAGCGTGTCGCCGAGAGCGACCGCACCCCAGAACAGCAGGCGGCCGTGAAGCTCGCCGCCGAGCTGGTCGACGAGCTGCTCGACGCCGATGCGATCCTGCTCGCCGTGCCGCTGTACAACTTCGGGGTCTCCCAGCACATCAAGACCTGGATCGACCTGATCATTACCGACCCCCGGGCCGCGTCGGGCGGCTCCCCCCTCCTGGCCGGCAAGCGGGTCGTGCTGGCCACGGTCCGCGGCGGTGCCTACGGTCCCGGCACGCCGCGCGAAGGATGGGACCACTCGACCACGTACCTGACCCGCATCCTGGGCGAGGTCTGGGGCGCCGACCTGACCCTGGTGCAGCGGGAGTTCACCCTGGTCGGCGTCAACCCGGCGCTGGATGCGTTCGCCGAGCCCGCCGCCAAGATGCACGCTGAGGCGCTGACCGCGGCCCGCGAGGCCGGCCGGGCCCTGGCCCTGCTGTGACGGGCCTGCCCGCGCCCCTGGCCACCGGGATTAGCTGATCATAGGCGGGCCGCGCCCGACGCAGCCGCAGCGCGGGACCGGCGCGGCCCCTGGCCCACGCCGACGTCGCGGGCGTCGCGCCCACCCATCGTGGCCACCGCGACGTTCAACCGGCTGCGCGACGAGGGCGCGGCCTACGCCGACCGGCTGAAGAACGCGGGCGGGCCGACCGAGTACCCAGCCGGGCCTGGGCTGATCCACGGCTTCGCCGCCTTCTTCAGCGTGGTCGACGCGGCGGATGCCAACGTCCGCGCAATCCTGGACATGTTCAGCCAAAGTCGGGGCAGCTAAAGCGTGGGCCCACCCGCACCGGGCCGGCCGGTGCCGGGCCGGCCGGTGCCGGGCCGGCCGGTGCCGGCGCGGTTGGCCGGCTAACGTCAAAGCAGGACCTCTCACGGCATTGGTGCACTGGAGAACAGAGATGGGTCTGCCCCCCCGCCAGCAACAGATACTCAGCCAGATCGAACAAGTTCTCCAGACGGCTGATCCCCGGCTGAAGTCGATGTTCGCCGCCTTCGCCCGGATGGCGCCCCGGGACGACAAACCGGCCACAGAGGTCATCTCCAGCTGGACCGTGTGGCGCAAGCTGGTGGTCGGCGCCATCGTGGTCAGCATGCTGGGCTCCCTGATGTTCATCATTCGGTCCACCAAGGGGGACTGCCCTGGCCTGCCGTCGGACCAGGTGGTGGCCAGCGCCTCGGTCCGTTACGCCGGCTGCCTCAAGGCCACGGCCGCCTGGAGCAAGGGCGGCCGCTGACCTGCCGCGGGAGAGAAGAGGCCGCGCAGCTTCCCCGCTGCCTCCGGGCGGATGCCCTACGGCGCGACGAACTGCCGCACTCGCCACGTATCAGAAGAACTGGGGCAGAGTGCGTCTGCCACTTTGCCGCCTGCGGCGCAGCAGCACGGCATGCCGACAGCTGATCACCAGCGCGGCTCCGGTCGTCCTTACCCACCGGGGAGGATCCCAGTTGGTGTGGACGCTGCGCTGAACGGGGTTGGTGCGGACGCTGCGCTGAACGGGGTTGGTGCGGACGCTGCGCTGAGCGGGGGAAGCAAGGGTGGCCGCTGAGCCGCCGGGTCCTGAGCAGCCCGGCCGCGGCCAGGGCACGCGCCTTGGCCGCGATCGCAATCCCCTTCGGCCCCGCGCCCACGACGGCCAACGTCGGCATGGTCGTCGAGAATAGCCGTTGGCCCGCCTTGCGATGCAGGCCGGCCGATCCGGCCGCGGCCGTCGGGCTGGCTCAGCGCGCTGGGCTCAATCGGCCGTCTGGGCCTCGCTCAGGGAGGCATATACCGGAATGAGCTGGTCGGCGCCGGTCAGTTCCAGGATGCGGGCCACCACGGGCTGCGGCGAGACCACGACCAGGGTGCCGCCGCGGACGCTGAGCACCGTCCGAGCGGCCAGCAGGACCTGCATGCCGGTGGAGTCCATGAACGCCAGCCCGGACAGGTCCAGGATCAGGCGCCGGGCGCCGCGGGAGACCTCAGACGTCAGAGCGTCCCGCAGCCGTCGGCCGGTGTGCAGGTCGCACTCTCCGGCCAGGCTGACCAGGGTGTGCGCCGGGCCCGACGTCACGGAAATCGTTAGTTCGTCCACCCCAGCCCTTCGGGGCTCGCGGCGCCGGCCCCGGGGACGGGTGCCGCCGCGCGAGCCAGCCGCAAACCTGCGACTCCACTCCAGTACGCGGCTGGCCGCTCAGCCGTGCCCGTCATCGTAGGGCCTTATAACCAGCAACGTCCAGGTTTCGGGTGGCGCGCTTTCACCCCTGTTGCGGGCTGAATCTCGCGGGTGTCATCGGCCCTAAACGCCAGGCAGGTCGGCCAGCCGGGCCAGGGACGCCCGGTGCGCGTCCGACGTGCCGAAGGCCACCGAGTCGGCCTTGGCCCGCTTGAGGTACAGGTGGGCTGGGTGCTCCCAGGTGAACCCGATCCCGCCGTGCATCTGCACGCACTCCTCCGCCGCCCGGACCGCCAGGTCGCCGCAGTAGGACTTGGCCAGCGCGACGGCGAGCGGCGCATCGCTATCCCTGTCGGCCAGGCAGGCGGCGGCGTACCGGGCCGCGGCCCGGGCCTGGGTCAGCGCAACCCACAGGTCCGCGAGGCGGTGCTTGAGCCCCTGGAACGAGCCGACCGGGCGGGCGAACTGGCGCCGTTCCTTGACGTACGCGACCGTCATCTGCAGGCACATTTCCGCCACCCCGAGCTGCTCGGAGGCGAGCGCGGCCGCCCCGGCGGTGAGCGCCGCCTGGAAGGCACGGTCGGCTGCCGCACCGGAGGCCAGCGGGCGGGCCGGGGCGTCGTGGAACTCGATATCGCACAGCTGGCGGGTCATGTCCAGCGAGAGCACCGGGGTGCGCCGCACACCTTCGTCGGCCGCGCCGACCACATACAAGCCATGCGGGACGGCGTCGGCCGGGACGATCAGCACGTCCGCGGTCAGCGCGTCGGCCACGCCCCGGATGTGGCCGCGCAGCCGGGTGACGCCATCGCGGCCATCGGCGGGCTTCGGCCCGGACACCCGGGCGGTGAGCGGGAACGCCGCGCCGGGGACGGCCTCAAAGCCGATGGCGAGTGCGGCCGTGACGTCGCCCCGGGCCAGCTCGCGGAGCACCGCGTCGTCACCGGCGGACAGCAGCGCAGTTGTCGCGACGATGGCGCTGCCGATGTACGGCACGGGTGCCACGGCCTGGCCCAGTTCCTCGGCGACGGTCGCCGCCTCGCGGAAGGAAGCCCCGGCGCCGTCCTGCTTCTCCGGCACGAGCAGCCCTGCGCAGCCCATGTCCGCCGCGATCTGGTGCCACAGCCCGGTGTCGTAGGGCTCCGGGTTACCGGGCTCGCCGCCGTCCCCGGACCCGCAGCCGGCGAGGGTCCCGATCCGCCCGAGCAGGTCTTCCGGGCGGCAGCGGGACTTCAGCAGGGCGCGCAGACTCTCCCGCAGGTCGTGTTCAGTTTCGCTATAGAGCAGATCGGGGGCCCGCGGGCCACTTTGGCCCGAGGCCTCAGCGGAAGCGGAGACGCTCATCGCGGCAAATCCTTCCATGGGACGTCCTTGTCCACTCGCGGCTCCGCGGGCAGCCCGAGCACACGTTCGGCGACGATGTTGCGCAGGATCTCCGAGGTCCCGCCCTCGATCGAGTTGCCCTTGGCCCGCAGGTAGCGGTAGCCGGGGCCGCGGCCGTAGAAGTCGCCGTGCTCCGGACGGCGCATCGTGTAGTCGTCGTAGAGCAGCCCAGCCGCGCCGGCCAGTTCCACCTCGAACCCGGAGATCTCCTGGTTGAGGCGGGCGAAGACGATCTTGGCCGCGGAGCCTTCCGGCCCGGGCTGGCCCGCGGCGAGCTGCTGGCGCAGCCGCAGCCCGCCCAGCCGGGCAATCTCCGCCTCGGCCCACAGCCGTAGCATCCGGTCGTGCAGGCCCGGCGTTCGCTGCTCCGGGTGCTCCCGCCAGGCGCGGGCGGCGCCGCCGATCATCCCGCCCTCACGCGGCATCGAGGTCCCGCCGATCGCGACCCGCTCGTTCATCAGCGTGCCGGTGGCGACCTTCCAGCCCTCGCCGACCGCGCCGATCCGGTCGGTGTCCGGGATGCGCACGTCGGTGAGGAAAACCTCGTTGAACTCGGCCTCGCCGGTGAGCTGGCGCAGCGGCCGCACGTCGACCCCGGGCGCGGTCATGTCGCAGGCGAAGTAGCTCAGGCCCTGGTGCTTCGGTACGTCAGGGTCGGTCCGGGCGACCAGGATGGCCCAATGCGCCTGGTGCGCCAGCGAGGTCCACACCTTCTGGCCGGAGACGATCCAGTCGCCGCCCGGGTCGCGGACCGCGCGGGTGGCCAGGGAGGCGAGGTCACTTCCGGCGCCGGGCTCGCTGAACAGCTGGCACCAGATGTCCTCCCCCGTCCACAGCGGCCGCAGCCAGCGCCCCCGCTGGGCGTCGTTACCGAACGCCAGGATGGTCGGGGCCGCCATGCCCAGCCCGATGACGTTCTTGGCCGGGGAGTTGTCGGGGGTGCCGGCCGCAGCGAACTCGCTGTCCGCGACGGCCTGCAGGGCCCGCGGCGCGCCCAGCCCGCCGAGCCCGGGCGGGTAGTGCACCCAGGCCAGGCCGGCGTCGAACCGGGCGCGCAGGAAGTCCAGCCGGGGGATGGAAACCGGGTCAGTGGCGGCCAGGAACTCCCGTACCCGGTCCCGGATATCGGCCGCGGTGAGCTGAGATCCAGTCAGCACAGCGGGCCGCCGGCCACGTAGATGACCTGGCCGGATACATACCCGGCGCCCTCACTGACCAGAAACGACACGGTGTGCGCGACGTCCTGGGGGTAACCCACGCGGCGGACCGGGTTCCGCTCGGCGGCCGCCTTGATGAAGTCCTCGAACGGCACCTTCACCCGCGCCGCGGTCGCCGCCGTCATGTCGGTGGCGATGAAACCCGGGGCGACGGCGTTGGCCGTGATGCCGAGCGGGCCCAGCTCAATGGCCAGCGTCTTGGTGAAGCCCTGCAGGCCCGCCTTGGCCGCCGAGTAGTTGGCCTGCCCACGGTTGCCGAGCGCCGAGCTGGACGAGGTGTTGACGATCCGGCCGTAGTGCTGCTCGACCATGTACTTCTGGGTCGCGCGGGTCATCAGGAAGCTGCCCTTGAGGTGGACGTCCAGCACGGTGTCCCAGTCGCTGTCGGACATCTTGAACAGCAGGTTGTCGCGGAGCAGACCAGCGTTGTTGACCAGCACGGACGGCGCGCCCAGCTCACTCGCTACCCGGGCCACGGCCGCCTCCACCTGCTCGGTCTGGCTCACGTCGGCGCCCACGGCCAGTGCCGTGCCGCCGGCCCCCTGGATCTCCTTGACCGTCTCGGCGCAGTTGCCCTCATCCAGGTCCAGCACGGCGACGGCCATCCCGTCGGCGGCCAGCCGGATCGCGACCCCGGCCCCGATCCCCCGGGCGGCCCCGGTCACGATGGCAACCCGCTGTGTCTCCTGTGACATGTGTGCGTACCTTTCCTCGGGCCGGGAACCGCGGCTGGGTGCGGTCGGTCCGGGCCGTTCCTCGCTTGCCTGGTTGCTTACTGGCCAGTATCTCCCACTCTTAGCTTCCGTTACGGCCCGCTCCGGCGGAAGACGTAGACGCCGCCGGTGTCGTAAATCACCTTGTAGCTGATCCCGGGATGCTGGCTGGCCACCAAGGCGGGCACGTTGGCCGGCTCGGGCGAGTACCCGCTGTCGGTGCCGTCGAAGACGATGTACTCGGTGGCCGGGTTGCCGCTGTTGCCGATCCAGAAGGTGTCGGTGCGGGCGGCCAGCGGGGCCAGCAGGTCCAGCGTGGTGGTCACCGTCGCGCCGTCCGGCACCTTGGCCATCGCCGCATTGGCGTCGGCCACGTGCGGGCTGATCCGGTAGGTCGCCGGGGTCAGCAGGCTGCCGACCGGGAACTGGAAGATGAGTGCGGCCGCGACAGCCAGCATGGCCGCCGCGCCGTGCCGGTCGATCTCCGTCAGCACCGTCGCGTACCAACTGCCCCGCTGGCCCGCGGCCGCCCCTGTCTCTGTTGCTGCTGTTACTGCTGTTGCTGCCGGACGGGACCGGCGAGCGCGGATGCGCGCGATCGCGTCGACCGCGGCGAGGAAAAGGATCGGCATGATGGTGGCGTTGTAGTGCCACTGGGTGCCCCAGAAGTTCGGGCTGGTGCCGAGGAACCGCAGCACGATCGAGGGCAGCGCGACCAGGGCGAGCGGGGACCACAGCGCGATGAGCACCGTCGGCAGCAGCAGGAGCAGCGTGGTCTGCAGCTTGACGGGCCACGACGTGAAGAACTGGTGCACGATGCCGGCGGCGGACAGGTGGCCGCCGGGGCTCAGGCCGCCGCCGTCGCTCCAGTACTGATACTGATGCGCGGCGTTGAAGTGCGGAATGATCACCGTGATGGCCAGCACGGACCAGGCAATGCCCCACACGATGAGCAACGGGCCACCGATGATCGCGGTGCGCGCGCTGGCCCTGGCCTGGCCGTCACTCCTGCTGCCGTCCGGGCCGGCCGTGGCCCGGCCGGGGGCGGCCTGCCAGCGGGTGATGATGATCATCAGGATGCCGATCGCGGCGACCGTGAAGCCCTGATCCTCCTTGACGAAGACCAGCGGCAGCGCCCAGGCCACCGCCGCCCGGCTGCGCCCGCGGATCAGCGCCGACAGCGAGAACGCGAGCAGGGGTACCGCGAACGCGATCTCGTGGAAGTCGAAGTTGATCATCTGTTGCAGGCCCCAGGAGAAGCCGTAGGCGGCGCCGATGGCCGCGCCCGCGCGGCGGCCCAGCTTGTCCGCCGCGGCCCAGCTCACCGGCAGCACCGACACCGCGGTTAGCAGGGCCTGGGCGACCAGCAGCGTGATCGGGGACGGCGCAACCAGGAAGAACGGCGCGATCAGCGCGATGATCGGAGAGAAGTGATCACCTAGCAGGTTGAAGCCCGACCCCCGGACGTCGGCGACCGGCGCCCGCAGATGCGCGTACTGCTTGACCGCCTCGGTGAAGATGCCCAGGTCCCATGACAGCGGGTTGAGCTGCAGATAGCGGAACAGCGAGATCGTCAAGTAGACGGCGAAGACGAGGGCGGCGATCAGCCACGGCGCCAGGTAGCGGCGGGCCCGGGGACGCCCGGCCACCGGGGGGCGCTCGCCCGCTGGGGCAGCGGGGCGGGGGCCGGGGATGGGCAGCGGGCCGGACGGCCAGCCCTTGGGGCCGACACGCGTCGCGCTGTTCGCTTCGGTGCCGTCGCCTTCCAGCTCGCGCGGTCCCTCATCCGGCATTGCAGGCAGCCTACACGTTTCGCCTGTAACCAGACCAAGGGATAACTCCTGGCGAGGGGCAGGTTTTGGGGCCGCCGAGCCGTCTTCCAGGGTGCGGCGCCCACGGGGGTCAGCCAGCGATGGCGGCGTCCGGCAAGGTAACGGCGGCAGCACGGGCCCGGCCCTCGGCCCGGCGCTGGTCCGGCTGGTCTCCGGCTCCGGCTCGATCGTGCTCGGCGGCCTGTCCCTCGCCGTGCTGGCCGGGAGCGGCGCGGTGGCGGTCCTGCTGCTGCAGCGGCAGTCGCCCCGGGGGCTGATGCTGATCGGGGGCGTCGCGCTGATCGCCGGCGCCGGGCTGACTTTGCTGGCCGTGACGTTCGGCTCGGTGCCAGGATTCTTCATCGGCACGGTAATCACCGGTATCGGGTTCGGCGGCGGATTCCAGGGCGCGATCCGGTCCGTCATGCCGCTCGCGGCGCCGCACCAGCGCGCCGGCATGCTGTCCGTCGTCTACGTGATCTCCTACCTGGCCATGGGCCTGCCCGCGGTGATCGCCGGCTTCCTGCTGGTACACGAGGGCGATCTGCTGGCCACCGCGGTGCAGTACGGCGCGGCGGTGATGGTGCTGGCGGCCTTGGCCCTGCTCGGGGTGGCCCGGCCGGCCCGGCTGGCCGAGGCGGTTCCGGCGGCCAGGCAGGCCCGGGTCGCCGAGGCGGTTCCGGCGGCCAGGCAGACCGGGGTCGCCGAAGGGGCCTCGGCGGTCAGGTCAGCAGCAGGCGGCGGAGCCGGCGGCTGGCCACGAACAGCCCAGCCAGGCCCAGGACAGCCAGGTAGGCCACGTTGACCAGCATGGCCGGGCCGACGACCCCAAACGAGAAGCCGCGCAGTAGCGCCACCGCCTGGTACAGCGGCGTGCACTCGACCACGATCTGCAGGGCCCTCGGGTAGACGCTGAGCGGGTAGAACGTGGTGGAGAACAGGAACATCGGCAGCGTGGCCAGGATGACAAAGTCGAAGTCCTTCCAGCTGCGCATGTAGGTGGTGGCCGCCATCCCGATCCCGGCGAACGCGAAGCTGATGAGTAGCGAGGCGGGGACGGCCACCAGCACCCAGGCCGAATGGACCAGCCCCATGGCCGCCAGCACGACCAGGAACGCGACCGCGTACAGCAGGCCGCGGCTCAGCGCCCAGGTGATCTCGCCGAGCGCGATGTCCCCCGGGCCGAGCGGGGTGGCCAGCGCCGCGTCGTAGACCTTGGCGTACTTCAGCTTGTGGAACACGTTGAAGGTGGAGTCGTAGACCGCACCGTTCATGGACGAGGTGGCCAGCAGCGCGGGCGCTACGAATTCGGTGTACCCCACCGGGCGGCCGCCGGGCCCGGTCACCGGCCCGACCAGGGCACCCAGCCCGATCCTGATCGACAGCAGGTAGAACAGCGGCTCAAGCACCCCGGTGATCAGGAGAATCCAGAGGTGGCGGTAGGCCCGGGCGTTCCGCTCCACCAGCGGCAGGCCGCCCAGCCCGCCGGACAGCGACCGGCTGAGCAGGCCCGGCAGTGGTAGCCGCAAGGTGGCGGGGGCGCTACTCATTGAGCCGCTTCTGGTAGGTCCGCTGGGCGACCGCGCAGCCGACCAAGGCGAACGCGAGCAGGTAAGCGACGTGCACGGCCGCCCCGCCCAGGTCGGCGGTGCCGAGGCTGAGCGTGCGGCACAGCTCTACGCCGTGCCACAGCGGCGTCACGTAGGCGAGCGGGCGCAGCCACGCCGGCAGCTGGGTGATCGGGAAGAACGTGCCGGAGAACAGGAACAGCGGGATCATCAGGAACCGCATAAGCACGCTGAAGCTCGTATCACGGGTGCGGGTCACCGCCCAGGCCATCAGCGCCGGCGCGAACGCCAGCCCGGTCAGGACGGCGACCGGCAGGGCGAAAACGACCAGCGGCGAACGGGCCGCGCCGAACGCGGCGATCACGGCCAGGAAGATCCCGCAGTTCATGGTCAGCCGGAGGATGACGAACAGCAGGTGGCCACGGAACACGTCGGCGGGCCGCAGCGGGCTGGCCACCGCGGCGAAGTAGTTCTGCACCCACTTGACCGAGCCCAGGACCGGGTACAGTCCCTCGCCGAACGCGGTCTGCATGGCGGTCGCGGCCAGCAGCCCGGGCGCGATGAAGTCAAGGTAGCTGACACCGAGCGTGCCACCAGCGTGCTTGTTGACCAGCGAGCCCAGGCCCGCGCCCATGGCGCCGAGGTAGAGCAGCGGCCCGAGCACGCTGGAGATGATCGAGCCACGCCAGGTTCGCCGGTAGTCGGTCAGCCAGAACCGGAACTCGCGCACCGCGAAGGACCACCGCGCTCCCCCGGCTGTTTCGGGGGCGGCGGGGGTGACGGGGCCCGTCCGGGTGGCCTGAGCGGTCATCGGCACCTCCCCAGCGCGGCAGGCCGCGGGGCAGCGCCAGTTATCAGGCGTCGAGCTGGCATCGAGCGCGGCGCCCCCATCGAGCGCGGGGCCCGCATCAGCCGCGGCACCCCATCAGACGCGGCGCCCGCATAGAACGCGGCGCCCCCATCGAGCGCGGGGCCCGCATCAGTCGTCCAGCTGGCGGCCGGTCAGCCGGAGGAAGACGTCCTCCAGCGTGCTGCGGCGGGCCAGCGAGGTGATCGGCTCGAGGCCCAGCCCGCGCACCGCGGCGAGCGCCTCGTCCCCGTTCCTGGTGTAGACGAGGACCCGGTCGGCCAGCACCTCGAGCCGCTCGGAAGTCCCGGCGGGCAGCGCGGCCAGCTTCTCCGCCGCCTGCTCGTGATCGCCGGGGTCGAAACGGACCTCGAGGACCTCGGGCGTGGAGTACTGCCCAATCAGCGCGCGCGGCGAGCCCTCGGCCACGATCCGGCCCGCGTCCATCACCACGAGCCGGTCGCAGAGCTGCTCGGCCTCGTCCATGTAGTGGGTGGTGAGGATGAGGGTGACCCCGCGCTGCTTGAGCCGGAACAGCCGGTCCCACACGATGTGCCGGGCCTGCGGGTCCAGCCCGGTGGTGGGCTCGTCGAGCAGCAGAATGTCGGGCTCGTTGATAAGCGACCGGGCGATGACCAGGCGGCGCTTCATCCCCCCGGACAGCGGGTCGACGGCGTCCTCGGCCCGGTCGCTCAGCTGGACGAAGTCCAGCAGCACGTCGCTGCGCTCGCGGATCACAGCCCGGGGCAGCCCGAAGTAGCGCCCGTAGACGATCAGGTTCTCACGGACGGTCAACTCGATGTCGAGCGTGTTCTCCTGTGGCACGACGCCGAGGCGGGCCCGAATCGCGGGACCGTTCCGCACCGGATCCATGCCCAGGATGGTCAGCTCGCCGCTGGTGGGCGGCGACACGCAGCCGACCATGCGCATGGTGGAGGATTTGCCCGCCCCGTTGGGGCCGAGGAAACCGAACGCCTCGCCGCGCAGGATACCGAAGTCGATGCCGTCTACCGCAGTGAAGTCCCCGAACCGCTTGGTAAGGCCGCTAGCTTGAACGAGGACCTCGGCGGCTGCGGCTGGTTCGGCTTGTGACACTCTCGCGACGTTACCTGGGGGCCTGGACAATATAGCAACACGTTTTCCGGCTCCGATGTGTGTAACCGAGGCCGGCCAGGTAACCTCAGCAAACGTTCCCGTACGCGTGTGATGTGGATCGAAGGGACCGTCGACCAGGTGAAATACCTCCGTGATACTTACGCGCGCTATGCGCAACGGATTCACGAGATTGCCAAGTTCGGCGTCGTCGGCGGCATCGGGTTCCTCGTGCAGCTCGGTATCACTGACGCCGTCCACTTGGGCCTGGGCGTAGGGGCCCTCACCGCGGTCGTCGTCGGGTACGTCGTGGCCACGGTCGTCACGTTCCTAGGCAACCGCCACTGGGCGTTCAAGCACCGCCAGGGCAAGGGCCTGTCGCACGAGACGCTCATGTTCGTCATGCTGAACGTGGTGGGGCTGGGCATCCAGGAGGCCGTGGTTGCCACCGTGCACTACGGCCTGCACATGACCGACCCGCTGTCCTACAACGTGGCCAACATCGTCGGCATCGGGCTGGGCACGCTGTTCCGGCTCTGGTCCTACCGCAAATGGGTCTTCCTCGAGGTCAACGAGGAGCCGGCCGAGGTCGCGCCGACCGTGCTGCCCGCGGAGCTCCCGGTGGAGGAGCATTCGGCCCCGGCCTACTCCCACGGCGTCCACGCCGCGGGAGCGCCCTCCGCCGACAGCCAGCCGTCGCGGCCGTCGGCTGGGCGGCACCGGGCACCCGAGGCCCGGCAGCCGGAGAACGAGTCGGAGGAGATCTACCGGCAGCCGTCCATCGGCTGACGTCTCCCGGCCCGGCTCGCGCCGCGCCACTCCCCGCGCCGCTCCGGGTGGCAGGCCAGACCGCCAGTGGGTCAGCCAGGCGGGGGCGGGCGGAGCGCGGGCGCACCGCTGAAGCTCTGGCGTGCGGGTGTCGCTGTAACCGCAGGCTGGTCGTCGGCCGCCGGAAGCTGAGGGCTGGGGACGCCACCCGCCGGAAGCTGAGGACCGGAGACGCCACCCGCCGGAAGCTGAGGGCTGGGGACGCCACCCGCCGGAAGCTGAGGACCGGAGACGCCACCCGCTGAAAGCTGAGGGCTGGGGGCGCCACTCGCCGGAAGCTGAGGGCCGGGGACGTCACTCGCCGGAAGCTGAGGGCCGGGGACGCCGCTCCCCGGTAGCTCAGAAGCGGGGGCGACGGGCGCCGGCGCGGGTGTGCGCCGGCCCCGGATGCGCAGGAACGCAGAGATCACGATGGCCAGGTAGCCGACGTAGACCACGAGCTGCAGCGGAGTCGGAGCATCGCTGTACCCAAAGAAACTGTGCAGCACGTCCCCAAACGAGCTGTCTTCGGACAGCAGGGAGGCGGAGTGCCACATCGGCGTGGCCAGCACCGGGAGCCAGCCGAGCTGCTGCAGGTTCTCGATGGTGTCGGCCAGCAGCCCCGCCGCGAAGACCATCAGCAGCAGGCCGATGACGGTGAAGAACCGGGCCATATTCAGCCGGTGGCCCAGCCGGTAGATCACGAATGCGATGGCGAGCGCACCGGCCAGCCCGATAGCCGCCCCGCTCAGCGCGCCCGCCGTCGAGGTGGAAAAGATGATGGCCAGGGTAAAGACTACGGTCTCAAGCCCCTCGCGGCCTACCGCCTGGAAGGCCAGCAGCCCCAGCCCCCAGCGGGCCCGGCCGTCCAGCGCGGCGTCGACGTGAGCGCGCAGCTCCTTCGACAGCGAGCGCGCATGGTTGCGCATCCAGAACGTCATGTAGGTCAGCACGGTGGCGGCGACCACGAAGGTGATGGTCTCGAAGATCGTCTGCACCCGCGATCCGTCGTAGCTCCGGATCGTCTCGTAGGCGACCGCCCCGCCCGCCGTGGCCAGGATCAGCGCGGCACCCACTCCCAGGAACACGTCCCGGAAGTACTCCCGCTTCCCGATGCGGTTGAGGTAGGCGAGCAGGATCGCGACGATCATGCTTGCCTCGACACCCTCGCGCAGGAAAATGACGAGCGTAGCCAGCATCAAAACCTCCAGCCGCCGAGTCTGGCCGGCGCCGTGCAATTAGGCAAGGCTTACCTTACATATGTCTGGCACGGCGGAGGGGATGGCCGGCTGGGGCCCGCTTCCGGGCTGCCCTGAGCGGAGCCCTGCACCCGGTACGACCCAGGCGATTGCGGGCGAGTTATACCGGAGGCTAGTTCAGTTAGATTCAGGTCGCTCTAGCTGGTGCAGCCCGTGTCCACCAGGTTGAGCCGCTGGTCCAGGACCAGCTTGCCCTGGGCCGGGGTGAGGTCCCCAACGGCCACGAGGCGGCCGATGACGTGGGTCTCGCGGGCGCGCGCGTTCTGCGGGTTGGTGCGCGGGTCGTCGATCGTGGGAGCGTTCACCACGCCAGCCAGGACCGCTGCCTCTGGCCAGGACAGCTGGGCCGGCTCGGTGCCGAAGTACCCACAGCTCGCGGCGCGCAGGCCGTAGTAGTTGTTGCCGTAGTAAGCGACTTCGGCGTACATCTGCAGGATCTGCGCTTTGGTGTAGCTCACGTTCAGCTTGATGGCCAGCACGACCTGCTCGGCTTCGACACTGATCCCGGAGCGGCCCTCGGTGTAGAGATTCTTGGCCAGCTGCTGCTCCAGCGTGCTGCCGCCCTGGTCGGAGTGGCCGTTGAGCTCGCCCGCGAACAGCCGTGCTATGGCGAGCGGGTCGACGCCGGGGTTGGAATAGAAGCGATGGTCTTCGGTAGCGACGAGCGCCTCGGTGAACCGCTGCGGGGGCTGGACGCCCGGGTAGCTGATGCCGTGCTGCACGGCCTGCTCCTGGACCAGGCTTGGAGCCTGGCTCACCGAGGGCGTAACGAGCCACAGGCCGCCGAACACGACCGCCAGCAGGACGATGACGACAGCGATGGTCTTGAGGACGCGCCGGGGCCAGCGGCGGCGCTTGAGCGGCCGCGTGTTACTGCGGCGGCTGCTGCGGGGCGGACGCGGGCGGCCCGACGAGCCCTCATTGCGGGGCCGACGTGAGCGCTGGGAGTAAGGGAGGGTCGCGTCCGGGTCATAGCCGTAGCCATAACCGTCAGACCCGTAATCGTCAGACATGGAATCGCGCGACGACGATGTCCTCATCTGACCCCGTTCCTTTTCGGCGGCTGCGCCGGCTGCGGATCCTGCCCGTAAGGCACTCCGGCCTCTTACCCATGAACGCACGCGATACCCGTCCAGATTTCTGGAAGCTGAGAGCGCTGGACGGGGACCGGTCCTGGGCTGGTGGGGGGACCACGGGACGCTCTATTCAGCGTACGGCGACCCGGTGACCATGTGCGGCCACCACGCCGGATCCCGGGGCGTTCGTGGGGGCGCCGGCTGGTTATCCCAGGACCTGGGTGACTCCCCCGGCGTGGGTGGCAGCTGGCGGGGCTTGTTCGGTGGCACCGGGAAGGTCCCGGCTGCGCTAAGGTATGTAAGCCCGCCGGGTTCGGCGGGTGTGCGCCTAGCGCACCGGGACGTGGCCCAGCTTGGTAGGGCACTTGACTGGGGGTCAAGGGGTCGCGGGTTCAAATCCCGCCGTCCCGACTGTTTTTCGAACGCTTCTTCGCCATGCACAGCAGCAGTACAGCAGTACCCGAGGAAGACTCTTAAGGTCTGCATACGGCCTCTGAGTGGCCGCCATGCGGCTGGCGGATCCAAGATCACGACGTTGGGCCGGGGTGGATTTGCGTCCCGGATGTTACGCGTTCGCCATGAGCGCCGGACGTCACTCACGGCGAGCCTCGGTTGCTGGCATGCTCAGCGCTGTGCTGTGTGGGGGCTACACGGTGGCGAGTGCGGGTGAGGTGTGCAGGGCTGTCTGGATGATGCCGACGAGTTCGTCGCGGGTCGGGCCTGGCGCGAAGGGCGGGCGCCACCCGGTTGAATAGAGGGCGCGTGCGCGGGGTTCGACGGCTCGCAGTGATGAGGGAAGCGCGGTCATCTGCAGGTAGCCGAGGGTGGCCCCGAGGATGCTGCGGTCTGCCTGGGCCGCGGCGAGGATGAGGTCGGACGGCAGGGGCTGACGCAGGTCGGTGTCCTCGCCGGCCCAGCGGCGCCGGGTTGACTCGTCCATGTGCACGTGGTCGTCGACCCATGGCTTGATCTGCTCCTTGCACCAGGTGTCGAAGCGTTCGCCGACAGCGGCTGCGTCGGTGCCGTGCTCGTCGATGAGGTGCAGGAGCTGCCGGGCCTGCTGCAAGGTGGTGGTGATGCCCCGGCCGAACGTGGGTGTGGTGGTGGCCACTGCGTCGCCGACGAAGACCAGTCCTGGCAGCGCGAGCTGGCCGTCGTGCCCGGTCTGGCCGCGGTAGGCGTTGAGCAGCGGGCCGCCGGGGAGCACCGGCGTGATGGGCCGGGCGCGGCCGGGATCGACCCAGTCGGCTAGGCCGGGGATGGCTTGGCACGCGGCGGTGAAGGCTGCCTCGTGACGGAGCTGAGACAGGACCGGATCAGCGGCGGGACGAACGATCAGGACGGAGAAGGCGCCGTGTTCGTGAATGAAGACGATGGCCTGGTAGCCGTCGAAGTCTGCCTGCCAGGCGATCGGGTTCACGAGCGGGCCGGGGCCGGCGCCCGGGTGCAGCTGGTACTGCCGGTCGACGTAGGCGATCCCGCAAGGGCCGCCGCTGGCGACTGCGGGGCGCAGGGACCGAGTTGCTCGCCCGGCCCGTCCCGAGGCGTCGATCACGAGGTCGGCGGGCAGTTCGGATCCGTCGACACGGACGCCGCCGGCCCGCCCGCGTCGGCATACCACGCTGTCGACGTGGCCGCGGCGGATCTGCAGGCGGGGCTGATCTAGTGCTGCGGCCCGCAGCGCACGCTCGAACGTGGCACGGCGGGAGCGTACCCCCATCGGCACCTCACTGCCGTCAGGCAGCGCCATCCGGACCGGCTCCGCGCCGGCAGCCAGCCACCGGCGCAGCGCCTCCGGAAGTTCCTGCTGCAGTGCCTGCACGACCTGATGGCGGAAGGCGTGGGCGTGGTGGAATTGCATGACTCCGCGCCGCGGCCAGCTGCCGTCGGCACCCGGCCCGGGGTCGCGCTCTACCGCGGCCACCTGGTGACCCCGGCGCGCCAGCCCGGCGCCGGCGAACAAGCCGGCCGGACCCGATCCGATGATGGCTATCCGCATGGCAATCGCCCTTTCCGGTATACTGACGATGCTTTGATTGCATCAATAGTGCAGCAAACTTGGAGGACCGTCAAGATGCGGGCAACCGCTCGATGAGCCACCCGGCCAGGCGCTACGTATCTGAGGTGCGCGACCAGCAGGCCCGGCGTACACGGCGGGCTGTCGTCACCGCCGCCCGCGACCTGTTCCTCGCTCAGGGTTACGCCGCCACGACGATCGACGCGATCGCCGAGGCGGCGCACGTCAGCCGGCGCACCGTCTTCAATGCCGCCGGAAGCAAGGTCATGCTCCTCAAACTGGCCCTTGAGTGGGCCATCGTCGGCGATGACGAGCCAGTCGCGCTGGCAGACCGCCCCGCAGTCAAGGCGATCCAGGCCGAACGCGACCCTCGCAAGGCCCTAACCCTCTGGGCGCGCACGGTCGTGGATATAGCCGCCCGAGTGGCCCCGATCAGCGAGGTCCTCTACGCCGCAGCCGACAGCGATCCGGACGCCGCGGAACTCCTCGCGGACGAGGCGCGGACCCGGATGTCCGGCGCCAGCGCCTTCATCAGTTACCTGGCTTCGCTCGATGGCCTGGCCGCCGGCCTCAGCGACCAGCAAGCCGCCGACCTGTGCTGGGCCCTTATGGACGGCCACCTCTACCACCTGCTCGTTTCCCAGCGCGGCTGGACGGCCGCCGCGTTCACGCAATGGCTGTCCGACAGCCTCGCCGCCACACTGCTGAGGCCGAGCTGACAAACCGGTCAAACACTCAGATGCAAGCGCGCACCATGCCATGACACGCCTCTGCTTCCACCTGCGAGTGCGCAGAACACGACAAGCAGAACACGACAATATGCGCGTCACGGATCGTGCACCCTGCTCGCCGGTCAGCAAAACCCGATCGGCGATCCGCGCGCCCTGCCCGTCCGTGACATCCCGGCGCGGTCACTCGCCGTGTCGATGGCCGGCCAGTCGCAGGGACACGGCAACGGCTCCCGCCACGTCACACGCTCACGATCCTGTCGCTGGCGCGCGGAAGGGGACCCCCATGACCGTGCTCGCGACAGGTGACGCGAGATGCTCATAGCCAGCGTCGCGTAACACCTGTTGGGCGTCGTTCGCCATGAGCGCCGAACGTCACTCACGGCGAGCCTCGGTTGCTGGCATGCCTATCTCGTGGGCGTCTCCGCCGTGCTCACCCTGGCACCGGGGTCCTCACCTTGGCGGCTCCAGTCGGCGCATGGCGGTACCCGGCTTACGTCACGGACGGTGACGGCAGGGCCAGCATGCGGCGTGAGGCGTGAACACGAGCGACGTCGGCTTCTGTCGCTCATAAGTGGGAGTCCGGCGCGCAGTTTCCTGGTGGCGGGCCTTGGCAGGCCGGGCGCCACCTCGCGCCCGGGCCAGCGGCGCAGGGGCGCCGGGCAT
>Ga0302311_10001759_pt1 | contig 25167 bp, 19 predicted proteins | sample III_Palsa_N1_3_FD_200449 | JGI IMG/M metagenome (GOLD analysis project Ga0302311, IMG submission 200449) | Peat permafrost microbial communities from Stordalen Mire near Abisko, Sweden - III_Palsa_N1_3 | ecosystem: Environmental > Terrestrial > Soil > Palsa > Peat permafrost | place: Sweden... | reverse complement strand
GCGGGCTCGACGCCTTCAACGACAGCCTGCCTTCGCTCAAGGAATTCATTCTTCCCGGCGGCGGCGCGGCGGCGGCCGCCTGCCATGTGGCGCGCGCCGTGTGCCGGCGTGCGGAGCGCTGCGTCTGGGCGTTGGCTCGGGTCGAAGAGGTATCGCCCGATGCACTCAAATATTTGAACCGCCTGTCGGATTTGCTGTTTGTGATCGCGCGGGTACTCGCCCGCCAGGAACAGGGTACCGAAACGCTCTGGCGGCGCCGGGCGCAATAGCCCCACGACTAGCCGGGCTTCGGCTCTTAAGCGACGCTGGCGGCTCGCAGCTGGCTGGAGTGCAGCCAATCGGTGTGCCAGCGGTCCAAATCCGCCACCGTCAGCGGTCTGCAGAACAAGAAGCCCTGCACTTGGTTCGCTTCGCGGTTGCGCAGGTACTGCCACTGAGCTTCGGTTTCGACACCCTCCGCCACCGTCGCCAACCGCAGGCTCTTCGCCATGGCGATAATGGCGTCCACCAGAGGCGCATTGCCGTCGCTCTTGGAGGCGATGTCGCGCACGAAACTGCGGTCGATTTTTAGCGTATCGATCGGAAAGTGCCGAAGGTACGACATCGAGCTGTAGCCTGTGCCGAAGTCGTCCAGCGCCGTCGCCACGCCCAGTGCCTTCAGCGATTTCACCGCCTTGCTCACGGCGCTCGAGTATTCGATGAGCGCACCCTCGGTGAACTCCAATTCGATCTTGCGCGAGTCGATGCCGGCGGCGTCGATGGCATTGGATACTCGCTGAACCAGGCTGCCGTCGCGGAATTGCACTCCCGACACATTCACCGCCACCTGCCAGGTCGGCGCCCCCGCGTCGCGCCAGCGCCGCGCCTGAGCGCACGCCTCGCGCAGCACCCAATCGCCGATTTCCACGATGAGACCGCTTTGCTCAGCGAGCGGAATGAACTCATCCGGCGGCACGAATCCCCGTTGCGGGTGCGACCAGCGCAATAGTGCTTCCACGGCCTCCACTCGCAGATCGCTGAGCGCCAAGCGGGGTTGGTAATTGAGCGTGAACTCTTCGCGCTCCAACGCCTTGCGCAGGTCCGTTTCCAACGACAAATGTTTGGCCGCGCGCGTGCTGATGGATTTCTTGAAGAACTCCACGGCGCCCTGACCGGTGCGCTTGGCGTGATGCATGGCGGCGTCGGCATTTTTTACCAGCGCCTCGCCGTCGGCCGCGTCCGCCGGGAATATCCCGATCCCCATGCTCGCCGACAGGGACATTTCCTGGCCGGCGACCGCGAAGGGCTGACTCAAGGCAGTTTGTATACGCCGCGCCACCATTTGGGCGGCGTCCGCGGTGGACACACCGGGGAGTGCCAGTGCAAATTCATCCGCGCCGGTACGGGCCACCCAGTCATTGATGTCCGTGGCTCCGTCGTCACCGTCCGCTTCGTTGGCGGAGCGTTGATTATCGCGCAGGCAGCGTTGCAGCCGCTCCGCGATTTCCTTCAGCAACGAGTCGCCCACCGCCTGTCCGTGGGTATCGTTGATGCGCGAAAAACCGTCGACGTCCATCATGAGCACCGCGATGCCGCGGGAACGCAGCACCGCCCAGGCGATCTGCTGTTCGAGAATCTGCAGCAGACGCTGGCGGTTAGGCAGCGCCGTTACCGGATCGTAGTAGGCGAGGTAGCGCACCCGCGCCTCGCTTTCCCGCAATTGATCCTGCGTTTGCTTGGCCCGCACCAGGAATTTGACGCGCTGTGCCAGCAGCATGGGGTTGATGCCCTTGGAAGAAAAGTCGGTCGCTCCGGCGTCGTATGCGCGATTGACCGACTCCATGTCATCCAAGCTGGTCTGCATCAAAATAGGGACGTGCCGGCTGGCAGGAAGGGCGCGCAGCGCGCTGCATACTTCGAAGCCGCTCATGCCGGGCATGACCACATCCAGAATCACGCAGTCCACCGGTCGGGCGCGGAACTCCGTCAGCGCACTGGCTCCGTCCGAGGCAGTCGTCACCCGGAACCCGACGATCTCCAGTGCGCTGCCGACTAGAAGACGGGCTCCGGGGTCATCGTCGACGATGAGTACCGTGGCTGTCACATTCGTTGCCGTGTCCTGCGTTTTCATCACATCCTCTTGAGCCTAAGCGGCGTCGGCCGATCGTTCGCGCGTGAGCGCCACACAAAATTCCAGATACTCTCTGCGAATACGTGCGACCAAAGGCCCCACGGAGCCAAGTCCGCCGTTACGCACCAGTGCCTCGCATTCTTTCGCGGCCATCGCCAGACGCGTCCCGCCGAGATTCGCGGTGCTTGACTTCAGCGTATGCAGCGCTTCGGTAATGGCATTGATTTGCTGATTGGCGGCTGCGGTCTCTACGGCGCTCACCAAACTCGGCGAGTGCTGCAAATATAAATCGATCAATGAGTTGAGCAGCGCGGGCCGCGCCAGCGCCGAGATATTGCGCAGCACTCCCACATCGACGAGCGGAGGCCGCGCGGCCTCCGCGCGATCGCGTTGCTCCGGCAGGGCGCGCGCGCTGAGCCAGCGCTTCAATATGACCGCCAACTGCTGTTGCGCAAAGGGCTTGCTGAGAAAGTCGTCCATGCCGGCGGCCAGGCAGCGCTCACGGTCGCCTTCCAGGGCGTTGGCGGTCAACGCGATAATCGGCACGCGCGGTCGGGCGGCAGTCAACTCTCGGCGGCGAATTTCCGCGGTCGCGCTCAATCCGTCCATGACGGGCATTTGGCAGTCCATCAGGATGGCATCGTAGGTGCTGTCGTTCATGGCTTCGATGGCCAACCAGCCATTTTCGACCGCTTTGGGTCTGCAGCCCAGACTTTCGAGCATGCCGACGGCCACCTCTCGATTCACCGGATTGTCTTCGACCAAGAGAATCCGCGGACCCGATTGCCGCTGCGACTCGGCCGCGGCATCCGTCATCTCGACGGCCTGAAGACCCGGCAGCATCACCGTCCGGGACACACATCGGTGTAGGTCGGCGCGACGGAAGGGCTTCGACAGGACCGCGGTAAAAAGAGGTCCGCATTCCGACGCCTCGCCGCCCTGAGTACTCAACAAGACCAACCGGATAGCGGCGAAGCGCGGGGTGGCGCGCACGATTCGCGCCACTTCGACGCCGCTCATTTCCGGCATACGATCGTCCAACAGGGCGACGTCGAAGGACTGGGCATCGGCGGCGGACAGAGCATCCAAGGCGGCCTTGCCATTTGCGGCGCAGGTGACCTGCATGCCGAAGGATTCCAAATGTTGCCGCAGAATTTCTCGGTTGTTCTCATTGGCGTCGACCACCAGCGCGCGTAAAGCGACCAAGTTGAGCCGCGGCAGGCGCGCCGTGTCGGCATTGCCATCATCGATCACGGTGTCAGTAGCGCTAACGGGCTCGAGTCTTACGTCGAACCAGAACGTGGACCCCTTGCCGACGGCGCTGCTGACGCCAATTTGGCCGCCCATCAGGGTCAGGAGCTGCTGACAAATGGCGAGCCCGAGGCCGGTGCCGCCATACTTTCGCGTCGTGAAGGAATCGGCCTGACTGAAGGCATTGAATATGTGAGTCAGCGCGTCTTGCGATATGCCGATTCCCGTGTCCTTCACTTCGAAGCGCGTCAAGCCGTCGGCATTGGGCGCCGCGACCCGCACGTCCACCGCGCCGGTCTCGGTGAACTTGATGGCGTTGTCCACCAAATTGATGAGCACTTGGCGCAAGCGATTCGGGTCGCCGCGCATATCGGCCGGGACCGCCGGATCGATCGTGCAGTTGAGTTCGACGCCTTTGGCCTGGGCGCGGCCGGCGAGTATCTCGATGGTCTCTTCGACGGCTTCGCGCAAGCTGAAGTCAATGCGCTCCAGCTCCAGCTTGCCCGCTTCGATTTTCGAGAAGTCCAGGATGTCGTTGATGATTCGCAGCAGGGCTTCCGCGGACCTCGATATGGTCTCCGACAAGCGACGCTGACGCGGCGTCAAATCCGTGCCACGCAAGAGTTCCGACATGCCCATGACGCCGTTCATGGGCGTGCGAATTTCGTGGCTCATGCGCGCGAGAAATTCGCTCTTCGCCCGGCTCGCCCGCTCGGCGGCGTCTTTCGCGCGCGTGGCTTCATCAATGGCGCGGGTCAATTCCCGATTGGCATTGCCGAGATTCACCGTGCGCTCCGCCACTTGTTGCTCGAGAAACTCCCGATAGCGTTCCAGGCGCGCGTCGCGATGCCGAATCTGGCCGAGCATTTGATTGAAGCCGTCGATGAGAGAGCCGATCTCATCCTGGGGGCCGCGCTCGACGCGCAGGCCATAATTCTCCTCCACCGACACGCGCTTCATGGTGTGCGCGAGATTCACGATGGGCGCGGATATTTGCTGCTGCAGCCGCGCCGCCAGCCAATAGGAGGCTGCGGCCGCGATGGCGGCCGCCACGAGGATAATGAGCAGATACTCCGGCCAATCTGGGTACACCGCGGACAGCGCTACAACCACGTGTAAGTAGCCTATCGTCGCGCCGTCGCGCAGAACCGGTGCGGTGAGGTGGAACCGGCCGTCGCGCATGAATAGCTTGGCCTCCGCGGGGTCTGAGGGCACCGCCTGGATCTGCACTGGGTTCCCGGCCGCGCGCCGATACGTTGCCAGGCGCTTGCCATCCTTCCCAAGGATCTCGGCCGCGTCCACCATGGGTACGTCGCGAAACACGGCGAATGCCGCGGCCGCACCCTGCTCGTCACCCTGTTCGGCGCGAGCGAGGACGGCGGGCCCGACGACTCGGGCGCCCAGCGCAACACGACGTAACATATCCTCGCGAACATGCAGCACATTGGTGGCAATATGCATGAGCAACGCGATGCCGAAGGCAGCCATTGCCGGCACCATGATGACCACGCGCAGCTTGCGCTCTATGGGGAGGTCCGCGAACCAACGAATCAATAGCCCTCCCGTATACGCGAATTGCGGAAATTTCGGCTCCAGCTGTGGATGTCGGCGTCGTTGTGCAAATCTAACGCGCCCTAACGTGACGCGGTTCACGTTGCATCGAATGCCGGGCTTTCCCGGCAGTCTTATGTTCTATGCGGGCGGTTGCAGGCGTCGGCGATGAGGCTGCGGGCGCGCGTCCAGTCAAAGATGGGCCCCGGATCGGTCTTGCGGCCGGGCGCAATATCGCTGTGCCCCACCAGGCGATCGGTGGAGAGCGTGGGGTAGACGGCACAGAGTGCGGCCACCACGTCGGCGAGCGCGTGGTACTGAGCATCCTCGTAGGGCACGGTGTCCGTGCCCTCGAGTTCAATGCCCACGGAGAAGTCGTTACAGGCAGTTCGGCCTTGGAAGTTGGACTGCCCGGCGTGCCACGCCCGCTCCGTGAAGCTGACGTATTGCGTCACGGCGCCCGTGCGTCTGATGAGCACGTGGGCGGATACCCGCCTGGAACCCGTCTCGGCAAAGTAGGGATGGACATCCAAGGGCAATGTGTTGGTGAACAGGCGGTCGATCCACGGACCGCCAAAATCACCGGGCGGAAGGCTGATCCCGTGCACGACGATGAGCTCCGCCTGCACTCCAGTCGGCCGCGCGTCGCAATTGGGCGAGGGAACATGCGTGGCGCCGTCCAACAGTCCGCTCGCTGGGTCAACCTTCAAAACCGTCCTCCTCGAGATCATCGCGACCATAGCATATGCGACAATCGTCGAGATGAACGCTAGTGAACAAAACGCGGCCTCCGCGGCGCTCGCCGCCCGCGACCTGCGCGTGCTGTGGCATCCCTGCACGCAAATGAAAGATCATGAAACCCTGCCGCTCGTTCCCATCAAGCGCGGCGAAGGAGCCTGGCTCGAGGACTTCGACGGCCGGCGGTACCTGGATGCCGTCAGCTCCTGGTGGGTGAACCTGTTCGGGCACGCCAATCCGCGCATCACCGCCGCTCTTCAGCACCAAGCGACACAACTGGAGCACGTCATTTTTGCGGGCTTCACGCACGAGCCCGCGATCCGGCTTGCCGAACAATTGGTGGCGCTGAGTCCTCCGGGCTTGACCCGGTGCTTCTTCGCCGACAACGGCTCAGCCGCCGTGGAAGTCGCCATCAAGATGAGCTTCCACTACTGGCACAACCGCGGCCGGACTCTTAAGACCCGCTTCATGACGTTGGCCAACAGCTATCACGGCGAGACGCTGGGTGCGCTGGCGGTGGGCAACGTCGAACTCTATAAATCGCTCTACAAGCCGCTCCTCATGGACGTGCTCACCGCACCCTCCCCCGACTGCTACTATCGCGAGTCGGGCGAGTCTTGGGAGCAGTATTCCTTGCGGCAATTCGAGGCGATGGAACGCCTGCTGGCCGCCCATGCCGACGAACTCGCCGCCGTCATCGTCGAACCCCTGGTGCAATGTGCCGGCGGCATGCGTATGTATCATCCGGTGTACCTGACGCGCCTGCGCGAAGCCTGCCGTCGTCACGACGTGCATTTGATCGCGGATGAAATCGCGGTCGGCTTCGGCCGCACCGGGACTTTGTTTGCCTGTGAGCAGGCGGGTATCACTCCGGATTTTCTCTGCCTGTCGAAGGGTCTCACCGGAGGCTATCTGCCGCTGTCGGCGGTGTTGACCACGGATGATATGTATTCGGCCTTCTACGACGACTACACCAAATTGACCGCCTTTCTGCATTCGCATAGCTACACCGGCAATCCGCTGGCCTGCGCGGTCGCGCTCGCCACCCTGGATATTTTCGCCACGGATAATGTCATCGCGCGCAACCGGATCAAGGCCGCCTATCTGGGAACACGGGCACGCGAGCTCGAGGCACACCCCAACGTCGCCGAAGTACGCCAAACCGGCATGATCGTCGCCGTCGAATTCACACAGCGCGGCAGCCGGCAGCCTTATCCCTGGGAACAGCGCCGCGGCCAACGCGTCTATCGGCACGCGCTGGAGCGCGGCGTGCTTCTGCGGCCCATCGGCAATGTGGTGTACTTCATGCCGCCCTACATCGTTGATGAGGAACAAATGGATCTCATGGTGCGGGTGGCTGCGGAAGGAATCGAGTTGGCCACATGCGATTGACCCGGGTGTATGTGGATACTGAGCTCCGCTCGGGCGCCATCGTCGAACTGCCGCGCGAAACCGCTCAGCATGTTGTCAAGGTGCTACGGGCGCGGACCGGCGATCAAATCGTGCTCTTCAACGGTGACGGCCGCGAGTATGCCGGCGCCATCGACAGCATCCGCGGCTCGCGGGTGACCGCCGCGGTGCGCGAGGGGGAGGGAGTGGACCGCGAATCGCCGCTCGGCGTCGCGCTGGTCCAATGCATTCCGCGCGGTGATCGCATGGACTTCATCGTGCAGAAGGCCACCGAGCTTGGGGTGCGGCGCCTTGTGCCGGTATTGAGCCAGCGCAGCGTGGTGCGGCTGGATGCCGCACAAGCCGAGGCCAAGGCAACACACTGGCGAGCGGTGGCGGTGAACGCCTGCGAGCAGTGCGGACGCACCAAATTGCCGGAGATCGATGCGCCTGTTCCCTTGGTCAATTACCTGGGCAGCACCTCCGCGGCGCCCTGCAGACTGGTTTTACATCCCGACATCGAACCCAGCGACATGCCGGCGCGCATCGAGGGGTCGGTGGAAATTGCCATTGGACCCGAGGGTGGATTCGCCGACGAGGAGCTGGAAGCATTTCGTCTGGCAGGGTTCGTGGGAGTGCGCCTGGGGCCGCGGATCTTGCGCACCGAGACGGCGGCCATTGCCGCCCTCACCTGGCTGCAGACGCGCTACGGCGACATGCAAACCCTCGTTTAGATCATCACCAGGCTAGGTCATCACCAGGCTAGGTCATCACCGAGGTTTCTTCGGAAATCATTTGCTCGAGACGCTGCAGATCCGGGATCAGCGGGGTCTCGTTGACCATGCGTACCTGACAAATGACCGGCGAGCGCTCTGGGAAGCTGCGCGACGGATCCGGCCGCACCACCTCGGCGTTGACCCGTACCAGCTGCGGAAATCCCTGGGTCAGCATGCCGAAGTATCCGGACTGCAATTTCCCGCTGGCGGCATGGAATATCACGATCCGAGTGCGGCTGGAAACGGTGGGCAACGCCTGGCCGAACGCGCCTTCGAAGGACACGATGGGGACATTGCGTCCGCTCCAGCTCACCAACCCCACGTACCAAGGGGGAGCGTTGGTCATTTCAGCGGGAGCCTGATAACTAATGACTTCGGCGACACAGGCACGCGGCACGATCAGCCGTTCGCCCGCCAGGGGCACCAACAAACTGTATAGCTCTTCGCGAAGGTCGGACATGGCGTGACGTTTGGTTATCGGACCGCGGCGCTGCGGCGGGTGACCAAGGGCTCGATGGCATCGAGCAGCTGGCTTTCCTGGTACGGCTTGCCCAGGTAGTCGTCGACGCCAAGTTCGATGGCCCGAGCCCTATGCTTCTCACTGACGCGCGAGGTGATCATGACGATGGGAATATCCTTGAGCCGCGGATCGTTGCGTACGTGCGCGGCCACTTCGTAGCCGTCCATACGCGGCATTTCTATGTCGAGCAGGATGATATCTGGTAGATTTTCCTGCAGCAGCGAGACCGCGTCCACTCCATCCTTGGCCGTCAGCACCCGCATGCCGTTGCGCTCGAGAAGCCGCTGCGTGACGCGGCGTACCGTGATGGAATCGTCCACCACCAGCGCGAAGGTCCGCCGGTCGCGCTGGTCGAGCACCGTGGTTTCCGTGGTCTTGGCGCGCCATTCGGAGCGTACCAGGGAGCCCATGTCGAGAATGAGAACAATGCGTCCGTCGCCCAAGATGGTGGCGCCCGCGATACCGCGAATGCCCGAGATTTGCGGACCCAGGGACTTAACGACAATTTCACGGCTGCCGACCAGTTCATCGGTAACCAGCGCGGTGGAATGCTCGCCGGCGCGGATGAGTACCACCGACATCGACACATCCAATTCGGGCAACCGCGTGGGTCCCAACCCCACGAAGGAACCGAGCTGCTGAAACCGATACTTCTGGCCGCCGTAATCGAAGGGGGGTGCATCCTTGGCCAAATTGCGCGCGACGATGTTGCGCGGCAAGCGCACCACGCCTTCCACCGTGGCCAACGGTAGGGCGTAAACCTCTTCGGCAACACGCACGATCAAGGCTTGGCTGATTGCCAGGGTGAACGGCAGGCGAATCGTGAACCGCGAACCCTTACCCAAGGTCGATTCGATGAACAGGCCGCCGCCGAGTTTTTTGACTTCGGTGGCCACCACATCCATGCCCACGCCACGGCCGGCGGCTTGAGTCACGTGCCCCGCCGTGCTGAAGCCCGGCTCCAGAATGAGCTGAATGGCCTCTTCGTCGGTGAGTTTGGCATTCCGATCGACGAGGCCCAACGACAACGCCTTCTCGCGGATCAGCTTCACATTGATGCCGCCGCCGTCGTCGGTCACCACGATCACGACTTCCGCGCCGTCGCGGGTCAGGCTCACGGAAATTCTGCCGACATCGGGCTTGCCCAATGCCGCACGGCGCTCCGGCAGTTCGATGCCATGAACCACCGAATTGCGCAGCATGTGCTCCAAGGGCGCCACCATACGTTCGAGCATCTGTCGATCGAGTTCGGCCGCGGCACCTTGCACCACCAACTCGGCGCGCTTGCCGGTGTCGTTGGCCGCTTGGCGCACCAGACGCGTCAGCCTCTGCACGTGGCGCTGGAAGGGCACCATGCGTGTGCGCATCAGGCTGTTTTGCAGTTCCGTGATGACGCGCGCCTGTTGCGTCAACAGGTTCTGCGCCTCACGGGTCAGCGTCTCCAGCAGGCCTTGAATGCTGCCGACGTCGCTGGAGGTCTCAGATAGGGCACGAGAGAACTGTTGCAGGGCGGAGTAGCGATCGAGTTCCAAGGGATCGAAGTCACTGCGCCGCGAATCCTCGTCATGGTGCCGATGCAGCACCTGCGCCTCGGTTTCCATTTCCAAGCCGCGTAGCTGCTCCTTGAGGCGGGTGACCGTGCGCGCCAATTCCGCCAGGTTGAAATCGATGGAGTTGACCTGCTGATCGAGACGCGAGCGAAAAATGCTCACCTCGCCGGCGTTGTTGAGCATGGTATCGAGCAGATCGGCGTCGACCCGAGCCATCTCGGCTCGCTCCGCGGGAACGTTCTCGCGCCCCGGCAGCACCGCGGCGGTGCTGACTTCCAAACTAGAAATGGAATCTTCGCCGATGGTTGCGAGCGCCGTGAGGGCGGCGGGCGGCGCAATCGTCGGCGGTGGGCCGACCGGTGCGAGTTCAGGCGCTGCGGCTTGCAGCGGCGCAGCCTCGGGCTCGGGCGCGGATGCGGCTTCTGGTGCGCTCTCGACGTGGGCCTGCTGAACCCGCTCGACTGGCACACTCGCGGGAGCCGGAGCGGCCACGGGCACTGCCGCAGGGGCGGGTGCACCCGAAGCCAGCTGACGCACCTGACTCAACAGCGCGGCGGCGGCGGCCGGCACCGAGCCCTGGCTGACGGTATCGCGCATGCGCGCCAGTTCGTCCAAACTGGCCTGCATCACCTCGTGTGCGTGGTCGTTGTCCTGAACAGCGCCGGATTCGATGTTAATGACCAGCGTTTCCAGCTCATGGCTCAAATCACCCATGGCCGAAATGCCGGCCATGCGGGCGCCCCCTTTCAAGGTGTGCAGGTGGCGCTGCAGGGCAGCAACCTGGGTCTTGTCCCTGCGGTCGTTATTCCACGCAGTGAGGGCACCTTCCGCCGCCTCGAGCAGCTCGGTCGCCTCTTCGCTGTAGATATTCGCGATCTCGTGATCGAATTCTTCAGCGGGCGCAGGTTCGCTTGCAGCGGGGGCCGGCGGCTCGTACGCCACATGAGTGCCCGTGTCGACCGGCGGCAACTCCGGAACGATCACCGAGGAGGCGGTGTCGCTCGACGCATGCGCGAGTTCGACGTCGAGACCGGCCTCGAGCTCCTGCAGCCGACCGAGCAGCGTCGGCTGATCGACGAAGAACCCCGTGGCTTCGTTGATGTGCGATACCACGTTGTCGATGGCATGCACCGCATCGCCCAACGTCGCGAGGCCCGCATCGCTCAGTCCATGGCCGCTGTCATAAAACTTACGCATCACCTGGTTGAGCGGCTCGGTAATGCGTATGCCATGGCGTGCTTCCGCCATCTTCGAACTGCCGCTCAGCGTGTGAATCGCTCGATACACCGACTCGGGTAGAGGATGCGGCGCCGGCTGATTGCTCCGCTTGCGCAGGTATTCGCGAATTTCCGCCAGGTGACTGGAGGTCTCCTTGCTGTAAATGTCGTGCAGCTGCGGGTCCATGGTCGGCCGCGCGGGCGCCTCGGGAACCGCTTCCGCGACCGGCTCGTCCACCGGCACGGCAACGACCGTCTCGGCCAGTGGTTGGCTGTCGGCCGCAGCGGCCATCGGCTCGCCAACCGCGACCGCGGGAGGCACGCTGTCGCTCACCGCCGGCTGCGCCTGCGGCACAGGCTCCGGCACCTTCGTTTCTATGAAAGTCGGGGAATCGTCGGCAGGCGCCGAGCCCGGCGACCCTAAGCTGGGCTCCCGGCCATCCGCGTAGGCAAAGGCGCGCGCCATGAGATCGCTCACGGGAGCCAGCGTCTGCCTGCCCGACTCCAGCTGTTCGACCAGCTGCGGCAATTCGACCACCGCGCTGCGCAACAGGGCCATCATGCCCGGCGTTCGCGACAGCGTCTTGTCGATGAGGCGATTCAATAAATTTTCGATGGACCAGCCGAACTCGGCGATCAAGCGGGCGCCGACCATGCGGCCGCTGCCCTTCAACGTATGGAAGCTTCGGCGCAGCACGCCCAGCGATTCCAGATCCATGGGGTTCTGATCCCATAACGGGAAGCAACGTTGGATCGACGCGATTTCTTCCTTGGCCTCCTCGATGAACAATTCCACGAATTCCGGATCGACACTTTGCGCGGGGGGAGCCGCCACTGCCACGATGGGCTGCGTCGCGATTTGCGCATCCACCGGTGGCTCGATGGCCATCGTCACTTCCGGATCGATCCTTACCGTCTTCGCGGCATCGCCGGCCGGCATTTCCACGTTCGGCACCCGCGACGGGCCTTCCTCGGCCAGCGCCTTCATGCACATCTCGGCGTTGTCGAGCATGTACCAGGGATCGGCACGCCCGTTCTGCAGCGTCTCCATGTAGTACTCGATGCTCACAATGGCGTCGGCGACCCGCTCCAGCCGCAGCGCATCGGGAGCGGGAGCACCCGGCTCAACCAGCCTGCGCACCTCGGCGCCCACCGAGTCCATCAACTCCACCGCTCGCACCTTGCCCAACATCAGGAGGCCCGCGGTGATGCCGCGTAGCAGCTGCGGCACATTGTCGAGACCCTGCGCAGGAAAGTCCGAGGGCTTCTGGACGGAGACCGAAACCGCTTCCTTGATGCGCGCCAGGTTGACGATACATTCGCGCAGCACCGCCTCGCTGACCTGGCGGAATTCATGGTCCAGATCGGCGGGAGCGTCACTGGCGACCGATGCCGACGGCAGTATCAAGCGCACCAGTTGATCGTCGAGACTATCCTCGACCGACAGTAAAACGCCGGCCACCTTGATGAGCGCGGCTTCGGTCGGTGCCTTGCCGTCGGTGACCATATCGGACAGCTCCGACACTTCCTGCTGGACGCGCTGGCGAAGCTCTCCGAGACCCAACACGCCGAGGGTGTCGCTGATTTTCTTCAGCAACTCGAGCTGCGGGACGAGTTCGTCGCTGCGGCCGCCGCCTCGACGCACGAAAATATCGAAAACATCCTTGACCTTGGACAGGTCCTCTTTGATCGCCGCCGCCACTGTGCGCATCAGCTTGACGCTGGGCGCCGACAGGCTCTCGCGCTCCTGTTCGATGGAATCATCGACGGGAAGCAGTTCGGTCAGTTTGAAGGACGCGCGCACCGCCGCGATGCGGCCGCCGCCGGTGGACGCGCGTGCAACGTAGTACAGCAGATTGTTCAGCAGATCGATCGGTGGGTTTTCGGCGTAATGCGCCTCGCCGACTTCATACAGCACCTTGAGTTGACGATCCGCCTGACCCAGCAGGCGTTTCAACGTCGCGCTGCTTTCGATGCCGTTGGTCCGCACGGACTCGAGCAACGCTCCGATCACCCACCACAATTGAAACACCGGCTGAGTGGTCGCGACTTGTTCGAGCTTCTCCGCCACTTTCGACAGAACCTCGAGATTCTGCACCGTCCGTTCGCCGCGGATGTAGCCGAGCAAGCCCACTTGGAAGCGCGGCCGGAGGCGCCTCGCCCATTGCGCCACCGAAATGCTGAGGTCGCCCTGCTGCGTCTGCGGCTGCGCCGGCTCGTCGGATTTGAGATTGAGCAGCAGCAGCGTGCCTTCGGAGAGCAGCGGGCTGCCGCGCACCGAGCGTAGGTCGTTGAGGAGCGGCAGGAGCACCAGCGCCAAATCGCGGCCGCCCGACAGCACCCGCTCAAGGTAGGTGGGCAGTTGCACCATGGCGCGCATCAGCGCGTCCAAACCCTCCACCTGGCGCTTCTGATCGTGGCCCGCGACGAGCAAATACCGCGTCACGTGCTCCATTTCTTCGGCGAGCAGCGCGGCGCCATAGACCTCGACCAGGCGCAGCACGCCATGCGCCAAATGCAGCTGTTCCGCGCACTTCTCGAGGAAGACGGTCTGATCTGAACGCTCCGCGTAAGCTTCGAGAGCCGCGCGCGCCTCATTGAGGGTCGCCGTCAATTCCTTGGCGACGAGGTGCAATGTTTGAGAACTGATATCGGTCATTCCGGAATCTTTCGACGATCGAACGGTTAGGCGCCGACGCCGCTGGCCTTGCGGAGTCTTCCGGGAGCGCTCACGACAGGGTCCTGCGCCAGTGCGGGAGGCGCCGAGGTAATGACCGTAGCGGTGCCTTCGCCGAAATCGGGCAAACGGAAGCCGGCCACGGATTTACGCAGCTGCGCCGACAGCGCGGCGAGTTTCGCGATGGACGTCGAGGTGGCCGTGGACCCCTCGGCGGTTTGCGACGAAATCTCGCGCACCACTTGCATGTTCTTTGAAATGTTTCCCGAAGCGGCGGCCTGCTGTCGCGCGCTCGCTGATATGTTTTGCACCAGGCTCGCGATCTGATTCGAGACCTGCTCGATTTCCTCGAGCGCGGCGCCGGCATTCTCGGCGAGCAGGGCGCCGCCCACCACGTCGGTGGTGCTGCGCTCCATGGATACCACGGCTTCGTTGGTATCGGTCTGAATGGTGCGCACGAGAACCTCGATTTGCTTGGTGGCATTGGCCGCGCGCTCGGCCAGGCGCTGGACCTCGTCCGCCACCACGGCAAACCCGCGCCCCGCCTCGCCGGCCATGGAGGCCTGAATCGAGGCGTTCAGCGCGAGAATATTGGTTTGTTCGGCGATATCGTTGATGAGTTCGACGATGTTGCCGATTTCCTGCGAACTTTCGCCCAGCCGCTTGATGCGCTTGCTGGTCTCCTGGATGGTTTCACGAATCGCGTTCATGCCGTCGATGGTACGACGTACTGCATCGCCGCCCTTGTGAGCGATGTCCACCGAGTGGCGTGCCACGTCGGCGCATCGTTCGGAGTTGCCGGATACCTCCTCGATCGAGGCCGCCATGTCTTCCATGGATTCGCTGGCGGAGGAAATTTGCCTGGACTGCGCACCGCTGGCTTTCGCCATGTGGGCGGCCGCGCCCTGGGTCTGCTTGGCGGCACTGTCCAGCTGAATGGCGCTATCGTTGATGGTGGTGACCAGCTCGCGCAGAGCTTCGATGGCGTAGTTGATCGAATCGGCGATGGCGCCGGTGATGTCTTCGGTCACGGTAGCCTGCACGGTGAGATCGCCGTCGGCCAAGCTGGACAGTTCGTCCAACAGCCGCATGATGGCTTCTTGGTTGCGCTCGTTCTCCCGCACACGCAACTCCGTATTGCGGCGTGCGCTCATCGATTTCACGAACACCCAGGCGAGCACGCCCAGCAATACCAGCGCCGCACTTAAGCATGCCACGATGGCGAGCTTGTAGCTGCTGCCCTCATCCTTCACCGTCGCCGTTTCACCGATCCTCGTCGCCAAACCGCCCGCCAATTCCGGCAGCGCACGCGCTGCCCCCTGCGCCTGCGACAGCGGTTCAGCCGCCCCGATGGCCTTGCGAACAGCGGCGCCGAATTGCTGGTTGCGCTGCACCATGGTCTTCAGGCGCTGTTCGGCGTCGGCGCCGGTGACGCGGGTCAACGCCAGCCCCGACTCTTCGCCGGACAGACCCCGCACCACCTGACTCAAGAATTCCAGGCTGTCCGCCAGTCGCTGGGCGGTGGGAGCCGCATCGCTGACGCCAAAACTCAAGCCGTTGAGTTCCTGTTGGACCCGCTGCACGGTCAGTTCGAAGCGCTCCAGGTAACGGCTCATGCCATCGAGCTTCTGGACCCCGACTGCGCTCGCCAAATCCCCGAGTTCGGACAGCAATTTGGGTTCCAGTTCGCGCACCTCCAGGTTGGCCGCCTGAATGGTGCCCACGGAGGGTCGCGCCGCTTCCACGGTGGCTACGGCGTCATTGAGCTTGGTCCAGGCGGGATCGCCGGCCACCTTGGCGTCGGCGACGGAACTCCGCAGGGTCTTCAATTGAGCGGTGCTTTTACTCAATGCATCGAAGGCGCTATTTTCACCGCGCAGGGCATTTTGAGCCTCGAAGGGCACCCGCTGCACCACGAAGGACAGTTGTTCGGCCAGCGCCGCGGCCGGCTTGGCGCCGCGGGTCAGCAGCGTCAGCACCGCCGCTCCGGCCAAGCACAGCACGATCAACGCGAGAATGGGCGGCAGCAGGTTGGTTCTCGATGCAGGAATGTTGTCTCGGGTGCTCATGATGATTCCAGCGTCAACTCGCGGCCTGCAAAAAGCTCTGGCTCTCCACCAAACTCTTCAGACTCAACACGGGCCATACCTCGCCGCCGCGTCGAAACGCCCCTGCGAGATAGCTATCGCAGCGAACCACCGTGGGCGGCGGCTCCGCGTTGAACTCCGCTTCGGCGAAACGCCTGAATCCCAATACTTCGTCGACCATCAGACCCGCCGGAACATCTCTATGGTTTGCTACCACGATGCGCGTATTGCGGCCCACCGTCGTGGCTCCGCTGCCCAAAAACTGCCGCAGATCCAGCATGGGGAGAAGCTGTCCGCGAACATTGGCCAGTCCCTTCACCCAATGCTTGGCGCCGGGAATACGCGTGACCACCGCGGGGTAGCCCAGTACTTCGCGGGTTTCCTCCCGAGCGACGAGAAAGGTTTCCCCGCCCATGCGAAACGCCACTCCCACCCACTCCTGGCCGCCCGCCGCATCCGGCGTATTTCCCGCGGCCACCGTCCGGCTGCGCTTTTCCAATTCCTTGAGCAATTCGAACGGACGGTCGCGCAGGTTGCGCAAATTCTGCTCCGTGCCGGACGTCGTGCCGGTCATGTGGCCAGCGCGGCCTGTGCCTTCTCGACCAGCGCCTGAGCCGACACTGGTTTGACCAAGTAATCCACCGCGCCTTGCCGCAGCCCCCAAACTCGATCGGTTTCCTGCCCCTTGGTGGTCACCATGATGATGGGGATGAGACTGGTCTCGGGGTCGTTGATGAGCATGCGCGTCGCCTGGTAGCCGTTGACGCCGGGCATCACGATGTCCATGAAAATAAGGTCGGGCTTCATGGCCTTCGCCTTGCGCACCCCTTCCTCGCCGTTCTCGGCGGCGGCGGTTTTGAAACCGTGCTTCTCGAGGGCCTTCTGCATAACGAAGACTTCAGTGGGCGAGTCGTCGACAATAAGGATCAATGCCATTCGCGGATTCTCCGTCACTTTCCGACGTGCGCTTCAATTGCACCGAGTAATTCATCTTTGGTGAAAGGTTTGGTCAGATAGTGCTCCGACCCAACGATGCGACCACGGGCCCGATCGAACAGACCATCCTTGCTGGACAGCATGATGACCGGGATCTGCCTGAAAACCTTGTTGTGCTTGATGAGTGAACAGGTTTGGTAGCCATCGAGACGCGGCATCATGATGTCCACGAACACGATGTCCGGTTGATGGTCCGCAATCTTGGACAGGGCATCGAAGCCATCGACGGCCGTGAAGACTTCACAGCCTTCTTTGGTCAGCAAGGTTTCGGCGGTTCGACGGATCGTCTTGCTGTCGTCGATGACCAGAACCTTGAGTCCCGAGAGTTTCGGCTTTCCGTTAGTGATCACGCTCTCCATGAGTTTGCCTTGCCGGCTGACGGCGACGCCTTCGTAGGTGCTGGAATAGTGTGGCTTTTTAACATATCCAGGGCGCGCAAGCCACGGTACGGGGTCGACATTTCGGGCTAACGGCGCCCAAACATCGGTGGCGTGGTTCACAGTTTTCTCAACCTGCGGTTACGTTAGACTGCCGCCTCGCAAGTAACCCTACCGCCCCTACGAGGATCAAGCATGTCGTCCCGAGTTCGTCTCGTCGTGGTCATGGACCCCATCGAAGCCATCAAGCCGGCCAAGGACAGCACCCTCGCGATACTTCTGGCGGCGCAAGCACGCGGCTGGGAGATTTTCTATGCCGAACAGAAAGACCTGTATCTACGGGATGGCGTGGCCTGGGGCCGCCTGGCGCCTTTGCGGCTATTTGACGATTTGCGGGCCTGGTTCACGCGCGGCGAGCCGATGGCTGGCAAACTCGGCGAGTACGATGTGATCTTGATGCGGAAGGATCCGCCGTTCGACATCGAATACGTCTATAGCACTTACATCCTGGATCGCGCTGAGATTCAAGGCGCCTTGGTGTGCAATCGCCCTCAGGGGCTGCGCGACATGAACGAAAAGGTATACACCGCCTGGTTCCCCGAATGCTGCGCTCCCACCCTCGTCACCCGCGACATGCACGACATGGGTGAATTCCTGCGCGAACACGGCAAAGCCGTCTGCAAGCCTTTGGACGGCATGGGCGGGCGGTCGATATTCGTGCTCGAAAACGGCGACAAGAACCGAAATGTGGTGTTCGAGACCCTCACCAGCTACGGCACTCGCTACGCCATTGTGCAGCGCTACCTGCCGGAAATCGTCACCGCGGGGGACTGCCGAGTGCTTTTGGTGGATGGAGAGCCCGTTCCCTTCGCCCTACAGCGCATGCCCGACGCGTCCGACCATCGCGGCAATCTGGCGGCCGGCGCCCGCGCCGAGAGCCGGCCACTCAACGATCGCGACCGATGGCTGTGTTCGATAATAGGGCCTAAACTCAAGGCGGCAGGCATGGCCTTTGTCGGCCTGGATGTCATTGGCGACTATGTCACCGAAATCAACGTGACCAGCCCGACCGGCATCCGCGAGCTAGACAAGAAACACGGCCTGGACATTGGAGGCATGTTGGTGAGTTCGATCTCAAGGACTTTGGGCGCGGCGTGAGTTCAGACATGTTGGAAGCCGGCCTGCCGCCGGCAAACGATCGCATGCTGACCACATGCTTCCTGGCGGCTCTGCTTCACGGCATCGTGATTCTCGGGGTCACCTTCAGCGCGCAGAACAAAGATGCCGGCGGTCCCGACGCACCCGAACTGCAGGTCGTGCTGGTCAACGACCGTGCCCCCAAAGCGGCTAACAATCCTAACGCCCGCTATGTTGCCCAGCGAACCCAGCTCGGCTCCGGCAACACCCTGAACGCGGAGCCCACCCTGATTCCCCGCTCCTCCCAGGTGGCCATGGACCAAGCCGGCGTCCCCGGGGGCGAAGGTCTGGCGTCATTGCAGACCGGCGCGAACCTTGGGGACGATGAATTGGTGGCCACCCACGCCCCAGCGGTCAAGGTGCTTTACTTTGCCGCCGCGAGCGCAGCGCAAGAACCTTCGCAAATGCCCGAATTGCTCGAAAAGCGCCCCGACCTGGGGATTACCCCCAACGATGACGGGATCGAGCTGCGCATGCGCGGTGAGGCTAAGAATCAACTCTGGGTCGCGGCGGATACCCGCGAGTCGGACGTGGCCGTCTATCTCGACAGTTGGCGCCGCAAGATCGAACGCGTGGGTACCATGAATTTTCCGGATGTGGCCCGTCGCCGCAAGTTGTCCGGTACCCCGGTCATCGAGGTGACCATCGGAGCGGACGGCAAATTGCTGAAAACCATCGTCAGGCGCAGCAGCGGCCACGCGGAAATCGACGAAGCCGCCATGCGGATCTTGAAACTGGCAGCACCTTACGACCCCTTCCCGGCCGATTTGAGCGCCAAGCATGACGAAATCCGCATCGCCTACGAGTGGCAATTCTTGGGCGGTACGGCGCAAGGTTCCAGCGTGCTTTATGCTGAGCCCAACACGCCGGGCGGCACACCGCCGGGCACCACACCCTAGGCGCCTGACTTCAAGCTCCCGGCCAACACAGTAGGCAACATGAGCGACTCGGGCTATCTGACAAACCAGCTGTTGATCGCGATGCCCGCCTTGGGGGATCCGAACTTCGCGCAAACAGTGGCTTTGGTTTGCGAGCACACCGAACACGGGGCTTTGGCGCTGATTCTCAATAAACCGCTCCCCATGCGCATGGGCGAGATTTTCGAACAGCTCGACATCGACATTGGCGATGGTCCCTTGAGCGCCCGTCCGGTACTGCGCGGGGGCCCCATGCAAACCGATCGCGGCTTTGTCATCCACCCCGCCGGCGGTCAGTGGGATTCGACGCTGAAAGTCTCCGACACCCTTCATGTCACCACCTCCCGTGACATTCTTGTTGCCATCGCCCGCGGCGAGGGACCCCAGGAGGCCCTCGTGGCCTTGGGGTGTGCCGGCTGGGACGGCGGGCAATTGGAGGATGAAATACGCGCCAACGCCTGGCTCAGCGCACCGGCGGAGTCCGCCATTGTTTTCGATCTGCCCTTCGAAGCCCGTTGGGAGGCCGCGGCGCGCCTGCTGGGAGTCGAACTCTCTCGCATCAGCTCCATCGGTGGCAATGCCTAGCGCGGCGGAACCCGGTCAGCCCACGGCCGTCGGTCGGTCGCCGCAGTTGGTACTGGCCTTCGACTTCGGCCGCCGGCGCATCGGCGCCGCCTGCGGCGATACCTTGAGCCGCAGCGCGAGCCCGCTCGCCGGCATACCCAATACGGACTCCGGCCCCCGTTGGGATCTCATCGATTCCTTGATCCGCGAATGGCAGCCCGCCCTGCTGGTGGTCGGCCTGCCGTATAATGCCGACGGTTCCGAGAGCGTCATGAGCGTGGCTGCGCGCGGCTTCGCGGACGCCCTCGCGCAGCGCCACACGCTGGCGGTTCGCCTCGTCGATGAACGCTATTCATCGCTGGAGGCCGAAACCCGGCTGAAGTCCGAGCGCGAGTCGGGTTTGCGCAAGCGCAAAGTGGCAAAGGCGGACGTCGACGCGGCTGCGGCCTGCGTGATCTTGGAACGCTGGTTTACCGAATCAACCTGAGGAGCACATGCGTTCACAACAAGATAGCGCGGGGGGCCTGCGCCACCTCATTACTCTCGAGGGGCTGACCCGCGACACTCTGACTGCCATCCTGGACCGGGCGGAAACCTACCGCCGGCTCCCCGGACAACCAGCTTATGAGGGCCGCGAACTCGCCGGCGTCACCGTCGCCAATCTGTTCTTCGAGCCCAGCACGCGCACCCGCGCCTCCTTCGATCTGGCCGCCCGGCGTCTGGGCGCCCACGTCTTGAATCTTGAGCAGCAGGCCAGTTCGCGGGTCAAGGGCGAGACCATGCTGGACACCATCTACACCCTCGAAGCCATGAATACCGATGTGTTCGTGATTCGTGATTCCGAGGCGGGCATGCCGGATTTCCTCATCGATCACGTGGCCCCGCATGTCTCGGTGATCAGCGCCGGCGAGGCGCATGTATCCCATCCCACGCAAGGGTTGCTGGACGCGCTCACCATTCGCACCCACAAACGCCGCTTCGCGGGTCTCAAGGTCGCCATCGTGGGCGACATCAAGCATTCCCGCGTGGCGCGGTCGAGCGCCTACGCCATCATGACCCTGGGAACTTCCGATGTGCGCTTGGTGGCGCCCGAAGCTCTGCTGCCCTCCGAGGATGAATTCCGCGGTGCGCAGCGCTTCACACGCATCGAGGATGGTATCGCCGGCGCGGATGTAGTGATGATGCTGCGTATCCAGAAGGAGCGCATGGTGCAGAGCGCGTCGCTGGACGACGCCGCTTACTTTCGAGATTTCGGTCTGGACGCCAGACGCCTGAAGCTGGCCTCGCCCAGCGTGCTGGTCATGCACCCCGGCCCGATGAACCGCGGTGTCGAAATATCTTCCGACGTCGCAGATGGCCCCCGCTCCGTCATCCGCGAGCAGGTGAACAACGGTGTGGCGGTGCGCATGGCGGTACTGGCGTCCATTGCCGCGACTCTGACGCGTCATCGTCGACCCTTGTAGCAACCCGCCGGGTAGCGCCGTCGCCGCGCGGCGCAGCTCAACCCGGCCCGCATCGGCGCTTTAGCCCTTGGAACCATCGAACCGCATCAACTCCTGCCCCATGTTGACGCGATCGCCCTGACGTATCGCCGTGTTCAGGCTCACGCCGGGCGGCATGAACACGATAATGGTCGAGCCATGCTCGAACCAGCCCATTTCCTCGCCCTTGGTCACGGGCACATCGCAGGGAATGACATTCGGCCCGCGGTAACGAAGGTGCAGCAGCACGTTCAAAAATCTTAACCGCATGCTCGCCACCAATACCGCGGCGACGGGCACCAACGTCAGTAAAGCTCCGCCGGGCAGCCGGCAGCGAATCACGGCGCGCTCGTTCTTGCAGAACAGGTTCTCTACCCGCTGCAACGCAATCGGGTTGACGTTCCAGGTGTCTCCCGAGATGTAGTTGACCTGTTCCACCCGCGCGGCACAGGGCGCGTGGAAACGGTGATACATGCTCGAGGTCAGCCGCAGCGTGATGTACCGCCCGCCCCGGTAATAATTCACCAGTTCCCGGTCTCCCAGGAGATCCATCACCGAATACGGAAAGCCTTTGGCCTGCACCGCCTTGCCGTCGATCACCTCGCCGAAGGCACCCACCAATGCGTCGCAGGGACTGACCAGCACCGCCGGGTCGTCATTCACCGGCCGGGCGCCCTCCTTGAGCTCTCGCGTGAAGCAGTCCCGCAGACTACCGAAACGGCTCTGCTTGGCCTCGGTGAGGTCCAAATCGGAGAACAGTTTCCACAACCCAATACACGCCCCGCAGACCCATCGGTTCTCGATACGACTCAGCCACCCGACCAAGAGGGTCAGAGCCCGTCGCGGAATGCGGTTGGTCAAAAGGAAGTTCAAATCCTCTTGTTGGACCACCCGGTCAATAAGCGAGCGCGCGTTCATCTTAGTGTCACTCAACTGAAGCATCTTAGTGTCATCCAACTGAAATACAGTCAAGCCTAAGGAATGCTGTGATCAACTCGATTCTCCGATACGTTGTCATTGGTTGTGCGCTTGCTTTGTTACCGAAACTTTACAGGCGCCTGCAGTTGTCGCTGGCGAAGCATCGCTCGCTGGCCGGCCATTCGAAAATGTCGCGCCGCTTCGCGTCCCTCGTGCCTTTCTACGAATATGACGACAGCCTTTTCTTTCGCGCCGACCAGGCGCCCGAGAATGTTGCCGCGGCGCGGCGCGATGGCTTCAACCGTCTGTCCGCCACCTTTGCCGAGCGCTTTCGCGAAACCGCCGATCTCACGGATGACATCGTGGGCAGCGTTTCCGATCTGCAATTCACCGCGCGCTACCGCGTACCCTTTCAGTTCAGCCGCTTCGTGCGCAAGCACTTCAAGGGCGGCTCCTTCCTGCAATCCTCCTCGGGCGTCAAAGTCACCGATCTGGACGGTAACCAGTTCTACGATCTCACGGGTTCCTACGGCGTCAACGTCTTCGGCTACGATTTCTACAAGGAGTGCATTGCCCGCGGCAGCGAACGCGTGCGTGACCTGGGGCCGGTCTTGGGCGCCTACCATCCAGTCACCGCGTTCAACATCCAACGCCTCTTGGAGATTTCCGGACAAGAGGAAATTTCCTTCCATATGTCGGGCACCGAAGCCGTCATGCAGGCGGTACGTCTGGCCCGTTACAACACGGGGCGGAGCCATCTGGTGCGTTTCTGCGGCGCCTATCACGGCTGGTGGGGCGACGTGCAGCCCGGCGTCGGCAACCCCATCGCGGCCCGCGAAACCTACACGCTCGAGGACATGGACGAAGCGAGCTTGCGCGTGCTGCGCACCCGGCGCGACATCGCATGTGTGCTGGTCAATCCCCTGCAGGCGCTGCACCCGAACATCAGCGCACCCGGCGACTCCACGCTGATCGACAGCGGGCGCAGCGCCCATTTCGACCGCGAAAGATATTCCGAATGGCTGCGCAAACTGCGGTCGGTGTGCACCCAGCGCGGCATCGCGCTGATATTCGACGAAGTGTTCGTGGGTTTCCGCCTGTGCCCCGGCGGTGCGCAGGAATACTTCGGCGTCAAAGCCGACATGGTGACCTACGGCAAGACCGTGGCCGGTGGGCTGCCGGTCGGCGTGCTCTGCGGCGCCGCCCGCTTCATGCGGCGCTTCCACGAGCATAGGCCCGCCGACATTTGCTTCGCGCGCGGCACCTTCAACTCGCATCCCTATGTGATGGGTTCCATGTACGAGTTCCTGAAGCGCCTCGACAGTGAACCAATCCAGGCCATGTACCGCGATCTTGACACCACATGGAACGGCCGCGCCGCGGCTCTCAACGACCGTCTGCGAGCAGCAGATATTCCGGTTCAAGTGGTGAACCTGTCCTCCATCTGGACGATTTGCTACCGGCAGCCATCGCGTTACAACTGGATGTTCCAATACTACCTGCGTGCCGCTGGTCTCGCCTTGAGTTGGGTGGGCACCGGCCGGTTGATTTTCAGTCTCAACTATACGGATGCGGATTTCGCTGCCGTCAGTGACGCCATGCTGGCGGCTGCCCATGCGATGCAGGCAGATGGTTGGTGGTGGGCCAATCCCCAACTCACCAACAAGACCATCCGCCGCAATCTGCTGAAGGAAATGCTTCAAGCGCGGTGCTTTTCGCCCATGGGATCGATGAGTTCGCCGCGCAGCAAGTAAAGCGGCGCTTTGCAGTAAATCTTGGCGTCGTTGAACGGGTCCGTCACGATCTTGGTGAACCACACGAGACCCGTTTGCACGTCCCGCAGGAAGAACAGCTGCACGGTGCGGAACAGCAGCGCGCCGATGCCCACCACCAGCCAGATCTCGCCGACGTGACGCATGAACGCCGCAGCGCCGGTCTTCGGTTCGAATATGCCGAACAGGGTCGGATTCACCCATAGGGCGAATGGCGCCAGAATCCACACCGCGTGCAGAATGACTTTGCGCTTCAAGTTGTAGCCGACCTTGATCTCTTCCTTGTGTTCATGGGTCGCCTGATTGACCGTGTCGTAGCCCTTGGGCTCGAAGAAGAAGTGCCCGGACTGCCGGCTGACCATGGCCACCAGCCAGCCGATCAGAGCGGCCACCACCGGATCCTTGAACATCATGACGTAGGCGACCAGGAAACTAATGGCGCTCAGGAAATGCAGCGACTGGTTGATGCGGCTGTGATGATAGTAACGATGATCGTCCCATCGCTGCGTCCGTAGTTCTTCCAGAAACTTTTGCATAGTGGTTCCTCAAGTTAAGCGTTGCTTCGTTCGCCTGGATAATCGGCCGTGAAAGAAATATAGGATTTTGGTTACATGGCTATTACAAGGAAGGCCGCGCGCTTCACAGAATCCAGGACTCGCCCTCGATGGTCACATGATCGTCATGCAGACGTGCGAAGGTCAACCATCATGAGAATCATGATCGTTACCGATGCCTGGTTTCCCCAGACCAACGGTGTGGTGCGCACGCTGTCTCAAACCGCTGAGTGGCTCCGCCGCTTCGGGCACGATGTCCGCATGCTCACGCCGCGGGACTTTCGCAGCATTGCCTGCCCCACGTACCCGGAAATCCGACTGTCTTTGCTGCCTCGCAAAATTGTGGCGCGCAGCATTGCCGAATTCGCGCCGCAGGCCCTGCATATTGCCACTGAGGGACCCTTGGGGTTGGCGGCGCGGCGCTACTGCCAACGGCACCAAATGCGGTTCACGACCTCGTACCACACCCAGTTCCCCCAGTATCTGCGCGCACGCTTCCCTATTCCCGTCAGATTTTCGTATTGG
>Ga0302311_10001758_pt1 | contig 25167 bp, 8 predicted proteins | sample III_Palsa_N1_3_FD_200449 | JGI IMG/M metagenome (GOLD analysis project Ga0302311, IMG submission 200449) | Peat permafrost microbial communities from Stordalen Mire near Abisko, Sweden - III_Palsa_N1_3 | ecosystem: Environmental > Terrestrial > Soil > Palsa > Peat permafrost | place: Sweden... | reverse complement strand
AGCCGATCTAGGATGCCGGGGCCTCAATAGCGAAAGACCGCTTTGGAGCAGTCCCGAAATGCCCTGGAACGGCCGTAGTGGGCGCTCTACCGTCCGACCGCTCTTCGGCTTGAGCGGGCCGTGTGCGGACTGTCCGCTTCAGAGTGACGAACGGCGAAAAGCTGACGCCGACTTCGCAAAGCGCCTGGCGTCAAGCTTCATGGAAGCAACAGCTACGCCAGACCTTTTTCAGCATTCAGGCCTGTAGTCACACGCCGGGCCTTGGCGCCTAGAAGCCGGTCTCTCGGATCACAACTGAGACCGCGCGCCGATAGATGCGAGCGATCAGGCTGGTACGGTCGGCCTCAATGATGACCGTGCCGCGCAGACGCTTCCGCAGCGCCACCCCCGACCCTCGCAGCGTCAGGACCACCCGATAGACCGCACTTTCCGGCTGCAGCTTGTTGGCGGCGTCCTTGCGCACGGCGATGCCGCCGCCGTAGACCGAGGCAAGATCGGTCGTGTCAAGCACCCGGACCGAGGCGGTGCCGACACTGTCGACGGCGAGGGTTACCGGCGGGTCGCCGTTTTCCGGATAGAATTTCGCATCGGCGCCGACATGGATCCGGCCGAGATCGGCCTCGCCGACATAGGCCTCGACCATCGCCTTAGAGGGATCGACCAGCATACCCAGCGCCTCGCGCCGCGGCAGCCATTCGCCCAGCCGCAGTGCTGGCGGCACGTCGGTGACGATGCCGGCGAAGGGTGCGCGCACGGTCAGCACCGCCTCCTGCGCCTCGACTTGATCCAGGGCCGCGACGGCGCCCTGCAATTCCTGCCAGCCCAGTTCCAAAGAGGCCGCCTGTTCCGGGTCGAACGCCTGGCCCTTCATGCGCGCTTCGACACCGGCAAGCGTCGCTTCAGCCGATGCCTTGTGGAACGCGACCGCCGGCGATTGCAGCACGAAGATCGCCTCACCCTCGGCAACCTGATCGTCGTTACGGGCGAGCTTGGCGAGCTGTCCCCCTTCTGCCGCATAAAGAATGGTCTGATGCTCTGCCCGCAGCAGCGCCGGCGCCGTCAGGCTGGTGCGCCAGGGCAGCACCAAGATCAGGAACGCCAGACCGGCGATGACGATGGTCGTCACCAGCCGTCGGTTCATTCGAACGGTTTTCAATGCCTGCTTCCAGATCAAGAGCTCGCCCAGGATCGGTCTCGCGATGAACCACCAGATCTCGACGCCGAACAGAAACAGACCGAGCGCCTTGAACGCCATGTGATAGACGACGATGGCAATGCCGAGGAACAACGAGAAGCGGTAGACCAGCGCCGAGAGCGAATAGACCGTCAGGATGCGCCGCTTGGGCAGCGGAAACTCCTCCGGTGGCGGCAGCCCCAGGCCGAACAGCCGCTCGCGCAGCCACCAGCGGCCGACGGCGAAGCCGCGCTCCTGCAGATTGGGCACGTCGATCAGGTCGGACAGCAGGAAATAGCCGTCAAAGCGCATCAGCGGATTGACGTTGACCAGCACCGTCAGGACCCAAGTCGAACTCGACAAGAGAAAGGCGCCGGTCCGGACTGGACCGTCCGGCAATACCGACCAGGCGAGTGAGGCCACGACCGCGAGCGTGATTTCCGCCAGCATGCCCGCCGCATCGATCGCCAACCGCTTGCGCCGGTCGGTCAGGCGCCAGGCGTCGTTGGTATCGGTCCACAGCACCGGCCACATGACCAGCAAGGCGACACCCATGGCGGGCACCCGACAGCCGAATCGCTTGGTCATCAGCCCGTGACCCAGCTCATGGATCGCCTTGGCGGCCGAGAGCGCAATGCCGACCTCGAACGCGCCTTCGAGCGAGAACAGATGCAGCAGGCTATGGGTATAGGCTTCCCACTGCCGGCTGATCAGATAGAAACCCAGCCCCGCCAACAGCGCGAGCACCATGGCGAAACCAGGCGTGAACATCCAGCGGATGAACGGCAGCACCGCGCCCAGGAATCGGTCGGGATTGACCAGGCGGATCTTGACGAACAGATAGTTCTTCAGCAGCCAGCTGCCCGCGGACAGCTTTTGGGCGCCGATCTCGGCAACTAGGCGCTTGATGCCATTGTCGCCATGGGGAATCAGAAGGCCGGCCTTATGGGCGAAGCGCAATACGTCCAACACGTCATTCTGGGTCGCACGGATTGTTGTCTCCGCGCAGATCGCGTCCGCGACCGCTTCGCTCTGCCCCAACCCCCAGCGCGCCAGGATCTCGAATTCCAGCCAGCCGATGCGGATGAAGCGATGGCGCGCGGGATCATGGAGCGTCCAGGTCGGGCTGCCATCAGCCGTCGATGCCCCAGGCAACAGCTTCAGGTCTTCGCGAAGCGGCGGCAGAGGCACCGGCCCCATCGGGGCGACGCCGCCGGCCGGCGCTTCGGTCGCGGCGGGCGCGGCGCCTAAAGCGACAGCCATTCCCGCACCAGTTGGATCGGCCGGCGCAGCAGCCACAGCACCAGCGGCCGCTGCGGGCCATAGATCTTGGCGGTTCCCTTGAGCCCGAGCCGAAGCGCCGCTCCGCCGGCGTCGAGCTTGGCCCGGAAGGCGTAGGACAGAACGCCGTCCGCCGTCACCGCGCTGGAATAGCTGGCGAAGGTCAGCACGCCGCGCGACGGGCTATCGGGCGCGAGATTGCTGAAGAACACGACTTCCGAGCCGTTATCGAAGGTCACGACCTCGGCGGCCGGAACCTGGATTTCGAGCTGGGTCTCGGTCGGTGACGCAATCAGCATGATGCGCTCGCCCAGCGCCACCGGCTTGCCGGCCCATTCGTTGCTGTCATCGAACACGGCGATGCCATCGGCCGGCGCCGTGACGTCGGCCCGGCCGAGCTGGTCCCGGTCATAAGACAATTCGGCCTGCTGCTGATCGACCTTGCTGGCGAGGATCGCGAGCTTACCCTTGGACTTCTCGTCGCTCATCGCCGCCTGGGCCGTATCGGCGTATTCTTCCTTGGCCATGTCGAGCGACTTCTGCGTCACGGCCAAGTGCGTCACGAGCTGAGTGCGATCCAGCGAGACCAGCGGCTGGCCGGCATGGACCGGTTCGTTGGGGGCCACCCGCAGAGCATCGACGACACCGTCGAACGGCGCGCGGACCGGCGCCGGATTGATCGGCACGATCTCGGCCGGCGCCAGCACGGACTGGCGCGTCGGCACCAACGCCACCAACGCCAACACGACCAGCGCGGCGATCAGCACCGGGCGCCGCCGCAGGCGCGCCCAGCGCGACAGGCCCGGGGGCCGTGCCGCGTCGCTCAGGATCAGGCTCTGGGCATAGGAGCCGGACAGCATTTCGACCAGTTGGCGATCGCCGTCCAGCCAGGGATCCGAACGGCCGAGCAGCAGACCGCCGACCAGATCGCCCTCGCGCCGGGTGAGCGGACACCAGAGCGCCTGGGGCGGAAACCACTCCGGCCACTCCTTGGCAAGCGCCTCGGGCGGGTCGATCGGCGTCAGGCTGTGCAGCACCGTCGCCTGCTCGCCCTGCACGATCGTCTTGACGACTTGGTCGAGCCAAATGCGATAGGGGCCGCCGGCCTCGGCCACCGCGACCCCCGACAGGACCAGCGAACCGCCACCGGCCGGGTTCTTCCGCCACAGCGCGGCCTGCTGATACGACACGACGGTCGCCGTATCGTTGACTATCAGGAACTCGAGTTCCTTGCGGCCCGCGGCCCGAGCCCGCTGCTCGAGCTGCAGCAGGGCGCCCAGCCGCAGCAGCTGATAGTTCAGGGCCGAATTGGGCGCGCTCACGGCGCGGCACTGCCCGACGGCGGCGACAGCAGGGCGCGGCCGCTCATGCCCGGCAGCAATGCATCGCTCGGATGGTCGATCTTGCCATAGACCTTGACCGACCGGCTGACCGCATCGACCTTGCCGGAAACCCGGCTGAGCTTGGCGGAGTAGGTTTTGCCGGTCTCGTCTATTGCGACATCAAAAGCCTGGCCCGGCTTCAGCCAGCTCAACCAAAGCGATGGGACGATCAATTCCAGTTCCAGATCCTTGTCGCTCAAAATCTCGAGCAGGGGCGAACCTGTACCAACAAACTGGAAATTATGAGTGAAGACGCCGGAAACTCGGCCGGCGAATGGCGCTACGACGACGCAGGAATCGACGATGGCTTGCGCCGTCTGGACATCGGCCGCGGCTTCCTGAAGCTCGGCCTGGGCAACCGAAAACTCGACTTCGCTGGAGCTGCCGAGATTGTGCAGTGTCTGTTTGCTGGTGAAAACCTGACGCTTGCCCTCAAGCAGCGCACGGGCATGACCCAACGCGCCTTCCTTTTCAGCGCAGAAGAAGCGCGCAAGGACCTGCCCCTGGGCAAAGCGCTCACCGTCGTGCAGCGGAAACTGAGTGAGCCGGCCCGCCATCGGCGCCCCGATGGTGGCGCTGATCTCGGCGACGACCTGGACGCGGATGTCCCGCGCGGCGGGCTCAGCCGCCGGACGGGCGGCGTCCGAACCGGCCGCCCGTCCGGTACCAGGTAATGTGAGGGCGGCCACCAGGACCGCCGCCACGCACGAACCTAGCCTCGACGCCAGTTTCATTCGTAAGTCCGCAGAGCCTTTAGTGCGGTTTCGGCAGACGCGACGGACGCGCCGCCGCCGCCGGCGTTGGCCGGGCTTGCTTCCGAAGTCGCCGCCGGAGCGTCCGAAGTTGCCGTCGGCGCCGCAACCGGAATGTTGGTGTCCGGCAGCTGACCGGCCTCCCAACCGGAAATCGCGAGACCGACATGCTGACTGAGTGCCGGCAGATCGTCCGTCTCGACAGACGGCGGCACCAGATCGACACCAACCGCGGTATAGAGGTTGACGAGCGCGCTGTGGACCTGCGCGATCGAGCGGTCATAGCCCAATTCCGCGACCATCGTCGCCAATTCGCGGCGGACATGATCGGCGTCGGACTGGGTCTTCGCCACCGACGCATTGTTCGAAGCGACCTCGATCTGCTGCTGCACATCGTCGATCTGCTTGGAAATGCCCAGATCCTGCGACGCCGCCAGATATTCCTGATAGCTGAGATTGACCTGGGTCAGAATCGCGACGCTGAGCGCCAGGCGGCGGGTGCGCGAAACCTCGACCGACACTTCGGCCGCCTCGATCGCCTTCGGGCCCTCGATCAGATTGACCAGGTTGAAGGTGACCTGGGCACCGAGTTGCCCCCAGCTCGGGTTGAACAGATACTTGTTGGTATCGTAGTTGATGCTGCCGAGCAGGCCGACGCCCGGCATCATCTTAATCATTTCCTTGTAGACGTCCTGCTTGTCGATCTTTTCCTGGTACGCCTCCTCGCGCAGCTCCGGCCGAAGCGCCAGGCCCAGCGCCTCGAGCTTACGCGGGTCGACCGGACCGCTCGGCGGCTGCAGGGCCACGTCCATCCCGGCAAGCGTATAGGGCGCGTCAATCGGCACGGCAATCAGGGAGGCGAGCTGGATACGGGCCGAATTCAGATCGGTCTGCATATGCTGTAGTTGGCCGATCACCTGGAGCATGTTCTGCTGGAAATCGAGCGCCTGCAGCGGCGGTTCGAGCCGCTTGCTGCTCGCTTCGCGGGACGCATCCAGAATGCGCTGAGCCTCCGCCAGCAGCGGGTTGAGACGCGGCAATAGCCGATCGGCGGCGACCGCCTTCCAATAGGCCTCCTGCACGCCCTTGACGATGCCGTCGATCACCTTGCGCCGGCGCTCGACGGCGACATAGGCGCGGTACCCCTGCTGCTTGGCCTGAAAATAGCTGACGCCCAGGTCGAGCATGTTCCAGGACAGCTCCAGACCGGCCGTGCCATGCGCCGGCTCTTCCGAGAAGGAATACTGCAGCGACTGCTGCTTGGTGATTTCGGACACGCTTTCGGCAGCATTGTCGTTGTTGCGCCAAGTATAGCCGGCGTTGGCGGCGATGCGCGGCAACATCTGCGCCATGGCGAGATCGAGCTGCTTTTCCTGCAGCGTGATCTCGGTCTTCGACAATTGCGCGTCGTAGTTATATTTCAGCGAGCGCGCGATCGCATTGGCGAGCGTCAGCGGCTCGGTCAGCGGGACATAGTTCGCATAAAGCGCCTGATAGTCCTGCTGCGCCCGTTCGAAATGCTGGGCTTGCGTGATCGGCTCTGGCCTGACCGTACAGGCGCTGAGGAGGGCTGCGGAAAGAGCGAAAAGACTGACCTGACGGGTCACGCGAAACCGATGCGGCAGTAGCATGTGCTTAGTCTCCAACGGTGCAAATTCGCGGCTTGCGCCATGAAGGTTCTTCATGATTTGCACGTGATTCGGGGAAGCTGGGATCAGGCGGCCGGCTTGGACGTTGCAAGTTTGGCGATTGTGTCCAGGAGCTGCCTTGCTTGGGAAAGCCGGCCGATTGGGCCGGCCGCGCGCAATTGCGCCGAGAAGGCGGTATGGCCGTGCCGTGCCGTATGGGCCGGCTGAGCCAGTGACGCGAACATGCCTTCGACCGTGCCGCCATGGGCGGCGGCGGGGTGGAGATCCGCTTGACGATTGTGCACGGCGACGCCGGCATCGGCGTGCCGACCCGACGCTGTTCCCTTGGCGGGTGCAGCAGGCGCCGTCGTCACGGGACCGACATCCTCGGGCGGCGGCGAGTTCGGCTCCAGCAGATGCTGCAGATCCTCAGACTCGCGGCCGACCAGGATGCGGAAGCTGGCCGTTGCCTCGTTCCCGAACTGATCCTTGGCCACGATCAGGATATCGACCGCGCCATGGGCCGACGCCGGCGGCGTACCGGAGAAGGTCAGGTTGCGGGCATCGAACTCCAGCCAGGACGGCAGCGCGCCGCCGGCCGGATTGCGGGCATCGAACTCCAGCTGAGCGCCTGGATAAGAGTCCTCGAACAGGTTCGAAGGGATCGCGATGATCGCCTGCTGCTCGGCCAGCACGAACTTGTTGCCGACCGACCCAATCAGCGACACCTGGGGGATGATCGGTCGTTCCAGGAAATCGTCGGTCGTAGCGCTATGGTTCGCGGCCGGCGGCGTGCCGAGATCGTCCGTCGGCGGCTGATCGACAACGGTGGTTGAACTTGAGGTGGTCGACGTCGAGAGTGATGGATCAACCGTGGCCGGCGGCGTCAGGATGGCGTTGCCGCCGCCTTCGGTCACCGTGGTCGTCAGCACGACGGGCGCCAAGCTGATAGCCGTCGTGCCACCGACGTTCGTCGCATCGACCCCGGTCGAAATTTGCGTCAGCGCACCGGACGAGCTGTCGATCAGATGGACAGTCAAGCCGCCGGGCGTGCCATGGAACGTGTCGTTCGGCACGAAACGGATGCTGCCCGTGACCGGCACGATAATGGCGTTGCTGTCGCTGACGTTGGTCGGCACCGCCACCCAATTGACGCCGTCGGTCGAATATTCGTAGGTGCCCTGGCCGGCCGCGGCGTTGCCGGTGATGACGATGCCGGCAAGCGTGTTCGCGACCGAGCCGGTCGGGTTGGTGGCGGTTTGCTGCTGATCGGCCGTATCGGAGAAATTGCCGCTGAACAGATGGGAGACCGTATCGCCCGGGATGTTGTGCGCATCCTGGGAAACGCCCGCCAGTGTGGCGCTGCCGGTGGCGATCGGCGCGTCGTTCACGGCCGTGACGCTGGTCCCGATCGTGATCGTGCCCGCGGAGAAGCCGCCGGTACCGCCTTCGACCGCGCTGATGTCCTGCGCGCCCGCCGTCGGCAGGTTGGTGCCGTCCGACACATGGGCCGTCAGGCTGCCGACGACGCCATTGTAATTGGCGACCGGCACGAAGCGCAGTTCGGCCGAGTTCGGCAGGACGATCGCGTTGGTATCGCCGAGGCCGCTCGTGGGGATCGAGACCCAGGTCGCGCCATCGTCGGTCGAATATTGGTAGGTGCCCTGAGCCGCCGTCGCACTATTGCCGGTGATCGCGATGCCGGCCGAGGGCGTGCCGGTCGATCCGCCCGAGACCGCCGTCGTGACTGTGTCGGTCGCGTCGGAATAATTGACCGTGCTCTGGCCCAACAGCGAGCCGATGCTCGTTCCTGCCGGGCTGCCGGTATCTTCCGGTGTCGAGGGAACCGTCGCCGTGCCGCTGGCGATCGGGGCGTCGTTCACTGCCGTAACCGATGTGTTCAGAGGTACCGTCGCCGCACTGACGGCCGTGATGCCGCCATCGTTCGTGCCTGATACATCGACGCCGGTATAAGCCGTCGTGCCGGTCGAGAGTGCGAGGCCCGTGACCCCGGCGGTCACCGTCTGGGTCGAGCTATCGATCAGCCGCGTGGTCAGGCCACCCGGGACGCCATTGAAGTTCGCGTCCGGCAGGAAGCGCAGCTCCGCCGACTGCGGCAGGACGATGGCGTTGGAGTCGCTGAGCCCGGTGTCCGGGAGCGACGTCCAATGCGCACCATTGTCGGTCGAATATTGCCAGACGCCCTGCCCGGCCGTTGCCGCGTTGCCGGTAATCGCGATGCCGGCCAGCGTATTCGCCACCGAGCCGGTCGGATTGACCGTCGTCTGCTGTTGGTCGGTGGTATCGGAGAAATTGCCGACGAACAAATGCGCCACCGTGTCGCCCGGCGGGTTGCTCGTGTCCTCGGTCGTCGCCGTCAGAACCGCGCTGCCGTTCGCGATCGGGGCATCATTGACCGGATCGCCGATCAGCGGCAGCGTCTGAGTGGTGGCCGAGTAGGCGGAGGAATGGGTATTGACCCCTGCGCCCAAAGCGCCGTCGGTCGGCAAGGCCGAGAGCGAGCCATTGGCGGCGCCGTCGAACTGGTCCCAGCCGCGAATGGTCAGCGCGTTCGGAATGGCGCCGTTCCAATTAGGGCTCGGGTCGAAATAGATCCTGGTGTTGGCATCCGCGACGAGGTGCAGCGCGTTGGTATCGGAGATCGCGGGGATACCCGTCCCGGCGAAAGCCGTCCAATGGGCGCCATTGTCGGTCGTGTAGTACCAAGTGCCTTCGGTCGTATCGGCCTGGGTAATGGCGATGCCCAACAGTCCCGGCGTGGCGCCGTCATGGGCGTCGGCACCGTCCGTATCTGTCACGTTGCCGTTGCCGGTCAGCGCCGAGACCAGCGTCCCGACGGCGCCAACCGGCGCGCCCCCGTCCTCGGTCGCATGGGCGAGCGAAACCGATGTGCCGTTCAGTACCGGCGAATCGTTCGCCGCAGTGACCGTGGCCGTCGAGATCGACAACGTCCGATCGGTACCGGTGGTCGCGTCATGACCCGTGATCGTAATCGTCCGCGTAACCGCCGTGGCCGGCACATCGCTGCTGTCGTAGAACGTCACCGCCTGCAACGCCGCCTGCAACTGGGCCGCGGTGCCGGTGCCGGTGAACGTCAGCGTGCCGGTCGTGCTGTCGAAGGTCCCCGGCGTGAACACGCCGAGCGAGGCGGCCTTCAATACATCTTCGCCGGGTTGGAAATTGCCGGTGATCTGGACAGTGGCGCCGCTGAACGTGTCGCCGCTGGTCAGGATCAGGCCACTATTGACCGCGACCGCGGATGCGGAAGCAGACGTGTCGTTTGGATCGTTGAAGGTCGAGACCGCGGTCGAGGTAATGGTCAACGGCAAGGTCTGAACGGCCGAGGAATAGGCTGACGCCAGCGTGTTGGTCCCGGCCCCAAGCGCGCTGTCCGTCGGCAAAGCCGCGAGCGAGCCGTTCGCAGCGCCGTCGAACTGATCCCAGCCATGGAACGTCAGCGCGGTATCGACGGTGCTGCTCTGACCGCTGGCCGTCGATTGGAAGAAGATCCGGGTGTTGGCGTCGGCGACGAGGTGCAGCGCGTTGGTATCGGAGATCGCGGTGATGCCCGTCCCGGCGAAGGCGGTCCAATGGGCGCCATTGTCGGTCGAATAGTACCAGGTACCTTCGGTCGTATCGGCCTGGGTAATGGCGATGCCCAACAGTCCCGGCGTGGCACCGTCATGGGCGTCGGCCCCGTCCGTATCGGTCACGCCGCCGATCAGCGCGGAGACCAGCGTGCCGACGGCACCGGTCGGAGCCGGGCCGTTCTCGCTTGCCGTTGCGAGGGTGAGCGACGGGTTGGGCGTCAGCACCGGCGAATCGTTGGCGGCATCGACCGTGACGGTGGTGGACGAGATGGTCCTGGTGGTTGCCGTCGTTGCGTCGGCGACCGCGATCGTCACCGTCCGGTTGCCGGTGATCGGCGTATCGCTCGTGTCGTAGAATTTGACCGCGTCGATTGCCGCCTGGAACTGCGCCGCCGTGGCGCTGCTGCCGGCCGAACTCAGCGTCAGCACGCCGCTGGCGTAGCTGCCGGTAATGTTACCCATGGTCAGGCCGTCGTTCGCGAAGGTCAGCATATCCTCGGCATGGCCGCCCGACAGCGTGACTGTCGCCGAGGTGATCGCGTCGCTGGTCGTCAGCACCAGGCCGGCATCGGCCACAAGGGCCGAGCTCGCCAGGTTGGTGCCGTTCGGATCGGTATTCGGATCGGTATAGGTGACCGTCTGGCTGCCGGTGATGGCGAGCGAGAGAACCTGCTGGTTGGCCGAGTAGGCCGAGGCCTGCGTGTTGGTCCCGGTGCCGAGCGCGCCCGCAATGCCGTCGGTCGGCAGCGCGGTCACGGCCCCGTTGGTCACGCCGGAATTGAGCGTCGTGTCGAACTGATCCCAAGCCCGGAACGTCAGCGCGGTATCGACCGTGCCGTTCGCCCCGGACGCCGGCTCGAAATAGACCATCGCCGTCGGCAGCAGATGCAGGGCGTTGCTGCCGTTGAGCGTGGTCCCGGCCGTGCCCGTCCCGGCGAACTCGGTCCAACTCGTGCCGCCGTTGGTCGAATACCACCAGGTTCCGGCCGTCGTGTCGGCCTGGGTGATGGCAATGCCGATGGCACCCGGCGTGGCGCCGTCATGGGCATTGGCCCCGTCGGCATCGGTGATGTTGCTGCCGGAGATCAGCGACGACACGAGCGTGCCGACCGTGCCCGAGGACGGCGGCGTCGCCGTCGCGGTTTCCGTCGCCGTCGTGAAGCTCTCCCCGCCAACCGGCGTCAGCACCGGCGAATCGTTGGCGGCATCGACCGTGACGGTGGTGGACGAGATGGTCCTGGTGGTTGCCGTCGTTGCGTCGGCGACCGCGATCGTCACCGTCCGGTTGCCGGTGATCGGCGTATCGCTCGTGTCGTAGAATTTGACCGCGTCGATTGCCGCCTGGAACTGCGCCGCCGTGGCGCTGCTGCCGGCCGAACTCAGCGTCAGCACGCCGCTGGCGTAGCTGCCGGTAATGTTACCCATGGTCAGGCCGTCGTTCGCGAAGGTCAGCATATCCTCGGCATGGCCGCCCGACAGCGTGACTGTCGCCGAGGTGATCGCGTCGCTGGTCGTCAGCACCAGGCCGGCATCGGCCACAAGGGCCGAGCTCGCCAGGTTGGTGCCGTTCGGATCGGTATTCGGATCGGTATAGGTGACCGTCTGGCTGCCGGTGATGGCGAGCGAGAGAACCTGCTGGTTGGCCGAGTAGGCCGAGGCCTGCGTGTTGGTCCCGGTGCCGAGCGCGCCCGCAATGCCGTCGGTCGGCAGCGCGGTCACGGCCCCGTTGGTCACGCCGGAATTGAGCGTCGTGTCGAACTGATCCCAAGCCCGGAACGTCAGCGCGGTATCGACCGTGCCGTTCGCCCCGGACGCCGGCTCGAAATAGACCATCGCCGTCGGCAGCAGATGCAGGGCGTTGCTGCCGTTGAGCGTGGTCCCGGCCGTGCCCGTCCCGGCGAACTCGGTCCAACTCGTGCCGCCGTTGGTCGAATACCACCAGGTTCCGGCCGTCGTGTCGGCCTGGGTGATGGCGATGCCGATGGCACCCGGCGTGGCGCCGTCATGGGCATTGGCCCCGTCGGTATCGGTGATGTTGCTGCCGGAGATCAGCGACGATACCAGCGTGCCGACCGTGCCCGAGGACGGCGGCGTCGCCGTCGCGGTTTCTGTCGCCGTCGCGAAGCTCTCCCCGCCGACCGGCGTCAGCACCGGCGAATCGTTGGCCGGCGTGATGCTAATCGTCGTCGACGTCACCGTCACATCCATGCCGGTGCTGCTGTCATGGGCGCCGATGGTGACATTGCGCGTCGTCGTAATCGGCTTGTCGCTGCTGTCGAAGTAGGTGACCGAGTCCAGCGCCGCCTGCATCTGCGCGCCAGTGGCCCCGCTCGTGGACGTCAGGGTCAGAATGCCGGTCGAGCTGTCGTAGCTGCCCGTGATCCCGCCCGTGTTCGTGAAGAGCAGGTGATCCTCGGGCTGGAAGTTGCTGATCGCCACCGTCGCCGAGGTATAGACGTCGTTCGCGAGGACGGTGCTGGGATCGACGACGACGGCGGCGGTGCCGGTATCCGCGCCGTTCACTTCCGTATAGGTCGCCCCGCCGGTCGCCGTGATGTTCACCGCCAGGGTCTGGGCATTGGCGGAATAGGCGGTGCCGGCGCTGTTGCTGGCGGCCGCGGTCGCGAACGTGCTGCCGATGTTCGACAGGACGCCATTGGCGACGCCGTCGAACTGATCCCAGGCGCGATAGGTCAGCGCGTCGGCGACCAGACCGTTCGTGGTCGCGCCGACCGGCTGGAAATAGATCTGGGCGGTGCTGGTCAGATGCAGCGCATTGGCGTTGGACAGCGGTGTCGCGATGCCGGTACCGGCAAACTCGACCCAGCCGGCGCCGATGTTGTAGTACCAGTTGCCCTCCGTCGTATCGGCAGCGGTAATGACGATGCCGATCGCACCGCTGGGTGGCGCGCTGGTGGTATTGTCGAGGCCGGCATTGTCCGTATCGGTCACGCGGCCGTTCAGCAGATCCGAAACCAGGGTGCCCGTGGTGGTGGCATCGGTCGGCGCTGCCGTCACGCCCTCAGCCGGGTTGTGGGTCAACGTCAGAGTCGGATCGAGCGTCAGGATCGGGGAATCGTTGGCGGAATCGACGGTCACCGTTGGCGCGGCGATCACGCGGTTGCCTTGGGTATTGTCATGGGCGGTGATCGTGACGGTACGGCTGCCGGTGAACGGCGTGTCGCTCGTATCGTCGAACGTGACCGACTGCAGTGCCGCCTGCAGCTCGGCTGCGGTCGCATGGCCGTCGGTGGCGGTGAGTGTCAGCAGGCCGCCGGAAAAGCTGGTGACGGTGAAGTCGTTGCCGGCCGTGAAATTCAGCACGTCCTCGCTATGACTGCCCGACAGCTGGAGCGTCACCGACGAGAAGGTATCGGTCGTCGACACGACGACAGTCGGATCGACCGCAACGGCGTGATTGGCGGCCGTATCGTCGTTCGGATCCGTGAACGTGTTGCCACCCACGGCGGTGATGACCAGAGGCAGGGTCTGCGTCGCCGACGAGTAGGCGGACCCCAGCGTGTTGGTGCCCGAGCCGAGCCCGCTTGGCAGCGCCGACAGCGAACCGTTGACGATCGTGCCGTCGATCGTCGTGTCGAACTGATCCCAGGCGCGGAAGGTCAGCGCCGCGTCGATCACGCCGTTCGCTCCGGCGGTCGGTGCGAAATAGATCTCGGCAGAATCCAGCAGATGCAGCGCGTTGGTCGCCGAGATGACATGGGTCGCGTCGGCGAATAGAACCCAGGTCGCGCCATTGTCGAGGGAGTAGTACCAGCTGCCCTTGGAGGTATCCGCCGCGGTGATCGCAATGCCGCCGGCACCCGTGGGGACGGTGCTGGTGTTGTCGAGGCCGGCATTGTCGACATCCGTGACGTTGCTGCCGGCGGAGCCATTACCGGTGAGGGCGGAAATGAAGGTGCCGACGGTGGTGCCGTCGATGGGGGCGCCCGAATTCTCGGTTGCGTTGCCGAGCGAGACCGGATTGTCGTGCAAGATCGGCGAATCGTTCGCCGCAACCACGGTCAGCGCCGTCGTCGAGGTCAGCGCGCTGCTGGTGGTGCTGTCGTTGAGCGTGATCGTCACGGTCCGGCCGGCCGTGGTCGGCGTGTCGCTGCTGTCGTAATATTGCACGGTCCGGAGCGCGGTCTGGACGTCGGAAGCGGACAGGGTGGTGCCGCCGCTCGTCCGCGTGAAGGTCACGGTATCGCCGGCCAGATTGAGGGTCGCGATGACGCCGGTCGGCAGGCTGCCGGTCGATTCCAGAATGTCCTCGCCGCTGACATAGCCGCCGGTGATCTTGACCGTGACCGAGCTGAACACATCGCTGCTGGAGACGGTGACCGTGCCGGCGAGATTGACGGCCGAGAGCGAGGCCGTCGCGTCGTTCGGCTCGGTAAAGGTCACCGCCGCGGCACCCGGCTGCTCGTTCACCCGGACGAAGACCGGCGCGCTGGTCATATCGCCGCCGGTGCCTTGCAGATTGGACTGGTTATGGTCGTCGAGCGTCGCGCCGATCTTGATGCCGGTCGTGAAACCATTGCTGTCGGTGCCCTGGTAGCCGATGGCATTCAGGACATTGTTGACCGTCGCGGCCGTCGTCGTGCTCTCGGTAAAGGTGATCTTCAGCACGCCGCCGGATTCGGTATAGGTGCCGACGCCGGTGCCGCCATAGGTGACGGTGCCCCCCGACAGCACAAGTGCCGACGAACCGGTGCCGGTGCCGACGAAGATGTCGGCCGCGTTGGCGGCCGTCGTGTTGGCGGCGCTGTAGCGCTCGACGGTCAACACGCTGCCGGCATAGTTCTGGCTGGTCTCGTCGATTTCGGTATCGGCGACGGAGGCGCCGGTCGAGAGTGCGACCGCGGTGCCTTCGGTATAGGCCACGACCGGCGTGGTCGCGGCGAACGTGCCGCCCCAGGTCGAGATGACCGGCGCCGTGTCCGGCGTCTGATACGAGAAATTGACGCTGGTCAGCGGGGTCGTGCTGCTGGCCGTGCCGGTGTGGGTTGCCCCACCGGTCGTCATGCCGCCATCGTTATAGACCAGCGTTTCGTTGGACGGCACGCCGCCGACGGTGCCAGGCGTCGGCAGCGAGACCGTGACGCTGCCGTCCGGCGCCAGGATGGTGTAGGTGCCATCGCCGGCGGTGATGACCGTATCGGTGACGGTGCCGCCAGTGCCGGTGAAGCTGCCGGTGACCGTGACGCCCGACAGGCCCGTGTCGTGCGATCCGGTTTCGCCGAACGTGCTGTTGACCGGGCCGATGTCGTTCCAGACTTGGCCGCTGACCGCGCCCAGGCCCAGGGTCACCTGGCTCTCGTAGTCATTTGTCGTCAGCGGGGCGGTGACGCCGTCGCGCTGACCGGTCGCGCTGCCGGTGGTGCCGGTCGTGGTGCCGGACAGGCTCTCCGACGCGCTCGACAGGCTGGTATAGGTGACCTTGGCCGTCGTATCGGCGACCCCGGCGGAGGGCGCGGTGACCGTTTCGGTATAGGTGATCACTTCCGAAGCGCCGGCCGCCAGGTTGCCGGTGGCGGTCAGATCGCTGCCGGTACCGCCGACCGTCAGCGATCCCGTCATCGAGGTGACATTGAGCGCGCCGACGTTGCTGCCGGCCTGCGGATCGTCGAGCGAGACGTCATAGGCCTCGGCATTGCCGTTGTTTTTCACCGTCTCGCTGTAGGTGACGGTCGTCACCCCGCCGGAGGTGACGATCGACGAGACCGTCTTGGTCAAGGCAAGTTTCGGTTCCTCGACCGTGACGGTCGCAGCGCTGGACGCCGTGCCGCCGTTGGCCTGCACGGTGGCCGCCAGGCTGTGGCTCTGGCCGCTGCCGGTGCCGATCGTCGAACTATTCGTCACGATCGCATTGAACTGGACCAGCACGTAGTTGGCGCCGGATACGCCTTCATTGTCCTGCAGCGTCCCCAGGTCGAAAGTGACCGTATTGGCCGTCGTATTGTAGGTGACATGGCTGGGGTCGAAGATGGATGTCGCAAGCGGTGTGTTGGGCGAGCCGGAGAACGACTGCTGCGCCGTCGGATCGGTGACGTTCGTCGAGGTCAGCTGCCCGCCCGGGCTGAGCAACAGAATGGTGACGTCGCCATTTGTGCCACCGACGCCTTCGAACGTCATCCCCGTCGGCAGGTTGACCGTGAGCGTCGTCGCGTTCTCGCCCTCGGGCACCTGGACATAGGCCGAATAGCGGACGATGTCGCCGATGGTCGCGTCGACGCCGCTGGTCGCGGTCGTATAGAGCGGCGTGCCGTTGCCGCTGGTGTTGTTGGCTTCGCCGATGATCCCGATCTGCGGCGAGAAAGTCGCGACCGAAACCGTGTTCGACGCGCTGCTCGAGTAGACGTGACCGACATCGACGGCGGTCGGCAGGGAATTATAGGTGCCGTTCGCCGTCTCACCACCCAATGTCGATGACAGCGCGTTGCCGGTCGGCGTGTCGACGACGACGGACGTGCCGGCGGCCAGATTATCCGCCACTGTCGCCTTGAAGGTGAAGGTGTCGGTCGTATTGGCGGCCAAGCCTGACAGCGTGATCTTCAGCACCTCGTTGCCGCCGACCTGCGTGCCTGTATCGACGATCGTGCCGCTGCTGGTCGCGGCCAGGCTGGTGATCGTGGTCAGGTCGGCGGTCGGCACCGCGACGTAATAGACCAGTCCGTTCGCCGGCGCGGCGCCGTTGGCGTTCTTCAGCGAGACGGTATAGTCGAGTACCTCGCCGCTGTAGATGTTCGTGATGGCATTGTGCGAGACCGTATCGTCGGTCACGCCGATCGTCTCGGTGACGTTCGGGTTCAATTCGTTGACGGTCGCAGACGTGCCGGAAACCGAGGTGCCGTCATATTGCAGCGAGGCGCTGTTGGTGAAGGCATGCCCGTTGGTCGGCGTGTTGCTGGCGCTCACCTTCGCCTGATAGGTGATCGTGATCGTATCGGTCGCGTCGTGCGCGCTGTTGACGACGGCGGTGCCGAGATCGAACGTCAGATTCTGCCCGCTGGCGTTCGCCGAGATCGAACTGCCGGAAGCCGGCCCGCCCGTCAGGCTGATGTTTGCGTCATACGTAATCGTCGGCGTGCCGACAAGGCTCGTTCCGGTCGGCAGGGTGTCCTTGAGTGTGACTTGCCCGCCGCCATTGGTGGTATCGCCTTCCGGCACCGTGAGCACGAGCTGGTAGGTGACGGTCTCGCCCAGCACTACGGTGGGGAGGGCCACCGGCTCGGTCGAGCCGGTATCGTTGCCCGCGGTGACCGTCTTGTCGATCGAAGGCGCGCTGACCCCGATGGTGGCGTTGTCGGAGAGGTCGGCCGCGATCGCGCCGACGACATTCGTACCGGACACGAAGCCCTGGCCGGCGGCGACACCGCCGGCGACGTTCGCCCAATTGACGATGGCGCCGTTCGCCGTCAGCGTCGTGCCGACCGACTGGGTCGCGGCGATCGGCAGATCGTAGACGACATAGATCGTGCTGCCGGCGGCGATGCTGTTGGCGAGCTTGATGCCGCCGGCCGCGAAATATTGCGCAGCCGTGACCGTGTTGTCGATCTGGGTGCCCGCAGAATCGTAGATCGCGAAATGGGTGACGCTCCCGGCCGTATAGCCGGTCGGCACGGTGCCCTGCAGCGTGACGTCGAACGCATCGGCATGGCCGTTGTTGACGACGGTCGAAACCACGCGCGCAGTGTCGCCGCCGTCGGCGCCGGTCACGTTCAGATCGGTGAAGGGCAAGGGGCTGGTGCTGGTAGCACCCGGCACCAGGGGATCGGTGCCGGCCGCGGTGCCGGCCGGCTCGAACTGGGCGCCGGGCGTCGTGGCCGCAGTGCCGCTGGTCTGCGTCGTATAGGTCGCCGTGCTGTTCGAGCTGTCGGAGCTGTAGGTGCCCTTGGCCGTCGTGCCGGTATCCGGCAGCAGCGAGACGATACCGGTCTTGATCTCCAGCTCCGGCTGCAGCAACTGGATCTGCTGAATCGCGTTGGCGCTGATCGCGTTGACACTGTTATGAGCGTCGAAGTTGGTGCTGTTGCCTTGGTTGGTCAGGAAGAGACCGTCGGCGAAGGGCGAACTGCCGGCCTTGACCGCGAAGTCGATCTTGATCGTCTGCCCGACCGTGTTGGACGTGTCGTTATTTGAGCCGAGCGCGAAGCTCAGGCTGTTCTGTGTTGCGTTTGCCGTCGCCCCGGAAATTGCGACCCCTGAGATCGACGTGTCCAAGCTATAGGTTCCCGCCGTCAGGCCGCTGCCGGCGACGAAGGCATGGGTCGATCCGACCGCGGTCGGATCGGTCGCCGAGAATACCGGTTCCGGCAGGAAGGACGTCAGGTCCAGATTGCCGAAGTCTTCGCCGGCAGTCAGCGTGTAGGTCAGCTCGTAAGTGACGGTATCGCCGGGCTTGATGCCGCTGCTGCCGTCCGAAGACACGCCGTTCACATCGACGACGGCCAAGGCAAGATCGTTCATCGGGACGATGTCGGTCAGGCCGGAGTCGTCCGTCGTGGTGCCTGAATCGCTGGTCGCGGTAACGTCCGCCGAGGTCCCGGTCGTGGTGACTGTGTTGGTCGCGGTATCCAGTTCGCGCAGGCTGCCTTCGGAATTCGTCTCGGTATACTTGTCGAGCGTCTTGACCTTGAAGGTGATCGTGCCGGACGTGGCGGCACTCAGATGACCCTGCAGCGCCGCCACCGCCGAATCCGCCAGCAACGCACCGACCATGAAGTTGATCGCGGTCGTGCCGTCCCCGGCCGTATCGTTGCGGCTATAGTTCCAATGCAACCCCGTGCCGGCGAGCGCGACGGTCTCACCGGCCACCGGCGTATCGGTCGTCTGGCTGCCGGCAGCGCCGAAATCGACGTTGAGGGTGCTGTTGGCGCTGGTCGGGTTGTTGACCGTCAGGGTCGGCGTGAAGCTCGGATCGAGTGTGAAACCGTCGCCCAGCACGTCCTTGATGACGAGATTGCTGAGCGAGACATAGTCGGAAACCTGGAAATTGATGCTTTCCGTCACCTCGGAGCCGGCATTGGACGGCAGCGTCAGGGTGCCGTTGCCGCCGGCGGACCCGCCGTCGCTGTCGGTCACCTGGATCGCCAGCGCCTTCGCCGTGAAGGTCACCGCGTCGGCACCGCTGCCCGAGATCGCTTCCGCGCCGTCGGAGAACGCGAGGCTGCCGGCAAGCGGGGTCCAGGTTCCGGAATAGGTATAGTTCGGGTTGGTGCTGATCGCCGCCTGATAGCCGTTGCCGGACGTCAGAATCGTCGTCCCGCTCGAATCCTTTTCCGGCACGTAGACCGGGATCTCGATCGTCGTCGTATGCGTCAGGGCCGGCAACGAGACGGTGACGGTTCCGCCCGGCGTGTTGAGCGTGCCGCTGAAGCTGCCGGAGTCGCCGCCGGTGCCGGTGCCGGTGACCGCGATGGTGCCACCCGAATAATCGACCGCGTCGGGGATGGTGAACGTCAAGGACGCGCCGCTGATCGCGTTGGTGGACACGACCGGCGCCGGAACGATCGTGATGACATAGTTGAACGGATTGTTCGGACCCGTGGCGGTTTCGTCCTCGTGCAGATCGGTCGTCGCCGTGACATTGAGCAGGCTGACCGTCGTCGTCGACGTTACGGTCGCCCCGACGATCGAGGGGTCGGTCGAGGGGTTGTTCAACGCGTCGTTGCCGAACTCGAACACGCCGGTGGCGGCGATGTCGAGCGTGCTGCCCGGGTGAGCGCCGGTATGACTGGTCAGCACCGAGGTCGCATCGAGCGACGTGAAGTTCAGCTGGATATCGGCCGTCGGCTGGCCCTGAGTAAAGCTGCCGAACGGCAGGATCAGGTCGTACATCGTATCGCCGACCTTGAAGCCGGTTGGTGCCACGATGAAGGTCGCGTTGCCGCTGGTGTCGAGCACATACGGATCGAACGCGCCGATATGACCGGCGTTGTTGACGAGCGTCAGCGCATGCTGGGTGACGGCGGACCCCAGATAGGTCGCGTTGTTCAGCGTTGCCGTTTCGGTGTCGGTCGCAGTCGCGGTTGGCACGAACAGCTCGATGATCGGGCCGAAGCCGGCCTGGGTCCCCGTCGTGGCATTGGTGAAGGTGGCGGTCTCGGTGAAGCTGTCGCCCAGCAGCACGTCACCGGTGGTGTTGCCGGTCAGCGAACCCGTGCCGGCGCTGAGCGTGACGCTCGGAACCGCGGTGTCCAGGATGTACTGGTAGTCTGCCATCGCCGTGGCGGAGAACACGGCACCGTGCAGCGGTCCCGTCGCATCTTCCAGCACCCAATTGCCGCCCAGCGTGGAGGCACCGGTCGCGTCGGTGGACGCGCCGACGGTGGCGCCGGTCAGGGTGTGGACAGTGTCGACGAAGGCCTGGCCGCTACTGCCCTCGGCGACGTCGCAGCCCCAGAATTCGATGTCGCCGCCGGCGGCGAGATGATCACCCCAGGACGCGACTTCGGTTGCATGGCTCGACAGGCTGGCCGTGGTCACGGCGCTGCTGCCCAGTTCCAGCTGGCCCGGTTGGCCATAGGTCAGAAATTGGATCGAGGTCAGGTCGCTGCGTCCCTGCAGCGCCGCCGTCACCTGGTCGATGCCGTCCTTGGTCGGGTCGATCAGAACGACCTGTACGTCGCTCTTCACCGAAGACGCCAGCGATTGCCAATTGGCGACCCGCGGATCGACGAACAGAATTTCGCTGGCGGTGGGGTTGGGGGCCAGCGCCGGCACATCCGCATAGGAAACGGCTGCCGCGGTCGGCGCCGGATCCGAATGGCTTTCGGCCGGTTGGACCGGATCCGTATGATGGAGGCGATCGTGATCGACGAGATCGGTGGCGTGCTTGGCGACGGCATGCAGGCTGCCATCGAACAGATGGCGCGCTTCGAGAACAAGCTTCATAGACCACCCCTTAAAGTGCCCAGTCACCGGCCTTGCCGGTCGGCCCACGCTTTGCGGTTGCCGATCTTAGTCAGCACTCAGGTCTACATCCCCCAGACAGAGCGCCATCCAAGTCTCTCGCGCGGACCACTTACTATGATAGTGTCCAAGTTTGCCGCACACCAATAAAGTGCTGCGCTTTGAGACTAGAAGCAATCGAATTTTCGTAAACATCGAGCGTGCTCAGAAAAACAGCAGAATCGTAGAGTCTTCGTAACGCCGTATGACTCTGTATGCCTTGGTGCGGTTGTAACATTTGTGACTTTTCTCCCAATATGAGTCATTTCTTATGTATTGTCCATATACCCAATAGAGGCGTTGGTGGGCGAGGAGGTCCTTGCGAATTTGACAGGGGGCCCCGTCAGCAATGACGCGCTGATCGAGCCGCCATCGGGGCTGATTGTCCGGCGAATCGACGGCGTCATTCCCGGTGGTTCTCCGTCGCGGGCACGGGCATCCGCATCAGCAGGCCCCGCCTTCGGTCAGAGGCGTTGTCCTGGCCAGGCCATCAAAGCAAAAGCCGCATTTCGGGTATCGGTGGGGGGCGATTGCCCATAGACCGCTCGCGCGACCGACCGATACCGAGCAGCCCATGGATGCCCGCGAACGGCAAAAACGGGCGAGAAGCGGAAGCGAGATTTGGGCCGTTGGGCCTGGCTGGTTCGCCTCGGTGGGACGATTTGAACCTACGGCGTTAAGTTATTGATTTTGCTGTGTAGTGTCCGGTATGCCATCAAGCCTCTGGACAGAGAAGTCCTTTGAAATTTTTTATATTTCAAAGACTTGATATGGTTTCGAGAACAGGCAACCCTCATGACTTGCTGTTTCGAGCAGCGGCATGAGCAGTCATTCAACCGCAACACCGGTCGGCCATTCCTCACACCGCCGTGGCGCGATTACTCTTTGCGGCGGTAGCCTTCGCTTCTGTAGCGGCCCGGTACTTTTCGCCTCCGGAGGGCCTAAAGCGACGCCCGCTCTGCTATTGGGTACCATCGCGGAGCGTACAAAGGTGTTCCTGATCATCCTGGCGACGGTTTCGGCCTGATTCTCCCGACGATGTGCCTTGGAAAGGCCTGCTTGCGATGACCGTCAACAAGAAAACACAGATCGTCATCGTCGGCGGTGGAGCCGGCGGGCTCGAGCTGGCGAAAAGGCTGGGATCCAAATACGGCCGGAAGGCGCACGACATCGTTCTGGTCGACCGCAACCGCACGCATATCTGGAAGCCGCTGCTGCACGAGGTTGCAGCCGGCTCGCTGGATGCCAACCTCGACGAAGTCGGCTATCCGAGCCACGGTTACCGCTGGGGCTACCGCTTCTTCTATGGCGCCCTCGAAAGCATCGATCGCGAAGCCCGTACGATCACGCTCGCACCGCTCATCGACGAGGACGGCAGCGAGTTGATCGGCCGCCATATGGTTCGCTACGACTATCTGGTCATCGCGATCGGATCGCGCGCGAACGACTTCGGCACGCCGGGCGTCCGGCAGAACTGCATCTTCCTCGACGACCGGCAGGCGGCGGACCGGTTCCGCAACCGGCTGCTGAACCATTGCCTGCGGGTGTCACTTGCGATGAGCCACGATGCAGCCGCCGACGCCTACGTGCGGATCGGCATCGTCGGTGGCGGAGCGACCGGGGTCGAGCTTTCGGCCGAACTCTACAACGCCGCCTCGGCGCTGCAAAACTACGGCCTCGACGTCTTCGATGAAAGGCGCCTCAAGGTCACGCTGATCGAGGCCGGGCCGCGCATCCTGCCGGCGTTGCCGGAGCGGCTCGCCGCCGCCGCCAAGGCCGAGCTCGAGAAGCTCGGCGTCAGGGTCTTGACGGGCGCGCGGGTCACCGAGGTATCTCCGGACGCGATCCATGCGTCGGGCGAGCGCATTCCGTGCGATCTCATGGTCTGGGCCGCCGGCGTGCAGGCCGCCGACATCCTCGACCAGATCGGCGGGCTGGAGACGACCCGGTCGCGCCAACTCGTCGTGCGGCCGACGCTCCAGACGACCCGCGACGACCGGATCTTCGCGCTCGGCGACTGCTGCTACTGCCGGCTACCCGGCAGTGAGCAGCCCGTGCCGCCGCGCGCGCAGTCGGCCCACCAGATGGCGACGACGGTCGGGCGTAATCTGGATCTGCTGATGCGTGGCAAGCCGCTCGTGTCCTACGTCTATCAGGACCATGGCTCGCTCGTATCGCTCAGCCGCTTCTCGACGGTTGGCAGCCTGATGGGCAATCTCGTCGGCGGGCGGATGGCCGTCGAAGGGCGCCTGGCGCGGTTCGTCTATCTGTCGCTCTATCGGATGCATCTGCTCGCCATCCATGGCTGGCTCAAGGGCACGGCACTCATCGTGGTCGGCCACGTCAATAGGATCGTCCGACCGCGATTGAAGCTGCACTGAACGTCGGGTCGCCGACGACCAGCGACCTCATTGACCATCACCGATACCTTACCCAACAGGCTGACCGCGCCGTTCCTGTTGTCGAGCGTCAGCACATAGATGTCTCTGCTGTCCGCGTTCGAGGCATAGACCATGGTCGAGGCGTCGACGGCGTGATTGGCCAGCAGTCCAGCCGCGAGCTCGGCGAGGGAAACTGACGGCGAAAGCCGAGCCCATCGCCACGCGCCGATCTCTGCCGATCGTGTCCTATTGCTAATCATCGCGCAGCACATCGCGCGCACTGTGTTGAAAGCCGAAGCGCTTTCGTCGGCTGGCGAGGTGAAGATGGTCTATTGGAACCGGATCGGAGACGTACAGGCCGTCGAGCTCGATCTCGCCGACGCGCCATACCCCGACCTCCAGCGGGCCCACGCGTATTGGAGCATGAAACGCCAGGAGCGCTTCGCCCCGCTCAAGAAAGCAATGGATCCGATCGATCTGGTCGAGGTATTGCCACGGATCATGCTCGTCGACGTGGAGCCCGACCCGCTCGACTTTCGCTATCGGCTGGCCGGCACGGGAATATGCGATACCCACCACACGGAGCCGACCGGAACGCGGCCCAGAGATCTCGAACCGCGAAGCTATGGCACCCTGATCCACCAACACTATTGCCAAGCCTTCGAGAGCCGGACACCGATCTTGCACCTCATCGTGCTCGACACCTTCGACCGATCTCGTGCCTATGTTCGATTGCTCCTCCCGTTGTCGGATGACGGTCTCCGCGTCACCGGCCTGATGACGATCGATGCCAAGGAGCAAAACACCCAAGCGCTGCGCGACTACTTCGAGAAAGTGAAGACACACAGCCGCCCGATGTCGGCCCGGCTCTCGTCAGCCGGCGAGAATCACTGACGGATGGTGAACCGCTAGCACTGATCCATTCACGCCGCGCATGCTCGTGGGTGGTGCCATCACCCTCGTCGGCGTCTTCATCATTGCCGTCCGATCCGCAAAGCGGCCCAGTTCGGCCGAGTTCATCGCGACGATCGAACAACCGTGAAGGATGATCGGCAATGTCTGCTTCGGGGGATAGAGTAATTTTGGGTGGATGACCGGGATGGTGAAGGTTTTCGGGCGCCGAGAGGCGTACGAAAACCGCCCAAGTACGAACTCGCGGGCCGCATGCGATTGTCTATGGGGATTTCTGTTTTTGGCTGGCTGCGGTGATGGTGGTGGCGCCGTCGCGATGGGGTCGGCCGCAGTTTGGCACGCGTGATTTTTTGTTGGGCGGAGCGTGAACCGCCAGGTCGCTGCGACAGATGGTCAGTCTGTTTGCCTCGATGTTAACGAAGGGCATGCGCCGGGGCGCTGACCGGAACGTGAGTGTTGCGGCGTGAGGTGAGCGCGGGCCGTGCCGGGTCACGGCGGATTGCTCCCGGTTGGCTCTGGTGCCTGAGGTGGGGCGCGTGGCTGCCGCCATCGCTCGAAGGTCTCGATGATGGTCATGCGCCCGCCACAGCAGGGACAGGGCGGGAGCCGATCGGGTGGTTCCGCCCCCTTGATGGGTTCCGGCGGCGGTGCCACGGCCAGCAGTTCACGGGCACGCGCGATGCAGGCCTTGCGGGTGGCGCCGGCGAGCAGGCCGTAATGCCGGATGCGGTGGAATCCGCGCGGCAGAACATGGAGCAGGAAGCGGCGGATGAACTCGTGGGACGCCAACGTCATGACGCGCTGCCGATCGGGACCGTCGCGGCGGTAGTCCTTGTAGCGGAAGGTGACGCCCTTCTCGTCGAACGCGATCAGCCGCCGGTTCGAGATGGCGACCCGGTGGGTGTAGCGCGACAGATAGGCCAGCACGGCCTCGGGGCCGGAGAATGGCGGCTTGGCATAGACGACCCATCGCTTCTTCCTGACCGGTGCCAGGTGCCGCAGGAACAGGCGGCGGTCGGCGAGAGCGGCCAGGGTCCCCAAGCAGGCCAGCCGCCCGGCCTCGTGGAGTTCGAGCAGCCGGCTGAGGAACAGA
>Ga0302311_10001757_pt1 | contig 25178 bp, 23 predicted proteins | sample III_Palsa_N1_3_FD_200449 | JGI IMG/M metagenome (GOLD analysis project Ga0302311, IMG submission 200449) | Peat permafrost microbial communities from Stordalen Mire near Abisko, Sweden - III_Palsa_N1_3 | ecosystem: Environmental > Terrestrial > Soil > Palsa > Peat permafrost | place: Sweden... | reverse complement strand
CTGATGTTTCGCCGTTGATCGAATCAAACAGTGAGTGATCCCGCCTTGGAATCGAAACCCGAATTGGACAGCAAAGATTGGCAGCTGCTGGAAGCCCTGCAGCTGGACGCGCGCCAGGGCTACGCCGAGCTCGGTCGCAAGGTGCGCCTGTCTGCGCCAGCGGTAGCCGAACGAGTGAAGCGGCTGGAGGAAGCCGGGGTGATCAGCGGTTACCGCGCCACGGTCAACCCGAAGCGGCTGGGCTACGAGATCAGCGCGATGATCCGGCTGCGCTGCGACGGCATCACCTGCGCGCGCATCGGCGCGCTGGTGGCGGATATCCCCGAAGTGCTTGAATGCCGGCGCCTGGCCGGCGAGGACTCGGCCCTGCTGCACGTGGTGGCGATGTCGATCAGCCACCTGGAGTCGGTGCTCGACCGCCTGCTCAAGACCGGCGCCAGCACCAGCACCACTACCCTGATCGTGTTGCAGACACCACACGAGAACCGTCCGGTGACGCGCGCGATGTGGAATGCCGCGCGGGCCATGTCGCGTGGCTGACTGCCTGCCTGATATCCGCGCCCTCGTGCGACATGCGCCAGCGTATTTAGACGTCCAACTATGACCTAGTACTTTTGTCACGGTCGCAGACGCGGGCAGGCACGCATACTCCATGACTGGTTCGATGTGATTGGAGTCCCCATGCGCCACCTGATTTCCCTGCTGCTGGCCAGCGCGTTCGTGTTTGCACCGCTGGCTGCCAGCCATGCCGACGAAGCCCCCGCGTCGGCCAAGGCCGGCACCGGCAAGCATGCCGAAGCCAATAACGCCAAGGCCGCAGCCACCGAAACCGCCACTCGCACGAAGCACAGCGTCAGCATCCATGGCCATTCGGTGAGCTACACCGCCACCGCCGGCACGCTGATCATCCGCGACGACAAGAACGAGCCGCAGGCCAGCGTGTTCTACGTGGCCTACACGGTCGACACCGGCAAGCCGGAGAAACGGCCGGTGACCTTCCTGTACAACGGCGGCCCGGGCTCTTCCAGCATGTGGCTGCACATGGGTTCGTTCGCACCGATGCGGATCGAGACAGCCAGCCCCGAGGCCACCGCACCGCCGCCGTACCATCTGGTGCCAAACAGCGACAGCCTGCTCGACAAGACCGACCTGGTCTTCATCGATGCGGTCGGCACCGGCTATTCGCGTCCGCTGGGCAAGGCCACCGGCAAGGACTTCTGGGGCGTGGACCAGGACATCTCCGCGTTCACCCGCGCGATACAGCGTTACGTGAGCCTCAACAAGCGCTGGAACTCGCCGAAATTCCTCTACGGCGAAAGCTATGGCACCACCCGTTCCGCTGCGCTGGTCGACGCGCTGCAGGACAAGGGCATGGCGTTCAACGGCGTGATCCTGATGTCGTCGATCCTCAATTACGGCATCCGTATCCCGGGTTACGACGAAAGCTACGTCGGCTACCTGCCGACCTATGCCGCCGCTGCCTGGTACCACGACAAGATTCCGAACAAGCCCGCCGACCTGAAGACCTTCCTCGAGCAGGTCCGCGCCTGGGCGCAAGGCCCGTATGCCTCTGCGCTGGCGCAGGGACAGAATCTCCCGGACGCTCAGCTCGATGCCGTGGCACAGCAGCTTGCCGCCTATACCGGCCTGTCGGTGCAGTACGTCAAGGAAGCCAATCTGCGGGTCGATCCCAGCCGCTTCCGCAAGGAGTTGCTACGTGACCAGCGCCTCACCCTGGGCCGCTATGACAGCCGCTTCACCGGCACCGACCCGGATGCCGCGGGCGAAACTCCCGACTACGACGCCTCCGACAGCGGCATCAGCGGTGCGTTCGTCGGCGCGTTCCACGATTACATCGACAAGCAGCTCAACTACCACACCGATCTGGACTACCGGCCCACGTTCGACGAGATCAGCAAGAACTGGGACTGGAAGCACAAGGCCGCCGGCGTGCGGCGCCCGCTGCCACTGGCCTACGTGGCCGGCGATCTCGCCCACGCGATGCGCACCAATCCCAACCTCAAGGTTCTCTCGGTCAACGGCTATTACGACTTCGCCACGCCGTTCTTCATCACCGAATACGACCTCGCGCACATGAACCTCGATCCGTCGCTGCGCGGCAACCTGCAATTCCTGTACTACCCCTCGGGGCACATGATCTATCTCAACACCGACGCGTTGAAACAGCTCAAGAGCGACCTCGCGCCCTTCTACGACCATGCCGCTCCGCAGCGCTGATACGGAATCGCCATCATGCACAAATCTCTATTCGCTCCGCTCGCCCTCGCCCTGCTGCTGGTCATGGGTGCTCCTGCACACGCCGACGACGACACGCCGAAGGATGCCGCCAAGACCGCGCAGACCGACAAGGACAGCAAGAAGGACGAACTGCCGATCCCGCCCGAGCGTGCCGTGGTCAGCAAGCACAGCGTGCGCATCGGCAATCGCACGATCAGCTACAAGGCCACCGCGGGTACCTTGCTGATCAAGGACGACAAGGACAAGCCCACGGTCAGCGTGTTCTATGTCGCCTACACCGTGGATGATGGCAAGCCGGGCAAGCGGCCGGTGACCTTCATGTACAACGGTGGCCCCGGCTCCTCCAGCATGTGGCTGCACATGGGCTCATTCGGTCCGGTGCGCGTGGCCAACCGCGGCGACCAGCCGATCCCGCCACCGCCGTATGAAACCGTGCCGAACGACTACAGCCTGCTCGACAAGACCGACCTGGTCTTCATCGACGCGCCCGGCACCGGCTACTCGCAACTGGTCGGCGCCGCCGAGGGCAAGAACTTCTACGGCGTGGATCAGGATGCCGATGCGTTCGCGAAGTTCATCACCCGCTATGTCAGCGACAACCATCGCTGGAATTCGCCGAAGTTCCTGTTCGGCGAGAGTTACGGCACCACCCGCTCGGCAGTGCTGGTGAAGCTGCTGCAGGACCAGGGCATGGAGTTCAACGGCGTCGTGCTGATGTCGTCGATCCTCGACTTCAACGTGTGGTCCAGCACTGGCGTCGACCATGCCTACATCGTCAACCTGCCCAGCGAGGCGGCGATCGCCTGGTACCACAACAAGGTGCCGAACAAGCCGGCCGATATCGCCAGCTTCCTCGCCGGCGTGCGCCATTTCGCCGATACCGACTACACGCTGGCGCTGGCCAAGGGTGACGCAATCGAGCCGACCGAGGCCGACCGCATCGCCAACCAGCTCAGCCAATACATCGGCCTGTCGCCAACCTATATCAAGCAGGCGAACCTGCGCATCGATCCCAGCCGTTTTCGCAAGGAGCTGTTGCGCGACCAGCGCCGCACGGTCGGACGTCTGGACGGCCGTTTCGAAGGCATTGACCCGGATGCCGCCGGCGAAACGCCTGACGGTGATGCCGCCAGCGACGCCGCCACCGGCGCCTACCTTGCGGCGTTCAACCAGTACGCCGAGAGCGCGCTGAAGTACACCGGCGATCACGCCTATCTGCCCAACAACTATGGCGTGATCAACAGCGGCTGGGACTGGAAGCGCAAGGGCGGCCACGGCTTCACCCAGGCACCGTACGTCGGCACCGACCTGGCCGACGCGATGCGCCGCAATCCGCACCTGAGAGTGTTCTCGGCCAACGGCTACTACGACCTCGCCACGCCGTTCTATGCCACCGAGTTCGACCTCGGCCATCTCGGCCTCGACCCGGCGGTCCGCAAGAACATCGAGTTCGGTTTCTATCCGTCCGGGCACATGATCTATTTCGACGTGGATGCGCTGAAGCAGGTCAAGGCGGACCTGGCGCGCTTCTATGACGAGACGGCGCCACAGTCCTAGAATCGGAGGCTGATACCTGCCGACCGATCCGATGACCCGCAAGCCCACTGACCAGCCGCCGGTGGCGGCTGACGACGCACCGCCCAATCCCGAACGCCGGCGCCTGCTTGGCGGCATCGCACTGGCCGGTGCGGCACTGACCCTGGGCAGCTGCCGTCCGCCCGGCGACAGCCGGTCAGTAGCGACTGCTGACACGAGTGCGGATACGCTCGACGCCCTGCTGCGCCGGCACATCCAGCAGGTGGTGGTGCTGTATGCCGAGAACCGCAGCTTCAACAACCTGTTCGCGCACTTCCCCGGGCTGGCGCAACCACTGAAGGATCTCGACTCGCCCGAATACCGCCAGCGCGACCGCGACGGCAGCCTGCTCACCAGCTTGCCGCCGATCTGGGGCGGCCTCGCGCCGCATGCGCAGGTCGTCGATGGCCGGCACTACCAGATCGGTGAGGATGCCATCACCGGCTTGCCCAATCGCCCCTTTGCCCTGCATACGCCAGCGGGCGAAGCATTGCCGCACGGCGTGGTCACACGCGACCTGGTGCACCGTTTCTACGAGAACCAGCTGCAGATCAATGGCGGCAGGAATGATGGTTTCGTCGCCTGGGGCAATACCGGCGCGATGGTGATGGGTCACTACGGCGACAACGCGACCAACCTGCAGCTATGGCAGCTGGCGCAGCAATACACCTTGTGCGACAACTTCTTCATGGGCGCCTTCGGTGGTTCGTTTCTCAACCATCAATACCTGGCTGCCGCACAACCGCCGTTCTACCCGAACGCGGATCAGCGGCCAGGAAAATTCCAGCTGGCCCAGGTCGAAGGTGATGACCCCACCGGGCTCCGCCCGGTACTGACCGACAACACGCCAGCCAGCGCGATGCAGGGACGCGCGAAGTTCGCTTCGCCCGATGCGCTGACGCCCGACTTCTGGGCGGTGAACACGATCGGCCCGGCCTACGCACCAGCATTCAGCCACGATGCGCACAACCCCCAACTCGCCGACGCCGACAGCCCGACCACGCTGCCGCCGCAGGTGCATTTGACCATCGGCGATGCACTGTCGAATGCCGGGGTCGACTGGGCCTGGTACGCCGGCGGCTGGCAACTCGCGCTGGACGGACACGGCGACGGCGACCATCACGTGTTTCCGGAAAGCCCGAACTTCCAGATCCATCATCAGCCGTTCAACTACTTCCGCAGCTTCGCGCCCGGCACACCGGCACGACAGCAGCATCTGCGCGATGCCGGTATCGGTGAGAGTTCCGACAGCAATCATTTCATCGCCGCGATCGAGGCCGGCACGCTGCCGCCAGTGTCGTTCTACAAGCCGCAAGGCGATCTGAACATGCATGCCGGCTACTCCAGCGTGGAAGCCGGCGACCGCCACCTTGCCAAGGTGGTCGAGGCCTTGCAGAAAAGTCCGCAGTGGCCGCACATGCTGGTGGTGGTCACGGTGGACGAGAACGGCGGCTGGTGGGATCACGTGGCGCCACCCAAGGGCGATCGCTGGGGACCGGGCTCGCGCATCCCGGCCCTGGTCGTATCGCCGTACGCGAAGAAGGGCTTCGTCGATCACACCATCTACGACACTGGCTCGATCCTGCGCTTCATCACCCGCCGCTTCGGGCTGCAGCAACTGCCTGGCCTGAAGCTGCGCGACGAGGCGATGATCGCCGCCGGTGGTCCGCCACCCGGCGACCTCACAGCGGCGCTGCAATTCGACGCTACGTAATCACTGCATCAACGGAACCGCTGTCATGCGCGAGATGTACCCCGAGACCGAGCCGTACCAGACCCATCGCATCGCGGTCGATGCGATCCACACGCTGTACGTGGAGGAGTGCGGCAATCCCGCCGGCCTGCCGGTGATCTTCCTGCATGGCGGACCTGGTGCAGGGCTGGCGACGTATCACCGGCGTTTCTTCGATCCGGCGCGTTATCGCATCGTGCTGTTCGACCAGCGCGGTGCCGGCCGCTCCACTCCGTTCGCCGACCTCACCGACAACACCACCTGGCACGTGGTCGCCGACATCGAGACGATCCGCGAACAACTCGACATCGAGCGCTGGGTGGTGTTCGGTGGCTCATGGGGCTCCACACTGGGATTGGCCTACGCGCAGACGCATCCCGAACGCGTGCTCGGCCTGGTGCTGCGCGGCATCTTCCTGTGCCGCCCGGCGGAAGTCCGCTGGTTCTACGAGGAAGGTGGCGTGTCGTGGATTCTGCCGGAAAAGTGGCAACGTTACGCTGCGGCGATTCCGGCGGAAGAACGCGGCGAGATGATGGAGGCCTACTGGCGGCGACTCAATTCGGCCGATGAGGCCGTACGGCTCGCCGCCGCGCAGGCATGGGGCGCATGGGAGGGCGGCAGCATCACGCTGGAAGAAAGCCCGGAGACCGAGGCGAGTTTCGCCGCACCCGAGGTCGCGCTGAGTCTGGCGCGTATCGAGGCACATTATTTCCGCAACCAATGCTGGCTCGAACCCGATCAGCTATTGCGCGATGTCACAAAGATCCGCCACATCCCCGCCACCATCGTGCACGGCCGCTACGACATCATCTGTCCCGCGAAAAGTGCCTGCGACCTGCATGCTGCGTGGCCGGAAGCCGACTTCCACATCGTGCTGGCTGGCCATGCCGCGTCGGAGCCCGCGATCGTCGATCAGCTGGTGCAGGCCACCGACAAACTGGCGGATCGCTACGTCTGAAGTTTCGCGCGCAAGAAACGTATATCACCCAAGGGTTGCGACGCCCAGTATCGGCATCACCTATCCACGGAGATACCCATGCTGACCTTGTTCGACTACCTGCCCTCACAGAATGCCTGGAAGGTGCGCCTGCTGCTGAATCATCTGGGCCGGCCGTATCGCACGGTGCCGATCAGCATCTTCGAGGGTGAAGGACAGGCCGCGGCGTTTCGTCGCATCAGCCCGACCGGCACCGTGCCGGCAATCCAGCTCGACGATGGCCGCGTGCTGGCGGAATCAAACGCTATCCTCAGCTACCTCGCCGAGGGCACGCCGTATTTGCCCGCCGATCCGTTCGATCGCGCCAAGGTGCAGCAATGGCTGCATTTCGAACAGGAGCGTGTGGAATCGGTGATCGGCTCGCTGCGCCACTGGACGATGACCGGCAAGCTGTCGCGACGTTCGCCCGAGCTGATCGAGGACAAGCGCGCCGGGGCACGGCGCACGCTGGGCATCCTTGAGCACGAACTGGCGACGCGCCCTTTCCTCGCCGGCGACAGTTACACCATCGCGGACATGGCGGTATTCGCCTATGCCAGCCGCGCCGGGGAAGCCGGATTGGCGCTGGATGCCTATCCACATTTTCGTACGTGGATCGCGTGGATTGAGGCTCAGCCGGGCTTCCTCGCCGCCATGCATCCGTATGCGATCGACCCGCATTCGGTGAACGAATTGCCGTAACCCCAGCTTTCGCCACGGGCGAGCGGAACAAGGGCAGTGGCATACTCGGGGTTTTCCGGTTCGAGATTTCCCCATGCGCCTCCTGCCATCCTTCGCCTTTGGCGCGTTGTTGCTGCCATTGGCAGCCTACGCCAGCGAACCGCATTCCTATGCGCAGCCCGACCAGGTGGTCATCACCCATCTCGACCTCGACCTGAAGTTGGACTTCCCGCACAAGCAGCTGGATGGCCAGGCCACGCTGAAACTGGAATGGAAGAACCCGCAGGCGCCGTCGCTGGTGCTGGACACGCGCGACCTGAAGATCGCGAAGATCGAAGCGCTCGGCGCCGATGGCAAAACCACGCCGCTGAAATATGCGCTGGCGCCGCGCGACAAGCAGCTCGGCGAGAAGCTCACGATCGCCACACCGACGCATCCGGCGCAGGTGCGCATCGTCTATACCACATCGCCGGACGCGTCCGGCCTGCAGTGGTTGACCCCGGCGCAGACGGCGGACAAGAAGCTGCCCTTCATGTTCTCGCAATCCGAGTCGATCCACGCGCGTTCGTGGGTGCCACTGCAGGATTCACCGGCGATCCGTTTCTCCTATACCGCCCACGTCTCCGCGCCGAAGAATGTGCGCGTGGTGATGAGCGCGCTCAACGATGCGAAGCATCCGTTGAATGGCGACTACTCGTTCGACCAGCCGCATCCAATCCCGTCCTACCTGCTGGCGATCGGCGCCGGCGACATCGCGGTGAAGGAAACCGGCCCGCGTTCGGCCGTCTATGCCGAGCCCTCGGTGGTCGGCAAGGCGGCGCACGAGTTCGAAGACACCGAACAGATGATCGCCACCGCGGAGAAGCTGTACGGTCCGTATCGCTGGGGCCGCTACGACATCCTGGTGCTGCCGCCGTCGTTTCCGTACGGCGGCATGGAAAACCCGGACATGACGTTCGCCACGCCGACCGTGCTGGTCGGCGACAAGAGCCTGGTCTCGCTGGTCGCGCATGAGCTGGCGCATTCGTGGTCGGGCAACCTGGTCACCGCCGCGTCGTGGCGCGACATCTGGCTCAACGAAGGTGTCACTACCTACGTGCAGGGGCGCATCACCGAAGCGCTGTACGGCAAGGGCCTGGCCGATGAGGAAGCATTGCTGTCGGCCCGCGCACTGCAGAAGGAGATCGGTGCAATGCCGGCCAACTCGCAGAAGCTGGCACCGGACCCGCGCGGCATCGACGCCGACGATTCGCTGTCCGACGTTGCCTATGACAAGGGCTCGTGGTTCCTGCGCACGCTGGAACAGCGTTTCGGTCGTGCCACGTTCGACAACTACCTCAAGAGCTACTTCAACCACTTCGCGTTCCAGAGCATCACCACCGAGCAGATGCTCAACTACATGAAGCCGAACCTGATCGAGAAGTATCCCGGCAAGATGAGCTGGGCCGAGGTGCAGGACTGGGTCTACGGCAGCGGCATCCCGAAGGATGCGCTGCTGCCCGATTCACCGCATTTCGACACCATCGATCAGGAGCGCAGCGCCTTTCTCGCCGGCCAGATGGCGGCCGACAAGCTCGGCGCCAAAGACTGGAACACACAGGAATGGATGTACTTCCTCGACCGCCTGCCGGACATCACCCCGCTGGCCAAGATCCAGCAGCTCGACGCCGCCTGGCATCTTACCGGCACGCCGAACGCCGAGATCGGCATGCGCTGGTACAGCCATGCGATCACCGCCGGTGACAAGGCCGTGTGGCCGGCTGCCGCCGAGCACATGATCCGCATCGGCCGGCTGTATCTGACCGTGCCGCTGTACAAGGCCTTGGTTGGGACACCGGGAGGTCTGGCCTATGCCGAACAGGTCTACGCCAAGGCCAAGGCCGGCTACCACCCGCTGACCCAACAGGTAGTGGAAGATCTGATCGCCAAGGCAAAGAAAGCGCAGTAATCACAGCTCCTCCCCCTGTGTGCCCCGAAAAGGGACTCCCTTCGGTCGCAGGGGAGGGAGCATTGCCAGTCACGACCCATCAAGAAACCATCATGCCGCCATCAACAAACGTCACCGCCACCCCACTCTGGAAACGCATGCTGCTGCGCCGGCTGAAATTCCTGGCGTGGCTCGGCGGAATCCTGGTCATCGTGCTGGGTGGCAGTTACCTGTTCGCGCCGCAGTTGCTGCTGCGCGCGAACTACATGCGCGAGGCAATGACCGCGCATCTCGAGAAGCATTCGGTGCAGGCCGGCGACACCCGCTGGGTCTACTACGAGGGCGGTGACGGCCCGGTCATCGTGCTGCTACACGGTTTTGCCGCGAACAAGGAGGTCTGGCTACCGGTCGCCAAACTGCTCACGCCGCACTTCCACCTGATCATTCCCGATATGCCCGGTTGGGGCGAGTCCTCGCGCATGGCCGGTGCCAGCTACAACGTCGATGCCCAGGCCGCTCGGCTGCAGGCCTTCGTGGAAACGCTCAGGTTGCAGCGCTTTGTACTGGTCGGCCATTCGCTGGGCGGCGCCATTGCCGGGGTCTATGCGGCCGAGCACCCGGAGCATGTCACCGAGCTGGCGCTGGTCGATGCGTATGGCCTGAAGGCTCAGGAAAACGCGTTTACCCGCGAGGCCATGGCCGGCAAGGACCCGTTCCTGTTCGACGACCGCGCCGGCTTTGCGCGCGCCACCGCGCTGGCCTTCGAGAAACCACTCGATATGCCGGGCCGCATCATCGATGTGCTCATCAAGCGCAACCAGCAGGATCGCGCCTTCATCGAAAGCAATTTCAACGAGCTGCGTGACCCGTCGCAATACCTCGCACTGCAGAACCGCCTGGGCCAGTTCGAAATGCCGGTACTCGGCCTGTGGTGCCATGACGACAAGATCGTCGACATTTCGGCGCTGGACAGCCTGCGCAATGGCCTGACCCATGCCAGTTCGATCAGCACCAGTACCCTGATCGGCTGCAACCACATGCCGATGCTGGAGAAGCCTGAGGAAACCGCGCAAATCCTCAGCGGATTCGCGTTGTCACATTGAGCTTGAGCCACACACCCGGCGCCAACCTGCGCGCGCGGGTCAGCTGCGAGTCAGCTGCCCGTGACACATCATTGTGAATTGCGCATGACAACATGTGACAATAAGGCCATGACTCTGGAGATTGGAGTGTTTTCTTGCAAGATGACGGAAACATGCAGCGACCGATGACGCGAAACCTCATGCGGGCGGGTGTGGATTCCATCGTGCGCATGTCCAGTACGCAGACCAATTACTGGGTCGAGGTCGGCGTGGACGTCACCCTGGGCCTGCTGCTCATCGTCGAGGGTTGGCGCCTGAATGCCGGTGGCCCCCTGACCGCCTTGTTGGCGATTGCGCTGGGGCTGTTTGCCTTCAGCTTCGTCGAATATTTCTTTCACCGCTGGATGTTCCACACGCGGATCCCGCTGTTCGAGCAGGGGCACCGCATGCATCACGAGCGGCCGCTTGGCTACGATTCGTTGCCGTTCTTCCTGCCGGGAGCCGTGTTGCTCATCCTGACGGGCCTGTGCGTGCTGGTCATGCCCACCGGGTTTGCCTACCTGATGATGGGCTCGGTGACCTTCGGCTACATCGCCTACGGACTGAGCCACTTCACCATCCACCATGTCCGCTTCAAGCACCCGCTGCTGCGGCGCTGGGCTGGCGCCCACCACGTGCACCATTACCACCCGGACAGCAACTTCGGCGTCACCACGCCGCTGTGGGACGTGTTGCTGGGCACACGCTACACGCGGCAGCCTCGGAAGTTCTGAATCGATCTGACAGCTGCTGCCGGATTTCCCGGTAGATCAGGCACCCCCGGCACCTGCAGCAGTCGTACAGGTATCAGCGAGGTGCCCGATGACGGAGTCAGCTTGAGACTTTGTCCGACACCAGCTCGTAGGTGAAACGCTCGCTGCGGATGCCGTTGGAGCTGTAGGACTCCTCGACTGACTTGACTAGGCGCTTGACGCTGGGCACGTACCAGAAAGCCCGGTAGGTACGGCCCGAGACGGTGTGCGGCGTCACGCGGTTGGTCTGGACCAGCGCGGCCGAACCACCTGTCGTGTTAACCGCTTGCGCTGAAGCCTGATTCATCGGTGCCACTACAGCCGTCCAGTTGCCTTCGGCCTCGATCTTCAAGGCCTTGAACTTGCCGGCCGGCACTTCGACATCCTCCCAGCCGACGACGGTATATCCGGTTTGCAAAGTCTCGCTCAGATGCTTCGGGTTGGGATTGGCCTCGGTGTATTTGAGCTCCCACTTCTTGCCCACCTCCAGCGGGAAGGCAAACGGGCGACTGACTACCTGCTGCTTGCCGTTGATGTCACGCGAACGGCTCCAGTCCGCACCGGCCAACTCCTCGGTCGGCGCCTGTTGCGATCCGCTCTGTTTGACAGATACGAAAATCGTGGATGCATCGGCGTGCGCTACCGAGAAATCCTCATTGTGCTGGGCCCAACCCTGCGGCCCCCGTTCAACAGTCACCTTGTAAACCCAGCTGTCCCCGGCCTTCACCATCGGCGCATCAATGGTTTCAGCCACGACCGAAACGGACAGCAACAACAAGCTTGAAGCGATCAGCAGACGCAGCATCTGACTTTCCTTGTGATTGAGTGGCAAGAGTCGAGAACGCGCGAACCCGGTACCGGTTGATACGTCACGCCCGCAGGCATGCCGCCTCTCATAGTATCCCGGGCACGAGTGCCTTCACCCTGGTCATGTATTCGCCGTAAGCCGGGCCAAAGTGCTCGCTCAGCCAGGCTTCCTCGAGCCGCAACTTGCGCCAGAACGAGACGAACATGATGACGAAGCCCACCAGGGCGCGCCATTCGCCAAGCAGCACGACGGTGCCCAGCAGCGCGAGCAGGATGCCGGTGTAAATCGGGTGGCGCACGTAGCGATAAGGCCCGCGTTCGATCAGTTCGTGGTCCTGTTTGAGTTGCACCTCGCTGCTCCAGTTGCTGCCGAGGATGTAACGCGCCCAGCACGCGAACAGCACGCCGGCCACGATCAGCAGCAGGCCGGTTAGCGCCGTCGCATAGGTATCTGGCAGCAAACGATCGCCAAGGGGCGTGCCGTCAAGCCAGGTTGAGGGCCACATCAGCAGGATCGCCAGGATGATTGGCAGCCAGTACTTGAAGAAGCGCGGCAGCGCCGGCTCCGCGCGCGTGGACGGCTTCAGCCGACGCGCACTCCACAGCCAGTAGCCCAGAAAGAACAGCCATGCCGCCACGGCCAACGTAGTGAACGAGATATCCATGATCACCCCTGGATGATGAAGTCGTCAGGCGCGCTCATTCTCGCGCTTTTTCAGGTTTCCGATAGACCGGCTTGATCGGCCGTTCCTTCAGCGGCGCCTGCTCAATCGGCGACGTCGCCCACCAGACGATCGAGTTCGGCCTTGAGGATCGCACCATGCTGGCGCAGCCAGTCGCGCTGCTCACGCCATTCCGGCAGCAGATTGCCGACCTGTGCCCAGAACCGCGGCGAGTGGTTGCGCACCTTGAGATGACACAGCTCGTGCACCAGCACGTAACGCAACGCAGCCGGTGGTGCCAGCGCCAGCGCGAGATCGAGATTGATGCGGTCACGGGTATCGAGGCTGCCCCACAGGCTCTTCATGGGACGGATCTTCAACGCGGTCGGCGCCAGCCCAAGCTGCGGCACATAGATGGCCAGCCAGCGCGAGACGTCACGGCGAATCAACACTTCCAGATGCGAAGCGAGCAGGCCACGGGCAATCGGCAACGCGCGGGTATGCGGACGCGGAATCACCAGGGTCAACCCGGCCGCGTGCGGTTCGATCTTCGGATAGGCACCTTCAGCCCAGTCCAGTTCCGCCTTCTCGCCGCGCAACGGGAAGTTGCACGGATAGCCCATGCGCAACGGCGGCAGTGGCTTGACGATCAGGTGCAACTCGTCGAGCTTCTGCTCCAGCCACTCGGCGTGACTGCGCAGGAACGCGTTGACCTGGGCCGGATGGGTGCCGTACGGATAGGTCACCCGCGCACCCGTCGGAGTGACCGTGAGGCGCAGCCGGCGCGCGCGCGGATGGGCGGCCTTCAGCACCCGAATGATGCTGCCGCCAACCGTCGCCAGTTCCAGCCAATCGCCTTCCAGATGCTGCGCCATAAGCCTGCCCGTTCGTACCAAGGCCTGTTCGGATATCAGTGGGGGATTCCGCGCCGCCCGCAAGCGGGCGGACGACCAGTATGGCGCTCCGGCAGGTCAAACGGGAATGGTTTTTTCGTTCAGCTGTCGGCCGGGCGTGGCAACCCGAACCACTCCTCCAGCTTGCCCAGCAGCCGCTCTAGTTCCAGCGTCAACAAGGCAAAACTGGCGTCCAGCTCGGCCTGGGCGTCCTGTTGGCTGTCGCCCAGCTCGTCCATCACCACATCGAGGAACTTCAGCTTGCGGATGACCAGATCCTCACCCAGCACGAAGCTGATCCGCTCATCGAAGGTGAGACCAAGCAGGAAGACCTGTTTACCGTTGCGCAGGTGCTCCTTGACCTCCTCGGCATCCAGGTCCTGCCGGCGGCAGCGAGCGATCGCGCCGGTGGCGGTGGCCGGGTCGCGCAGCTCGCACTCGTCGCCCAGGGCCAGCCCAGCCGGCAGGTTGCCGTTGGCCAGCCAGTCGGTCATCAGCACGCGCGGGCCTTCCTCGGGCGCCAGCGGTACAGCCGGGAAGCTGCCCAGCGCCTCGCGGACCTGGGTCAAGGCGTTCTCGGCCGACTTGCGGCTTGAGGTATCCAGCACCAGCCAGCCATGTTTGGTGTCGACATAGGCGGACATCCGCGAGTTGCGCACGAAGGCGCGCGGCAACAGCTCGTTCAGCAGATCCTCCTTGATCCGCTTGCGCTCGCGACCACCGACCTTGCGGCCTTCTTCCTCGGCGATCTTCTGTACCTTGCGATGCAGTTCGTCATTGATCACCGCGGCCGGCAGCAGCTTGTCTTCGCCGCCAACGGTGAACAGGGTGCAGTGCTTCACGGTATGTGTGAGTGGCTCGCCTTCGCCACGCCCGACCGGCGGCACGAAACCCTTGGTGAACATCTCCAGCGGACCACACGGGCGCAGCCGATGTTCGGCCAGCGCGTCATCGAGGCGCTTCAGATCGGTGGCAACGGTAGGAGAAAAACGGAATAGCGTGAGATTGCGAAAGAACATTCAAGATCCGGATGAGGTACGGCCCGAAGGCAGGTGGTTTCGTCGTCACTCCGGCAAAAGCCGGAGGTGCCTTATAACAGCGAAGCTGGTCAGCCAGTGCCTTGAGAAGGGCAAAGACGCTGGATCCCGGTTTTCGCCGGGATGACGGTCATGAGGGTGTCAGCGGCTAACGGCAGCGACTGCCGCGGCCACCGTATCGAGGTTTGCGCGATTCAGCGCCGCCACGCAGATGCGACCACTGTCGAGCGCGTAGATCGCGTACTCATCACGCAGCCGGTGCACCTGCGCCTTGCTCAGGCCCGAATAGGAGAACATCCCGGCCTGCTTGTTGATGAAGCTGAAATCCGGCGCACCGAGCGCAGCCAGCTTGTCGACAAAACCGGCACGCATCGCATGGATGCGCGAGCGCATCTCGCCCAGCTCCTGCTCCCAGCGCGCGCGCAGCTCGACACTGCCGAGCACGCCGGCGACCAGACTGGCGCCATGCGTGGACGGGCTGGAATAGTTCGCGCGAATGGTCTGCTTGATCTTCGACAGCAGCCGCGCCGCCTCGTCGCGATCGGCGCCGACCATCGACAGCGCGCCCACGCGCTCGCCGTAGAGCGAGAACGACTTGGAATACGAGTTGGCCACCACGAACGCCTCGATCCCCGACGCCTCGAGCAGACGCACGGCGAGGGCGTCCTGCTCGATGCCCTGGTCAAAACCCTGATAGGCCATGTCGATGAACGGCAGCAGCCGGCGCTCCTTCAGCAGTGCGATCACCTGCCGCCATTGCGCTGCATCCAGGTCCACGCCGGTCGGGTTGTGGCAACACGCGTGCAGCAACACCACGGTGCCCGGCTCCAGTTTGCCCAGATCCTCCAGCATGCCGGCGAAATCCAGGCCATGGCTGGCCGGATCGTAATAGCGGTACTCAAGCAGTTCGAAGCCAGCCGTGCGGAACACCACATGATGGTTGCCCCAGCTCGGGTTGCTGATCGCGATCTTCGCGCCGGCGCCGGCCACCTGCTTCAGCAGATCCGCCGCCACGCGCAATGCCGCGCTGCCGCCGATGGTCTGCGCGGTGGCTACCCGACCGGCAACCAGCAGCGGCGATTCGGCCCCGAACAGCAGCTGCTGAGTGAGCTGGTTGTACGCCGGCAGGCCATCGATCGGCAGGTAGCCGCGCGGCTTGCCGGCCGCGACCAGCGCCTGTTCGACTTCGTGCACCGTCGGCAACAGCGGGATGCGGCCCTGCTCGTCGATGTAGATGCCCACGCCCAGATTGATCTTGCCCGGGCGCGGGTCGGCCAGGTAGGTCTCGGTCAAACCCAGGATCGGATCGCCCGGGGCCATTTCAACGGATGCAAAGAAGGACACGGCGGTTACTCGACAGGTGATGTGGGGATGGAAAGGTTCAAGCTTGCGTGGCGGCGGTCTCATCCGCTGCGTCGACTGGCCACGGAGAAGACACACTCGACTGCGCGCCCAGCGCGGCAAAATCGAACAACGTGCGATCGGCCAACTGCGAGGGTGACACATGGGCCAGCGCGCGGAAAATGTTCTCGCTGCGGCCGGGCTGAAGTTGCTCCCACTCGGCCAGCATGCGCTGCACCGCCTTGCGCTGCAGGTTGTCCTGCGAGCCGCACAGATTGCACGGGATGATCGGAAAATTTTCATTCAGCGCATAGGCGGCAATGTCACTTTCGCAGCAATACGCCAGCGGCCGGATCACCACGTGACGGCCGTCGTCCGAACGCAGCTTCGGTGGCATCGCCTTCAGCTGTGCCTGGTAGAACATGTTGAGGAAGAAGGTGGCAAGGATGTCGTCGCGATGGTGGCCGAGCGCGATCTTCGTGATGCCATTGGCTGCCGCCCAGCTGTACAGCGCACCACGACGCAGCCGCGAACACAGGCTGCACATGGTCTTGCCGGCCGGGATCACCCGCGTCACCGTGCTGTAGGTGTCCTGCTCGATGATATGGAACGGCACGCCGCGCGCGCTGAGATATTCCGGCAGCACGTGCTCGGGAAAGTCCGGCTGCTTCTGGTCCAGGTTCACCGCGATCAGCTCGAAGCGCACCGGCGCCTTCGCCTGCAGCTGCAGCAGCATGTCCAGCAAGGTGTAGGAGTCCTTGCCGCCGGACAGGCACACCATCACCCGGTCACCGTCCTCAATCATGCCGAAATCCATGATCGCCTGCCCCACCTGGTGGCGCAGGCGCCGGGCCAGCCTGTCGGCCTCGGCGGCTGGCGTGCGGGTATGGGCAGGATGGGCGGACATGATGGCCAAGCAGGTGGAGACGACCCCCATTGTAGCCGGCTGGCCGATCAACTTCCGGAGATGCCAAACGGCGCTAGACTAGGAGGGTTCTCCCTAGCCATCGCCGCCGCCATGCAGGTTCAGGATCACGCCGAAATCGTCCATCTGCTCGCCGAGCTGAGGATGGAGCATCGCGATCTCGATCTGGTGATCGAACAGCTGGCCACCGCGATCGGCCGCGACGAACTGCAGCTGACCCGGCTGAAGAAGCGCAAGCTGCTGCTGAAAGATCACATCGCGCGGCTCGAAAGCAAGCTGATTCCCGATCTCGACGCCTGAGCGTCATCTGCCTCTCCCGCCGGACTACCGATGAATCCCCTTACCCTGACCTGCCTGCAGGACGAATACGTCGTGCTGGAACCGCTGAGCCTCGATCACGTGGCCGCACTGGAAGCCGCCGCCGCCGATGGCGAACTATGGAACCTGTGGTTCACCAGTGCACCGGCACCGGGCCACGCGCGCGCCTATGTCGAAAAAGCACTGCAAGGTCATGCCGATGGCCTGATGCTGCCATTCGCCGTACGCGAGAAATCCAGCGGCGAAATCGTCGGCACCACCCGCTATTACGACTTCGTAGCCGAGTTGCCGCGCCTCGCGATCGGCTACACCTGGTACGCGAAACGCTGGCAGAAAAGCCACCTCAACACCGCGTGCAAACGGCTGCTGCTCAAGCACGCGTTCGAGACACTGGACTGCGTGGCGGTGGAGTTCCACACCGATCATCGCAATCTCGATTCGCAGCGCGCGATCGAGCGCCTCGGCGCACATCGCGACGGGCTGCTGCGTGCCCACAAGCGACGTCCCGATGGCACGCTGCGCGACACCGTCTGCTATTCCATCCTCGCCAGCGAATGGCCGGACGTTGATCGCTGGCTTGGCTTGCGACTGCAGCGCCTGAGCGGTGCACAGGCCACTACAGCAGGCGATTGACCAGCCGGTCGAGGCGGGTGCGGTTCAATCGCTTCAATTGCTTGCGCACCTCCGCGGGGTAGTGCCGCGGACTTTCCAGCGCGCGGTGGTCAGGCAACCTGGTGGCATGTCGTTTCAAGGCCGCCCATTCGGCCTGATGCTTTGCATGCAGCAGGCGCGCGGGGTCGCACAGCAGCAGGCCATTTTCCAGATCCAGCGCCCACGCACGCGGGTTGAGGTTGTTGCCGGTGAGCACGGCCATGTCGTCATCGACGAACAGGCCTTTCAAGTGATAGCTGTTGTTGCCGTCGTGCCACAGATGCAGGTTGAGCTGGCCGCTGATCATCTGTTGACGATGCGCCCGCGCGAAACGCCGCAGATTGTTTTCGTACAAATACGGCAACAGCCCGATCGTCTTGAACGGCTGCCCCGGCGGAATATAGAAATCGTTCGCCGTCTTGTCGCCGACCATGATGTCGATCGTGCAGCCGCGCCGCAGCAACTGACCGAGCACGATACGCACCGGACGCGGCAGATTGAAATATGGTGTCAGCAGGATCACCCGCTCGCGTGTGCTGCGCAACAGCGCCAGCAGGATGTCGTTGAGCGCGTTGTCGCTGCGACCGAAACCGAGCAGCGGCGTCACCGCCACGTCAGCTGGCCCCGGCGCGTCGTGCGGCACTTCATAGTGGGCCTGCTGCAAGGCCTGGCGGAAGTCGCGGATCGGTGCCTGCAGCGTGCGCGTGGCGGGAACGTCCGGCACATTCAAGCGGCGCACCGCGTCGCTCCCGACGAAACAACGCTGCACGAAAGCTGCCATTGCATCGGCCAGTCCGCGATGCCGCAACAGATGGTAACGATCCAGCCGATAACGCCCATGCCGCTGCAGATAGACGTCATTGAGACTCGCGCCGCTATACAGCAACGCATCGTCGATCACGAAGCCCTTCAGGTGCAGCACGCCGAACAGCTCGCGGTTCTGCACCGGCACGCCGTAGATGTCGACGCCGGGCCCGAGCCGCGCGGCGTACTCGCGGTACATACCCGCATTGCCGGCACTTTTCTGCTTGCCGATCAGTCCGCGCTGCGCCCGATGCCAGTCGACGAACACCGAAATCTGCAGCGCCGGCTGCGTGGCCTTCGCCGCATACAACGCGTCCAGCACCTCGCGGCCGCCTTCGTCATCCTCCAGGTACAAGGTCACGATCACGATGCGCCGGGTGGCCTGCGCGATCTGCTGCAACAGCATGTGCCGGAACGCTGCCGGATCGGGCAGCACCTCGATCGCTGCGGCTGCTACGGCGAACGCCGGCAGCGCATCCAGCAACGCCTGCGCCTTGGGTCTACGCAGCGGCGAAAGAATGCGTCGCGCCAGGCGACGGGGCGTGGTCATCAACTTGTTCATGGGGGGCATGGCATCCGCAACATCCCCCATCATCGCAAACTGTTGCGGATGCGCCTACCTGAAGCCCATGACAGGCTCTTACATGCCGACGCGCGGCGACTTGTCAGCCGCCGCATGGTCCGTCTGGTGCGGGTGCACCTCGATCGTGGCGGTCATGCCGGCGGCGAGTACGGTATCCGGCGGCAAGTCGCTGGTGTCGATCGCGATGTACACCGGCACGCGCTGGGCCAGACGCACCCAGTTGAAGGTGGGATTGACGTCGGCCAGCAGGTTGCTGCCGCTGGGGTTGTCCCGATCGCTGATGCCACGCGCGATGCCGGCAATAGTGCCCTTGAGGTGCACGCCACCGGCCATCAGACGGATGTCGACCGGATCGCCGATGTGCAACTGCGGCAGCTTGGTTTCCTCGAAGTAGCCATAGATGTAATAGCTGTGGCTGTCGATCAGCGCGAGACGCGGGCTACCGACTGCGGCATAGTCGCCGACGCGGACGTCGAGGTTGGTAACATAGCCATCCGTCGGCGCCAGCACTTTGGTGCGCGCGAGGTTGAGCCGGGCGGTATCCAGCGCCACCTGTGCCTGCTCCACCGCGGCCTGCGCTTGCTCGCGCGCGGCACTGGCCTGGCTGCCACTGGCCTGCGCCTGCTGCCAGCTGGCACGGGCGACCTCGGCGGCGGAGGCCGCGTCGGTGCGCGACTCCTTGGCGATCACATCGCTGAGCTGCTGGCGTCGTGCGGCCTGCTCCTGGCGCATCTCGAACTCGGTCTTGCGCGCGTTGGCGGCGGCTAGTGCGGCATTGATGTTGGCCCCGGCAGCGCGCGCACTGGCCTCGGCGGCAGCAAGGTTCGCCTCAGCCTGCGCCATCGCGTACTTGTAGCGGTCCGGATCGATCGTGAACAACACATCGCCCTTGTGCACGGTCTGGTTGTCGACCACGGCCACCTTCGTCACCAGTCCAGACACATCCGGCGCGATGCGCACCACTTCCGCACGCACGCGGCCATCACGCGTCCACGGTGCGTACAGGTAGTGCTTCCATAGCGCATGACCAAGCAGCAGCGCGATGACGACCACCACGGCAGTGAACAGGAAGCGCAGCAATGACTGGGTTTTCATGAGATGACTCAATGGATCAGCAACAGTCCGGCGGCGCCGAACAGACAGACGAACACGGCAAACCGGAACAACGCCGGATGCCACACATGGCGATACAGACCGAGGCGACCCACCACCAGATCCAGCAGAACCATCAGCAACAGGCAACCGAGGAACACCGGCAGCAGTCCGGGCACGAGCACGCCATAGATGGCGACTTCATGTGGCATGGACGGACTCCGGCGAGGATGGCGGGATGTACATGGCGAACGGTGATTCGTCATCGCGCAACGCACTGTGCAGTTGATACAGATATTGGCGCACCGCCGGCACGGCAGCCGTGGCGATGATCGCCTCGCGCACCGCAGCATCGGCGTCATGCCATCGCACTGCATCAGGCTGGTGATACAGCCGTCCCACGGCCTGCACCGCCGCGGTCGCGGCAGCGCGCGCGGCCGGAGCAAGGTCGTGGCTGTCGGCCAACTCCCGACGCAACTCCAATACCGCGCGACCACTCTCCTGCACCGCCAGCCCCCACGCCAACAGGCTGCGCGATTCGTCACTGCCTGGCCGCGTATGCGTCACCACCTGCTGGAACAGGTCGCGGCTGAGGCTCTCGAAACGCCACGCCAACCCGTCCAGCGGCGCATTCGCCACCAGCGCCACCAGTTCACGCATCCGGCGCACCTGGCGCGCACGCTGCCAGGCGCTGCCGATCACTGTCGGTACGAACACGAAGGCGAGGCCGGCCAAGACGATACCGGCGACCTGCGCGATCGCGTCGTTGAAGGCATGTGTCGGGTCATACACCATCGGATTCTTCAGCGCGAGGATGTAGACAAAGCCCAGCGAGTAGCCGGCGCCGACACCCGGCAGCGTGTCACGCGTAGTCAGGTATGGCCCGATCAGCAGGAATGCCGCGCTGGCGGCGATCAGCGCGGCGAAGTCGTCACTTCCCGGCAGCAACCCGTACACCACGACGAACGCGGCCAGCATGCCGGCTACATAGCCGAACAAGGTGTGCGTGGCGGCGCTGATCGGATTCGGCGAAGCCGCCAGCAGGCCGCTGAAGATCGTTGCCAGCAGCATCGCGCTGGCACCATACGCCCAGCCGCTGGCGAGCCAGAACATGCTGAGTACGCCCATGGTGAGGAACGTGCGCAATACCGCAATCGCCGCGCCGGCGATGTCGTTGGCGCGGCGAAAGTGCACCCGCTCCACCGTGCCGCGCGCCTGCTTTCCGCGCAGCGACACTTCCAGCGCAGAAAAATCACGCAACTCGGTGGCAAAGCGCTGCAACAGGGCGGCGCCGGTGTCGAATTCCAGCAGCACCGCCGGCTCGACCAGCGATGCGCGCGAGGCCGTGACTTGCGCCGGCAACTGCGCCACGCATTCCGCCAAGCGTGCCGCGAGTACTGCTGGATCGTGCTGCTGTACGGGTTCGGGCGACAAGGCGACACCGATCGGCCGATACAGCGTGATCAAGGTATTGGCGACCGCCGGGTTGCCACCGCGTTGCAGCCGATTGATCAGGTGGTGCAGCGACTGGAAGCTGGTGCCGGCGGCCATGTAGCGCTGATTGAGGAGCCGCATGCGCGTGCTCCGCACGTTCGCCTCCGGATCCTCGAAGATCACCGACGCGCGCATGTCCTCCAGGTGCACGGCAGTACGCACCGAAGCCAAGTGCACCTGCTCCATCTGCGCGCGTGGAATCAGGCCGCCGGTACTGCCCCGCACGAAGTCGGTGAACTTCGCGAACTGCTCGCGCGCACCCTGGCGCAGCACCATGCGCAGCCGCTGTGGCAAAACCAGGTCGCTGACGACCGCAGCCACCAGCAGACCGAGCAGCACCTCGCTCACGCGCATCACGGCCGAGTCGAACACGTTGAGCGGATTATTTATCGCCGGCAACGTGACGATCGCGGCGGTGTAACCGGCCAGCACGAAACCGTAGGACATGAAGTTGCGATACAGCGTAGCGCCGCCGGCACATAGCCCTACCCACAGCGACAGGCTCAGCAGGAACAGCTCGCGCTGTTGCGGGAACACTGACATCAGCGCCAATCCGAACAGACTGCCGGCCAGCGTGCCGATCGCACGGTAGAAGCTCTTCGCCAGCACCATGCCGCTGTGCGGATTCATCACGATTGTCACCGTGATCATGGTGGTCGCCGGCTGTTCCAGCTGCAGCCACATCGCCAGCCACGCGGCGGTGTAGATCGCCAGCAGCGACTTGCCCACGAAGATCCACGCGCGCCGCTCACCGGCAAGAAACTCGGCCAGCCACGGCCAGCGCGACATGGCCGGCACGGAATCGATGGCGGGGACAGTCGACATCGCTCAGGCCAGCTCGAGTTGACCCAGGAATTTCTTCAGCAGCTTTTCCAGCTGCAGCATTTCGCGCGGCTGCAGACCGGCGGTCTGGCGCTCCAGCAAGGTACAGATGTCGGGCAGAAAGCTCTCGATCATCGCAATGCCTGCCTTGCTCAAGGTGAGTGCGATCTTGCGACGATCTTCGTCGCTGGCGGTGCGTTCGATCAACCCCTTGTCGCACAGCTCGTTAGTCAGCCGGGTGATGTTGGCGGATTTCTCCCCCGCCGCCTCCGCCAGCTGTGACGGGTTCAGCGTATACCCCTCGGTGCCGTACAGCATCATCAGCAAGTTGTATTCCGGATGATTGATGCCCCATGGCTTGAGCAGCGCATTGGCATCGTCATGCACGCGCTTGTAGATGTGCTTGATCAAGCGCACCAGCACGGCCGGCTCACGCGGAAACGCGGGATGCTGCCGGCAAGTGATCTGCAGGCGCTGTTCGGTAGGAAGGAAGCTGCTCATGGCCTTGGCCTGATCCGCGATCATTTAATACATAAATGTAATATCTATATGTGAATCTTATCCGCGTCGCATGAAATCGGCAACATCCGATGCAAGGGATCGCGGGCACGGTTCTCGATCGCCGTCTGTTGGATGCCCTGATCCAGAGAGAGGAGTACGGTTTACGGCAATATGCCCCATTGCCCCGTAGCGTCGACGCACGCTGCTAGCGTCAATACAACCCCGGAGTGTTGTCATGGCAAAGAAGAAAGTGGCGGACATCATCGTCGACGTACTCGAAAAGGCCGGCGTGAAGCGTTGCTACGGCGTGGTCGGTGACACCTTGAACCACGTCACCGACGCGATCCGCCGCAGCGGGATCGACTGGGTGCATATGCGGCATGAGGAAGCCGGTGCGTTCGCGGCCGGCGGCGAGGCCTATATGACCGGCACACTCACCGCCTGTGCGGGCAGTTGCGGGCCGGGCAGCCTGCATTTCATCAACGGCATCTACGAATCGAACCGCAACCGTGCGCCGCTGGTGCTGATCGCGAGCCAGGTGGCGACCAACGAACTCGGCATCGACTTTCCACAGGAAGTCGAATTCAAACCGATCTACAGTCATTGCAGTGTGTTCTGCGAGGTGCTGATCAATCCAACTGAAGCACGCCGGCTCGCCACGCTGGCAGCGCAGACCGCCCTCAACAAACGCGGCGTCGCCGTGCTGATCGTGCCCGGCGATATCTCGGCGCTGGAAGTGGAGGACGGTCTGGCCTATGCAGTACATGTGCCGACGCCGGTGACGCGCCCCGCGGATGCCGAACTGGACCGCATCGCCGCGCTGATCAACGAAGGTGGCCGTATTGCGGTCTATGCCGGCGCCGGTTGTGAAGATGCCCATGACCAGGTCGTGCGTTTCTGCGACACCGTGAAGGCACCGATGGCCCACACCTCGCGGGCGAAGGATTATCTGGAGCCGGACAACCCGTTCAATGTCGGCATGACCGGTGTGTTCGGTTCGAAGGCCGGCTTCCACACCGTGACGAGCTGCGACACGCTGATCCTGCTGGGCTGCGACTTCGCGTGGCGGCAGTTCTATCCGAAAGATGCACGCGTGATCCAGATCGATATCGACGCGACCCATCTGGGCCGGCGCCACCCGGTCGAGATCGGCGCGGTCGGCGACATCGCTGCGACCCTGGACGCGCTGCAGTCGCGCCTGAATCCACGCGCGGAGCACGCTTACCTGGACGAATGTCTGGCACTGTTCCGTGAGGCGTTGGCGGATCTTGAGCATCAGGCCAGGCCGGGCGGCGATGGCCTGATCCATCCGCAGCAGCTGGCATCGCTGCTGAATCGGCACGCGACCGACGATGCGATCTTTGTCGCCGATGGCGGCAGCCCGATGGTCTGGCTGTTGCGGCATATCCGCGTCAATGGAAAACGCCGCACTCTCACCAGCCTGCTGCACGGAACCATGGCCAACGCGATGCCACAGGCGCTGGGCATCCAGAAGGCGCTGCCCGAGCGGCAGGTGATCGCGCTGTCGGGCGATGGCGGTATTGCGATGCTGCTGGGTGACTTGCTGACGGCGATCCAGGAGAAGATCCCGCTCAAGATCGTCGTGTTCAACAACGGCACGCTCGGCTTCGTCGAACTGGAAATGAAGGTCGAGGGCCTGCTCAATGCGTTTACCGATCTGCAGAACCCCGACTTCGGCAAACTGGCGGAAATCATTGGCTTCCGCGGCTGGACCGTCGACCACAACGAAAAGCTGGAGCCGGCCATCCTCGAGTTCCTCGCGCATCCCGGTCCGGCGTTGCTTGATGTGCACGTCAATCGCACGGAGTTGGTGATGCCGCCTAAGATCGAGCCGGGGATGGTGCTTGGGACTGTGTTGTATGGCGCCAAGGCAGTACTCAGCGGTCGCGCGCATGACGTGATCGACATGCTGGAATCGAACTTCCTCAAATGAGTCGTTGCAGTCCTCTCGCTCAGGCTCGCAATGGATCGAGTTCCCTCGCCTCGGCATTCGTGGCGCGTACTTCAACCTAAGGAGAACAGTCGTGCGATACACACTCTTTGATACCCGCAAGGACGAACTGATCCTGATTGCACGGGTCTTGCTCATGGTTCTGTTCGTGATCTTTGGCTGGAGCAAGCTGACGGGTTTCTCCGGTACGGTCGGCTACATGGCCGCACAGGGGGTGCCGCTTCCTGAGGTATCAGCCGTCATCGCGGTCGTC